>Ga0315282_10001473_pt1 | contig 44229 bp, 37 predicted proteins | sample YL17G07_20_MG_FD_203693 | JGI IMG/M metagenome (GOLD analysis project Ga0315282, IMG submission 203693) | Sediment microbial communities from Yellowstone Lake, YNP, Wyoming, USA - YL17G07_20 | ecosystem: Environmental > Aquatic > Freshwater > Lake > Sediment | place: USA: Wyoming | collected... | reverse complement strand
TCTCCCGGCACCCCCGCGTCGCCTTCCTAGGCGGGGATCGCCTCACGGAACTCCCGCGCCCGCGACAGCGCCGCGGCCGCGTCGCCTGCGAGGAGCAGCCGGACGAGCGCGCTCCCCACGACGACCCCGTCGGCGAACGCACACGCCTCGGCCGCCTGATCGGGGGTGCCGATGCCGACGCCGACCAGCAGCGGCCGATCGGTGAACGGCCGCAGCACGCCGACGACCTCCTCGGCTGTTCCGGCGAGGTGCTCGCGCTCCCCTGTGACTCCGTACGTCGCGACGCAGTAGACGAAGCCGCGCGAGGCCTCCGCGATCCGTCGCAACCGCTCCGGGGTCGAGCCAGGTGCCGCGAGGAACACCGGAGCCACGCCGACGACCTCGCACGCCGTGACCCACTCCTCGGCCTCGTCGACCGGCAGGTCGGGCACTATGACGCCCCTTACGCCCGCCGACTCCGCATCGACCAGGAACTCCGCCTGACCGTAGCGCACGACCGGGTTCAGGTACGTCATGACCACGACCGGGATCTCGAGCTCGGCCTCCCGGATCGTCGCGAGCACGTCCGCCGGATGGACACCGGCACCGAGTGCGAGACGGGAAGCCTCCTGGATCACTCCGCCGTCCATGACCGGGTCGGAGAACGGGATACCGACCTCGATCGCGTCGGCGCCGGCGGCCACGATTCCACGCAGCAGGGCGGCGTCGACGCCGGGCAGGCCTCCGGTGACGTAGGGCACGAACGCGCGACCGCCGCCGTCGCGGCGTACGCGGAGCGTCGCCTCCAGATCACGCATGCGGCTCTCCCTCCGGAGGCTCCACGCCCAAAGGTCTCGCGCCCGAAGGCCTCACGCCGGGCACCTCACCGAGCGCCCTCCGGACGGTGTCGAGATCCTTGTCGCCGCGCCCGGAAAGGCACACGAGGACGCTCGAGCCCTCGGGGAGCGGATGCCGCAACAGCCAGCCGACGGCGTGGGCCGGCTCGAGCGCCGGCAGGATGCCCTCGAGGGTCGCGAGCGCTCGGAAGCCGGCGAGCGCTTCCTCGTCGGTCGCCGACTCGTAGCGCGCGAGCCCGGCCTCCTTCAGGTAGCTGTGCTGCGGGCCGACCCCCGGGTAGTCCAACCCTGCCGAAATCGAGTGCGTCGCCGAGATCTGTCCGTCGGGGTCCTGCAGGAGGTAGGAGAACGCGCCGTGCAGGACGCCGGGCTCGCCGCGCGTGAGCGAGCGGCAGTGCTCGCCGGTCTCGTCGCCGCGTCCACCGGCCTCGATGCCGACGAGCCCCACGCCCGGCTCACCGATGAACGCCGTGAACATGCCGATCGCGTTGCTCCCGCCGCCGACGCAGGCGACGACGGCGTCGGGATCACGCCCTTCGGCGCGGCGGAACTGCGAACGCGCCTCGTCGCCGATCACCCGCTGGAGATCCCGCACGAGCGCCGGGAACGGGTGCGGCCCTGCCGCCGTGCCGAAGACGTAGTGGGTCTCCTGCACCGTCGCGGCCCAGTCGCGCATGGCCTCGTTGATCGCCTCCTTCAGCGTTCGCTGCCCCGCGGTTACCGTCACCACCTCGGCGCCGAGGAGCCGCATCCGCGCGACGTTCGGCGCCTGACGGACCGTGTCCTCCTCGCCCATGTAGACGACGCACGGCAGGCCGAACAGCGCGGCTGCGGTCGCCGTGGCCACCCCGTGTTGACCCGCACCCGTCTCGGCGATCACGCGGCGCTTCCCGAGACGCCTCGCGAGCAGCACCTGGCCAACCGTGTTGTTGATCTTGTGCGCTCCGGTGTGGATGAGGTCCTCGCGCTTCAGGTACACGCGGTACCCCGTCTCACCCGACAGGCGCGGTGCGAAGGTGAGCGCCGAGGGGCGGCCCACGTAGTCGGTCAGCAGCGCGTCGAGTTCGCCCCGGAACGCGGTCTCGTCGCGGAGCTCGGACCACGCGGCGGCGAGCTCGTCGAGCGCTGGGATCAGCACCTCCGGCACGTACCTGCCGCCGAAGCGGCCGAAACGTCCGCGCGCATCGGGGACCACGCCGACGTCGCGCGCGTTCACGGCGACCCTCGGAGCTCGCGGAGCTTCGCCCCGGGATCGTCGGCACGCATCAGCGCCTCCCCGACGAGGACCGCCGTGGCGCTCGCCAGGGTGGCGCGCTCGACCTGGCCCCGCGTCGAGATCCCGCTCTCCATCACCGCGATGCGATCATCGGGGACGCGCCCCAGCAGTTCGAGAGCCCGATCGTCGTCGACCTCGAGCGTCTCGAGATCGCGCGCGTTGACGCCGATCACCTTCGCGTGGCTCCCGACGGCTCTCTCGAGGTCCTCCTCCGAGTGCGTCTCGACCAGCGCACCGAGGCCGAGGTCGTGGGCGGCCCCCAGCATGGCTTTCAGCTCGAGGTCGCTGAGAACGGCGGCGATCAGCAGGACGGCATCGGCTCCCCCGACCCGCGCCTCCATCAACTGCGAGGGATGCACGAGGAAGTCCTTGCGCAGCACTGGGATCTGTGTGGCGAGATGTACCGCGCGCAGGTCCGCGAGCGAGCCGTTGAAGTGATGCGGCTCGGTCACCACCGAGATCGCTGCCGCCCCCGCCGCCTGACACGCGCCTGCTCGCTCGGCGGGATCGACGTCGGCGATCCTGCCCGCCGACGGTGAGGCGCGCTTGATCTCAGCGATCACGGCAGGAGGCATCGATGATGAGAGCGCGCCCGCGAAGTCCCGAGCCGGCGGGAGTCGAACGGCGAGCGCCATCAGCCGTGACTCGTCGAGCGGCCGTCGCTCGAGGCGGCGGCGCACGTCGGCGACGATCTCCGTGAGGAACCCCATGTCGCAAGTGTAGGAGACGGCCGCTCCGAGTGGTCCGGCGCTCCGAGCGGTCCGGCGCTCCGCTACTCGAACGCGCCCAGCGCCGCGCGGCGATCCAAACCCTCGTAGAACGCCCGCCCGACCACCGCGCCCTCCACCGGTTGACCCAGGCCGGCGATCGCACGGATGTCCTCGAGGCTCCGCACGCCTCCGGAGGCGATCACCGGTCGACCCGTGTGGGTGGCGATCGCCCAGATGCCGTCGAGGTCGGGCCCATCGAGTGACCCCACACGCCCGACCTCCGTGAACAGGAAACGGCGGACCTGGAGTTCCGCGAGCCACTGGAGCGTGTCCCAGAGGGGGAGATCGGTCGCGCCTATCCCGCGAGGCCGGATCCTCGGTCCATCGGCCTCGATCGCGACGACCAGCGCGTTGCCCCGGCCGCCGACGAGCGCCGCCACGGTCGCCGGATCCGCCAGCGCGGCCGAGCCGAGGACGACCCGCGAGGCCCCCGCCCCGAGCGCGGCGTCGACGAGCGCCTCGGTCACGATGCCCCCACTCGCCTGCACCGGAACGTCGAGGGCGGCCACGGCGCGCAGGACGTCGAGGTTCCTCGGCTCGCCGGTGAGCGCGAGATCGAGATCCACGATGTGGAGCCGTCGGGCTCCCGCCTGAACGAACCCTCGGGCGGCGGTGAGCGGGTCGCCGCCGAACGCCTCCAAAGGCACCGTTCCGCCGGCAGTGGCCCTCGCCAGCCGGCCACCGGCCACATCGATCGCCGGGATCACCTCGAACGCCATGGTCCCGAGAGCCTACAGGCGGGACCCTGCGCCGGCGTCGCGCGGATCTTCAGGTCCGAGGTCGGGCCGCTGCGATCGCTTCGCGAGCGCTCCGAACGGTGGCGGACCGTTCCGGCTCGGCCGGCGTACGCTGCTCGACCCGCGCCGCCCCCCGGCCGAGCAGGAGCCTCAACTCCGACAGCAGCCCCTCCCCCGGCTCCACTCGGCAGGTCCCCACCTCGAGGGGGGTGACGCCCCGGGAGGAGGCGAAGCGCACCTGGACCGGCGTGGAGCCCGGATGCGCGCCGAGCAGCTCCTTCAGCTTGGAGATCAGCGCGTTCGTGCAGCTCGTCGCAGGCAGTTCCACGACCAGCACGCCGTTCGTCTTGGGCGACGGCCCGCTCGCCCCCAGATCGGGCTCGCGGATCTCGAGCGCCCGGAGTTGCAGCTCGCGGCCGCGCAGGTCCACCCGGCCCTTCACCAAGACGATCGCGTCGGTCTCGACGAGGTGCGGCGCCTGCTCGTACACGGTGGGGAACGCGATGACCGATACCCCCCCGGCGAGGTCCTCCAGCCGGAAGAGCGCGTACGGCTCGCCCTTCTTCGTGTAGCGGCGAGAGGCGGTCGCGATGATGCCCCCGACCGTGACGAGATCGCCGTCGCCGAGGTCCGCGACCGCGGCGACCTCCATGTCGGCCTGCGCGGCGAGCGCGTCCTTCACGTGGAGGAGCGGGTGGTCGGTGACGAACTGCCCGAGCACCGCTTTCTCGAGCCGCAGAAGCGTGCGGTGATCGAACTCCTCGCCGGCGAGGACCGCTTCGTCGATCTCGGTCGCGGCCCGGTCGCCACCCCCGAATAGCGAGAACTGTCCCGTCGCCTCGGCCCTACGCTCCGCAGCGATCGGGGCCGAAACCTTCTCCTGCTTCTCCAGCAACGCCTTCCGAGCGTAGCCGAGCGAATCGAATGCGCCCGCGTAGATCAAGCTCTCCAACACCTTCTTCGTCAGGACGCCCGGGTCGACCTTCCGGCAGAAGTCCGCGAAGGAGGAGAAGTTTCCCTTCTCGCGCCGCGCGTCGATGATCTGCTGGACGGCTCCAGCCCCCACGTTGCGCACGGCCGACAACCCGTAACGGATCCTCGCGTCGCTGCCGGACGCCGGCGCGAAGTCGAGCTCGGACTCGTTGACATCTGGCGGCAGCACCTCGATCCCCATCAGCCGGCACGCGTTCAGGTAAAAGGGCTTCTTGTCCTTGTCGTCCTTCACGCTGGTGAGGATCGCCGCCATGTACTCGACGGGGTGACACGCCTTGAGGTACGCCGTCTGGTACGCGACGTACGCGTAGGCGCAGGCGTGCGAAGCGTTGAACCCGTAGTCGGCGAACGGCGTGATGAGCTCGAAGATGTCCTGGGCCAGCCTCTTGTCGTAGCCGCGCTCCACGCACTGATCGACGAACTTCTCCTCGTGGGGCACCAGCATGGCGCGTATCTTCTTCCCCATCGCCTTGCGGAGCGTGTCGGCCTCACCCATCGTGTAGCCGGCCATCCGCACCGCCACCTGCATGACCTGCTCCTGGTAGACGATGATCCCGTACGTGCTGCGCAGGACGTCCTCGAGATCTCGGTGCGGGTACGTCACGGGCTTGCGGCCGTGCTTGCGCTCCGCGTACTCGACGTGCTGGCCGAGACTGAGGAGGCCCGGCCTATACAAGGCCACGAGGGCCATGAGGTCCTCGAACCGGTCCGGAGCGAGCATCTGGATGAGCGAGCGCATCCCCGGGCTCTCGAGCTGGAAGACGCCGGTCGTGTCGCCCCGCTTCAGCATCGCGTACACGGCCTCGTCGTCGAGCGCCACGTGGTCGATGTCGAGCTCGATCCCCTTGCGCCGCAGCAGCGCAAGCGTGTCCTCGATGACGGAGAGGTTCCGCAGGCCGAGGAAGTCCATCTTCAGCAGGCCCAGCTTCTCGACCCCGTGCATGTCGAACTGCGTGACGATCCGCCGCGAGTCGTCGCGCGAGTCCTTCGAGAGCTTCAGCGCCAGGTAGTTCACGAGCGGCGCGTCGCCGATCACGACACCGGCCGCGTGGACCGAGTCCTCGCGCCGCAGCCCCTCGAGGGCCTTCGCCGTGTCGATGATCTCCTTGGCCTCGGGCTCCTTCTCGTACGCCTCGTGCAGCTCGGGCGCTTCGCGGAGCGCCTCCTCGATCGGTTTCTCGCGGCCCAACACGGCGGGTGGATACATCTTGCAGAGCCGGTCCCCCACGCTCGCCGGGAACCCGAGCACACGGGCGGCGTCGCGGATGCCCTGCTTCCCCTTGATCGTCTGGAACGTGATGATCTGGGCGACGTGGTCGGACCCGTACTTCCAGGCCACGTACCGGATGACCTCGTCCCGCCGCCGCTCGTCGAAGTCCATGTCGATGTCGGGCATCTGCTTGCGCTCGGGGTTCAGGAACCGCTCGAAGATCAACCCGTAGCGCAGCGGGTCGAGGTCGGTGATCCGCAGCGAGTACGACACGACCGACCCGGCCGCGGAGCCGCGCCCGGGTCCCACGCGGATGCCGTTCTCGCGCGCGAAACGGATGAGGTCCCAGACGATCAGGAAGTAGCCGGCGAAGCCCATCCCGATGATCACGTCGAGCTCGTGCTCCAGGCGCCGCACGATCTCGGGCGTGAGCTCGCCGTAGCGGTCCCGCGCCCCGTCGAGGACGAGCTGGCGCAGGTAATCGTCGAGGTCCATGCCGACCGGCGGCTCGAAGCTCGGCAGGTGCAGCTCACCGAAGGTGAGCGTGAGATCGCACATCTCGGCGATCTGCAGCGTGTTGTCGCAGGCCTCCGGGAGATCGCGGAAGACCTCGCGCATCTCCTCAGCGCTCTTCAGGTAGAACTCGTCCGACTCGAACCTGAGCCGGTTCGTGTCGGTCTGGACCTTCTGCTGCTGGATGCACAGCAGGACATCGTGCGGCTTCGCGTCGGCCTTCTCGGTGTAGTGGAGGTCGTTCGTCGCGACGAGCGGCAGACCGGTCGCGCGCGCGAGCCCAACGAGCTTCGGCAGGATCTGCCGCTGTCCGCTGAGCCCGTGATCCTGGACCTCGACGTAGAAGTCCCCCTCCCCGAAGATGTCGCGGTAGGTCGCGGCGACCTCGGCGGCCTTCGCGTCCTGATCGGCGAGCAAGAGCTGTGAGACCTCCGACGCCAGGCAGCCGGACAGCCCGATCAGCCCCTCGGCGTGCTCCGCGAGGAGTTCCTTGTCGATCCGCGGCCGGTGGTAGAACCCCTCGAGGTGCGCATCGGTGACGAGCTTCAGCAGGTTGCGGTACCCGAGCTCGTCCTTCGCGAGGATCGTGAGGTGTCTGTACTTCTCCTCGCTCTCGCCCGGCGCGCGCTCGAAGCGCGACCCCGGTGCCACGTATGCCTCGACTCCGAGGATCGGCTTCACGCCCGCGTCACGGCCGCTCTCGTAGAAGTTCAGCGCCCCGAACATCACGCCGTGGTCGGTGACGGCGATGGCCGGCATCTCCAGCCGCTTGGCCTTCTCGAACAGCGCGCCGATGCGCGCGGCGCCGTCGAGCAGCGAGAACTCGGTATGCGTGTGGAGGTGGACGAAGCCCTTACCGGTCAACGGCACCCCACTCTCGGCTCCCCCCGGGGAAGACTCCGCAGGGACCGCAGCCCCGGCTGTGCAGAACCTGTGGATAAACTACAGACTTGTGATTCCGGAGGCCCTGAGGATAGACTGGCGGCGCTCCGGAGGCAACCAGCGAGGTCAGGCGAACGGTTCCCATGCGGCTTTCGTACTCGAGCATCAGCACCTACGAGACCTGCCCCGCCAAGTATCGCTTCCAGTACGAGGATCGGCTCCCGCAGGTGCCCTCGCCGGCCCTGGCGTTCGGGAACTCGCTCCACCAGGCCCTCCACCGTTTCCACGGTCGGCCGGTGCCGATCGCGCCGTCCCTCGATGAGTTGTACGAGATGCTCGAGTCGGTATGGGTCCGCGAGGGCTACGCGGACGGATCCGAGGAGCAGGCGTACCTCGACCACGCACGGCAGGTGCTGGCTCAGTACCACCGTGAGAACGCGGATCGGTACCACATCCCCGCAGCGTTGGAGTTCCGATTCCAGATCGAGGTCGAAGGCGTCCAGATCTCTGGCGTGATCGACAGGATGGACCGGACGCCCGGTGGTTACGAGATCATCGACTACAAGACGAACCGCCGGCTCCGTCCTCAGTCGGCGATCGACCGCGACCTCCAACTCTCGCTGTATCACCTTGCAGCGAAGGAGGTTTGGGGCATCGAGCCGGAGCGACTCACGCTGTATTACCTCCTGCCCGGCCAGCGGATGTCCACGGTGCGCACCGCCACGGACATCGATGAGCTGCGGCAGCGCATCGTCGCGGTCTCCGCGCGCATCGCAGCCGGCAGGTTCGAGCCGCGCGCGAATCCCCTGTGCGACTGGTGTGACTTCCAGGCGCACTGTCCGCTCTACCGCCACCGGCACGAGAAGCAGCAGGGCGACCCCACCCCGCGGATGACTGAGATCGTCGACGAGTGGATCGAGCTCAAGCGCCGTGGCCGCGATGTCTACAGGCGGATCGACGAGCTCGCTGCGCTCATCAACGCCTTCTGTGAGGAACACGGCTACCGGCGGCTCTTCGGCTCCGACGGCACGGCCGTGGATCGGCGACCTCAGCACGTGACCGCACCCGACGAGGGGAGGCTCCGCACCATCCTCGAGCCGCTCGGCTTCTGGGACGAGGTCCTCGCGGTCGACCCGAAGAAGCTGAACGACCTCATCGAGTCTCGGACGCTCCCCCCGCACGTGGAGGACGCTATCCTCGCCTCGCGCGAGGAGGCCAGGACCCAGCACTCGCTCCACCTCAAGGAGGCCGCGCGGACCCGCGGCTGAGCGGACGGCGGGTCGCCCTCCCCCCGACCCGCCAGAGCGCCCCTACGCTTCGGACCTCAGCTCCGACAGCGCGTTGGCCAGGTCGGCCGGCAGCGGGTCCTCGAGCTCGATCCGCTCCCCGGTGGCGGGGTGGTCGAAGGCCAGCTCGTGTGAGTGGAGGAACGGCCTCGTGAGCCCGAGTCGCTTCGCGTCGTCGCCTCCCCCTCCGTAGGCAGGGTCGCCCAGGATCGGATGACCGACGGCCGACAGGTGCACGCGGATCTGATGGGTCCGTCCGGTGCGTGGGGCCGCCTCCAGTAGGGTCGCCCACTCGAAGCGTTCGAGGACCTCGAACCGCGTCTCGGAAGCTTTCCCGGCGCCCACGTGGACGCTTATGCGCGCGCCGGCGCGGCCGAGCGGCGCGTCCACCGCGAAGCGATCGTGCGTCACGACACCGCGGACCAAGGCCAGGTATCGACGGTCGATCTCGTGACGTCTCAAGAGCGCCACGAGTCCCTCATGCGTCTGGTCGTCGCACGCGACGATCATGAGCCCGGACGTGCCGGCATCCAGGCGGTGCACGATCCCGGGCCGCAACGGCCCTCCGAGCGTCGACAGCGGCACACCCATCCCGAGCAGGCGGTTCACGAGCGTCCCCGTGCGACGGCTGGCGCTCGGATGTGTCACCAGGCCAGCCGGCTTGCTGACCACGATCAGGTGCTCGTCCCGGTAGCGGACCTCGACACCCGGCCCCTCAGCGGGAACCTCATCCATCCCCGCGAGCTCGGCCCCGATCCGCTCGCCGCCGGCGAGGCGGAACGACTTCGGCCGGGGCAGGCCCTCGACCAGCACTCGTCCCGCCGCGATCGCCCGTTGCGCTTCGGCGCGCGAGAGGCCGAGTCGCCGTGCGACCACCGCGTCGAGACGGCCGGGCGTCGCATCGAACGTCTCCGGTGACATCACCCCTCACCGGGCCCGCGCTCCTCCTGCGGGAGCGCCGTGAGAGCCAGCAGGATCGCACCGACAACGACCGCGCTGTCGGCCACGTTGAACAGCGGCCACACGTGGAAGTCGATGAAGTCGATCACGTGACCCGACAGGTTCCACCCGTTCGCGGCGCGGTCGGTGAGGTTGCCGAGCGCGCCGCCCAGCACGAGGCCGAGCGCAACCGCGAACGTGGGGCGAGCGACGCGCAACGAGTACCAGACGATGATCGCGGACACTACGATCGTCGCTCCGGCGAATAGGAGCGGCGCACTCCTCGCGATGCCGAAGGCGCCGCCCGAGTTCGTCGTGTAGTCGAGCTGCAGCACGTGCGGGATCACCTGGATAGGCGGTCGGTGCGCGAGCGAGCGCTCCGCCCACGCTTTCGTCACGCGGTCGACGACGTACACGGTGCCAGCCGTGAGGTAGAGCCAGGCAGCCGCGCGCTGGGTCCGGCTCACCGCCGCCCCGCTACCTCGGACGTGCCTGCGCCTGCGCGTCCTTGATGCAGAGGTCCACGTACGGAAGCGCCTTGAGTCGGGACTTCTCGATGGACTTGCCGCACCTCGAGCAGATCCCGTAGGTTCCCTCGGCGATCCGCGAGAGCGCCCGGTCGATCTTGCCGAGCAGGTCCCGGACGTTGTTCTCGATCGATAGGTCCCGCTCGCGCTCGAAGGTGAAGGTTCCGGCGTCGGCGTTCTCGTCATCGAACGAGACCTCGCCCGAGATGTCGGACTGAGACGTGGCGAACGTCGCCTCCTCGATGGTGGCCAGCTGCCTCTCCAGCTGGTCCTTCTCCTCGAGGAGGCGGCCCTTCAGCTCGCCGATCTCCTTCTTCGTGTACGCGGACTTCGCAGCCATGGACCGAGCACGCTAGCACCGAGGGGAGCGTGCGACAAGGAGCCGGCTCAGGTTGTGCGCAGGCGCATCTCGATATCGGCAGAGGTGAGGCCGTCGACCTCGAAGACCTTCGTCCGGGATCGCGCGCCGCCGCGAACGGAGACGCTCGTGGCCGGAACACCGAGCGCCGCGGCGAGGGCCCGCCTGGCCTCGTCGGTGGCCCTCCCGCCCTCGGGAGCAGCCCGTACGCGAACGACGACGCCCTCGGCGGTAGCCTCCACCGCCCTCCGACCGGATCTCGGCGTCACGCGCACGGTGACCCTTCCCATCTCCGCGTGTAGCATGCACCCACAGGCGATGACGGGAACGAGTACCAGGGGATCCTCCCTGAGCGAGCCGGGGACGGTGGAAGCCCGGCGGCGGGGACCCTGCGAAGATCCTCCCCGAGCCGCTGCTCGAACCGGGCGCCGGAGGGCTCGCAGTAGACGCAGCCGGGTCCGCCCGTGACAGCGGGAGGCCGTGTCGGCGGCCGTGAGCGGTCGGGGACCGTGAGGTCCCCGACAAGCGGGGTGGTACCGCGGGGCAGACGCCTCGTCCCTGCAGGGGACGGGGCGTTTCCGTTCACGACGGGAGGATGAGGATGCAGGGGTTCGAGCCGGTCGACCCGAAGGTGAGCTTCCCAGAGCTCGAGCTCGGCATCCTGGAGTTCTGGCGCGAGGCCGACGTCTTCCACCAGAGCCTAGGGCAGCGTGAGGGCGCACCCGAGTGGGTCTTCTACGAGGGTCCCCCGACCGCCAACGGCCGCGCGGGCATCCACCACACCGAATCACGGACGTTCAAGGACGTGTACCCCCGCTTCAAGACGATGACCGGCCATCTCGTGCCCCGGAAGGCCGGCTGGGACTGCCACGGGTTGCCGGTCGAGCTCGAGGTCGAGAAGGAGATCGGCACCAGGACGAAGCGGGACATCGAGGCCTTCGGTGTCGCCGAATTCAACAGCCTCTGTCGCGAGTCCGTCACGCGCTACGTCGATGACTGGGAGAGGCTAACGGAGCGGCTCGGCTTCTGGATCGATACATCAGACGCGTACTGGACGATGAGCACCGAGTACATCGAGAGCGTGTGGTGGTCGTTGAAGGAGCTGCACCGCAAGGGTCTGCTCTTCGAGTCGGACAAGGTCACGACGTACTGTCCCCGTTGCGGTACCGCGCTCTCCGACCACGAGACCGCGCTCGGGTACACACAGGTCGAGGACCCAAGCGTGTTCGTCGCGTTCCGCATCGTCGAAGCGAAGGATCCGGATCTCGTCGGGGCGGCGCTCCTCGGATGGACCACGACGCCGTGGACGCTCATCTCGAACACTGGGATCGCGCTGTCCGCCCGGGCAACGTACGTGATGGTGGAACACGAGAGCGACCGTCTCGTGCTCGCGGAAGACCTCCGTGAGCGTGTCCTTCCAGGGGCTCGAGACACCGGCTGGCGGGCGACCGGCGCGGAGCTCTTGGGCGCGCGCTACGACCCCCTGTACCCGAACGTCGAGGGCGCTCACCACGTCACGACCGCCGACTTCGTGTCGCTCGAGGACGGCACCGGCGTCGTGCACATGGCTCCGGCGTTCGGAGCCGAGGACCTCGACATCGGCCAGCGCGAGGGGTGGCCGGTGTTCAAGCCGATCGACGGCGAGGGGCGCTTCACCGACGAGGCGCCAGGGTTCGTGCGCGGGCTGTTCTTCAAGGACGCCGACCCGGTCATCGTTGAGGATCTCAGCGCGCGCGGGCTGCTGATCCGCGCCGGCACGATCGAGCACATGTACCCGCTCTGCTGGCGGTGCGGCACGCCACTCCTGTACTTCGCGCGCAGCTCCTGGTACATCCGCACGACGGCCGTGAAGGACCGCCTGCTGGAGGCCAACGAAGAGGTCAACTGGTTCCCGGACCACATCAAGCACGGCCGCTACGGGGACTGGCTGGCGAATAACGTGGACTGGGCCCTCTCGCGGGAGCGCTACTGGGGCACGCCGCTCCCGATCTGGCGGTGCCGCAACCGACACGACACGGCGATCGGATCGCTCACCGAGCTCTCCGAAATGGCCGCCCACGACGTCACCGGCATCGACCCGCACCGCCCCGCGATCGATGAGGTCACGTTCGTCTGCCCCGAGTGCGGCGAGGAATCACACCGCGTCCCCGAGGTCATCGACGCTTGGTACGACTCCGGCGCGATGCCATTCGCGCAGTGGGGCTACCACCCCGATCTCGGTCGCGGGATAGACGTGTTCGACAAGCGTTTCCCCGCCGACTTCATCTCCGAGGGCATCGACCAGACCCGCGGGTGGTTCTACACGCTGATGGCTGAGGGCGTGTTGCACTTCGGTTCGATCTGCTACCGCAACGTGGTGTGCCTCGGGCTCATCGTCGATGCACAGGGCCAGAAGATGTCGAAGAGCCTCGGCAACGTGATCGACCCGTGGGATGTGCTCGATCGGCAGGGCACCGACGCGCTCCGCTGGTACCTGCTGACGAGCGGGTCGCCGTGGACGTCGCGCCGCGTCGGCATGGAGATCCTCGACGATGTCGTCCGACGGTTCCTGCTGACGCTGTGGAACGTCTACGCGTTCTTCGTCACGTACGCGAACGCGAGCGGCTTCGCCCCCGGTGATGCCGACGTACCCCTCGCCGATCGGCCGTTCCTCGACCGGTGGATACTGTCGCAGCTGGCGCGCACGGTGGCCGAGGCGCGCGAGGACCTCGAGCGGTACGACGCAACCGCGGCCGGCCGTCGGATCGGGCGCTTCGTCGACGACATCTCGAACTGGTACGTGCGGCGCGCGCGGCGTCGCTTCTGGGATCCGGCCGACAAGGGCGGCCGTGACACGCGCGCCGCGTTCCTGACACTGCACGAGTGCCTGGTCACGGTCGCGCAGCTGCTCGCGCCGTTCACCCCGTTCGTCGCGGAGGCGCTGTGGCGCAACCTCGCCGCCCGTCGGAACGGCGCCCCGGTATCGGTGCACCTGAGCGACTACCCGCATCCCCAAGCGGGCGCCGTCGACCCGCTCCTGGACGAGGCGATGCAGGGCGTCCGCGATATCGTCGAGCTCGGACGTCGCGTGCGCACCGAGGCCAAGGTGAAGGTCCGCCAGCCGCTCCTCGAGGCCGTCGTCTACTACCCCGGTGACCGTGATGCCTTGCGGCCGCTGCTGGATCTCGTGGCCGAGGAGCTGAACGTGAAGGGCGTCGTCTTCGCGGAGTCGGCGGAGCGGTTCGGCAGGTGGCGCGCGAAGCCCAACTTCAAGGTGCTTGGGCCGCGTCTCGGCGGCCGGGTGAAGGAGATCGCCGCAGCACTCGCCGCCGACCAGGGACCGATCGCCGCCGCGCTCGCCGGCGGCGGATCCGTGACGGTGACGACGCCCTCGGGCGCCGTCACGTTGCACCCCGACGACGTCGAGCTGGCCCAGGGGACGCAGACCGGCTGGGGCCTCGCGGCCGAGGGCGGCCTCACCGTGGCGCTGGAGCTCGAGCTCACCGATGAACTCCGCGGTGAGGGGCTCGCTCGCGAGCTCGTAAGACTGATCCAGGATGCGCGGAAGGCTGCCGGGCTGGACGTTTCGGATCGGATCGAGCTCGGTGTCGAGACGTCGGGCGACCTCGCGCGGGCGCTGGCCGAGCATGGCGACACGGTTGCCGGCGAGACGCTCGCGACGAGGCTCTCGGAGACCGAGATCGTGGAGCCGCTCTACCGTCAAGAGGAGGACGTCGAGGGCTCAGCTGTGACGATCACCCTGCGGAGGGCGTGAGCTCCGGGCCACGCCGGCCCATGCGAGGACGAGCGCGCCCGCGCTCGCGACGATCGAGACGACGACGGGACGCACGCTCCCGCTCCAGATCCCGGCGAACAGAAACCCGGCGGCGACGAGGACGAGCACGAACGCGGTGCCGTAGACGAGAGCCGTGCCGCGGCCGTCCTGCCCTGCGGTTCGGCTCAGTCCTCGCCCCAGAACAGCTCGCGGAGCGAGCGCTGCCGCTCCGAGCTCACCGGCTCAGCCGCAGCACCGGGTTCGGGCTCCGGCGCCGAGGTGACCGCTTCCGAGGGCTCGGTGGCAACGACGACCGCCTCCCTGCTCGTCGGGGAGGGCTGCGAGGTCACGGAGCTCTTGTCCTCGACGCGGACCGGCTCTGGGGAGGTCGATCGGGCGGGTGGCACCGACGGCTCGGTCCGCTCTCGGTGCGTCTGCACCATCCCGCGGATCGTCTCGGCGTGACCCTGAACGAGCTGTCCGAGGCTCTGGAGGAAATCGCGTTCGCGGCTCAGGTAGGGGGCAACGACCGCGCGCGTGTCGATCCCCCCGGCGCCGACCATGGCCGCTCTCTCCTCAGCCTCTCGGACGACGCGACCGGCCTCCGCGCGCGCCTTCGCCAAGATCACCTCCGCCTCGCGCGACGCGTCGTCGGTGCCTGCCGACGGCCCACCGAGGCTCGCCTCCCCCCGCAGCCGGCGGTTCTCCTCGATGTGGCCCGCCAACTCCTCGGTCAGCTGGTCCAGGAACTCGTCGACGTCGCGTTCGTTGTACCCGCGGAACGCGAGCCGGAACTCCTTCTGCTGGATGTCCGTCGGCGTCATCCGCTGCCGCTCCGTCGCGGACCGCTCGTCGCTCGCGCTCTCCCGCTTCCTCTTCCTCATGGTCCCCCCAGTGTCACCGGCAGATCACCGTCCGTAAGACGGCAAGGATAACGAACGCCACGAGGATCGAGAGGTCGAGCCCCACCGCCCCAGCGCGAATAGGCGGGATGAGAGAGCGGAGGGGCCTCAGGACCGGCTCCGTCACATCGTCCATGAGACGCAGGCCCTTGCTCAAGAGACCCGAGTACGGCGGGCGCCATCCGAACGCCACCGCCCACGACGAGATGACCCGGATCAGGAGGATGACCGTGTAGACGCTGATCAGGACGCAAGCGATCTCCCGGACGGGGTTGGCGGCGGCGATCATCGCGAGGAGTGCGATCGGCCCCGCTCAGAACTGGTTGTAGAAGCCGCCCCCGGCGATGCGCTCCCGGTCCTCCGCAGAGACCTCCATGTTGGCCGGCGTGAGCAGGTACACGCGGTTCGCCACCATCTCGATCTTGCCGTCGAGCCCGTACACCAGACCCGAGGCGAAGTCCACGAGACGGCGGGCGATGGTGTCATCCGTGCTCTGCAGGTTCATGATCACCGGGATGCCGTCCTTGAAGCGGTCGGCGACCTCGCGCGCCTCGTTGAAGCGACGCGGCTCCGACTTGTGGATGGACGAGGCGCTGGTCGCGCGCGTGGAGGAGATCGTGCGCACGATGCCGTCGTGCTCGTCCACAGGGACCTCGCGGACGGCCTGAGGACGCTGGAGCGGGCGGACCCGGGCTTCGCCGGGCGCCGCAACCTCGTTCATCTCCTCGAACTCGTCGTCCTCCACCAACCCGAGGTACGTGAGTGTCTTCTTCCACACGCCAGCCATCGCTCCTCCCCTAGTTCGCCGGCGTCCGTTCGCCGAACAAGGCTGTTCCGACGCGGACCATGGTAGCGCCTTCCTCGACCGCAACCTCGTAATCCATCGACATTCCCATGGACAGTTCCACAGCTCTCGGATGGCGGGCCGCGACCTCCTCGAGCAGCTCCCGGAGCCTGCGGAAGTAGGGGCGGGTGTCCTCCGGCGTCTCCGGCATCGGCGGGAGCGTCATCAGCCCAACGATCTCGAGTCCGTCCATCTCCGCGACCTCGTCGGCGAACGCGGTGCAGCGCTCCGGCGCGACGCCGGTGCGCTCGTTGGTGAAGTCCACCTCGATCAGCACCGGTAGGCGGTTGCCGCGCTCGGCCGCCCGGCGCGCCAACCGCACGGCTGCCTTACCCGGCGTCAAGGTCTCGACGACGTCCGCGAGCTCCGCCACGCGGTGCGCGGTGTGGCTCTGGAGCGTGCCGATGAAATGCCAGGTGGCATCCGGCACGGCGCCGCGCTTCTCCCTCAACTCCTGCACGTAGTTCTCCCCGAAGTCGACGACCCCGGCCTCGTGCACCCACTCGACGGCCTCTGCCGGCACCATCTTGCTGGCGGCCACGAGGCGGACGCCGGCCGGATCCCGCCCGGCGCGCGCACAGGCACGCGCTATGCCCTCGCGGATCGCGGCCAGGTTGCCCAGGACGGCATCGCGGGAGTGTAGCACCATCAGTGATCAGAACTTGACAGGAGTTGAATCTCGTGTGCTGCGCTCACATGGCGCAGCATACCTCCGGAGCGAGGCTACCCGGGGAGGCGCATGGCGATCGCCATGTGTCGACCGGTCGTCCCGTCGCGCCGGAACGAGAAGAAACGTCGGGACTCGCAGGCGGTGCAGAGCCCCGTATCCCAGACGGACCGGATGCCGACGTCGCGCAAGATGGCCCGAGCCGTCCCCACGAGGTCGAGGTACCGTCGGCCACGCCGCGTCTCCGTGGCGGCCCCCACCGGCGAGCCCGCGGCAACTGCGTCCGCGACGTCCTTCCCGACCTCGTAGTGGCAGGGACCGATCGTCGGTCCGATCGCCACGCACACCTCCGCGGCGTCCGCGAATAGGGCGGCGCCCCTCTGGATCACACCGGCAGCGAGGCCCCTCCATCCCGCGTGCACGAGTGCCAGCCGCCGCTCGACGGGACTCGCCATGAACGCGATGACGCAGTCGGCGCTGAACGCGCCGAGCGGCACGCCGATGCTCTTCGTGTGCAGGCCGTCCGCGAGCGAGAACGCTCGCGGCTCGCCGGCGAATCCGTCCGCCATCCGACCCCGACCGACCGGAAGGATCTTCGTGCCGTGGACGAAGGCCGGTACGGGGAAGACCTTCACGCCGAACGCGTCCGCGACCTTCCGGCGGTTCGCCGTCACGGCCGTGCGATCGTCTCCGACCCCATACGAGCCGTTCAACGAGTCATATGGCTTCGAACTCGCACCGCCGGTGCGCTCGAGGAACGCTGCAAGGAACCCGGCGCGTTCGAGATCCAGCGAGACGAGCGCGTGGGCTCTTCCGCCGATGCCTCGCCGTTCGAATCCGTTCACGGCACAGATGTTCTCAGGGTGACGCGCCGCTCACACGTGGTGGGGTTTGCAGACGACCGCGGTACCGTCCGACCGCCAGCTCCACCCGGTCAGATGAAGGGAAAGGGGGCGGGGACTGGCCCAGAGGCGGGGGAAGGACGCCTCTCGACTCGTTCGGTCCCCGCCCCCACGATCCGTCGCCGCGTGGGCGGCTCTGTCGTCAGCTCTTCTCTGGCGTCAGCTCTTCAGGAAATCCGGGATGTCCAGGTCCTCCTCGGCATCGAACGACACCGTCTCGGGCGCCGGCTTGAAGATCTCCTCCTCTTCCTCGATGAGGATCGAGGGGGCCGCCGTCACCGTCTCGGGTGCCCCCTCTCCGACGGCGCGGAGCGGTGAGGGCTCCTCTAGGAGCCGCGACAGCCGGCTCTCCACGTGAGCGGTCGACAGCAGCTTGTCGAACCCGGCGGCGATGACGGTCACTCGGACCTGGTCGCCGATCGCGTCGTCGACGACCGCGCCGAAGATGATGTTCGCGTCCGGGTGCGCCACCCGGGTGATCGTGTCGGCCGCGCGGTTCACCTCGTGGAGCGTGAGGTCCGTCGGTCCCGAGACCGACAGCAGTACTCCGCGCGCGCCCTCGATCGAGGACTCGAGCAACGGCGACGAGATCGCTGCCTTCGCTGCGTCCTCGGCCCGCTCGTCGCCCGAGCCGTGGCCGATCCCCATCAGCGCGGAGCCGGCTCCGGTCATGACCGCCTTCACGTCCGCGAAGTCGAGATTGATCAACCCGGGGGTCGTGATGAGCGACGTGATGCCCTCGACCCCTTGGTACAGAACCTGGTCGGCCATCCGGAAGGCGTCGACCATCGGCGTCTGCGCGTCGGAGACCTGCAGCAGCCGGTCGTTGGGCACCACGATCAGCGTGTCGACTGCCTTCTTGAGGTCGCTGATGCCGACGTCTGCCTGGGTCGCGCGCAAGCGACCCTCGAAGCCGAAGGGTCGGGTCACCACCCCGATCGTTAGCGCGCCGACGTTGCGGGCGATCTCGGCCACGAGCGGCGCGCCACCCGTGCCGGTGCCGCCACCCTCACCGGCCGTGATGAAGACCATGTCGGCACCCTTGATGATCTCCTCGATCTCGTCGCGGTGCTCCTCGACGGCCCGCCTGCCCACCTCCGGATCCGATCCGGCGCCCAGGCCCCGTGTCGTCTCGCGGCCGATGTCGAGCTTCACCTCAGCATCGGACATCAGAAGCGTCTGGGCATCTGTGTTCACTGCGATGAACTCGACGCCGCGGAGTCCGCCCTCGATCATGCGGTTCACCGCGTTCACGCCCCCGCCACCGACTCCGATCACCTTGATGACGGCGAGGTAGTTCTGGGGAGTAGCCATCACACCGACCTCCGCTCCCGGGGATCCCGGCCCTGGTCTACCTGGGGAAACGCCGCTGGCTCCATCAATAGTCTCACCCTCAACTGGACATCGATTACCATGTCCACTGTACCTTGAGTTCGGAACGCTACTAGCAAACCGCAGGTCCGTCAAGCGGTCGTTCGGGTGGGACTGCTACGGATGGTCCCCATCTGGCGTACAGAAACGCCGTCCGATCAGCCGACGCTGGGGCCGAGGTCGCCGACCACGTGTACCTCCGGTTCGAGACGGATGCTGTACCGGGACTCGACCAGATCCTGGATGGAGTGGATGAGCGCCATGACGTCCGCAGCGCTGGCCCCCTCCGACGCGACGATGAAGTTGGCGTGTGTGCGCGATACGGTTGCTCCACCGACCGACATGCCCTTGGCTCCCGCCTCGTCGATCAGTCGCGCAGCGTAGTCACCGGGTGGATTCTTGAAGACGCTGCCACAGTTGGGCTCGGCGACCGGCTGGGTGCGTCGTCGCTGGCCCCGCGCCTCCTCCATGCGTCGTCGGATCTCGGCAGGGTCGCCGGGCGAGAGGTGCATCGTCGCCCCGACCACGACCCCATCCGCCGGCAACCGCGAGGAGCGGTACCCGAAGCCGGCGTCCGCCGCCCGGATCGACCGAGCGGTGCCCTCGGTCAGGATGAAGACGTCGATCGTGTGGAGCACGTTGCCCAGCTCGTGGCCGTGCGCGCCCGCGTTCATCCGCACAGCGCCCCCGAACGACGCCGGGATGGCGACCCCGAACTCCAACCCCGAAAGCGAGTGCGAGAGCGCGACACCCGCCAGGGCGGGCAGCGGCATCGCTCCACCGGCTGCGAGTCGCTCACCGTCCCGCGCGACCCAGCGGTACGCCTTGCCGAGCCGTAGTACCAGGCCGTCGAAACCGCGGTCCGAAACGAGGATGTTCGAGCCCTTCCCGATAACGACGTGCGGCAGCCCCGTCTCCCTGATCGCCTCGCCGACGGCAGCGAGGTCGCCTTCGGACTCGACCTCGAGGTAGAGCGCCGCAGGCCCGCCGATCCGGAACGTCGTGAGCGGTGCCATCGGGAACCCCGTGCGCACACGGTCCCCACACGACCGACGAAGGGTCGCCTCGGCTCGACGGAGAGCGCCGCTCACCCGTCCTCCCGTAGGCGGGCCAGCACCTCTTCCGTGATCATCGGGATATCGCCCGCGCCCATCATCAGAACGAGGTCACCCTCGCGGATCTCCGTCGTCAGGAACCGCACAACATCGGCGCGGTGCGACAGATACGCGACACGCTGTCGGGGCGCCGCCGCCGCGAGTGCGTTCACCACGAGCTTGCCGGTGACGCCCGGGATCGGATCCTCGTCGGCGTGGTACACATCGGTTACCACAGCGAGATCGACACCGACGAGGCTCTCCCCCAGCTCTCGCCAGAGCGCCCGCGTCCGCGTGTACCGATGCGGCTGTAGCACCGCGATCACGCGCGACCGACCCTCTCGCGGCGCCGCCGCGAGCGTCGTCGCCACTTCCGTCGGGTGGTGAGCGTAGTCATCGTAGAACTCGGCCCCGCCTGCGGCGCCGCGGTGCTCGAGCCGCCGCTTGACGCCAGTGAAGCTCGCGAGCGCCTCCGAACCCCGCTCGGCCGGGATACCCACTTCGCGCGCCGCGAGCATCGCGCCCGTCGCATCCAGAAGGCTGTGGACCCCCATGGCTTGCAGGCGCAGCGACACGGTCGTGCCGTCCTCGATGGTGAGCTCGGCCTCCGCCTGCGGCGGACCCACGTCGATCACCCGTACACGCACGTCGTTCCCCGCGCCCGTCCCGTACGTCACGGCCCCCACGCCTGCTCTCGCGAGGACCGAGCGCGCCCCCGGGTCGTCACCGCAGACGACGAGGTGCGGCACCTTCCGCGCGAACGTCGCGAACGCGGCCTCAACCATCGGACGGCCGTCCGAGTAGAAGGCGTGGTGGTCCGCCTCCACGTTCGTGATGATGGCCACCTCAGGATCGAACAGCAGGAAGGACCCGTCGCTCTCGTCGACCTCGACGACGAAGAACTCGCCGGTCCCGTGCTTGGCGCCGGATCCGATCTCGTTCAGGTCGCCTCCGATCACGAACGTGGGGTCGAGGCCGACGCGCTCGAGGAGTACCGCGAGCATCGACGTGGTCGTCGTCTTCCCGTGCGTCCCGGATACGGCGAGCGTCCGTCGACCGCGTGTCAGCGCGACCAGCACCTGCGCGCGAGCCAGCACGCGCAGGCCCCGGCGGCGCGCCTCGGCCAGCTCCACGTTCCGCTCCTGAACCGCCGACGAGATCACCACGGCGTCCGGATCGCCGACCTGCCCCGGCTCATGGCCCACGTACACGGTCACGCCGAGAACCCGAAGCTCGTCGAGGTTCCGGTCCTTCAGGTCCGATCCCGTGACCTCGACGCCGCGGGCGATCAGCAGACGTGCGAGCGTCCGCATGCCGTAGCCGCCGATCCCGATCAGGTGCGCTCGGCGCATCTCCGACAGATCGGGGATCTCGAGGGTCGGGATGCTGCCGGGCGGCGGGACGAACAGGTCGCTCACGAGGCTCCTCCCGCTTCCAGGACCACGTCGGCCAGCGCATCCGCGGCATCGGGGCGCCCCCACGCCGAGGACCGCTCGGCCATCGCACCGAGCCGCTCACGGCTGCCGAGCAGATCGGCCAGCCGCGCGGCGAGCAGCGGACCCGTCAGCGCATCGTCCATCACGATAGCCGCGGCGCCGGCCCGCTGGAGCGCTCGAGAGTTGGCCTCCTGGTGCCGACCCGTCGCGTACGGGTATGGGACCAGGAGCGCCGGCAGGCCGCAGACCGTGATCTCAGCGCACGTGGTCGCACCCGATCTCGAGACGACCAGATCGGCCACGGCGTAGGCGAGTTCCATCCGGTCCAGGAACGGCATCGGTCGGACGATCAACCGGATGTCCGTCGGGATCCGCTGCCGCAGCTCATCGATGTGCGCGGGCCCGGTGAGGAGGATCACCTGCAAGTCGGCGCGGTCCTTCAGCACGTGCAGCGCTCCCACCGTCGCGTGATTCACGTGCAACGCGCCCTGGCTCCCACCGAACACCAGTACGGTGGTCCGATCCTCCTCGAGGCCGAACGCCTCCCGCGCCTCCTTCGCCAGGGCCGCCCGCTTGGACGGCACCGCGAGGATCTCCTCACGGACGGGATCGCCGGTGACGACCGTCTTCACACGGCGCGGCAGCATCCGTCGCGACTCCGCGAACGAGAGCGCCACGGTACGTGCCGGCCGCGCGAGGGTCCGGTTCGCGAGGCCGGGGACGGCGTTCTGCTCGTGTAGGACGAGGGGCTTCCGCGCCCGGACCGCCGCCAGCGCGACGGGAACGCTCACGTATCCGCCCATGCCGACGACGACGTCGACCTCCTCCACGATCGGTCGGCAGCGCGCGACCGAGCGGAGCGCAGCGACCGGCCCCGTGAGCGCGCGGACCGACACTCTTCGAACCAGAGGGCGGGCGTCGATGGGTACGAACGGGAGCCCGGCCCCAGAGACCAAGTTCGCCTCCTGCCCCGTCAGCGTGCCGGCGAAGCGGACCTCGGTGCCCCGCTCCTGCAGCCGGCGCGCCAGGGCGAGCGCCGGGAAGATGTGCCCCGCCGTCCCGCCGCCGGCGATGAGGATCCTCACGCTGCTCGTCTCCTCGACGTCTGCGCGGCCTTGCGCTTGGCGACGCGCGTCGGGGCGAGGGCGATGTTGGACAGTATCCCGACGGCCGCGAGGGAGACGACGAGTGACGAACCACCGAATGACAGGAACGGGAGCGGCACGCCGGTGATCGGCAGCAGCCCGGTCACTGCACCGAGGTTCACGACCACCTGGAGCCCGAACCACGACACGATGCCGGCCGCCAGCAGTCGGCCGAACGTGTCAGGCGCCTTTGCGGCGATGCGGATCCCCGTGTACACGAGCAGCCCGAACGCGACGAGCACGACTAGCTCGCCAACGAGCCCCAACTCCTCACCGAGGATGGAGAAGATGAAGTCGGTGTGCGCGTTCGGCACGTACATCCACTTCTGACGGCTGGCTCCGAGTCCGACGCCTAGCCACCCGCCGGAGCCAAGCGCGATCAGCGATTGCACCAACTGGTACCCGGTGTTCTGTGCGTCGGCCCACGGGTGCAGGAACGACAGGAACCGCACGCGTCGGTAGTCGGCGCTCATGATGAGCGCCATGCCGATCGCGCCGGCCACGATGCCGCTCGTCAAGAGGTACCGCAGTCGCACGCCGGCCGCGAACAGCAAGAGGAACACCGATCCCGCGAGGATCACCGTGGTGCCGAGGTCCGGCTGGAGCATCACCATCCCGCACACGACGAGGACGACCGGTAGGAGCGGCAGCGCGAGATGCTTGATCTCGCCGATCTGCCTCCACCTACGGGCGACGACGGCCGCCGTGAACACGACCAACGCGAGCTTCGCGATCTCGGAGGGCTGGACCGTGACCGGTCCGACGCTGATCCACCGCGACGAGCCGTAGGCGACGACGCCGGCCGCCGGATGGAGCACCAGCGCGAGCAGGACGATGGACAGCCCGAGGAACGGCACCGCGAGCTTCTGCCATGCCTGGTACCGCATCCTCGACGTGAGGAACAGCGCGAGAGCCCCGACCACCGCGTAGGCAGCCTGCCGTTCGAAGAAGACGAAGCTCGATCCGTACTCGGTGGCCGCGTAGATGGAACTCGCCGACAGGACCATCACGAGCCCGCCCGCCGTGAGGAACACGGTCGAGCCGAGCAGCACGAACACGGTACGGCGGGCCGAGATCTCCACGTGCGCGCGGCCCGCGACCGTCTCGCCGGAGCGAACCAGGCGTAGGTGTCTCCCCGCAGGCACGGCGCGGCTAGCCACGGTCGCTCTCCGTCGCGAGCTCCGACGCGGCAGCGGCGAACCGCTCGCCCCGCTCACGGTAGTCAGAGAACATGTCCCAACTTGCGCAGGCTGGCGCCAGAAGCACCGTGCACCCAGGCGACGCGAGCTCATAGGCGGAGCGGACGGCCTCCTCGATCGAGCCGGCCGTGCGGACCGGAACGCGTCCACCGAAGACGGCGACGATCTCCGAGGCGGCCTCGCCGATCGCCACGACGCCCGCGAGACTCGGGGTCGCCGCGACGAGCGGCGCCAGCTCCACGCCCTTCGATCTGCCGCCGGCGATCAGCACGATGTTGGTGCGTCCCTCCAGCGCGTGGAGCGCCGCGTGGACGTTGGTCGCCTTCGAGTCATCGAGGAATGGGACGCCGCCGATGCGCGCGACCTCCTGACCCCGGTGGGGCAGCAGGCGCATCCCCCGCATCCCCTCCGCGACCGCCGCCGGCTCGAGCCCGAACGCGAGGCCCACCGCCGCCGCCGCGGCGGCATCGGCGCGGAATCCTGCCGAGTCGAACGGCGGGCGGCCGAACCATTCCTCACCGTCCATGCGCGCGACGACTTCGCCGTCCTCGAAACCCACCTCGCCGTCGCCCGGCGCGCCGCGCCGGAACCACGCGAGCCGGCAAGGCGCGCCGCGAGACACTTCGGCCGCCGCCGGGTCGTCCGCGTTACCGACGTGCCACTCACCGATCGTCTGCAGCTCGAAGATGCGCGCCTTCGAACCCGCGTAACCCTCGATCGACGCGTGCCAGTCGAGGTGGTCGGGCGCGACGTTCAGCAGCACCGACACGCGCGGGTGGAACCAGTGGTGGAAGCGGAGCTGGAACGACGAGGCCTCGACGACGAGCGCCTCATGCCCCTCGCGTGCGGCCTGTGAGAAGGGATGCCCGATGTTCCCGCACGCGACCGCGTCGAGCCCGGCCGCGCGCATCATCCCGGCAACGAGCTCGGTGGTGGTCGACTTCCCGTTCGTGCCGGTGACGGCGACGTACGGTGCCTCGCACAGGCGAGCGCCGACGTCGAGCTCGCTCCAGATCTCGACACCACGCTCGGCTGCCCATGCCAGCACCGGCGCGTGCTCGGGCACACCGGGGCTCGTGACGACCACCGCGGCGCCGTCCAGATGCCACTGCTCGTGTCCGCCCGTCAACACCTCCACGTCAAGCGCACGGAACGCGTCGGCTCCATCGACGTCGGCTCGCTCCTCCGTCACGCGGACACTCGCACCCTCCTCCACGAGCACCCGCGCCGCGGCGCGACCCGCAACGCCGAGGCCCACGACGACGAACCGCTTCCCGTCGAACGCCTTCATCCGAGGCCCCCACGCGCGATGAAATCCGCGTAGAACAGCCCCATGCCGATCGCCACGCACATGCCCTCGATGATCCAGAAACGGACGATCACCGTGAACTCCGGCCAGCCTGCGAGCTCGAAGTGATGGTGGATCGGCGACATCCGGAACACGCGCCGCCCGAAGCCGCGGAACGAGATGATCTGGACGATGACGGACGTCGTCTCGAGCACGAACAAACCACCGAGGAGCACGAGCAGCAGCTGCGTGCTCGTGACGACGGACAGGCCACCGATCAATCCGCCGAGCGCGAGTGCCCCGGTGTCCCCCATGAAGATCTTCGCCGGCGCTGCGTTCCACCAGAGGAACCCGGCGACCGCTCCCACAGCGCCTCCCGCGAGGACGGCGGCGTCGAGGGCCCCGGCCGCGCCGATCGGGTAGCAGGCCTGCGCGTACACGGGGCTGCACGCGTGGCGGAACTCCCAGAACGAGATGAACACGTACGCCGACAGCACGAGGAGCGACGATCCGGAGGCGAGCCCGTCCAGGCCGTCGGTCAGGTTCACCGAGTTCGCCGACGACGCCAAGATCACGAATACCCACACGTAGAACACGAACCCGAGGTTCAGACCCGTGTCTCGGACGAAGGAGAGGTCGGTCGACACGTGCACGACCTTCACGGCCACGACGCCGAAGGCGACCGCCACCATCGCCTGACCGATGATCTTCGCGGTCTTCGAAAGCCCCAGAGAGCGACGGTGACGTACCTTGATCAGGTCATCGACGAAGCCGACGAGCCCGAGCCCAACCATGGCGAGGAGCACCGTGAACCCGACCGTCGTGAACGTCTCGAACATGAACCCCGCAACGAGATACGCGACGACGACCCCGAGGATGAACACCGTCCCGCCCATCGTCGGCGTGCCCATCTTCTCCATGTGGGTTCGAGGACCATCCTCGCGGATGTGCTGACCCCATCCCCAGTGTCGGAACATGCGGATCGCAACCGGAGTGCCGAGGAGTGTGACGGCCATTCCGATCGCTGCCGCGAACAGGATGGCTCTCACCGCAACGCCTCCGCCACGCGTTCCAGCCCGACCACGCGGGACCCTTTCACGAGGACGACATCGCCCGGCCGCACCCACGCTCGTACGTCCGCGACGGCCTCCTCGCCGGTGCCGTAGCTCGCGGCATCCTCGGGTAGGTGACCCTCGCGCACCGCTGCGCAGGCGATCATCTCCGCTGGCTCCCCCACAGTGACGAGCCGGTCGACGCCGATACGCACGATCAGCTGGCCGAGCTTCTCGTGCTCGGCCAGGGCGATCGGTCCGAGCTCCGCCATGTGGCCGAGGACAGCCATGAGCCGCCCGTCGCGCGCCATCCATCGTGCAGCCTTCAGGCTTGCCGCCATCGACTCGGGGTTCGCGTTGTAGGCGTCGTTGACCACGCGCACGCCACCGGCCGTCGTGAACGTCTCCATACGCCAGGCGGACACGCGAGCACCCTTCAGAGCGGCCGCGCACTCCGCGGCCGTGAGGCCCAAGGCCACCCCGCACGCCGTCGCCGCGAGAGCGTTCGACACCATGTGCTCGCCCGCGACGGCCAACTCCACCGGCTCGCGTTCATCGCTCACCCACAGAACGAAACTCGCACGGCCACCCTCGTCGACCACGACGTCCTCTGCGTGCACGTCCGTGCCCGGAGCGAGACCGAAGGTCAGGACCCTGGCCTCGGTGCGCGCCCCGTACGAGCGCACGACCACATCGTCCGCGTTCAGGATCGCCAGTCCGTCGGATCCCAACGCCTCTACCGGCTCGGCCGAGGCTCGCACGATCGCCTCCCACGACCCGAAGATCTCCATGTGCGCGACTCCGACGTTCGTGACGACGACGGCGTCGGGGCGTGCGACCCGACACAGCGCCGTCACGTCACCCTCACGCCGCGCGCCCAGCTCGGCGACGAGGACCTCGGTGCCCGCCGGCGCTCCGAGCAAGGTGACCGGCAGTCCGATCTCGTTGTTGAGCGACCCGGGACTCGCGTACGTGGAGAACCGCGTCGCGAGCACCGCGGATGCGAGGTCCTTCGTCGATGTCTTCCCGTTCGCTCCCGTGACGCCGATCACGCGTACGTCCGGTATCCGCCGGCGCTCGTCGGCCCCCAGCTCGAGTAGCGCCCGGCCGGTGTCGGCGACCTCCACGACCGATCCGTCCAGGCCGGGGCGCGAGACGACCGCACCGACGGCACCACGCGCGAACGCGTCCGCGACGAAGTCGTGACCGTCACCGTGATCGCCGGCGAGCGCGAAGAACAGCGCTCCCGCCTCGGCCTTGCGACTGTCGATGACGACCGAGGTGGCGACCGCGTCTTCGCCGCGGAGCGCACCCCCGATCGCCCCGGCGATCTCGGAGAGCGACCGCGTCTTCACCGCCTGCCCTCCCCGAGCGCCCGGATCTCCTCCGCGGCCACCTGGCGGTCGTCGAACGGGATCCTCCGGTCGGCGAACTCTTGGCTAGTCTCATGCCCCTTTCCGGCGATCACCACGACGTCGCCGACGCTCGCTTCCCCGACGGCGAGTCGGATCGCCGCGCGGCGGTCGGGCTCGACCAGATAGGCACCACCACCCTCGCGAGCGCCGATCTCGATCTCCGCGATGATCGTGAGCGGGTCCTCGCTGCGTGGGTTGTCGCTCGTGATCACGGACAGGTCGGCGAGGCGGGCCGCCACCGCGCCCATCAGCGGGCGTTTCACGCGGTCGCGGTCGCCACCGCAACCGAATACGACGATGAGCTGCCCGGTGGCGAGAGGCCGCACCGCCCGCAGCACGTTCCCCAAGCTGTCCGGTGTGTGCGCGTAGTCGACCATCACTAAGAAGTCCTGGTCGGCCTCGACGGTCTCGACCCGCCCCGGCACGCTGCGCACGGCCGCGATCCCTCGCGCAGCTACCTCGTCGGAGATACCGATGCTCCTCGCGGCTCCGAGCGCCGCGAGGCAGTTCTCGACGTTGAACAGGCCGGGGAGCGGCGAGTGCACCCGAACGTCACCCACGCGGAACGCGATACCGCGCGTCGAGGTCTCGACGTCGGTGGCACGGATATCGGCGGTCTCCTCGAGGCCGAACGTGAGCGTCGGGAGGTCCGGCCGCACCAGGAGACGGCCCTCCTTGCTGTCGGCGTTCACGACGGCCCGCTCCGTCACCGCCGGTGTGAAGAGCTTCGCCTTTGCCTCGAAGTACTCCTCCATCGAGGCGTGGTAGTCGAGGTGGTCCTGGCTGAGGTTCGTGAAGACCGCACATGCGAAGCGGATCCCGCCAACGCGGTGCTGGTCGAGGCCGTGCGACGAGACCTCCATCGCCACCGCCTGGACACCTCGTTCGCGCATCCGCGCGAGCAGCCCGTGCAGGTCCGGGGCCTCCGGGGTGGTCCGGGGGGATGGGATCGGATCGCCGTCGATCCGCACACCGGTCGTCCCGACGACGCCCGGCACGAGGCCGGCTGCGCGGAACACCGACTCCAACAGATGCGTCGTCGTGGTCTTCCCGTTCGTCCCGGTGACGCCGACCATCGTCATCGCGTCCGCCGGTCGGCCGAAGAACAACGCGGAGACCGGTCCCATCGCTTCCCTGACCGATGCGACCCGGACCTGGGCGACGTCGTGCGGGAGCCACCGCTCGACCATCAGCGCGACCGCGCCGTTCCTCACGGCCTCGCCCGCGAAGTCGTGCCCGTCGGCCTTCGCGCCCGGGATGCAGAAGAACAGACTGCCGGGGGTCACATCACCTGAGCGGTACGCGACGGCGCCGATGCGGACGACGGCGTCTCCCTTGACTTCGACGCGTCGAAGGCGGCGGAGGAGCCCGGACAGGGGCCGTGCGTGGGGGGTCTGCGGTGCCAAGTCACTTGAGCTTATCGTTCCGGTCCCCGCGCGCCTCCCCGCTGTCCCGCTCATGGCACGGGTAGCGCGTGCGGCGGCAGTCGGAGCGACCGGCCGGGGGCGATCGAGAGGCGCTCGATCGCGTACCGAGCGATCTGCCGGAACAGCGGTGCGGCCGCGATACCTCCGTAGACGGTGGCCGGCCGGTCGAGGATCGCTGCGATCACTACGCGCGGCGCCGAGGCCGGCAGGAAACCGATGAAAGAGGCGATCGAACGGTCCGTGAAGTAGCCCGACCCGTTCGGCAATGGGATGCGCGCGGTGCCGGTCTTGCCCGCAACCTGGTATCTGGGGATCTGCGCAGCGGTTCCCGTTCCCGCCTGGACGGCGTACGCGAGCATCCGCGTCACCATGTGAGCAGTCTCCTCGGAGACGACACGACGCGTCTGCGATGCCGGCGCCGGATGGTAGGTGCCGTCCGAGCTGATCCAACCCTTCACCAGTCGCGGCTGCACCCACTCGCCGCCGTTCGCGATCGTCGCGTACACCGAGATCATCTGCAGTGGCGTCACCGAGATGCCTTGGCCGTACGCGATCGTCGCGAGGCTCGCGTCGGTCCACCGGTCGACCGGGAGCACTATCCCCGGCGACTCGCCAGGGAACCCGACCCCGGTCGTCCGGCCGAGCCCGAAGAGCGAGAGGTAGTTCGCCAACTCGGTGGAGCCGAGCCGGCGAGCGACCAGAACGGCACCCATGTTGCTCGACTGGGCGATGATGTCGCCGAGGGTCATCTGCTCGACCGGGTGCGGGTCCGAGTCGTGGATCGTGAACGTGCCGACCTGCATCTGGTCGGGGACCGCGATGCGCTGGTTCAGCGGGAGCGCGTGCTCCTGCACGGCCGCCGCCGCCGTGATGACCTTGTTGACCGACCCGGGTTCCCACGCGTCGGTGATGGCCTTGTTCCGCCACGTCGCGGGTCTGGCGTCTCCCGGCGCGTTCGGGTCGAACCATGGGTAGCTCGCCATGGCCAGGATCTCCCCCGTCTGCGGATCCATCACGACGACGGTCCCGCCGAGCGCGTGGTTCTGCCGCACTGCTTCCTCGAGCGCCGCCTGCACCTGGTACTGGAAGTAGCGGTCGATGGTGCAAACGAGGTCCGACCCGGGCACTGGTGGGATCTCGACATGGATGCCGCCGGCGATCGATCTCCCGTCCTCGGCGAGCTCCTGGGTGCGTTCGCCCGGCTTCCCGGCCAGGAGGCTCTGGTACTGGAGTTCCAGGCCGGAGATCCCGACGCCGTCGATGTTCGCGAAGCCGACGACCTGAGGCGCGAGCGGACCGGCCGGGTAGACGCGTTTCGAGACCGCCAGGAACCCGATCCCCGGCAGGTTGAGCGCCTCGAGACGACCGGCGACGTCGAGCCCCACCTGACGGGCGAGATACACGAACGTCGTCTCTGCCGTGAGCTTCGGCAGGAGGTCGCCGACCTCGATGCCGAGGATCGGTGCGATCGTCACCGCGGTGTTCCACGGGTCGTCCACGAAGCGCGGATCCGCGTAGACGTCCCGCGCTTCGATGGAGAGCGCGAACGGCTCCCGTGAGCGATCCAGGATCTCCCCGCGCCACGCCGGGAGTTCCACTTCACGCAGGCGTTGATCGAGCGCCCTCGTCTGGAGCGCTCCGGCCTGGTTGACCTGCAGTACGACCAAGCGCACGACGATCGTTCCGAACGCGAGCGAGAGGCAGCAGAACAGGCCGACGAGGCGCCGGATCGGCGGCCGGCTCACGTCACGGCCTCCAGCGCTTCCTTCAGGGTCTTGAGGTCGAGGTCCGCCGCCCCGGCCGGTGCCGCGGTGGCGCCCTTGCTCGGCATGTGGAGGGATCGGATGTCGTCGGGGAGACGCATGCCATGCCGATGGGCCCACTCGGCGATCCGGCCGGGGGCGGACAGTGTCGCCTGCTCGTGCCGCAGCTCGAGCTGCTCTTGGGAGAGCACCGCGATCCGACCGCGGAGGTCGTCGATGCGGAACGAGCGCTGGGCGAGCAGGGCATTCAGGGAGACCAGGCCGAGGATCATCGACCCAATCACGGCGGAGGACAGGATGAGGAATCCGAGGTGGTGCTTGCGCCGCCGTGGACGGGCGACCGGCCCCCGACGTGTCGCGGGGGCCGCCGGACGAGATCGCGGGCGTGGGCTCTTCCCCGGTGCGGAACGGCGAGCCGGCGGCGGAGACCCGGCTCGCCGGGCGGGCTTGACGGTCCCGACCCTACGTGCCGGGACGCTCACACCGCCACCTCCGCGCACCCGAGGCGCTCGGCCACACGGAGGCGGGCGCTCCGTGCGCGGGGGTTGCGCGTGGTCTCGGCGGCGCTCGGTCGGAGCGGCTTCTTGGTGAGCACTTGGAGGGAGGGCTCACCCACGAAGAATCGTTTCACGATCCGGTCCTCGACCGAGTGGTACGCGATCACGACGACGCGGCCGCCGGGAGCGAGGACACCCTCCGCTCGAGGCAGGGAGGCGGCCAGCTCCTCGAGCTCCCGGTTGACCGCGACGCGGAGCGCCTGGAACGTGCGGCGCGCGGGGTGGGGGCCGCCCCGGCGCTTTCCGACGGCGCCCGCGACGACGCGGGCCAGCTCATCAGTGGTCTCGAGCGGCCGGCGCTCCCTTGCGCGCACGATGGCCGCCGCCACCTTCCTCGCCCGCCGCTCCTCGCCGTACTCGAAGAAGATCCGGGAGAGCTCCTTCTCGGGAGCGGAGTTCACGAGCTGCATCGCGCTCGGGCCCTCAGGCCCCATGCGCATGTCGAGCGGCCCGGGATGCCGGTAGCTGAAGCCGCGGTCCGGCCGCTCCAGCTGCATCGAGGAGACCCCTAAGTCGTACAGAACGCCGTCGACCGGTGCCTCGACCGTCGCCTCCGAGAACCGAGCCCGGATGGCGACGAAGCGGGGCCCGAAGTGGGAGAGGCGCTCGCTCGCGAGTTCCACGGCCTCGGGGTCGCGATCGATCCCGACCACGCGCTCGACCCCCGACCCGAGAAGGGCCTCGGCGTGACCGCCGGCCCCGAGCGTCATGTCGACCACGGTTCCCCTTCCTCCGAGGAACCGGATCACCTCCGCGACCATGACCGGTTCATGTCGCTTCTCCCCCACCGTCGGACCTCATCCGAGGAACCGCGCGGCGAGGAGCCCAAGACCGACGTACACGGCCATCGTTGCCGCGGTGAGCACGATGAGCGAGACGCTCTGTCGAACCTCCCGCGAGAGCGGACCCCTCATCCCCGGCCTCCCACCTCGAGCGTTCCCGCCTGATAGGGACCGCCGTGTGCCTGCTCGTAGCGCTCGTGCGCCTCCCGGCTCCAGATCTCCATCCGGTCGAACACCCCGAGCACGACGGCCTCCTTGCGGATGCCGACCTCGTTGCGCAGCCGTTGCGGGATCAGCAGTCGACCCTGAGAGTCGAGGTCGACTGCCTCGGCCTTGCCGAAGAACATGCGCGCATAGGCACGCGCTTCGGCGTCGGAGAGGGGGTGGGCGCGGACCTCACGGGCCCGCTCCTCCCACTCGACCCTGGGGAAGCAGAAGAGGCACCCGTCCTGTCCCAGCGTGAGGACCGCCCCTTCAGCGAAGACCTCACGGAACCTCACGGGCAGGCTGATGCGCCCCTTCGGGTCGAGCTGATAGCTGTGCGTGCCGAGCAGTTCGGCCACGCGTCCTCCCCTTCTCCTCCACAGAGCCCCACCTTTATGCCACTACCACTCCACCGAGTCAAGGGCAGTAGCGGAAGTCGCGCAGACGGGTCTCCGAAGAAGCTCGGGAAGGACGGTCGCCTGGTGGCCTGGGCGTAGCTGCGGTAGCTACGGAGTCACGCTAGGTACGGTTCCCACTCCGGCTCGAGCCTACCGAGTGACAGACGGAAACCATCGGACGGGGCGAACGGCCGCCGCACCAGGCGCAGACCGGCATCCTCGGGCAGCCGGTTCTCCTTGCGCGAATTGCAGTGACGGCATGCGGCGACGACGTTCTCCCAACTGTGCTCCCCGCCTTTCGAGCGCGGCACGACGTGATCGAGGTTCTCAGCGGGCGAACCGCAGTACTGGCACTCCCCGTTGTCTCGGGCGAAGACCGCCCGGCGCGTCAGAGGGGCCTGCGCCCGGTGCGGCACCTTCACGAAGTACCGGAGGCGGACCACCGACGGAGCCTCGACCTGGAGCCGTTCGGCGTGGAAGACCATCCCGTTCGAGACGACCGTCTCGGCCTTGTCCTTCAGGACGAGCACGACCGCCCTCTTCGCAGGAACCACTGCCAGAGGTTGGTGAGACGCGTTGAGTACGAGCGATCGTCCCATCGGTGAACGCGAGCCGAGTATAAGCGGCCGATCTGAAACTCCGCCCGGGTGCTTGAATCGGCCGGATCCCAGGGATGTAATCCCCGCGGAGGCGGCGGCGAGGTCGTGCCCGAAGGATCAGGACGCCTGAAGTAGCGAAAAAAGGGGCCGCGCGGGGCGTCCAGCTAAGACCCTTGGGGTGCGCCACCGCCGCCTTCCATCTTCTTCTGGCACTTCTCCCGGCACGCGGATCCCAGACGCCCCGTCTCGCCGGGGCGGGACTCGGCACGTCACGTGGGTAAGATGGCTGTACCGGATCCGGAGAAGGTCGTGGAGGCCCGAGAGCCGATCGAGGACTGGCAGCGCTTCGCCGAACGGTTCCGCGCGATCGAGGAGAACGTCGAACGCGTGGTCCAAGGGAAGCAGCACGAGATCCGCCTCGCCTTGGCCGTTCTGGTGGCCGAGGGACACGTCCTGATCGAAGACGTCCCCGGCACGGGCAAGACGATGCTAGCCAAGGCGATCGCCCGCTCCATCGATTGCTCGTTCCGACGGATCCAGTTCACCCCCGACCTGCTTCCGACCGACGTCACGGGGGTGAACGTCTTCAGTCAGGAGCGGGGCGACTTCGAGTTCCGTCCCGGGGCGATATTCGCGAACATCGTGCTCGGTGACGAGATCAACCGCGCGAGCCCCAAGACCCAGTCGGCGCTCCTCGAGTCCATGGAGGAGCGGCAGGTCACGATCGACACCGAGACCTACCAGCTCGGCCAGCCGTTCATGGTGATCGCCACTCAGAACCCGATCGAGCACGAGGGAACCTACCCTCTGCCGGAGGCACAGCTCGACCGGTTCATGATGCGCATCGGCATCGGCTACCCGACGACCGAGGTGGAGACGGAGATCCTTGCCACGCACGGGGTCCGGTCCACGCTCGGCGACATAGGGCCGGTGACCGATGCCCGAGGCGTGCAGCAGATGATCGAGCAGGCTCGCGAGGTCCACGTTTCGCCTTCGATCCGCCGCTACATCGTCGACATCGTGGAGGCGACGCGGAAGCACCCCGACGTGTACCTGGGCGCGAGTCCTCGGGCGTCCATCATGCTGCTCCGCGCCGCCCGCGCCATGGCGGCAGCCGACGAGCGCGACTACGTGATCCCCGACGACGTGAAGGTGCTCGTGAAGCCCGTGCTCATCCACCGGGTCATCGTGACGGCGGATGCCGTGATGGGGGGCCGCACGTCCGACGTGGTCCTCGACGAGGTCGTCCGAGAGGTTACGGTCCCGGTCAGCGGAAAGGCCTGACCGGTGCCCTCGCGCCGCGGCGCGATCGTCTTCGCCGCGGGCATCGGCCTCTGGCTCGCGGCCCGGACCGCAGGCTCACCCGCGCTGCACATGGTCGCGGTCGGCCTCGTCGTCCTCCCGTTCGCCGCCACCCTGTTCGCGCGCCGGAGCCACCAGCGTCTGCGCGTCCGCCGGCGCCTCTCGGACGCCCGCGTCGCGCCGGGGGGCCGAGTGAAGGTCGAGATCGAGGTCGAGAACGAGTCGTGGGCCTCGACCTCGTTCCTCCTGCTCGAGGACCGCATACCGGCAGCGCTCGGTCGGCCCGCGCGGCTCGTGATCGGCGGCATCCCGACGAGAGGTAAGCAACACGTCTCCTACTCGCTCGTGGCCAACTCGCGCGGGCGATACAAGTTGGGGCCGCTCACCATCGACGTCTCGGACCCGTTCGCGCTATCACGGATGCGTCTCGAGTTCGACGCGCGCGAGGACCTAGTGGTCACACCGGAGGTCGAGACGCTGGAGGGTGGCCCGGCCTCCCCGTTCGGCATCGCGAGCGGCCTGTCACTCGCCAAGCACGTGTTCCGCACCGGCGACGAGTTCTACACGATGCGTGCCTACCAGGAGGGCGACGACCTGCGTCGGATCCACTGGCGGAGCGTCGCGCGTACCGGGCAGCTGATGATCCGCCAGGACGAGTCCACCCGGCGCGCCACGTCGGTACTGTTCCTCGACACGCGGGAGTCGGCGCTCGGCCGGATCCACACGCCCGCGTTCGAGAAGGCCGTGTCGGTCGCCGCCTCGGTCGGCGTGCTCCTCGCGCGGCACGGGTTCTCGTTCCGTCTGGCCACCAGCCAGATCCCGCCGACCCCCGCCACCGAGGAGCAGTTGCTGGAAACGCTCGCTGGGCTGAGCCACAGTACGTCTCGGGCACTTTCCGCCGGGCTCATGCGGTTGCGGATGGCTGCCGCCGCGGATGCCACGCTCATCACCGTGACGTCGCCTCCGCTCGGACCAGAGCTCACCGCGCTCGCCCGCGCAGGTGCAGCGTTCGGACCGAAGCTCGCGATCCTCGTCTACCCCGTAGATCCGGACACCGTGCCGCCTCCACACGCGGCCGAGCTGGAGGACCGGGCGTCCGCGGCCCTTCTGACCCTCTCCCGCTCCGGGTGGGAGGTCCTCCTCCTTCCCCCCTCCGGAAAGCTGCGTGACGTATGGCACGTCACCCGGAACACGAAGCTCGCGGTCAGCGGATCGTCGCGGTAGCCGCCGTCGGGCTGCTCGCTACGATCACCGCGCTGGCTTTCGGCCGCGTGTTCACCGGCCAGGCCCTGACGTTGAAGCTGCTCGCGGCCGCACTCCTGTCGCTCGCGGGTGCCGCGCTGCTCGAGCGCCGCAGCCTGCTGCTCGCGACGATCGTGAGCGCCGCGTTCTTGCTCCTCGCGGTCGGTTGGCTGGTCTTCCCGCAGACGCTGTTGTACGGGCTCCCGACGAAGGAGACGCTCGTCACGATCGGCCATGCTCTGGAGAGGGTCGGCGAGCAGGCCCGCGTCCAGGTCGCGCCGACGCCTCCGCTGGCACCGCTGACGTTGGCCGCCATCACAGCCGTGTGGACGGCGACGTTCTCGGCCCACGCGCTCGCGATCCGCTCCGGCAGCCCGCTCCTCGCGGTGCTGCCGCCGGCGGCGCTGGTGGGCTTCGCGGACACCGTGCTCGAGGACGGCGCGCGACCCTTCTACGCCGTCACGTTCCTGCTGGCGGCACTCATCGTCGTCTTCATGGACGGCCTGCGCAGGATCCACCAGTGGGGTCCCGTGTGGACATGGCGCGGGAGGAACAGACGGCTGGCCGTCTCCACGGCCCGCGGCGCGCAGCGCGTCGCCGTGCTCGCAGTGGCCGTCGCCGTTCTCGTGCCCGGTATCCTGCCCGGGTTCCGCTCGCAAGCCCTCGTCGATTTCTCGGCCGCGAGCTCGAAGGGCATCGACCTCGACCCGTTCGTCTCGATCAAGGCGCAGTTGGACCTGGAGGAGCCAGTCGACCTCTTCCGGGTGACGTCGGTCGACCCGGCGACCGGGCAAGCGGCCCCCATGTACTGGCGGCTGTACGCGCTCGACCGGTTCAATGGGACCAGCTGGACCAACTCCGACCCGGAGGGGACGAAGGGATCGTTCCTCTCCACGTCGGCCAATCTCACGATCCCCGCGCCGACCATCGCCGCTCCCACGGTCGAGCAGCAGTACCACATGCTGATCGATCTGGATGCCCCTTGGCTCCCCATGGCCTACCCCCCGGAGGCCGTCCGGTACTTCTCGGTCCGGGTCCGCTACGACGCCGATATCACCGCCGTCATGGCGCCGGACGGCTGGAAGGCCGGGGCCGAGTACACCGTCTCATCACGAGCAGTCGATCCGACCCCGGATCAGCTGGACCGGGTGACGCTGGAGCAGATGAGGTCGGCGCCTTGGTATGCGGAGGTAACATCCCTCCCCAACGACGTGCCCCCGGCGGTCCACGACCTCGCGCTCGCCCTGACCCGCGACGCGGCAACCCCGTACGACAAGGTCTACTCCATCCAGCAGTACTTCACCGCGAGCAACGGCTTCGTCTACGCGACCGATGCCGGTACGCGGTCCGACACCAACGCCCTCGTCGACTTCTTGACGGTCTCGAAGCGCGGGTTCTGCCAGCAGTTCGCGACCGCCATGACGGTGCTCGTGCGAGAGCTCGGGATCCCGGCCCGCGTCGCGGTCGGCTTCCGGACCGGGGCCCAAGACGGCGACACCTTCACCGTGAGCAGTCGCGATGCCCACAGCTGGGTCGAGGTCTACTTCCCTACGTTCGGATGGCTGTCATTCGAGCCGACGCCGTCCCGTCCCAACCCCCTCGAGTACGTACCGGGCTCCTACCTCAACCCCGACACCGGCACCAGCTGCCCCGCAGGGGCGAAGAGGTGCGAGACCGGTGGGAAGAAGGGGAACAGAGGTAGCCAGGGAGGTTTCACGATCGGGCGTCACCTCGTCGCGCGCGAAAGGGCCCGCTGGCACGGCACCTCGATCCCCGAGGTCGAGCCGATCGACACCGGCTACCACGTGCCGTACGGCCTCCTGCTACTCGCGCTCCTCGTGCTGGCCGCGGCCTTCCTGTTGCTCACACCGGTGGTGAAGGCTCTCTGGCGTCGTCGGATGCTTCACCGGGCCCGGGGGCCCCGGGAGCTCGTGCTCGCCGCATACCGTGTGTTCGATGGCAGAGCTGCCGACCTCGGCCTCGGACGGGCCGACGGCGAGACCGTGGCCGAGCACCGCGACCGGCTCACGGGAGCGATCCGTTTCTCGGACGGTCATCTGCGCCGTCTGACCCTCGCCGCAACGAGGGCCGCCTACTCGGACCACGCGGTTCGCGAAGACGAGGCCCGGGAAGCGCTGAGGGCGAGCAGGGTTGCGCTCCGCGACATGAGGAAGGAAACCGGGTTCGCGCGGAGGGTCGCCGGGATCTACCGGCTGCGTGCGTAGCGGGGCTGGTTCAGCTGCCGGTCTGAGCGTGGACCGCGGCTTCCCGGAGCGCCCGGACGAACCTGTCGCGGTCCTCGCGGAACTGGCCGACCTTGGTGTCGACCCCGGTCGCGATCTCGTCGATCGCGACGAAGAAGGCGAGCTGCCCGTCCCGGAGGGCGTCGAGGATCTCGTCGTTCCTCCGGGCGATCTTGAAGATGGAGACGCCGTCGGTGATGAGCTTCACCTCCGACAGGTGCCGGTCGAGGGCGGCCCTCCTGTTGAGGTAGTCCCAGGCGCGGCGAACACGCTGCAAGGACATCCCCCCGTCGAGGAGCGACTTCACGACCTTCAGCGCGACGAGGTCGCGGAACGAGTACAGGCGGGGGACGCCGGAACGACCGCCGGTGCTCTGCACCGACGGTTCCACCAGCCCGATCTGGTCCCAGTACCTAAGCTGGCGCGGTGTGCAGTCTGTGAACTTCGTTGCTTGATGAGCGGTGAACCCCTCCATAGGACGCGCGCCCTTCCGACGATCCCTCAGTCACCCGCTAACGCAAGCGGTCCGTCGGCGTATCGAGGGAAGGCTCGACATGCGGTCGACGGCCACGCCCTTTGGGGAAGGCGACTAGTTGTAACGCTTCGCGAGGTTCGCTGGCAAGCGCGCTGCACGATCGCGTCGGAAGTTCGGTCGTTCGCAGAGTGTTCCGACGTTCGGCCGATGGACCGGCTACTTCGCGCGTGGTTCGGACGTTCCGCCGAAGCGGCCGGTGAGACGGGCGAGTATCGCGGCGACAGAGAAGCGGCCCGACTCCTGGAGCGCACGGAGCTGGTCCTTGCCGAGCTGCTTCAGGTACCGGTAGACGAGCAGCGCCGACAGGAGCATCACACCGAAGCCGAGGGCGGCGACCCATAGCGACACCGGGAAGAGCATGAGCATCACGAAGCCGGCGAGGAACGCGAGCGACGACCAGCGGATCCTCCGTGCGAGGTGGGTGTAGAGCGAGGTCCGGCTGACCGCCTCGGCGAGGCGCGGGTCCTCCTCGGCCAGGCGTTGCTCGATCTCCTCGAGGATGCGCTGCTCGTGTTCGGAGAGGGGCATCGGCTCCTGCCTCCAGGACAGGCCCATCCATTATAGGAACGGGGACCCGTCAGGGAAGAGGGATCATCCGGTGACACGGGCTCGGGACCCGGTCGGACCGGTCCGTTCAGCGTTGGTGGTGCCGGTCGAGCAGCGCGGCCGGCTTGGCGGCACCGCGGCCGAAGCGCTGCTCGATGCGATCGACGGCTCGCTCCACGTCTCCCCACCGCTCGCTCCTGAGCAGGGCGAGCTGCTCCTCTCCCGCAGGCACGAGGCCGGTCGCCTGCACACCGAGCAGTCGGACACGCCGGCGGGCCCCCGGCAGGCCCCGGTAGAGCTCGCGGGCCACATGGTAGATGTCCGCCGCCACGTCGGTTGGGGCCGGCATGGTCCGGGAACGGGTGAGCGTGGTGAAGTTGGCCAGGCGGACCTTCAGGACCACGGTGCGCGCGCGGTAGCCATCCTCCCGCAGGCGTGCGCCCACCCGTTGCGAGAGGGCGAGGATCTCGCGCAGCAGGTCCTCCTCCGCGTCGAGGTCGGCCGCGAACGTCTCCTCGTGGGAGACGGACTTCGGCGGCTCGTAGGGCACGACCGGGCTCTCGTCGATCCCCCGCGCGAGGTCTTGGAGGTCTCGGGCGTGCTGCTCCCCGATCAAGCGCCCGAGGACGGCCGGCGATGTGCGGGCGAGGTCGCCGACCATCCGGATGCCGAGCCGCGACAGCGTCTCGACGGTCTTCTCGCCCACACCCCAGAGCGCCCGGGAGGGCAGGGGGTCGAGGAACGCCTCCACCTCGTCGGCGCGGATGAGGACGAGCCCGTCCGGCTTCGCCTGCTTCGAGGCGAGCTTCGCGATGAGCTTGTTCGGGCCGACGCCGACCGAGCAGCGTATGCCGACCTCGGCCGCGACCTCGCGCCGGATCGTCGCCGCGATCTCGAGCGGCTGCCCGAACAGCAGCATGGCGCCGGAGACGTCGAGGAAAGCCTCGTCGAGGGAGATCGGCTCGACGAGGGGGGTGACGGCGAGCAGGATCTCGCGGAAACGGTTCGAGTGAGCCTTGTAGGCATCGAAGTCCGGAGGTAGGAAGACGGCGTTGGGGCAGAGGCGCCGCGCCCGGACGGCCGGCATGGCGCTGCGGACGCCGAAGGCTCGGGCCTCGTAGGAGGCCGACACGACGACGCCGCGGGACCCGGCGCCCCCGACGACCACCGGCTTGCCGACGAGCGACGGATCCTTCAGGGCCTCGACGGAGGCGTAGAACGCGTCGAGGTCGGCGTGGAGGATCGGCTCAGCGACTCGGCTCATCGCCAGCCATCACCCTCGAACGCAGACGGATCGCCGCGCGGAACCCGGCGACACCGGTCAGGATCACGAGGACCCCAGCACCGCAGAGCGTCGGCCGGATGACCACGAGCGAGCCGAGCGCGATGATCACGACGGACGACACTATGCCCGTCATCTCCTGGAGCGAGCCGAAGATGCTCGTGACCCTCCCCCGCTGCTCCTCGCCGGCGGTCCGCTGGATCAGCGCGAGGGCCGGCGCGAAGATGAACGAGAATCCCGCTCCCATCAGCCCCTCGCCGAGGAAGGCGACCGGGTAGCTCACGATCGCTGAGAAGAGCAGCAGCCCGATGCCGACCGTCGTCACCCCTCCGGCCACTAGCAGCAGCTCCCGGCCGGCGCTCCGCCTGATCCGCGACACAGCGATCGCTCCGAGCATCGCGCCGAGCCCGTGTATGAACCAGAGGAACGAGACCGCGCTCTCGCCCTGGTGGAGGACCTGCTTGATGAAGATCGGCTCCAGCACGAGGAACGTCGTGACCATGAGCCAAGCCACGCACCCGACAACGACCAGCAGCCGGATCTCGGGGACCCGTCGCGCCGTGCGCAGGCCCTGGCCGAGGTCCCTGAGCGAGACGGCCGGCCGCTCCCCGCCCTGGCGGACGTCGGGGACTACAAGGTTGAACCCGATCGAGGCGACGCTCGCGAACATCGCGACCGCGTAGACGGTCCTCACCCCCACCGCCGCGGTGATGAACCCGCCGGCCAGGGTCCCGACCATGAGTGAGAGCTGGTTGGCGGCCGAGATCATCCCGTTCGCCTGGACGAGCCGGCGCACGTCGACGAGCAGGCCGGTGAGGGACGAGCGGGCCGGCTCGATCGTGGCGAAGGCGATGCCGACGAGGGCCGTCGAGACGTAGAGCGAAACGAGCGAGTCGGCCGCCCACGCGACCGGGACGGCGGCGACGAGCGCGAGGTAGCCGCTGAGGTTCATCCACTTCGGGCTCCAGCGGTCGACCAGCACGCCCTGGAGCGGGATGAACACGGCGTAGGGCGCCGATATCGACAGGCCGAGGGCGGCCATCTCTGAGGAGCTCGCGTGGAACTCGAAGGTGGCCTGGGCGAACACGGCGGCGAGGAACCCCCAGAAGGCGAGGCCGGCGGCGGCCACGCCGAGTACGAGCCATAGGAACGGACGGATCGTGAGGACGTGGGGTGGGAGCGTGCCGCCGTGCGGGATCGTGGGCCCGAGTAGGGTGTCCTCGACAAGTCCCGGTTGGTCCAGACCGCCCGTTCGCTCGTCCAATGCGCCCCCTCGTGCGCTGGGTGCTCACCATCCGGCGGAACCTCCGCTCGCGTGCCACAGCTTCCTCGGCGGCGGCCCGGAGGAGGGGCCGTGGGCGACCAGCGCCTGCTCGAGCCGGCCCTCCCGGCGGGCCCGCTGGAGCGCGGTGAGGTCCCAAACGTCCTCCGCGATGATACCGACGCCTCTCGCACCGGTGCGACGGAGCCTGCCCCACACCGCGACCACGAACGAGTGGAAGACGGTCTTCGCGACCTTCGGCTGGACCCTCTCGAAGACCGTGACGTCGACCGGGCCGGTCGCGTCGTCAAGCGTGAGGAAGACGATCCGCTGGCCGCTGCGGATCGCCGGGGTCTGCGAGGCCACCTTCACGCCGGCGACCATCACCCACTCGTCGGCGCGGTGCCTGTACAGGTCCTTCGAGCGGACGACGCCGAGGTCGGCGAGCAGCGGCTCGAAGAACGAGACCAGGTGCCGCGACGCGTCCAGGCCGACCACCTCGAGCTCGGCCCGCACCTTCTCCGCGTCGGTGTACTCGGGGAGCCCCTGATCACCGGGCCGCGCTTCGGGCTCTCGCCGCGCTTCCGGTGCGGCGTCCTCCAGGGCCAGCGCGAGTTGGGCGCCCTCGCGCTGGGGATCGCTGGTCATGGCTTCGTACAGGCGATCGCGCCGCGTGCCGCCTCCGATCGCATCGAACGCACCCGCGTGTGTCAGCGCCTCCACCACCGGTCGCGAGACGCCGGTTCTCCGGAGGAAGTCGCCGACGTCGTGGAAGGGTCGGTCGGCGCGCGCCTCCAAGATCGAGCGGATCTCGGCGTCGGAGATCCCGTGCACGTCCTTCAGCGCGAGTCTGATGCCGTAGCCCGACGTCGGCGCGCCCCCGCCCCGGTTGGCGCCGAGGCGTTCGACGACGTAGTCGGGCTCGGAGAGGTTCACGTCGAGCGGGAGGATCTCGATGCCGTGCTCGCGGGCGTCCTCGAGGATCAGCCGCCGCGGGTACATGCCGGGGTCGTGGGTGAGGACGCCGGCGAGGAGGTGCGCCGGGTAGTGCGTCTTCAACCACGCCGACTGGTACGTCGGCACGGCGAAGGCGGCGGCGTGCGCCTTGCAGAACCCGAAGCTCGCGAATTGGGACACGTCGTCCCAGGTCCGTTCGGCGACGTCGTCGGGGATCCCACGGGTCCTCGCTCGCCGGAGGAAGTCCTCCCTGAGCGATGGGAGCATCGCCTCGTCATCGAGATGGCGGCGGACGTGGTCGGCGTAGGACAGGTCGTAGCCGCAGGTAGCGGCGAGGGTCCGCATGACCTGCTCGTGGTAGACGATCACGCCGAAGGTCTCGCGGAGCGCGGGTCGGAGCGACGGGTGCGCGTAGACCGGCCGTTCCATCCCGTGGCGCCGGTTCAGGTACGGGCGGATCATGTCGGACTTCACCGGCCCGGGCCTGAACAGCGAGATGTCGACGATCAGGTCCTCCCACCGCGTCGGCTGGAGCTTCTGGAGCAGCTCGCGCTGGCCGGGTGACTCGATCTGGAAGCAGCCGAGGGTGTCGGAGGCGCGGATCAGCTCGAAGGTCGGTCCGTCGTCCTTCGATATCTCGTCGAGGTCGACCTTCACGTGCTCGGTCCGCGCGATCTCGTCGAGCGCGTGGCGCATCGCCGAGAGCATCCGCACGCCGAGCACGTCGAGCTTCAGGTACCCGAGCAGCTCGACGTCGTCCTTGTCGGCCTGGATCATCCGGTAGCCCTGGAACGAGCGCTCTAGCGGCACGCGCGTCACGAGGTCGTCGTTCGACAGCACGATGCCCGACGGGTGGAGCGCGAGGTGCCGTGGGAAACCGTCGAGGCGCTCGGCCACGCGGAACAGCAGCTCCAGCTGCGGCGCCTTGAGGTTCGCCCCGGCGAGCTCCGGTAGGCGTTCGATCGCGACACGGAGGTCGTCGGCGCCGATGTGCGGGAAAGCCTTCGCGATCGTGTCCACCTCCGGCTCGGGCAGACCGAGGGCTTTGCCTACCTCGCGGACGGCGGCGCGGGCGCGGTAGGTGTCGACCATCGCGACGCACGCGGTGCGCTCGTCGCCGTGGCGCGAGAGCACCATGTCGTAGACGTCCTCGCGCCGCGCGGACTCGACGTCGATGTCGATGTCGGGGAGCTCGTCGCGGAGCGGGTTCAGGAACCTCTCGAACACGAGGTCGTGCCGGACGGCATCGACGTCCGAGATGCCGGTCGCGTAGCAGACGAGCGAGCCGGCCGCGCTGCCGCGACACGCGCAGCGGATGCCCATCGTTCTGATGTCCGTGACGATGTCCGCGACGGTCAGGAAGTACGCCGAGTATCCGAGCTTGTGGATCATCGCGAGCTCGTGGTCGAGCCGGTCGCGAACCGCGCGCGTCGGTTCCATCTCACGGCGATCGATGCCGCGCCAGCACCGCTCGGCGAGGACGCTCGATGCGCTCCGCCCCGGAGGAGTCGGGAACTCGGGGAAGTGGACCCGCTTGAGGCCGAGGTCGAACGTGCACGACTCCGCGATCTCGAGCGTGGCGTCGCAGAGGTTCGGCCGCTCGGCGAAGAGCCGACGCATCTCGCGCGAGGACTTGAGGTATCCCTCGGAGTTCGTGCGGCTCACGTTGTGCCGGTTGATCGGCACGATCTCGCGCATGCACTCGAGCGCGTCGGCGAGGAACGCGTCCTCCGGC
>Ga0315282_10001472_pt1 | contig 44232 bp, 36 predicted proteins | sample YL17G07_20_MG_FD_203693 | JGI IMG/M metagenome (GOLD analysis project Ga0315282, IMG submission 203693) | Sediment microbial communities from Yellowstone Lake, YNP, Wyoming, USA - YL17G07_20 | ecosystem: Environmental > Aquatic > Freshwater > Lake > Sediment | place: USA: Wyoming | collected... | reverse complement strand
GTACGTCAAGTCCTCGCAACGGGCAGAGGAGAACAGATCGAGTTGAGACAAGGGAACCGGGTGTTCCTGTTCAACTTGGTGCCTGTAGCGGAGGGAGACTATGTAAACGCCTACGGGCGGGACATCACCGAGCGCAAACGGGCGGAGACAGAGCTGCAGCTTCACTCCCGGCAGTTGGAGGAATTGGTGAACGAGAGAACGAGAAAGCTCATGGATGCAGAGAGACTAGCCGCGGTCGGGGAGGTGGCTGCCTCCGTCGGTCACGATCTCCGCAACCCGATACAGGTCATGATGAACGACATCTTCCTGATGAAGGCGAAGATGCGAGAGTTGACTCTCGGGGATCAGGAGATCGCGGATAGGCTGGGTTTCGCGGAGTTCTTGAGAAAGGCTGGCCAATTAACTCAGTACGTGAATTCCATCGTAACCGACCTTCAAGGTTCGGTGCAACCCCTGAGGCTGGAGCCCGTTGAGACCGACATTCGTTCCCTTCTAGACGACACGCTTGCCACGATCGTGATCCCCGAGAACGCGGTGGTCTCAAGACAAATCCAAGATGGTTTGGACGCGGCGAAACTACTTGTCGACAGGGCCCTGATGAAGCGAGCGTTTGCGAACTTGATCACCAACGCATTTCAATCCATGCCGACGGGCGGGCACGTGAGCATAGAGGCATCTAAGCGGGGTAAGGACCTGTCGGTTGTCTTTACGGACACGGGAGTTGGCATGTCGGAAGAGAACCTGACCAAGCTCTTCAAACCCCTGTTCACGACAAAGGATCAAGGACACGGACTCGGATTGGCCATCTGCAAACGGATTGTCGAAGCTCATGGTGGCAAGATTGCTGTCCAGAGTCAGGTAGGGAAAGGAACCACAGTGACCGTTGAAATACCCCTGAAAGACCAGTAGAGTGGGTGGGTCCTGACGAGCAGCACAACTCGTGTCTAAGAGACCACAGGCCGACCCGAGCTCTCCTTGGCGACACGGATCCTCTCAAGCTCTTCCATGTAGTCTCCGGTTTGGATGGTACCTAGTATGTGACCCAAGACACTGCGGACCTCGAAATAGAAGCGCACGTCCTCCTCTGTCGTCGCTCTCTGTCTCATCTCACTGGACCTGTCGAGGAGGCCGATGCCGGCATCTCGCAGAGTGGCAGGTAGGACAGAGTGCCGAGCTTCAGAGAGTTGCCACCAGAGGTTCCCAGCCACCCGGATGAGCTGCTGACCGGAGGACTCCAGATCGCTGGCAACTATACCCGGCTCCCTGTGGAGATCGAAGTCCATCTTCCGCAGAATGGGCTCCAGCGCTTCTGATACTGAGGGAAGCAGGAGCCTCAGGTAGCTGAGGTGTGTGGGCATGGTACGCCTCGTGCCTAACCATTGTTGAGGTAAAGATAAGCCTGTCCGGGCGAAGACTTGTTTTTATTCGGGTGAACCCTACACTAGACGCAGCGACTTGACACCCAAAGAGAGGATCAGGAGGGCCTTGCGTTTCCAGGAGGTAGATAGAGTGCCGGTATTCGAACAGGAGATAGCGGACAACGTTGCGAGCGAGATCCTGGGCAGAAAAGCATCCACTGGTGGAGGAGGAATAGGTTGGCGCAGAATAGCAGAAGGTCTTTTCAGAGGGGAACGAGATCAGCTGGTCGAGACGATCGGGCGAGACCTTCAGGAACTGACACTGAGGCTTGGGTTGGACGCGGTCAACCCGCCCCTGATCGGAACCTCGGCAGCCGAGAGAAAGATAGACCAAAACACGTACCGCTTTGAGGACGAGAGCACTAGTACATGGGCGGTCGCCAGATATCAGCCTGAGACTATGGAGTACCAGTTCGTCGATTCCTCTGTCAGGAGGGAGGGGATTCCGGCTATTCAACGCATCTGTGAACGCCTTGTTGACGAGAAGCCAGACATCGATAATGAAGAGTTCGCCGTGATGGACCTTGTGGTGGACAGGGTTGGAGACGGGCTTGGTATAGCCGGATCCAGTGTAGTGGGAATACCAATTGAGACCCCGTGGTTGATCGCTTCCGTGACAAGGCCCGAGTTGGTCTCGATTCACTTGGACTGGCAGGTGAGGCATCACAATGAACTCGCGAGGCAGTACAAGAAGCATGGAGTAGACTTCATTCTCGGCGGAGGCGACCTAGCGTGTAGACAGGGTCCTGTGTACTCGCCCTCGACCTTCAGGTCACTGGTCCTGCCTAGGTTGAGGAGAATCGTGGAGTTGTGCCACCAGCTAGGTCTAGTGTACTTGTACAGGACTGATGGCAATGTCTGGCCCATCGCAAATGATCTCTTCGGCGAAACGGGGGTTGACGGCTATGGCGAAATCGACGCGAGCGCCGGAATGAGGCTGGGCGAGCTACGAGCGAAGTTCCCGAAGCTCGCACTGTGGGGGGCCGTAGACTGCGCTAGAACCCTAGTGTTCGGATCTGAGGAGGAAGTGAGAGAAGAGACGATTCATAACATATTGGAAGGCGCGCTCGGCGGGGGTTACATCTTGGGATCGTCGAACACCATACACCCGAACGTTCCCGCGAGGAACTTCCTAGCAATGGTGGAAGCGGCCATGGAGTTCGGGATCTATCCGATCAATCAGGGGCTTCTGACTGCTCGGCTGGGAAGCAGGAGCTAGAACGATGCTACACTATCTCAACTCGTCAACAAGGGGGGGACGATCCAAAAAGGGCAGAGATCTCCGATTACACCGTGGAGAACATCTCTCACAATGACTTCAAGGGTTCCAGAGTTTCAGCTCATCCCTGTTCGAGCGTCGTCAAGAAGGAGGTACTCAGATCAGAGGTCGGAGTACTGGATTCCGTCGTAATGCCTTTCTCTACGTTGCATAAGCAAGGAACCACGAGTAGGAACTTGCACGCAACGAAAGCTTAAATTATCACCAACAGCTATATCTATAGAAAATGCCTGTATTCGACGAGTACAAGATAGCCGGAATCAACCGAGAGTCAGGACTTTTCATCTGCAAGGGATGCGGTGGGATAATACCACTGTCGAAAGGTGAACACTTTCCCCCGTGTCGGACTTGCGCCAGCAAGGGCAAGGCGGTGACATGGATGGAAGTTGCTGTCGCCGGAGAGGCGGGGAAGACATACGAGGTGGGAGAGAACAGCCCAGTCTCAGGTCTGTTCCTGTGCACGGGATGCAAGCACCAGATCATCCCCATCGCGAAAGGGGACAACTTCCCTCCCTGCCACAGCTGTGGAAAGGCAACGAAGTGGCAGCTGATAGTCTCAGCATAGGGATCGTGGAAGGAGCGCACGGCTTCGTGTCTCAGTGCCCCTTGGCCAGTTGGATTCGTGCATTCCGCGGTTCACTGGTGCAATGGGAAAGGAGGTTCAGTCGTCCGCATCTAGGCGGAAGCTAAGGATTCACACTTCCGTGGTATATCTTCCTGATCCTGAATCCAGCCTCGACAAACTGCCTGAAGCTCGAGCCATCGAAGGTTCCGCAGTCCACTATGACTAGGTTTCCCGGCCTTCCTCCGACCGCGTCTGCAATGAAGTTGGGGGTCAACTTCGTATAGGATTCGTGCGGGATCGCGAATATCACTCCATCGGCGTCCTTGAGCGCCCCAGCCAAGTCGGGACCTACTTTGAGCTTGGGCAGGTCCTTCTGCCTAGTGAAGTACTTTGCCATTGAGTACGGGTCCTCGTCTTGCTGCTCCAACTCGGGCAGCGACTTGACATAGGGATCAGTGATCACAATGCTCGCGCCCTTCTCTTGGAGGTATCTGACTATTGCTTCGTAGGGAGCATATCTGGTGTCGGCTACGTCCTCACGATAGGACGCACCTGCCACTACTATCCTGCTTCCCCTCAATTTCTTGCCAACGGCCCTCAGTTCGTCCTCCATCATGTCGACGGCGTGCATGCCATCGGTGTCATTGATGTCGACCATGAGCGTGATGAGCCTCAGCAGCTGCTTCAGTTGGCCAGCTCTCTCGCCTGTTAGTCTCCTCTTGAACTGAGGCATGTTCTTGACAGACCAGACTATGAAGATGGGATCCTTCGGAAGGCAGTATCCCCCTGTGCTCGGAGTCCGCGGGACCAACATGTCCCTGTGAGTAGGGCGTTTGTTGATCGCTGCCACAACCTTGGAGAGGTCAATGCCGCCGATCTCTGCCGTTCTTCCCAGCACTCGTCCGAGCGCGATTATGGTCGCCCTGTATGTGTTCTCAGCGCACTTCGAGAACTCGGAGTCTGTCGGAGTGGGAAGCCTTGTCAGCTCAGCCTTCGGGCCTGTCAGGACACTTGAGAGGAAACTGCGGGCCAATCCAGCTGACGTTTCATCTATGCCCGAGAACACCCTGGGGAAATTGATTACGGAGTCCACGTACTCCCTGCCCGGCATGACACGCTCGTATGAGTGAGCTATCCTCGGCGGATGCTTGCTCAACGCAAGTTCGACCAACTCCGCCTTGCCTTTCTTGGTTGGCCGCTGCATCCACAACTGAACTTGTGCCTCAAGCCCGGAAAGGAACTCGCTGTGAGTCGCGCCTGTCTCCTTTGCCCTGTCAAGGGCCCGTTCTATCCTGCGCCTGAACTCGTCAATGAAGATCGGTTTGACAATGTACTCCGTCGTACCCGGCGGGACCGTCGTCTCCACTAGATACAGCGCTTCAGGTCTGATGAGCTTCGCAACAGTCCTCGTCGCGTGAATGAAAGCCTCTATCTCGACCGTCGCCTTGCTCGAGTCCCCGAACTTCAGCTTTCTCACATCGCATTGAACATCGCTGACAACCACGTCCGCAAGCGACATCGCCCCATCCACGAAAGTGGCAGTGAACTTGCCAGCTGTAACCGTCTCCTTGATGAACTGCTCCACCTTCGGATCCTCCGACTCAACAGGCGTCCTTGCGGAGTTGATCAGTGGTATCTTCCAGTATGAACGCACGGACGGCCTCTGGAGCCCTATCACGAATTTGCCCTCGGCGTGCGCTATGATGGATGCCATGATCGCGCCCACAAACCCGAGGCCCTGCACTACGACAACCTGCACGCCTTTGGCCCTCGCCTCAGATGCCAGGCGCGTCACCCTGTCGACCTCTCTTGAGGACTCCTGAGGTCCTGGCAGCACGTAGACCGACCCATCAGGGGCATAGGATAACCTGGAAGCAGGCCCATTGAATGTCACCTCCCCGCCACTATATTCTATCGCCCGAACACCTTGCATGGTCATCGTTCACCGAACACCCCTCCACACTATTTTACTTTGAGCCGCGCGTCAGGGCTGGTACCCCGCTCGTGGCAAGATGGCGTTCTCCCGCATTTCCTCACGCGGTAAGATGCCCACCTAAGTAGACGATCGTCGTTCTTTGTTCAGCGGTTGAGCGCCGGGACAACCAGTAAAGCACTGGGGATCGCTCGTGCGAATCCATCTGAGGGCCTGTTCCTCACCTCACCATTCATCCAGAGTGTTGATGATCCCCCGCCGTCCAAGTTGAGAGCTTCCCTGCAGCCCATGTCTTTCATGATGCTCGCGAGTTCAGCAAGGGTCGCCCCGATGCTGTTCCTTTGTTCGGAAGGTGTATTCGTCTTCCTGTCATCATCGACAGTCACAAAGAGCACGTGGCCATCTGCCGTAATGCCCACGGCGGACCTGGGTGCTCGGGTCTTCACGTCATCAACGCCCAGATTGAGTCTAGTCGGAGCTAGCTTCCCCCTCTGGAATTCCTCGGGCGGTTTGCCCGCATAGAAGTAGTCCGGCTTCAGAGGGGTCCCGTCACTAATGAGGATAGGACCAGCAGCCATGGCATGCTTTATCTGACCTCCTGCATGACCGAAGTGTAGCTCGCAGTGCAACCGGTTGTCTCCCCCTCCCGCCAAGAGGCTTCCCAGCAACTCATGGGTCAGTGGAGCATTGGCTATTTGCAGTACAAACCCGCTTTGCGGTATACTGGCATTCCCGCCCTCTTTCACCTCAACGACGTGATCTCCCGAGACGACAAAATCCATCACCTCTCCGCCCGGCGAATTCGAGCCGAAGGCACTATTGTACACGGCGATTCCTTCATCAGATGACTGGTTCACCTTGAAACGGATAGACTCCCGAACGCGCCTTAGCTTGTCCCCTGAAAAGCTCCTGCCCCCGACCCGGAAACAGAACGTGGAAAGGTCAGTCACCTCAATGCGGGCGGACCCGTCTGTCGATACCAAGAAAGTCCCCCTTCGGAAACTCGGCGGGACTCTCATTTGCCCGTCGATTACAAGCAGACCTACGGGATCGTTGAAAACCGTGTGCAGCGACAGCTCCTCGACGAAGTTCGCGAAGAAACCACCATTGATCCCCGCAGGTGCTCCGTGGCGCAAGCATATGTCAGGAAGACTCTGGTAGTGGGCAGCAAACCCGATCGGCAACGTCGGCTTCACTGCGACGTACCTCTGATTCAGCTGTTTGGCGCCCTGTGCAGCCGACCTGACCGAATAGAGAATCCTGCCTCTAGAAGTCAGGTCTTCCAAGACCTCGGTCTCAAGCGGTGTTGGGTCGGACATCATGAACGTGGAAGACTCAGGGATGTCTGTTGCAGCGAGCCTGCCGCCTGTAACTGAGTCTTGAACCACAGTGAATTCCATGCTGTCCCTATCCAATATGGTTCTGTCACCCTTGCGGAGGAAGGCCTGACTGAGGCGTCCCTTGTCGGATGATCTTGAGACGACGAGAACGTCGTCCCGAGTCGCTGAACCTCTGATGCTACCGGCTCCCGCAGCTGCGATCCTCCTCAATGAATCCGCCACGTTCAGCAACGCCTGCCGCCCCCGAGGGTGGTCTGCGAGGGCCACCCTGATTTCGCCGGACTTGGAAAGCTCGTCCGGATCTACGTCTATTAAATGCACGACGACTCTGCCGTCATCCGTGCTGAGCGTTTCTGTGTGTAGTTCGATTGCCGACTGCAACCTGGGCTGTTCGGATATCCACGTGAGATATAAGAATCCTAAAGCGAGCCGAACTCACGAGGCTTGGGCTAATCCTGGGGAATCAGCTTCAATGCTGATAGCACAAAGCCCGCCCCGATGACGATAAGGATGACTCCAGTGACAATCAACAGGATTCTGTACCCCCTCCCTCCAAGGATGTTCTTGGCTCTCGAAGTCAGCGCAGATACTGACACGAATACGACAGCGTCACCTGCAATGTGGCTGATGTAGAACACGAGCAGCCCTATGGGGCCCAAGACCATGGCTTGAACGATCGACGTGACCCCTATTGTCAGCCACCAGAGCGTCCAATACGGATTCGACGCAGAGGTCACCCCGCCGAGCAGAGTCAGCCTTAAAGCCGATGTTCCAGTCCGCGGTTCCTTTGCATCAATAGCCGTCTCGGAGCCCATTGACGACCCGAGCGTCAGGAGGCCAAAGGCTATCAGCACGATGCCTCCTATGATCCCCAACCAGAACGTGATGCTGCCGGGATCGATGTTGACAAGACCAAACGACAGCAGGACCACCACCGGCAACTCTACCAACGCATGCCCGAGTGATAGCATCAGACCCACCCGCGCGTCGCGTCCGACTGACTCTTTGACGACGGTCAGTAGGAGAGGGCCGGGCGCAGCCGCCCCTGAGAACGCAACGACGAAGGAGGCCAATGCTATTCTGAGCATGTCGATCATGATGCCCTAGCCTCACCTCGGGCCGGCCGATCTCACATGGGAAGCAGTCAATGTTCGCTGCCGCTCTCCAACCGTTATATCCTTTCCCACCTCAAAGACTCACCGGACTGCAGATGGCGGACTGGTGGAAGGATCGGTTCATATGGCTCACTTGGGGTGACTACAAGGATTTCAGGCCCGAGGACATCAACAACGTGGTCGATCAGGCTGTTCAAAGAGGGTGCAATCTCCTTGAGGTTGTTCCCTACAGAGGCGACATAAACAACGAGTACGCTCTCTTCGATAGTTCGGTGCTGCCGAAATGGGACAAAGCAGGGACCAGGGATCTGTTGCAGGAGCAAATCTCTGCGGCCCACAGGAAGGAACTGCGGACCAGGACTTACCTGAACGCTCACTACTACGGTGACGAGTTCTACGAGAAACATAAGGAGTGGGCGCAGGTCAAAGTGGACGGCAGCCCGATAGACACGCTCTACGGTCATGGCTACACAATGTGCGTGAACTCCCCTTACAGGGACAGGATGTTCAGGCTGATCGTTGGGGTAGCAACAAGGGGTGTGGACGTGGTGTTCCTAGACGGTCCTGCGTACTATCCTGGGGCTTGTTACTGTGACAACTGTCGCAAGGCATTCAAAGTCGAAAGCGGACATGATCTACCCGCCAGAGAAGACTGGACCGATCCTCTTTGGAGGAAGTTCGTCATGTTCAGGTACAGGTCCATCGCCAAGTTTCTTAAGGACGGGACGCAAGCCCTGAGGGATGCTGGGCTCAACGCGTTGCTCTACAGCAACAACAGCAGTCAAGTTTGGCCGTCTTGGAGCTTCGCCTTGAGCGCAGAGGATTCTTACGAAGGACAGGCCATCATTGGAATGGAAAGTTACCAGTACTACACACTGCCGAGTGGAGTCCCGATGTGGTTCCAAGGCTGGACGACGAAACTCGCGAACTCCATCAAACGAGACAAACCATTCTGCCTGTTCTTGGCTGCATCCCACCAGCCTTGGTTCAGGGAGAGGATACCTCCAATCGAGTACCTGCTGGGCAAGCTGCAGGGCTTGGCGAACGGAGCTGACATGTTCGAAGATCATGGTTTCGCGACGGAGGCAACATCTGAAGGAGCCAAGTACTTCGACATGGCTAGGAACTACGAGAGCTACTATCAGTCATCCAAGTCAGCGGCGAAAGTCGCTGTTGTATGGTCAAGGAGAACAGGTGACTTCTTTTACGAGGTTCCAGCCCAGAGCGGAGCCGAAGAGGCGCAGGCCCGAGTAGAGGTCGAAAAACCAGCTGGCGTTGCCGTACAGGCCGGCGACTTTCTGGAAGCCCAGAGGATAACAATGTGGAAGTACGAGAGCGAGAGAAGGACTGCGGAAGAGGCGAGAGGCTTCTACGAGGCACTCATCAGGTTGCACGTTCCCTTCGACTTGATCTCGGACATCAACCTGAACGAACGAGACCTGGCCAAGTACGGCCTCCTCATTCTGCCGAACGTTGCATGCATGAACGACGAGCAAGTCAGCGCTGTGAGGGACTTCGTGAGAGACGGGAAAGGCCTGATAGCTTCGTACAAGACCTCAATGTTCACCGGCTTGGGAGAACCGAGGGGCGAGTTTGCACTCTCGGACGTATTTGGGGTATCATCCAAGGGAGAACTCATGGGTGCCCTCAAGTGGGACTACATGGTAGTGAAGTCAAAACACCCGATAACCGATGGGGTACCGCTTGAGAAGCCCTATGGCACTGAACTGGCCGTGATACCTAGTCCCGAGCGTGTCATGAAGTCAGAGTGCATCGGCGCACATGAGGTATGTGTGCAACTTCAGGGCATGCCGTCAAGGTACGGCGACATCACGCCGGAGACACCCTACCCGACCGTTGCGGCCAACGAGTTCGGGTCAGGGAGAGTGGTCCTCTTCCCCTCCGCCTTTGCAGGACAGTACTGGAACAATGGCTTCCTCGACTATCTCAAGATAATCGAAAACTCGGTCAAGTGGGCTGGCGGGGCTGAGCGCCAGGTTGAGACAAACGCCCCGGAGACGGTCGAGACCACCATGTTTGAAGGGGAAGGTTTCACCATGCTCCATCTCATCAATTTCTCGTATGCGCTGAGACGCCCCTTCGCTCACGTCTTCCCGGTGAAGGGCGCTAGTTTCTCGGTGATGGTCGGATGGAGGCCCTCTTCGGTGAAGTCGCTCTACGCTGGCGACGACTTGGACTTCTCCTCGAAGGCGGGAAGGGTGGAGTTCGTCCTTCCCAAGCTCGAGCTGTACGAAGCCGTTCTCATTGAGCATTAACTGGCTGGTGGGTCAGGCCGGCATGCGCAGCACAGAAGCCCCTGCCACTGGAACGCACACAATCACGTTGTCATTCATCAGCTCCGTGGATCCGTAGAAGCGAGCTGAGAGAACGTTGAGAAGATCCTCGACGCTGTCGTCTCGCACGAGAACTGCAACGCTTCCTCCCAACCCGGCTCCAACAAGCTGCGCTCCGAGCACTCCTCTCACGGTGAGCGCCAAGTCGACAAGTGTGTCGGTCCTCTCGTGGCCACATCCGTAATAGCCAGACTGAAGTGACAGCTCCGGCCCACCGTGAGCACAATGGCCTGCCTCCTTGGCTAGAGCATCAAGATAGGCGTCGTCTATCGGGACGGCCCAGTGCTTCTGACCTCCTTCGAGGTGAACAACCTCTCTGTCTCCGTTGTGAGAAACCTTCATGAGCATTCCGAACCTTGCAGGGCTCCTTGACAGAACCGAGCAAGCGATCCTCGACCGCTCGCATTCCGATATTCCGAAGAGCGTGACGCCGCGCAAGTCATAGCCTTTCGGTGGCTCTGCATGTTCTCGGAACAGTCTTTCCAAGTCATCCTTCTGAGTCGACAGCGCCAGGCGGAGCTCGGCCCTTGTGGCCCTCACGGGCAGTGCCTTCAGCATCCTGTAGAAATCGAAGAGGCTGATACTCAAAGTGGCGGGATTCAGGTCCCTGAACCGTTTCACACGCGGGACGAATTGCGGGTATCGATTGAGGAGCCACATCAAGGCAAGGTCGTACGTAGCGACCTTCTCGTTGAACCTGTCCTTGGCGCCAGATGTCTTCACGGCTTGAACTAGGGAATTGCAGACCACGACCCGAAGCCCGGGCGGGACGTTCGCCCAGGATACCGAGAGCGGGAAGAAGCCGATGTGGCATACCTTTCCGGGTTTAGCCCAGATGATCGCAGCGTGATCTCCCATTCCGCCTCTGGTTCCGACGAACCATTCCCCCTCTCCGCATAGTTCTATGAACCGCTCTTCGGATATCTTGAGGTCGTTGAGCGCCGACAACGCGAGGTAAGTTCCGACGACGATGGCGGAGGACGATGACAGACCCACAGACATCGGGATGTCCCCGGACATGACCATGTCCGCGCCCCGGAGCTCTCTCAAGGCGGACCCATCCCTCCTGAGATAGTAGTTCTGGAGGTAGACCGCTGACTTGCAGTACTCGGACCAATCAGGCCCAATGCCCTTTTTTCTCCTTTCTTCCAGATCCGCCTGGGCCCAGTCGCGCCATTCATCGAGAGAGGTCATCCTGTGGGCGGGCCCACCAGCCCGCAGGCCGAAGAAGAACGATGCATATCCCTGATCGACGTTCGAGACAGCGACGACATTGTCTTCTCTGGGCTTCGCGACGAACAGCGCCTCCCTCGGGATCGCGATCGGATTCACAAACCCTCCCCTGTGATCGACATGTCTGCCCATCAAGTTCACTCTCCCGGGCACGCGAACCACAATGATTCTGGAGTCTTCACCGAGGGTGCGGGCGGCACAATCCAAGAGGGAGGTGATCCGCCTCCTCCTGGCAGCGTTCAGCCGGGAATCCTTTCCGTACAAGGACCCGAGGAGATCCGTCGACTCAGTTGAATCCAGATAGCTTTTCCACTCCGTGATCGACCGCAAGGGTGACGAGACTTTCAGGAATGTGATTTCGGGATGCCCGCTCTCCAGGACTTGTCCTGAGACGCGCAGTCCTTCGACCCTTGATGGCTTGTCCGCCGAGCTCTCCACTCTGGAACCTTCGACCGCGGCCACCCGTAGCAGAGCAGCCCTGCCGATATCTGATCCTTTCACGACGGAGTCCTGCAGTGCGCAACCTGCGCCGATGTCGGTCAACCCTAGTAGACCCACCCTGAACGCGAGTTCTACATTCGTACCCAGACCGAACATGATGCGCGAGAGAGAATCGTCACCCACAATCTGACCATACGCCCCCTTCTTCAACAGCTCACCATTGAGCGAAATGAACCGCCTTGAGCCGCCAGCGGCCGAGACAGCCTCGCTCAGTTTTGAGAGCAGTATCTTCGAGTCACTGCTCAGGCGTGTTCTGGTTCCGGGGTGGATCGTGACGCCGTACAACTGCTCCATCACCTGAAGCTCCCGCTCGTCGGCCTCGGGGAATCCTGACAGGCATTCCTCAATGCGCGGAGTTTCTGATGCGGCTTCCTCCTTCCTTTTTCCGTTGAAGACGATCCTCCTGCCCCTGATCACGGACCTGTTACGGATGGTCACGTTTTCCAGGACGGACCTCTCCACAACCGACCCGGCGCCGACCGCAGAGTTCCTGACGATGGACCCAGTCACGCGTGCGCCCCTTCCTATCTTCGCGCGCCTCCCTGGAGTCGCCTCGATGACAGAATCCTCGACGACTGCGTCCGCCGCGATCTCTGCTGTTCCGGAGAGGTGAACGAACCCGCGAAGCTTCGCCCCTTTGCTGATGTTCTTCCGCGAGAAGCCATGTGTGATCTTCAGCGATAATAGAGAGGAGACATCCACGCCGGCGGATTCGAGGCCATGTATGCAGTCACTCATCAGTGAACGCGATAGCGCCCTGAGATCGGTCCTGGTGTCTATCCCCCCTGCAGAACCTTCCGGCAGCATGAAGACCTTCACTTTTCCCCCCGATCCTGCAACCCTGTTCGCAACCTCAGGCAGGTAGTACTCACCGTCTGGATGCCTCTCCAACACATAGTAGCCTTTGGAGTCCTCACCGAGCCTTACACAACGAAGGGTCGATTTCACCAGATCTCGACCAAGCTGTAGGCCATCTACCGAAAGAACAGGATCAGTCACTCCGAGGATCCGGCTGTTCGGAACGACTACCTGTGTGCCATTCACTTCGACCACGCGCGCGTAATTCGAAGCATCTACGTCCCTCACGGTCTTCAGGAACACCTCTCTTGTGACAACCATGCAGAGGACATTCCTCTCTCGGATCGAGTGAAGGAAATCTGTTGAGAGAGGCCGCTCAAGTCCTTCGATCTGCACTTCTCTGATCTCCTCTCTCTGCTCGGCGGAGACGCCGATCTGAGATTGCTCAACGATCGCAAGGAAGTGACCACTTCTCTCGTCCCACATGCACTTCTCGCCTGTCTTGATCTCTACTCTGGAGCGCCTGACGACAGTTTCATCAACCACCAGCGCGTCCCCTGGAATCACTCCTCTGAGAGGATGAAAGACCTTCACGCTGCCATCCCGACGGATCTTCTCAAGATCACTGAACTGCAGCACCAGGTATCTCGCCCATGGGGCGTCGGGAGGCAGCTTTGCGTCCTCAAGCTCGATGACGACGACCTCTCCTCTGGCCAATCGCGCGTTCAATTCATCGCTCGTACTACCGACATCCTCAGGCTCCGCAGTCCCGCGCTCCCGAGCACCTAGGAACATCAGTGGATATCTCACGACTCTGCCATGACCAGACGGATCCTCCTCAATCACCTCACTCACCGTGACATCGTTGCCTCGCAGGCTGTGGAAGCTGATCAATTCCGCAATGGATCCCGCCGGTATGGTCGGAAGGTCCGAAGCAAGCAACAAGACGTTCCTGACCGCTCTGTCCTTGCTGATGATCCTCTTGGCCTCCCTTGAGAGTATCGTTGCTCCCGTGCCGTCATCCGCACCATCAGGGTTATTGTGGAAGGCCGTCACGTTCTTCCTCGTTGAGATTATCCGGAGTATGTCCTCTCGCGCCTTCGCCTTCATCTCCCTGAGGAATTGCGACTCCTCCTGTGCAATGCGCTCGGCTGTGTCACCGATCCTCACGAGAACTTGCCTCGCGACTCCAGATTCTCTGATGTTGTCTAGCACCAAATCGAGCAGCGTCTTTCCGGAGAAGCTCTCGGCGACCGCGGGTTTAGCGATGAAGTCAGTCCTCGGATCAGAGATGTTCCACGTGGGCGTCATCCGAACCCCGAATCCCGCTGCCGGCACTACGGCGATGGTCGACCCTGGCGATGGACGACCGGGTCTGACCTGACGCAGATTAGCCAAGGCTGATGCAATCGCATCGGCGATAGTCTATAAAAGGCTGGACCGAAGTGATCGGGCACTGAGCCTGATCATCGCCTCCCTCAGGCAATTAACATATAACTTGCGACGAGGTCGGCATGATATGACTGACCGAGGGGGAGCGGTTTCCTTCTTGCTTGGCGGACTCTCTGACTTGGCCAAGAGGAGAAACGCGAGAAGCAAGAGAGAGTCGAGCTACGATAGGACGGGCGGGAACAATGATTGGTTCGACGTCGAACCAAGTCAGACACTCAAGATGGCAGAGGTCGACGGCCCTGGGTGCATAAGGCACATCTGGATCACAGGAGGCGGAAATGAACTGTACTTCCTGAAGAAGACCGTTCTCAGAATGTACTGGGATGGAGAGGTTAACCCCAGCGTAGAGACTCCGCTTGGGGACTTCTTCGGCGCCATGCACGGACTAGCCCACAATTACATCTCTCTGCCGCTGAGCGTGGTGGGGCGCGGATTGAGGATGGGCCTGAACACCTACTTTCCCATGCCCTTCGACAAGAGGGCGAGGATTGAGCTTGTTAACGAGTGCGAGAAATCCCCCCTTACCATCTACTACCACGTTGACTATGAATTGTACGATGAGCACCTCTCTTCGGACTTGCTGAGGTTCCACGCCACCTGGCATAGAGAGGCGTGCAAGGCCACGACTGACAAGTTGAACCTGACTGGCGATGAGAACTACGTCGTGCTTGATGCGAAGGGGAGCGGGCACTACGTGGGCTGCATGCTGGGGGTCAAATCGCTTCGGCCGGACTGGTGGGGCGAGGGTGACGACATGATATTCATCGATGGGGAGAAATGGCCTCCTTCGCTGCATGGGACAGGCACGGAGGACTATTTCCTATCGGCCTACGGGTTCCCCACGAGGTGTGAAGGCCCACACCATGGCGTGCTTCAGACCGGAGACACTTACGATTGGACAGGCAGGTGGATCGTCTACAGGTTTCATATCGAGGACCCTGTCGTCTTCAGGAAGTCAGTCAGGGTCACCATCGAGCACGGGCATGCCAACGACAGAGGAGATGACTGGACGAGCGTCGCCTACTGGTACCAAGATGAGCCACACAAGGCGTATGAGAAGTTGCCGAAGCCATCAGACCGACTGCCGTTGGCCTAGTGTGACAAGGTTCGGGACAGCGAACACTGGATGCGGGCTGACTTGTGAGTCCGGATGCTGATCGAACTACTTGGCACCGACCCTAGCTTTCTCGAGCTGCTCAGTCGCCTTGAGACGGCCGTCTATCCACTCGGCGACCTTGTCCTCAGTCATTTTCTCTGCATCCTCTTGCTCCTTCAACTTCTCCGCCACGGTCTCAAGCAACTTCTCCGGACTGACTGGCTTCATCAGAAAGGCATCAGCGCCGAAGTTCACCGAGTCGACAGCATTGTCCAGGGATGCGTAGCCGGTAACCACGATCTTCATCATGGAGGGGTTGACCTTGCCCAAGTCGACCAGTAGCTCGGTTCCTTCCATGTCTGGGAGCTTGATGTCGAGCAGTGCCAAGTTGTAGGTCTTTGCCTTGCTCCTGCTGATGGCCTCCTTTCCGCTCTCGGCAGTGTCCGCTTCATAGCCCTTCGACTGCAGAATACTCACTAGACCTCTGAGAATGGCTTTGTCGTCGTCAACGACCAACATGCTCTTCTTTTCCAGATCTGCTCGCCTTCTTTTCGCACTATTAGCATGGGCTGGGATTTTAACAGTTGCGGTTGTGCTCGCCTCGGCCTGTTGTCCGCCATTGCAGTTTCTGGCTATGGAGAATTGCATCATTGGACCGTCACGTGCGAAGGCTGGAGTTCTCCCCCTTCGGTGCGGGCTCATGTTCCGCTCGAGTGGCCTCGCTCCCATGCGGAATGCTCACAGTCACTGTAGTACCTTTGCCGACCTTGCTCTCGAACTGGATTGTGCCGCCGTGACATTCGACCAGCTTCTTGGAGATTGCCAATCCGAAACCCATTCCCTTTGCCTTTGTCGTGAAGAGCGGCATGCACAGCTTTTCGAGATTCTCCTTGGGTATGCCAATCCCTGTGTCCTTGAACCTGACTAGTGTAGCATTTTCAGCCCTAGTTGCGCTGATGGTCAGTCTCCCTCCGTCCGGCATCGCGTGCAGAGCGTTCGTGATGAGGCTCCCGAAAATGCGTCTGATCATCGAAGGATCTGCTGTCAGCTGCCTTGCGCCGGCGACATCCACAACTACGCGTACGTTCTTCGGAACATCGACGGTCGACAATACGCCGTTGATTAGGTCCGCCACGTCTATCTCCGAGGGCTCGGGTGCGAGAGGCTTTGCGTAGTCCTGAAGATCACTTACCATCTTGTCCATGTACTCAATCTGATCGCTTATCGTAGCGATGGCGTCCGAAACGTCGGGCCTCTGGCCTGCCGAGATGCCTCGAGGCAGACCCCTCACCGCCTCCTTGATCTGGTACAAGGCGTAGGTAATGCTCTGAAGGGGATTGCGGAGGTCATGACCGACCATGAGGGCGGTCTTGCCAATGGCGACCATCCTCTCGGCCTCCTGCAGTTCCCTGGTGCGCCCCTCTACCATCTCCTCAAGGTGTCGGGAGTACTCCCGGAGTTCCTCCTCCGCACGCTTGCGCCGCTCCTCTTTCTCGGCTGTTTCAACAGCAAAGGAGATGTCTCCACACACCTCTGACAGCAGCCTGATCTCATCGTCACCGAAGAAGCCTTTCTCGTCAGAATAGAGATTGAACGCTCCTATCACCTGTCCGCCTTTCGTGATGGGGAATGATGCCCACGACCTGTACCCTCGGACATGGGCCTTCATTCTCCAAGGGCCCACGTGCTGGTCTCGCTCAACATCGTTACTGATGGAATGTCGTCCCTCTCGGACGGCCACTCCTACGGGGCCCCGTCCTTCTGGCACATCATCAATTGAGAACTTGGTGCCGTCTAGGAACCCGTCCTCGAAACCTGACTTGGCCACTGGCTTCACCAAATGCGTTTCCGGGTCGAGCAGTCCGACCCACGCCATGCGGAATTTGCCTTCCTCTGTAGCTATCCTGCAGGCCTCGTCATACAGAACCTGAGGCGCCGGCGTGCGAACGATGGTACGGTTGATCTTGCTCAGAACGGCATAAGTCCGGTTCAGGCGGGCGACCTCCCGGGCCAGCTTGTGTTCGGTGAAGTCGACTGACACAGCACCGAGATTCTTCCCGCTCGAGCCGTTCTTCATTGGGAACCTCACAACCATCCAGTATCGTGGAGAGCCTTCTCAACTCAAGGTAGTCTCGATGACCTCCACCGGCTTGTTGGAGGCGAGAGCTTCCTTGTCGTTTTCTGCAAAGCGCGTCGCTATGTCTTGAGGCCACAGATCGTCATTGGTCCTATCCATGCAACGCATCTGCTCCTTGCCCACTGCTTGCTCCCATTGCCTGTTGAGGTAGGTGTACCTGCCACAACCGTCCTCTATGAAGACCGCCGTGGGGGCATTGTCAACGAAAGCCTTGAAGTTTCTGCGAGGTCTACTAAGCAAACTGGCCAGCACCGATGCACTGGAGGGCCCAGCTTGGCGCGACTGAACCGGGGAGACCTTCTTGCTTGTGCCTTTTTGGTTAACTTCCCGAACCAAGTCAGCGGTGGCGAGAGGGCACAAAGTATTAAGTATTCTGAACAGCCATCAGTAGAACTTGCCATCGACGAGAAGGAAGCAGTGAGGCCAGTCTTCTTGTCTGTCATGGAAGTGACATGCAATTGGAAAGAAGATATGATAGATCTTCTACTCACAACAATCCTCCTCGCTTTCCAGTGCTTTCCAGTGGACGTGAGTGTCGTACAAATGGCGTGAGCAGAATCGACTCTGCACGTGACATCATCCTTGTTGCTCATGAGGCTTGAGCCACTTGAAGCAACTCTCCTCGTCATCATGGTCTTCCTCCCGTGGTATCGGGTGAGCATCCCCATGCCGGCGATCTCAATTGAAGCGGAATAGTTGCCCAAACAGACCTGTTGTTGCGGAGGCATGACATCGTTCACGATAGAACCACTAGGTCGGTCCAACGTCGAGTCATGTTCGAGGCCAGCATTTCTGATCTCGGGACCTCGGCTCCTAAGCAAGAGGGAAGAGGACCCAATGAGGCTGATCCCCGAGATCACGCCAGCGGAAACGATGCGGGTGCAAGGGACAGTGAGCGCTAGCTTCATGATGGTTTCTCCCCGAGTGGCCGATCGTTCATGCGTGGTGTGGTACTAGGTCTGATCAGTCTCATCTGCGAAAGCGCGGTCGCGCACTGGGGCGCGTCAATCGCGCGCAAGCCCTAGGAAAACATAAATGGGCCAGGTTTCCAACGTTTGAGGTGTTGAGTATGTTGAAAGTCGGGCAGTGCATGAGACCTTCCTTGACCGCCGATCAGGACTCGACGATCGAGGAGTTGGCAACGATACTTCACGAGAAACACGTGGGCTCGGTCGTTTTGGTGGATCAGAACCGTAGGTGCCTTGGGATATGCACCGAACGTGACATCATCCAAGGCCTAGCGCGAGGAATCCCCGTCAGCGCTCCTGTGAAGAGGATCATGTCGCGCAACCCGGTGACGATCTCTGAGCAAGACACGCTTGCGAAGGCAAGGTCGATCTTGATCAAACGCAAAATTAGGCACCTGCCTGTCGTTGACAAGGAGCAGCGGCTCGTGGGAATAGTAACGACCAGAAGTTTGCTGGAAGATCTCCTTGGGGTCTAGTCTTGGACAGAAGGAGGGAGAAGATCGACCAGGGGATGGCCTGATATGAAACGTTTCAGCGGCAATCCGATTCTGAGGCCCATATCGCACCATCCTTGGGAATCTCGGCGTGTCTTCAACGCGGCGGTCCTGCACGCAGAAGGACGAGTTCACATACTATACCGCGCAGTCGGGGACGACGATATCTCCCGGTTGGGCTACGCATCGTCCCCGGACGGGTATCTGATCGAGCATAGGTCGCCTGAGCCCGTGTTTGAGCCCTCGATTCCCGCTGAACGCTATGGATGCGAAGACCCAAGGGTAACCCCACTCGACGGGGAGTGTCTTATGACCTACACTGCGTTGCGATCGACCGATGGAAACATCAACGCGTTTCAGGTTGCTCTGACTAGGATCTCTCTCGACGATCTGGCGTCCGGTAGGTGGAGGTGGGGGGAGAGGCTGCTGCCCTTTCCAGGCATCCGTAACAAGGACGCTGTGATCTTTCCAGCGAGGATTGGTGGGCGCTACGTGATGTACCATCGCATCGACCCTGTCATCTGCGTTTCTTATTCCGACGATCTGAAACGGTGGTTTGACCTCAAGGCTGTGGCGGAGCCGAGACCTGACAGGTGGGATTGTCAAAGGATCGGAGCTGCTGGTCCTCCCATCGACATAGGCGGGGCTTGGCTCTTCATCTATCACGGATCGGACTTCGGGAATGTCTACAGGTTGGGCGTTATGCTCATTGACAGAGACGACCCGGAGCACATTCTGTACCGATCTGACGAACCGATCTTGGAGCCCGTTGAGTCCTACGAGCATTTTGGGAAGGTACCCAACGTAGTCTTCAGCTGCGGATCAGTCATTGTTGATGACGAACTGCTGGTCTACTACGGCGGCGCTGACAGCGTACTCTGTGTGGCTACCTTCGATCTGGAGGAGGTCGTGAAGGGGCACCTGTGAAGCCGATGCGTGCATTTGCCGTGGGGTCTTGCTAGAGCTTCTCCATTGCCTGACGTGCAAGGAGATATGAGATGGTGGATTCTGCGCCTTGGTTCAGGTTGACCCCTTGCGGTGTGATTCCATCGAAACACGCGCCCGTCGCGGACTCGTAGAGCCGAACTCCGTCGGTGTTCTTCCCCGTGAACCAGTTGAACGCCCCCTTGGCGACATCCACATACTTCTCGCCGCTCGTTACTCGAAATGCGGTTACGGCCGCTTCGACCATGCAGGAGGCTTCGATTGGTTGCTGGTCATAGAGGGGCTTCTCCCCCCCTTTGGTGTACCATCCTCTGTTGCCCACGGGCACGAATGTCCCGTTAGTCATCTCAACGCTGATGAGAAAATCAAGCGCCTCCTCTGCTATCTTGAGGAAACGGCTGTCGCCTGTCATCCTGAAGGATAGAAGCAGAGATTGAGGGATTCTCGGATTGGCGTACGTCAGTATTGGTTCAAACCATCTCCACGTATCTGAGGAATTGGCTTCGTAGGCCGCGCACAAGCTATTCGAAAGGGTAAGGACGTTCGCCGCAACGTTGGCATCTTGGGGGTACGCCTTCGCGTACCGACATAGGCCCAGAATCGCGTATGCCTTCGCCCTCAGGTATGGTGTTGAGAACACATGAGGTAGGCCTCTATCGAACATCTCCTTGGCGATCGATCTGAAGCCTGCCGGAACATCTGATGAAACGGTGACGCCACAGGCCCAGAGAGCACGTCCCGTGGAGTCAGGAGAGCCTGCCTCGTCCTTCGGTCTCTGATCGTAGCCCATGAAGTTGTGGAAGCTACCGTCAGGTTTCTGCATCTGGACGAGGAAGCTCAGGTAAGTCTCGACGAGCCTCAGGAGCGAAGGTTTCCTTCGGATATTGGGGGACTGAAGTAGAACCACGAGAGCTCTTGCGTTGTCATCGCTCGCGTAACCCTCTCTGCGATCCGGGACGGAGTACTTGGTGTGTTGAAGAATTCCTGTCCGGTCGGTCAGTCTCTTCAGATGATTCAAGGATATGGGCGGCAACACCATAGGAGCTCGTGCGCGACGCTTCAGGAGCTCCATGAAGAGATCAGCGTATTGCCGAGCTATCTTGCCCCATGTCATCTGCTGACCGAACTCGTAGGCTCTCGTTTCAAGGTCTTGTCTCAGCTTTTCGTCTTCCAGTATCCTGTTGGCAGCGTCTGCTATTGAGATCGGATCTCGGGTCTTGCAGAGCAGGCCTCTCCCCTCTGCCAGGACCTCTCGGGCGTACGTGAACGGCGTTGAGACGATGGCTTTCCCACAAGCCAGCGAATACGAAAGCGTTCCACTCGATGCCTGATATTCTCCGAAGTAGGGCAATACGCAGATATCGGCTGCCTGAATGTAGTGGATCAACACTCTTCGAGGCAGGAACCTGTTCTGAAACCTTACGTTGCGAGCGACGCCCAGATCACGAGCCAGATTCATCAGATGTACCCTGTAGCTTTCTCCCTCCCTTTTCCGAACCTCGGGATGCGTCTCCCCCACGATGAGATACAGGATGTTGGGGTGCCGCTTCACTAGCGCCGGAAGAGCCTGGATCGCAAACTCTATTCCCTTTCCAGGGCTCAGGAGGCCGAAGGTCATCAAGACCGTGTATCCTTGCAGGCCCAGAGCTCTCCTGGCAGCGAGTGCGGGTACATGTAGCACATCTGGGACACCGTGACCAATCACGGCGATCTTGCTTGCTGGGACCTCGTGATTGTTTACAAGCATCTCTACGGTAGCTTTCGCCGGCACAACCACCTTGTCGCTTAGTCCAGCCAACTGCGTCAAGATGCTCTTGGCCTTCGGAGGTGGTTCTGGGACAATCGTATGCAGCGTGGTCACGAGAGGTTTCTCAAGGGCTTTCGCGAAGGAGAGTATGTACTCCCCCCAATCACCGCCAAAGAGCCCGAACTCATGCTGCAGGTTGACGACGTCGATGTCGGAGTGGTTGATGTATCGTGCCGCATCCACGTACGTCTCTAGATCCTGCTCATCGATCTGAAAGCGAACTTCGTCACCGTAGTTGTAAGTTGCGCCGACATCGTTGACCGCCACGACTGTCGGGCGCACGACCGAGCGTAGAAGGGCAGCTGCAGCGACCAAGTCCTTGGTGAATTCAGCGATCCCACATTCCCTCGGCGGATAGCTGCTGACGTACGCAATCTTCCGCAAAGACACTTGACTCCACCTCCAATCCTTGGACTATTGGACCGACAAACGCCCCGCACGGGCGACTATTTAGACGTTAGCGGGACAAGTGCGGACAACACTGGAGCACGAGTTGATGGTGGTCGGAGTTCTCCCTTAGGGTGAATAGAACGGTCCTAGCAGACGCCACACTCCTCTTCCATAGGAGTACGCCCGCGAAGGATCTTGTCGGCCGCCTGCGGGCGCGCAAAGGCATATTATGGAAGCAGTGTACCAAGTTTCCGATGGACTCCCACCGACCGTTGAGCTTCGGCCTCGTAGGTGCAGGCGTTGGCGGAAGCTTCGTCGCCAAAGCCCTGAAGATGTTGGAGGAAGAGGGACTTGCCTCACTCGCGCTCGTGTGTGATTCAGTGGGCCAAAAGGCGAAAGAGTATGCGAGTACATACGGCGCCCGCGGCTATGAGACTGACTTCAGTGAGATGGTTCGATCGGACCGAGTGGACGCGGTCGCGATCTCAACACCTCACTACATGCACTTCCCCATGGCACTAGAGGCGATCGAGGCCGGAGTCAACGTGATTCTGGACAAACCAATGACCGTGAATACGAAAGAGGCAGACGAATTGATCAGAAAGGCCAGCGAGAGCGGAGTTGCTCTCGGTGTCATGTTGCAGAACCGCATGTCAGACGACTCCCAGCGGGTTAGAGAGGTCGTTGATTCGGGCGGGATGGGAAAGATGGCCTTGGGTGAAGCGACGGTGAAGTGGTTCAGAGACAAGGACTACTACGCAAAGAGCCCCTGGAGGGGAAGGAAGGCCACGGAGGGAGGCGGGGTCCTGATCAACCAGGCCATACACACTCTCGACTTGCTGGTTTGGTTCATGGGTGCCGTAGAGCTCGTGAACGCTACGGTGGACACGCTGTACCACCCGGTCGAGGTGGAGGATGTAGCGGTTGCCGCCTTGCGGTTCGAGTCCGGTGCACTCGGGATCATACAAGCAAGCACCATCACCTACCCTGGTTTCCCGTCGCGGCTTGAGATACACGGGGCCGAAGGCTGCGCACTGTTCGAGACTGACAAGCTCAAGAAGCTCGTCGTGAAGGGAAAGGAAGAAGAGATCGCCCCGATCTCACAGGCATCAGTGGGATCTTGGTCTAGACCGGAAGCGGTCCTGCCCATGAATCACTATCGAGTGCTCAGGGACTTCACGTTGGCAGTCAAGGAAGGGAGAAAGCCAACGCTAGACGGCCACGAGGGAAGGAAGTCGATCGAGCTGATTGAGGCCATCTACGAATCCAGCAGTTCCGGCCGCCAAGTGACTATCCCTGTCAGAGACTAGGCGCGGCGGATTCGGATAATATGACAGCGTTGCTAATGGGAGCAGCCTAGCTCCGTAGGACGCTCTTCAGCTGAGCTATGTCCTCGGACACCGCTTCTCTCAATTGACCCGTGGTCATCTCCTTCATACCCGCGAATTCTTCTTCGATGGAGTAGGCTCCCCTGTATCCCGCGTCCCTCAGGTTCCGGACGAACCCGGCCACGTCCACATCTCCACTCCACAGCCTTGTCACCGTGCACTCTCCCGGTTTCCTCCTCTTGCTCTTGTCCCAAGAGATCTCGTTCTTTAGGTGAGTGTGCACAGCGAACTCCGAGGCCTTTCTGAGTACGTCATTCGTTTCTGCCACAGTATACCCGTACCAATAGTAGTTGCCCGAGTCGACATTGAGTCTCAGGGTATCCGAGCCAACAGCCTTCAGTATTGCCATTTCCTCGTCGAAGTCGTTGGAGTACCTTCCGTGATTCTCCAAGGCCAGAACCCTGCCTGCCTCCTCGGCGTATCGTGTGACCTCCCTCAGAGCTCCGACGGCCAACTCGCGGCAATCCCCCTTCGACATGCCCTCCTTCGGCTCGCCGACGAATACCCTGACCAGGTCGACCCCTAGATCGGCAGCCGTGTCCACTACGATCTTTGTCTTTCTCACTTCCTCGCTGAGTTCCTGCTTGCTGGCCTTTAGGAAATCATTGCCCGCATTGACGCTGACAACCTTTAGTTGCCCCATGTCGATCTCACGGAGCACCGAGACCAGCGGCCTGACCTCCTCAGGTGCTGAACCGCTGAATATGCCCTTGTAGAACAGCGGATGAGGCAGTTCGAAGGCGTCGAACCCAACCTCCCTAAAGCCTGAGATGGCCTCCGCGATCGGCAGCCCCGCGTAAAGGAGACCGTTTGTGGCTATCATGACGGACAAGGGAACGCTTCGGGTAGTTATGGTTTTTGTACCGACGTCCACCTAGTTGTCCGAGGCGTCACGCGCATATGCTTCGCCAGTGACCTATGTCCACTTCCAGACCTTTCTGCCGTAGAAGACCTCCGGCAGTATCAGCAGTCCTGACAGCGAGATGGGCAACACGAGCAACCAGTCCGTGATGGCCAGAGGCGCCATGCCGAACACACGCATGTAGGGCAGAATGCCCGTGAGTATCCCTGACACGACTACCGACCAGAACAGGAACTTGTTCGTAGTGAAACCTGCCTTGAAGGCGTTATGCTTCTCTGACCTGCAGTTGAAGACGACAACCAGCTCTTGGAACGTGGCCTGAATGAACGCCATAGTCCGGGCCTCGTCCAGTGGCTCCTTCATGATGTAATACGCCACGTAGAACAATACTGCCGTTCCGAGGAATTGAGTGACGAAAGACGCCAAGATGGAAGCGAACCGCCCGTATAGGATGCTCTCGTTGGGATTCCGCGAGGGCCTTTTCATCACGTCTTCCTCGGGGGGATCCATTGTCAATGCGATGGCTGGAGCCCCGTCCGTGACCATGTTGAGCCACAGGATCATCCCGGCCGTCAAGGGCAGCTCAAGGCCCAGCAACGCGAATGTGCCTGTCACTAATAGCTCGTCGAAGTTGCACCTGAGCAGGAAGAAGGAGAACTTGCGTATGTTGTCGTAGATGGATCTGCCCCCTTCTACCGCGTTGACTATTGTTGCGAAGTTGTCGTCGGCCAGCACCAAGTCCGCGGCTTCCCTCGTTGTGTCTGTCCCCGTTATCCCCATGGCTACCCCGATGTCAGCCTGCTTGAGCGCTGGCGCATCGTTCACCCCATCTCCAGTCATCGCGACTATGTCGCCCTTGCTCCTCAGGGCCTTCACTATTCGCAGTTTGTGTTCTGCGGTGACCCTCGCGTAGACTGAGACTCGATCAACGACCTTATCGAACTCCTCATCGCTCATGCTGTCCATCTGTTCTCCTGTGAGAACCATGCCGCCATGCATTAGATTCAGTTCCCTAGCCACGGCGACCGCGGTTAGCCTATGATCGCCCGTTATCATGACCACCCTGATGCCTGCATCTTCACACTTCTTGATTGCCGCTTTGGCCTCTTCTCTCGGCGGGTCGATCATGCCCATAAGGCCGAGGAAGGTCAATCCCCTCTCGAGATGCTCCCTATCGTACTTGGGGTCGCTGCCTGCTGGTAGCTCTTTGAAGGCGATCCCCAAGACGCGCAGTGCCTCTCCTGCCATCTTCTCGTTCGCCTCGTGAATCTTCCTTCTCGTAGTCTGGTCTAGCTCGTGTGCCTTCCCGTCCATCATCGCGTGAGTGCAGAGGCCCAGAACCACCTCCGGTGCACCTTTTGTGTAGACGAAGGATCTGCCTTCAGGCGAACCATTCACTGTAGTCATTAGCTTTCTCTCGGATGTGAAGGGAATCTCATGTAGTCGTGGGCTTTCCGTCTCAAGGGTTCCCTTGGCGAGGCCTGCCTTGGCTGCAGCCACGATCAGCGCGCCCTCGGTCGTGTCGCCGACAATGTTAGCCCCATCGTATTGAGCGTTCGTACAAAGTGCTGCAGCCCTCAAGAGAAGACCGATATCACTGTCTTTGCTGGGGTCTGTCAGTCTGCCGTCGGCGAGGAACTCTCCTTTTGACTCATATCCGGCTCCTGTGACGTCCGTCGCCTTCCCTGCCGCATATATCCTGCGCACGGTCATCTCCCCTCTGGTTAGTGTGCCTGTCTTGTCCGCACAGATGACAGTGACCGCTCCTAGGGTCTCGGCGGAACTGAGCCGCTTCGTGATCGCATTCCTCTTGGCCAGGTCTCTTACTCCGAGGGCGAGCGATATCGTGACAACCGCGGGCAGACCCTCAGGGACTGCAGAAACCGCCAGAGCCACTGCGGTCATGAACATGTTCAACACAGTTTCTATGTTCAGCCCGTAGCGGAGCAACTCTAGGACAAAAACGATGGCAACTATCCCCACTATCACCTTTCCCAGCCTTGCAGCGAATGAGTCAAGCTTCCGCGCTAGTGGTGTTTCCTCTTCCTCGACCTCCTGGACAAGCTCAGCGATCTTGCCGAACTCAGTGTTCATCCCCGTCGCCGAAACTACAGCCCTTGCCCTTCCGTAAGTCACGTGGGTACCAGAGAAGACTGCGTTTCTCCTGTCGGCTACCGGAGTGTTCTCACCTAGGGTTCCCGTCTCCTTCTCCACTTCTGTCGACTCCCCCGTGAGAACGGCTTCGTCCGTTCTGAGGTCCACGACTTCGAGCAGACGTGCATCGGCGGGGATTCGGTCGCCTGCCTCGAGGCTGATAATGTCGCCTGGAACCACCTCTCTTGCCGGCACTATCACATCCCATCCGTCTCTCACCACTCGCGCTCGAGGAGCTGAGAGCTTCTTCATGGCATCAATGGCCCTTTCCGATCTGTACTCTTGGATGAACCCCACCACTGCGTTAAGAGCTACGATTGCAGCTATCGCGATGGCGTCCAAGTAGTCTTCAATCGACCCACCCCCCGCCTTCGAACTCTTGTACCAGCCTATCGCCACCGAGATCACAATGGCCACCAAGAGCATGATAACGAACAGGTCTTTGAACTGGTTCAGGAACATCTGAAGCGGGGTGGTGCGTTTCTTCTCAATCAACTCATTGTAGCCATGCTTCTTCAGCCTCTCTTGGGCTTCCTGCGTGGTCAGACCCTTCGAAGTAGTTCCTAGTTCATCCATCAACTCATCGATTTTCACGGCGTGCCAAGGCCTCATGGCGTGCTAGCCTCGACTCTTGTCAAGCAGTATAAAAGATTCAGGTGCTTTGCTAGCCGCAACCAAAATGCGTCAGTTCCAGCTAGCGCGTCCGCTCTCCTTGGTCAAGCTTCCAGTCCTCTACGTGACGGTCTCCTGCTGTATTCATTGACGTGAACGATGTCTTCGAGCCTCCTTTTCGGGACATGGAGGACGCCCTCTTTGTCTTTCCAATATCTTATTGACCCGCGTTCATCCTCAACTACTGGCTTTTCATTCGGATATCCCAGTGCGACTACCGAGTCTATCTCAAGACTCGCAGGTACGGAAAGTATGTTCCCAAGCCTCGCTCGATCGACGGATCCTAGCCAGCAGGTCCCGACGCCTTCAGCGTAGGCCACCAGGAGCATGTTCTCTATCGCTGCTGCTGCATCGTGATTGCCCCCCGCCTCCCTTACCGTCCTGTTGAGGAGAACGACTATGTATGCAGTGGGCCTCTCTCCCTCTCGTGGGTCGCCCTCAGGTGCTATGTAGCCGGCCCACTTCAAGCAAGGGAAGACCTGTTTGACCTTTGCGGGATCCGTGACTACAACGTACTCACAGGGCTGTAGATTCGCACCGGAAGGCGCCAACCTAGCCGCGTTTGTCATGTGCTCGAGAACCAGATCGGGTATTCGGTCTTGCCTGTAACGCCGGATCGTCCTTCTCCCTGTTACGGCCTCGTACACTTCCATGATACCAATCCAGCGTTAGCTGCTCTGATAACGGTTTCGAATCTGGAATCGCTTCTCTCTGATCTCACGCCACTTCCTTGGCGTTGCGCTTGACCTTCAGAAGGGCCTCCACTATGTCGTCCATGTCCTTCTTGGTGCCCAGCAGAACGCTCTGGTGGAGCCACATTCCCTCTTCCTTGCAAGCATGCTCCGTCACCGGGAGTCTTGTCGTGCTGTAGTCCAGCTTCACATAGGGGAGACTGTAGTTCCTTATTGCAGGCAGCTCGTGAAGCGGAATGGTGTAGCCTGGTGCCAGGGGTATGCCCTCCTTATTCACGGCTTTGACGAACTTCTCCTTCTGAACCCCCCCGAACGCACTCTTGTCGTATCTCATGATGAACAGGTGGTGGGCGTGTCTGGTTGTCCTTGCGTACGTCGTCACTGGGAGTATGCCTTCGACTTCTTTCAACCTCTTGGTCAAGTAGTCTGCGTTCTTGTCCCTTGTCTTCATCTGGCCCTCCACCCTGGTTAGCTGCTTGAGGAGAATCGCTGCTTGGAACTCAGTCAACCTGAAGTTGCTGCCTAATACGAAGTGTTCATACCACTGCCTGTCCTTCCTCCTGCCACAGTTCATGATGGACCAAGCGTCCTCGCCGATCTCCTCATTGTTCGTTGACAAGGCGCCGCCCTCTCCTGCCGTCAGGTTCTTGCTGGACTGGAACGACCATGTGGCTATGTCCCCCATGCCACCGATCCGCTTGCCGTCCCACTCAGCCCCGTGAGCTTGTGCTGCGTCCTCTATCACACGGAGACCATGCTCCTTAGCGATCCTTATGATCCTGTCCAGGTCAGCGGGACCTCCGCCTATGTGAACGGGGATGATCGCCTTCGTCTTCGGTGTGATGACCCTCTCGATCGAGGATGGGTCTATCATGTAGGTCTCCGGCTCAATGTCCGCGAACACCGGCACTGCGCCAATTGAGAGGACAGAGCTGGCGGTTGCCACGAACGTGAACGCTGGTACTATCACCTCATCCGCGGGTTTCACACCGACAGCCTTGAGTGCGATCTCGATGGCCGCTGTGCCGTTCGTACAGGTCACGACTCTCTTCACCCCCAGCCACTCGGCGAAGGCCTGCGAGAACTCGACGTTCTTGTTCCCGCCTATGCCCCATTTTCCGCTCCTGAGCACTTCAATCAGTGCCTTCTCCTCAGCCTTTCCGAAGATCGGCCAAGAGGGGAACGACTTCTTCCTCACTGGTTTGCCTCCGTTGATTGCAAGTTCGGCCAACTGATACACCGGCCTTTTAGCCATGCCGGCACATATAACGGTTAAGCAAGGGGACCGATTTTGCCGGCAGAAAGATCCCAGTATACCCCAAGTGCATCATGCATGAGTTTGATTGCCAAATCACCACGACCAACCCTTAAGTACGGACGGGCCTCTGTGAGGTTCAATGCTCGAGACTTGGATGTGGTCCCTCGCCAGCGTCGCCCTCGTCAGCTTGATCTCCCTCGTTGGCCTGGTCACCCTAGCAGTCCGCAAAGAGGTCATGTCCAAGCTGCTCCTGATCTTTGTCAGCTTCTCTGCGGGAGGGCTGCTCGGTGATGCCTTTCTGCATCTGCTACCAGAGGCTGTGGAGGGAGCTGGCTTCACTGTGAGCCTTTCTCTGAACCTGATGCTCGGGATCGGAATCGCATTCACCACAGAGAAGTTCATCTGCTGGATACACTGCCACATACCCACATCTAGTGAACACGAGCACAAGCTGGGTTGGATGAACCTCTTTGGTGACGGCGTCCACAACTTCATAGACGGCTTGGCAATAGGAGGGAGCTACCTCGTGAGCATACCGATCGGTGTGACTACGACAATGGCCGTCTTGTTCCATGAGATACCCCAAGAGATAGGAGACTTCGGGGTCTTGGTGTACTCAGGCTTCAGCAGCACGAAAGCAATCTACTACAACTTCCTCACCGCTCTCACGGCTGTAGTGGGCACCCTAACCTCCATGATGCTCGCCTTGTCGCCCAACTTGCTCATGGAGTTCCTCATGCCGTTCACCGCCGGCACGTTCATATACATAGCATGCGCAGACCTCATCCCCGAGCTTCACAAGACCAGTTCGGTGACTATGGGAGACTCGACCCTTCAGCTGGCAGCACAGTGCTCGGGAGTAGCAGTGATGCTCCTGCTCAAGGCCGTCCTAGAATAGCTGGGCTTTCCGCTCTCATCCCTCGGTGAGGACACACACCTCCACAGCTCGAATCCTTCCGATTGCCAAGAGTTCGCGCAAGCGCCCGAGGTTGCCGGGTTCTTCAGGACGGATGACTTCCACTGAGGAGGACTCGCGTGAGGGGCGAGAAAGCTGAGCAGACTGCTCCAACTTCAGCAAGAAGATGCCGGTTGGCAGGCCAGTGGCTACTGTCGGAATTCCTCCGCTGCAAGCTCCGCGTTGGCTGCCTGTATCTCCCTCTGTACTCTCGGACTGTCACTCCTGACCGTACGCGACCTTCCCGGACTCGTGGAGTAGAACTCCCTCTCAGCCACCGCCTTTAGGAACCTGTCCTTGAAGTCCGGGAAGTACGATCCGTAGATGTGGTATGAGTCGACAATGTCGACGTACTGCCCCACGGACACTCCCATCCCCGTCTTGAGCGAAAGCGATTCCGCCAACCTAGATTGCAGGTCGGTCAGGGCGAACATGTTCATGAAGGCCGCCTTGTAGGCATCCCTCGACCTCCAGTGGGCATTGACGTTGAGCCTCAACTCCCCGCTCGTGTCCTTCAGGCAGCGGAGCCACAGGCGCTGAAGGCAAGGAGGGTCATTCGTCTTGGGGTCCATGCCAACGTTCCACGTTATGGCTTGCGCTCTTCTCGTGAAGGGGACTCTCGCGAGCTTGTCGATCGCCAGTGCGATCTGGTCTATCTTCTTGCCTTCCCAGTCGTAGGTGAAGAGCCTCTGGTGGTACGTGTAGGTCCACTTGCCCTCCTCGGGGGCGATCCAGTGATCGTGGACGCCATCCACGACCTCCCGCCTGTACTTCTCCAGATCCTTGAAGCTGCACGGCAGGGCCAAGTGCAGCCTCGGTTCGGACATTGGCTGCTCGATAACCATCACCATGGTGCAGTCCACGCTGGGCTCGTCTCCCTCCTTGTCGTATTCGGTTGGCACTCGTATGCCGTTCTCCCACAGCATCAAGAGCGACTTCTCCCAGACCTCGGGCAGGTTCTTTCCCTGAACCACCAATACCGGTGCTGCCATTGGAGTCCCTTGTGTAGGTCGGATTCGGATAAAAGCCTTCGAAGCCCAACAGCAAAGTCGGGTATCGCTTGCGATTGCCGCCAGCGCGTTATTCCAGCTGCTTCTCCATTATCCAGTAGTGTCTTATCCTCTTCACGCCGGGAACCTGAGTGTAGAAGAAGAGATGCTCGGTCCACGGGATCACCGCCATTCGTTGTCCCTCCTCCTTCATTGATACGAGTGAATTGAACAGCAATACTGAGCCGAGCCCCCGTTTTCTTGAGTTCGGATCAACTCCTATCGGGCCGAACCAGTGCGGCTCCAACGCGCTGTACACGGAGAACCCCAGGGTCTTTTCCGCTTCTTCCCCGATCCAGAGTTTGGGCGGATCGAACTTGAACGCCTCGGAGGCCTCGAAGCCCCAGAAAGGAGAGAACACTTCAGCAGCCCACTTCGTGAACCTGCCCTTCTCACCAGGCTCAGCCTTCCTGACTGTCGCACCCTCTAGTTTGATGTCAGCGACGATCTTTGGGACGTAGAAGTCGAGCAGGTCAATCTCGTAGTCGACTGCCTCCTCCGCTTTCCGGAATCCCCGGGATAGCAGGAACCCCACGGCCTCTTGGTACATCAAATCAACACCGGAGAACAGCGTCCAACCCGCGAAGTCCGCGATGCGTACTTCCTTCACTCCGCTGGACTTGAACTTGCCTTCGAGCTCGCTCAACATGCGTGAGGCTATCCCCTTCCTTCGATGGCCTTCCGACACGAAAAACAACTTAATCCATCCAACTTCCTTCTGCGCTTCGACCGATTCCTCGGGGGATCTAGTCCGCCGGACGCCGACCATGCAACCGACGATCTCATTTCTCTCCAACGCTACCGCGGTGAGTTCAGGTGAGAAGTTCGGATCACTGAACGTTATCCTCTCGAGGGAAGCGTCAGTGATCGAATCCCTGCTCATGCAGTGGTTGGCCAAGGCGCGAATCTCCCTGAGGTCGTTCCTCTTGAGTTCCCTCAGCTCGACCATGTTCTCGTAGGGTCGGTCGGGGTTCTTATCCCTTAGCTGTGCCTCCTCTGGTGTTCCTCCCGAATGCACGGGGAATGTCTTTTCTACTCAGGAAGGAGAGGGACCTCAACATGAAGTCGCATGAGGAGGAGTACGATGCGGGCAGACAGAAAGAACTGAGGTACTCCATAGCGAAGGAGGAGACGAAAGAGGGCTTCGTGTTCAGGTGGTTCAGGATCGAGAGGGAGGAAGACGATCCCATCCCCGGACTTCTCGTTCATCACCCCCCGAGGCCGACGGGCAAGCTGCTATTGTTCGTTCATGGTCTTGGCGGGCGCAAGGAAGATGTCACGTGGTTCAGGGAAGTCGCCGAGGCCTCAGGATTCTCGATGCTGGCGATAGACGCCAGGAAGCATGGCGAGAGGCAATCGGAGGTCGGCAGCGTGTCGGCAACAGATCTCTTGGAGGGGCTGAGCAGGACAGTCGCGGACAACCGCCTAGCGCTCGACGTAGCCCTGAGAAATGGCTGGACCACCGAAGGCAGAGTAATCCTGGCGGGCATCAGCATGGGCGGAATACTTGGCTCGATAATCGCTGGCGTGGACCAAAGGATTGGCGGCGCCGCGCTGTACGTCCCCGGCGGTGACCTGCCCGACATCCTAGCCAAGAGCAAGCACCCGACGGTCACTCAGGTCAGGGGGAACATACCCAAGTTTCTCTTCAAGGCGCTGGGAAGCCAATTTGCCAACATAGAGCCCCTGAATTACGTGGACAGGATCTCGCCGAGGCCGTTGCTCGTCCAGCTCGGTGAGCACGACGACATCGTACCGTTCGAAGATGGCATGAAGCTCTTTAGGCGAGCCAAGGAGCCGAAGGACCTCGTAGTTCACGACTCAGGGCATGACTTGCCGCGCGATCGGGCCATCTCGGAGACCATGAGTTGGGTCAAGAAACGCCTCCCCTCGCTGGCAGAGGGCGACTAAGACAATTACGCCCTGCCACAGAGGGCAACGGTTCCAAAGCCCCCACTCAATCTTATAATGGAACGGTTCCCACTCTCACATGAATGGTGAGGCTGGGTATAGTAGGCAAAACAAGCGTTGGCAAGACCACCTTCTTCAACGCAGCCACGCTGATGAGTGCCGAGGTGTCGAACTACCCATTCACCACTAAATCCCCCAATGAGGGCATCTGCTATTCACAGACCAGATGCGTCTGCAGGGAATTCGACGTGAAGGACAATCCGAAGAATTCCGCATGCATTGACGGTTGGAGGTTCCTTCCAGTGGAGATAGTCGATGTGCCCGGCCTGATTGAGGGAGCATGGAGAGGCAAGGGATTGGGCAATCAGTTCCTCCAAGTGGCCATGGCCTCAGATGCAATACTCCATGTGGTGGATGCATCGGGCAGCGTCGACAGGGACGGTGCGATGTGCGAGCCAGGGAAAGGAGATCCGATCAGGGACTCGGAGGAAGTCGAGAACGAGCTGGTCATGTGGTTCGTCAAGGTTCTCAAGGAGAACGCGCGCAAGATAGCTAGGATGACAGAGACGAGGATGCTTGACACCGCGACCTCTGTTGCTGCTATCATGAGTGGCCTGAAGGTGAACACTAGCCAAGCACAACAAGCCCTTGTCGACTCCGACCTATCGGGCAAAGAGTTCAAGGTCTGGAATGACGATGACATGGTGAGATACGCTGCGTATCTGAGGGCCCACTCGAAGCCGACAATCGTCGTCGCTAACAAGATGGACATTGACACAGCTGAGCCCAACTATGACAGACTGATCCAGAGGTTCGGAGGCAGGTTCGTGATACCCTGCGCGGCCGAAGCAGAGCTCGCGCTGAAACGAGCTGAGAAGGCCGGCCTTGTTGAGTACGTCCCTGGGCAAGAGAAGTTCAAGGTCATTAAGTCGGACAAGCTGTCAGAGAAACAGAGATGGGCGCTCTCCTACGTGTCCGAACGCGTATTGGACAGATGGCTGAGGACGGGCGTGCAGTTCGCGGTTGACTTCGCAGTGTTCAAGCTTCTCTCCATGAACACCGTGTACCCGATTGAGGATGAGAAAAGGCTCTCAGATAGTCATGGAAACATTCTTCCAGATGCGTACCTCATGCCCCCTGGCTCCACGACCCTTGATCTGGCCACGAGGATTCACACCGACCTTGCCGACAGCTTCGTGTATGCGGTTGATGTGAGGAGCGGACTGAGGTTACCAAAGGAGTACAGGCTCAGGGATAATGACGTGATCAAGATAGTCGCAGCTAAGAGGAAGTGAGAATAGTCATACTGCATTCTCGTCCTTACGATCTTCCTCGAGAGATCCTCATTCCCGCACAAGTTTGCAATGCCGGCGCACAGACTGCTGAACCCAGAGGCCTCGCGGCTCAAGAACTGCAAAGGCTTATTATCGCTGTAAGGAAAACACGATAAGCTCAGCACATGAGGGCAGGTACCTCGAAGATCACAATCAATCCTGACTCGGATGTCTACCTATCGGGATTCCCTCGAGGCAGGAAGAGCAGTGGGGTTCACGATGGCATTTGGGTGAGATGTCTCTCTCTAGACGATGGGAAGAATCTCCTGTCCATAGTCACTGCCGATTTGTGGGGAGTGCTTCGTGAAGATGTCGAGAAGATAAGGGACGCGCTGAAACCTGATGACAACCGGCACCTGCTGTTGTGCTGCACGCACGTTCATTCTGCACCTGACATGTTGGGGATATTCGGTCCAGACAGCAAGACCAGTGGCTCAGACGAAAGGTATGTGGAGAAATTCCGGTCCGCCGTTGTGCGTTGTGTCACGGAGTCGCGCCTCTCGATGAAGGATGTCTCGATGAGGGTCGCAACCGGAAAGCCCAACCTCAAGGTCGAGAACTTCAGGAACCCCGGCCTCGTCGACGGGGTTGGGCTGACAGTCTATTTCGCCGAAAAGGGCGAAAAGAGGGTGCACTCTCTGACGAACTCAATCGGCCCCGCCGTGCTGTCGAGCGAGGACAACAGACTCATTTCGAGCGATTGGCTTCATTCGTTCTACAGCAAAACAGAGAAGCAGATGGGAGGAATCCCCCTGTTCGTGCAAGGGTCATTGGGCGGCATCATGTGCCCCATCGTCGCGTCAAGGACTTTTGATGAGGCCGACAAGATGGGCAACTCCATGGCCGAGTACGTTGTCGGCAACTACCGAAAGTCCATCGAGGTACACGCGAACGAAATAGCGGTCATCGAGAAGGCTGTCGAGGTACCAGTGGAGAACAGGTTGATGATGGCGTTGTCTGCCATGGGAACCTTCAGGGGGAAGATCCACAACAGAAGGGAGACGAAGCTAGCCGTTGTCAAGGTCGGCCCATTGACGATTGCCACGTTGCCGGGTTCAGTCTTCCCGGAGGTCGGATTGGAGGTGAAGGCGATGATGAAGTCACCTCACAGAGCCTTGGTGTCGTTCGCCAACGACTACTTAGGCTTCATAATTCCCTCATCGAAGTTCGATCCAACAATGTACGAGGAGAGAATATCCCTAGGGCGCGATGTGGCGGACATCCTCATGGCCGAGATAGGGCAGCCTCTTGGCTCATTTCTTGTAGCAGGCAAGCTGGCTGAACCTCGGTCGACGGAAAGATCTACACAAGCAGATTCTGCTTAAGCCACGTGAGCGAGATGTCAATGACCTCAACCTGATGATTTGAGAACACGTGGTCTGCTCCTCCTATCATGTAGAGGGATTTCCTCCCTCGGGCGGAGTCAAACAGCAATCTCGCCTGGGAGGGCAAAACCGTGTCGTCCATCTCACCGGCCACAGCCAAGACGGGTATCGTGATGCTCGGCGTGATTCGGATCGGGTTGTATTTCAGTATGTCCTGTGCGAAGCTGTCGAAGTTGTCGCCGAGCGATTCGCCCAGCATGTTCCTGACCTTCTGTCCAGCAAAGCCGGACCCGAAATCCACTGGAGCAGACCATGATGCGAACGCATCAACTTGGCCCTCGGCCGCTATGTGACACCCCACAAGACCACCCATGCTCAAACCTATTGCTCCTAACTTCAGACCAGCGAACCTCCTGCGGCAGTACGCCACTATTTCCTTTGCGTCGGATATCCACTCGGAGGGGAGCATTTGTGTCAGTTTACCGTCGCTCTCACTGCCGTTCGTATCAGTCTTGGAGAACCTGAAATCGAACCTGACGCACGCGAATTTCATTTCGGTCGCCCTCATGGATACGTTCACGAACAGGTTCTTCGTCTCGTCTTTGTAACCTCCGAACCCATGGAACAGCACAAGGCACGCTTCCGGTTCTTCGTCCGGAACCGCGACTCTACCTACGAGTTTCATCTCTTTGTTGACTAGGCTGACCGTCTCCTCTCGCATTTCCGATGCTTGAGTGGAAAGGCATAGGATTTAAGTGAGCAGTTCGAAGATGCGAATGGCCGGAATTGGCTTGAGGGTTCCAGCACGCAGATGGTGTCCGAAGACCCTGGTGAGCGGGGCTCTTGCAGCGCTGAGCATCTCGCTCATGATCTTGGTTATGCCTTCCTTGGTCGCGCCGCCTGTGGTCGACTACCCCAGTGCCCAATGGGCACCCGCGGATTCGTCCAACTATACCACAAGCAACAGGGAAGCGAATGGTCTGAAGGTCAGGTGGATAGTTGTACACGACATCGAGGGCACTGAAGCATCATGCATCAGCTGGTTCCAGAACCCGGCAGCTGAGGCGAGTTCGCACTACGTAATAGGCTATGATGGCACGGTTTACCAGATGGTGCCCGAGAAGGACATCGCGTGGCACGCGGGTAACTGGGACTACAACCAACATTCAATAGGCATAGAACATGCTGGCTTCGCGGACAGTGACTACTTCACCGACGCCGAATACAGGGCTTCAGCCAAGCTCGTCGCATTCCTCATACGAAGGTACAACATCACTCTGGTCAGGCCGACCGGGATCGCTCCTGCAGACTCAGAAGAGAGCAGTGGGGTGATAGGACATGACCAGGTGCCGGATCCTAGCAGCCCTCAGCTTGGTGGTGGAGCAAGCCACCACTACGACCCCGGTAGACACTGGAACTGGACCTCTTACCTGTCCCTAGTGAAAGCATACTACGACGAAACGCTCGTGCCCGAATCTCCGCCGAAAGGAGACGGAGGTTTGCTTGAGCCCCCCATGTCACTACCTCCGGTCTTAGTGATGGTCGTGGCCTCCATCCTCCTCATTCTTGCAGGAATCATCGCACTCGGCGTCAGCAAGGCGGTGAGACGGGGTCAAGTGTCCAACGGTAGAATCGCGTCGATTCGAAGTCAACAAGGCCCAAGACTTAAAGCCGAAGCTACAGACTGCTCGGCAGATTGGCCGCTGCTGATGGTAGCCCCGCAGAACCGGAGAAGCCTGTCGCTCTCATTCCTGCCCCTGCAGATGGCGTCCTTCCTGACGACTTCTACTCGAGCACGAACCTTCAGACATCTCTCTTCCTCGACAACGCCTGGATAGACGTAGAGAATACGATGATGGACAAGGCAATCGTCGTTTTCCCAGATCACAAAAGGGCCGTGTGCAGGCCGATACTTGAGGTCAAGAAGGGAGACCTCGTCGTAGTGGGCGATGACGGGATCAGGATTTCGCCCGCAGCCAGGACAAGCCGCAGCGGAATCTTTCACTTTATGGGTGAGCTCACTTCTCCAGAGAGACCAGTCCCGTTCACTGCCAAGAAGGTGGCCGATCGCATTTCGAAGGCGCATAGGCAAGGCAAGAAGATCGTGGTAGTAGCAGGACCCGCAGTCGTCCACAGCGGGGCTGTAGAACCCCTTGCTCGAATGGTAAGGAGTGGGTACGTGAACGTGTTGCTCGCAGGGAACGCGCTCGCGGTTCATGACATAGAATATGCGCTCTACGGCACAAGCTTGGGCATGAGCCTGACCAGCGATAAGCATGAGCCGAGAGGAAACAGGAACCACATGAAGGCGATAAATGAGGTCATGAAGCACGGGTCGATCAAGGCGATGGTGGAGAGGGGGGTTCTCAAGTCAGGGATCATGTACGAGTGCATCAAGAATGGCATCCCCTTTGCGCTTGCGGGAAGCATCAGGGACGATGGCCCTATTCCCGAGGTGATCCGCGACGTTGTCGAGGCCCAAACCGAATACCGGAGGTTGCTGGAAGGGACTGAGGTCGCGCTGATGCTTGCCACAGGTCTTCACTCGATCGCGGTGGGCAACATGCTTCCATCGAAGGTGGACGTCATAGCTGTGGACATCAACCCGGCCATCGTCACAAAGCTCATCGACAGGGGTACCGCTCAGACGTTCGGGATTGTATCGAATGTAGGGGGTTTCCTCGACATGCTTGAGGCCTACCTTGGCAAGGACAGAAGTGCAACGGGGCCATGACCGATTCGTCGCCACTGGCTCGCACTAACGCCCTGCTTCCTGCCGCGAGAGGTATGTCGTGAATCCACATGTGCTATTGGGGTCTCTCGTGGTGCCCGTACTCTTCCCAGTGTGTGATCTGGTTGAGAGGCACTCTGTCCTTAGAGGGGCTCTCGTCCGGGTAGCCGACTGATATCAGACACAGGACCCGAAGCTCTTTGGGTATTCCCAATATTCCCTTTATAGGCGTCTCGAGGTTCGTGTCGTATACTCCAGCCCAACAAGTACCGAGTCCCATTGCGTGAGCTGCCAACATGAAGTTCTCGGCAGCAAGCGACGCGTCGATGCTGCAAGTCCTCTGCGACTTGGCAGGGTCGGCGATGAATGCCAAGATGGCCGGTGCCTTGGTGAGGAACCTCGCATAGGGGTGGACCCCAGAGAGTTTTCTTCTAGTCTCATCACCCGTGACTACGAGAAATTCCCATGGCTGCCTGTTGCTTGCCGAAGGCGCCCATCTCGCTGCTTCCAGACAGGCCAAGAGCTTCTCTGGCTCTACCTCCTTGTCCTTGTACACCCTTATGCTTCTTCTGGTCTTGATGACCTCGATCGCATCCATCTTGCCTCACTTCATACCTCCTGGCACCACCTAATGAGCTTTGGGCACACCTCGGGTGCGGACCGACTCTCGTTTCGACGGGCCACAGCTGTGCGACGCGGACATGCAATGAAAGGAAGGTGCATCGCGATCTGCTTCGGCGAGGTGGTGTGACCAGTGTATACATGGACCTTGAGAGACGAGCTCCCCTGGAGGTGCCGCCGTTCGGGGGAAGCCATATATTGTGGTTGGAGCATTCGCTCGCTTGTGATCAACTCTTGAACAAGAGACTGCTTCCCGACGCGGTGGAGGTTGGAAACCTAGTATTCACGAGTGGAATGACGGGTGAACCCGGCGACACGGAGACTCAGATCAGGAAGACCATCGAGAAACTGAAGGCTGCTCTTGAGGCGCACGGATCTTCCCTCGAGAACGTGATCAAGGGGAATGTCTACCTGACGGACCTGAATGACAGGGAAAGGTATCTGAACAGGGTGTGGAAGGAGACGTTCGGGGAGAGATCACCAGCCCGGACATGCGTGCAGGCAGGTCTCGCGCCCGGCATAGCAGTGGAGATAGAGTTCATTGCTGTCGTCAAGGGCAAGAAGGACTGATGTACCCACTGAAAGGTCGCGGATCTCCCAGAGGTAGTTGAATTGACAGTGTACAAGGACCTTGGAATAAGGCGGGTGATAAACGCTGCGGGAACCCTCACGACGATAGGCGGATCGCTCATGGACAAACAGACCATCAGGGCAATGGACGAAGCCGCCAAATCGTTCGTCTACATGGATGAACTGATGAGGAAGGCAGGCGAAGTGGTGGCCGGAATCACGGGAGCGGAGGCCGGGCTTGTGACATCTGGAGGAGCTGCTTCCCTCGCGATAGCGACAGCTGCATGCATGACCGGCACAGACCTCGACAAGATCGCGCAGCTTCCGGATACCACAGGGCTGAAGTCAGAGGTCATTGTCCAGAGAGTCCAAAGGAACAAGTATGATCGCTGTATCAGGATATCCGGAGCGAGGCTCGTTGACGCCGGAGACGGGTCAGGCACCACGCCTCAAGAGTTCGAAGGTGCCATAGACCAGAAGACGGCAGCCATAGTACATTTCGTGCTGGACCCTCTGGAAGGATCGCTACCCCTTGAGCAAGTCATCATGATAGCTCGAAAGCATGATGTTCCAGTGATAGTGGATGCTGCCGCGGAGATACCTCCCCCTGAAAACCTCAGGAAGTTCACATCGATGGGCGCCGACTTGGTGCTGATTAGTGGAGGAAAGCAGATGCGAGGGCCGAACGACTCAGGCATCCTGTTCGGCAGGAAGGACCTGATCGAAGCGGCCTACCTCAACGCGTTCCCAGGATCGCAGGGCATCGGCAGGGCCATGAAGATCAGCAAGGAGCAGATAGTCGGAGTCGTGGTCGCGCTTCAGAGATACGTCGCCATGGATCACGACGCAGAGATGCGCAGATGGACTAGAATGGCCAACGGAATCAGTAGGAGGCTGAACATGATTCCTCACGTGAAGGCCGAAGTGACACGTGCGACGGGACGCGTGAGGCCATTGTGCATACCGCGGGTCGAGGTCAGGATTGATGACGTTGCGCTGGGCATGACCATCGCTGAGCTTGTGAACGAGTTGAAGGAGGGCGATCCGATCGTCGAGATACTCCCAATGACAGACAGGAACTCGCTCCAGATAAATCCTCAGTGTTTGTCAAAGGGAGAGGATGCTGTTGTTGTGCGAAGGATGAGGCAGGTCCTGCTCAAGAAGAGGCGCGCCGAGTGACATGGCGGACTACGACCTTCTCGTGAAGGGAGGGACAGTTGTTGACCCTTCCCAGGGCATGAACGAAGAGAAGGACGTTGCGATGTCAGACGGGAAGGTCGCAGAGATCCGTACCGGACTGAGCTCTTCAAGTGCAAAGCAAGTCGTTGACGCTTCTGGACGAATCGTCACGCCTGGTCTTATGGACTTGCATGCTCACGTCTACGATGCTGTGATGCCATTGGGGATATGGCCTGACTCGTATTGCCTGCCAAAGGGGACGACCACGGTTGTGGACGCAGGATCCTCAGGCTACCTCAATTTCCCAGGCCTCAAGAAGCATGTCATTGATAGATGCAGGACACGCGTCTACGCGCTGCTCAACATAGGATCGTTGGGCCTCATGGCTTTCGATACGAACATGGAGCCCCTTCAGACGGACCCACGTCAGGTTGACATCGCAAACACGGTCAAGTCCATTCAGGAGAACAGGGGGTCGGTTCTCGGAATCAAGTGGCACAACACATATGGGCCAGACGCCTTGCTCGCCGCTAGGGCAGCGGCTGATAGAGCAGGTACCATCATGATGTGCGAGAACTCCGCTGTCTTCTGGTTGCCCGTATCCTACGTGCTGAACTACATGAAGAAGGGCGACATTCTTACCCATGTGTTTCAGGGAGGTCCTTCGCCCGGGATCTTGGACGAGGACAGCAATGTGAGATCCGAGGTTCTCAAGGCGGTGAAACGCGGCATAGTGACTGACGTCGGACACGGTGCAGGGAGCTTCTCGTTTGAGATCGCTGAGAGAGCGATAGGTCAGGGCTTCGTGCCTGATGTGATCAGCACGGACCTCCACACGCGAAACGTTCATGGCCCAGTCTTCGACCTGCCGACAACGCTCTCCAAGTTCTTGGCCTTGGGACTCTCGGTTGAAGATGTCGTGCTGAGAGCAACCAGCGGACCGGCGCGCGCTGTAGGCTTGGCTGACGGTCTGGGTACACTGAGGGTCGGGGCGCAGGCGGACGCCGCGGTGCTCCGACTCGAGAAGGGCGATTTCGTCTTTGAGGATTCACTCGGTAAGAGGAGAACAGGCAAGCAGAGACTGGTTACCGAAGTTGTGATCCTAGGGGGCCGAGTTGTCTGATGTCTCAACCAAGAGGGATCGTCACTGCCATCATGACCCCACTCGATGCCGAGGGCAAGCTGAAGAAGGAGGCGCTTGGACAACTTCTGGACCTTCAGTACAATGCGGGCATTGATGCGGTCTTCGCCGCAGGAACCTTCGGAGAGGGGCCCTATCTCAGTCTGGCTACGAAGCGAGAGCTAGTTGACTTCTTGGCTGACCACTCCGAGTTGCCAGTCATCGTCCATGTCGGAGGAGCTGTTTTCGCCGAGATCCTTGAGTTCACGCGTTACTGCAATCAGTACGACAACGTATGTGCCGTGGCGGCTGTCGGACCTTTCTACTTCAGGCCGGACGAGCTGGCGTTGGTTGAGTTCTACCGCGAGATAGCGAACGCATCTGGAAAACCTGTGTACGTCTACAACAACCCGGGGAGGCAGGGATACGACATTGGTCCGGATTCATTCGGGAGGATAGCCAGCGAGGTGGAGCGGGTTTCCGGGATCAAAGACACGAGCAACAGGCTGGAGCAAGTACGGACTCTGATCAATCGGTTCGGGGCATCTCACTCCGTATACGGCGCAGGTGACGAGACCATAATGGAGCAACTCCAGCTCGGCGTGAGGGGCCACATCTGCGGCATAGGAAACGTGTTGCCTGAGTTGGTCGTAAGAATAAGCAAAAGTCTGCGTGAGGGCAGAGAAGAGGATGCCGCCCGATACCAGAGAGATGTCAACAGGATCAGAGGTGCCCTGAAGGAATTCAGTCTGGACATAGCACCCTACAAGGAACTGCTGAAGTTGAGGGGCATAGATGCTGGGGTACCTGCGAAGCCTCTGAGGCCACTAACCGAGGAAGAACGCAAGAGGTTGTTCGAGAAGGTCCGACCCCTATTCAATGAGGTTCTCAAGTAGACCAGTGACTTCTGCATTCACGTGAGTCTGGATCCCGACCCATGAGGGTGATTATGCACCCCTTATGATGCGCGATCATTTAGAGCGCGTCTTGTGTGACAAGAGTTCTTGCGCCATGACGCGTTGAGCTGGCGCGGTGGCTTTCGAGCGTAAGGAGATAACTACCCGTGCCGGCCGTGCGGCTGCTGAAGAGGGCTCAGGTAAGGAGACTTGCCCGGTGACTTGGTCGACATCTTGATCCTGAGTGGTCTGGTAGGTCTGGCAACGGGACTCGGAGGATTGATCGCTGTCATCAGGAGACCCGGGAGGAAAACGCTGGGCTTCTTGATGGGTCTCGCTGCTGGCATCATGGTGATGCTCTCTTTCATCGCGCTAATGTCTGAAGCGTTGAGGATCTCCGGGCCGTTCATGGGTGCAGCGGGCTTCACTGTCGGTTCAGTTCTGATGTTCTCTCTTGATCTGCTCCTGCCTCACAAGTACTTCGCCGTGGACGAGAAGGGCATGTTGGATGGGAAACTTCTCAAAGTGGGCGTAATGATAGCAATCGGCATATCTCTTCACAATTTTCCGGAGGGGGTGGCAGTGGCCTCTGGCTTTTCATCATCGCCGAAGCTTGGCCTTGTGATAGCTGTCGCGATAGGGCTTCACAACATACCAGAGGGTATAGCCACGTCGCTGCCCATGTACGTTGTAGGCAGCTCCAGACGATCGGCTGTCGGGCTGGCCCTCGCTTCTGGACTGGTGGAGCCGCTCGGTGCACTACTCGCAGGGCTGTTTCAGAGTACTTTTCACGAGCTTGTCCCCTTCGGGCTAGCCTTTGCCAGTGGTGTGATTGTATTCATCACGACGGACGAGTTGATACCGGTCGCGCATGAGCACGGACATGAGCGTTCCACCTCCCTTGGCTTGATAGCCGGATGTATTGCCACATTCATACTAATCGGCACGATAGGATGAGCGCGCTAATCCTAGTCAAGCTCCCCGAACACATGTACCTCGCTTTCGCCTCCAAGCGCGGGAGCTCAGCGGTCACCGAGCGCATGTGAGCCCAAGTCTACGGGGGATGGCTAACGCGCACGAGTACGCCATCTGAAATGGAGATTCCGTCGCGTCAACACACATGCATCCCTGCTATTTCTCTTGCCTTCTGGTGAAGGTGGCGTAGGACGCCACCAAGAATATCACCGGAAAGACCATCAGCACTAAGAGGTCAATCAAACGCGATGAGAGTATTCCGAGGAGATCGATCTCTCTTACCACTTCCTGTCCAAATGCAGCCCTGACGGAGCCAAAAAGCGAATCCGATATCAAGGAGAAGTGGTGGTTTATCGATATCATCTGTACGGTATTCGTGATCTGTGCGACCTTTGCTTGGTAGTCGATGTAGCTCTGAGGAAGCTGTCGGGTAAAGTTGCCGATCTGCTGTCCAGGTCTAAAAGCGGTGTTGATCGCCGGAGCCGGCCCCAAGATGACGTAAGAGATGAGGCTGCCCAACAACGGCAATATTAGCGCGAAAAAGATCCAGGTCCCTAAGCTGATTATGAGAGAATGACCCGATCTACTGGAGAAAGTTGAGATGAATAGGGAAATGGTGTAGTACGCAAACGAGAAGAGTATCGAAAGAACGATGAACAAGCAGAGCCTGACGATGTCATCTGACGTCACAGTGATCCCCTGCAGTAGTATTGAG
>Ga0315282_10001470_pt1 | contig 44269 bp, 35 predicted proteins | sample YL17G07_20_MG_FD_203693 | JGI IMG/M metagenome (GOLD analysis project Ga0315282, IMG submission 203693) | Sediment microbial communities from Yellowstone Lake, YNP, Wyoming, USA - YL17G07_20 | ecosystem: Environmental > Aquatic > Freshwater > Lake > Sediment | place: USA: Wyoming | collected... | reverse complement strand
TAGGCGAGAGCCTCCATAATACTGTAGAAATGGCGTTTGCCTGTCCCTGTCCTTCTGCGCACAAGCGCTGGAGCGCAGGCTGCGAATCCGGTTGAGTAGTTCCTCTCGTTGAAGAACGAAATTACGGAAGCCGCCAAACTGACCGCTTTTTCAAAACTCTCCACACGCTTCTCGCTTTTCGCGCTGCTGTATGTGTCAAGAATAACAAAGACCTGGTTTGCGCGCTGTTTCTCAAACTCCTTGACCATCAACTTTCTGTGGCGCGCAGTGGAGACCCAGTGGATTCTGCGCGGATTATCACCATCTCTGAACTCTTTCAGTCCACGGAAATCCTCATCTCCTGCCATGCGCAGATTCAGTCTGCGAAGCGCATCAGTGCGTTCGCGCCGGGGAAGAAGCATCACCTCAGTCAGAGGATAAATCCTCGGATATACCAGAACACTCTGAGCCTTCTGGACAGTTACAATCTTCTCAAAGAAGTTGAACGGAAACTTGCTTGAAACTTGGAACTTTCTGAAGGTGAACAGTCCGCGGCGCAGTATCTGCGCAGAGTAAGAAAGAGAGACTCTCGTCCCGGGCACGATTTTCGCAATGAAACACCATTTTCTGTCCTTCTTCAAAACCTCCGCGCTTTCGGGAGAATCTTCAACAAAGAGAGTGAAAGAACTGAATAACCTCTTCGCATTGGATACAGATAAGCCGACCTCAAAATGGTCTTGCGCAAAGATAGAGTAAGGCAGCGAACGCACAAGGTCTATCCTTCGCAGACCTATCTCAGACAGGATACCGCTTATCACGATAAAGGAGAGCATCATAGACAGGACAAGATAGAGCAGGTTGAAGCCTGTATTTATCGCAGCAGTTCCAATCGCGATTGTGAGCAGGACAAGCCACCAACCTTCTGAGGTAAGATGGACTCGGCGAGGTCTGAAAAACCTCCTGAATAAGCGCGACCCCACAACCCACAGGTAAATGCGCGCAAGAACGACGAAGAGCATCATTACTATAAAGAGCGCCGCAATCACCTTGTTGCGGGTAACTGCCGCCGCGAGACCTGTTCCGAGCGTTATCGCGTTGCGTGTGATTCTGTGTTTCTTTGAGAAGAGTCTCTCCAGCGCTCTCCTGGTTATAGACTCGTCTTCAAACTGATTCTCTTGTTCTTGCGCCATCTTGGCGTCCTCGGCAGGTTTTTTCCAAAACCTGAGGGTTACCGCTCAACTTCTGAAGGAGAGGTCTCTCAGACTGGCACCGGGATTGAGTCAACTATCTCTTTTATCACTGTCTGGGCTCGCCTTGCATCCTGGCGTGCTGTCGCACGCAGAATAACTCTGTGCGACAGAACAGCGCCTGCAAGACTCTTTATGTCATCCGGAATCACGTAGTCTCTTTCCTCCACGAGCGCGCGCGCCTGCGCTGCGCGACGAAACATCAGAGAGCCGCGGGGACTGACACCTATTTCAAGGCGGGTTGACTGCCTGCTTCTTCGCGCTATCTCTAATATGTACCCAATCAGACTCTCTTCAATGTGCACCCGTTTGACAGCCTCCTGAAGGGAAACCACATCGCTTCCTGCCAGCACAGGCTCAAGTTGAAAGATGGGGTGCTCAAGTGTCTGGGAGTAGAGAACTTTTTTCTCATCCTCAAAAGCGGGATAGCCAATCTCAATGCGAAGAAGAAATCTGTCTAACTGTGATTCAGGAAGAGGATAGGTTCCCTCAAACTCATAAGGGTTCTGAGTTGCGAGAACCATAAACGGGAGGTCTAACTGGTGGGTCTTTCCATCTAAGGAGACCTGAAAATCGTTCATCGCCTCCAGGAGACTTGACTGTGTACGTGGTGTTGTGCGGTTTATTTCATCGGCGAGCACTATATTGGCGAAGATTGGACCGGGCTTGAAGACGAATTCCTGGCAGTCCTGCGAATATATAGAGACGCCGATTATGTCTGAAGGGAGCAAATCAGGAGTGAACTGGATTCTGCGGAAAGAGCAGTTTATGCTTTTCGCGAGCGCGCGCGCAAGGATTGTTTTGCCGACTCCGGGCACATCTTCTATGAGAAGATGTCCCTGCGCAAGAAGTCCTACGATAAGCAGTTTGACAACCTCGGGCTTGCCAATGAAAACCTTTTCAATATTTTCTGAAAGTTGCCTTATCTTTTCGGTCTGTGTCACTTCGCTTGCTCCTTCCGAGGCACAGTGTGCATAGGTTTGGTGCGCACCTGCGTGCTATTTGAGCACCGCAGACTCGCAGTCCGGCTTCGGTCTCGCCGCATAAGGGAGCTGCAGGACAGGTTCAGAATAAGCGGCGCGCCCTCCTCTTTCCTTCCAATTATGGGCCGGTGTCTCTCTTTATCAGGTCAACAACCCAGTAGTGATTGTAGGGAGGGAGATGGGCAGGAGGTGAAACGTGCCCGATACCTATTCTATCCACATCGGTTCTTGAGATAGTTGCTTTCTCGGCAGTGGTGAGCGAGTTGAAAAAGAGTTGGGCGTTGGTAAGAGTTGGGTCGGAACGTCCCACCTCTGCACTGGCTGTCACGGAGATTGGGGGAACATTATATCCGGCGTTGGTAAGTCTTCCGGTCAATCCCTCTCCGTCAGCGTTTTCACTATAGGGGAACTCGTGTTTTGGCAGTTGATTATCAAGCCACTGCGCGTATGCCTGCGCAACATCTGCCAATGGTGGAGAAAGAGGAAGAGGATCTTCTGTGCCGTAATCCCAGACAAGTGGCTGCACGCTCTGCCCCTTTCTATAGTCATTTATCAGAGATAGCAATTGCGCCGGGGCATCCCCTTTACCTCCGCCTTTGCAGCCGGTGAACACAAAAAAAAGAGACGCTAACAAAGAAACAACCAGTATTGCTCTCATTACTTCCTCCTTTCGCAAAATATGTTTGTTTGTGTTGCTCTTCTATATAATTAGACGCATCAAAACGGTTCTGTCCAGCAGAATTTAGGCTATTTGAGCAAGATTTAGCAGCGATAGCGAACATTGATGAAGCGCCTCGTATCAAGGGGGTGTGCCGGGAGTCTTATCAGGGAGATATTTGATGGTTCTTCCTCTGGAGTTTACGATTATGATGAAAGGTTTTTTCCCTGTTGGCAGATTTTCTTCGCCGAGGTCTTTCACCACCCAGCCGGTTTCTGTTCTCTTTCTTGCCTCGTCCGGGTAGAGAACTATCTCTTTGTCTTTTTCCACCAGAGTGCCCCTGGGTTCTGTCACCTCGCTGCCGTCAGGTTTGATGAACTTTAGCTTAGTCACCATCGCTTTTGTTGGTTCGGGGTAGCGTATAATGTCACCGAGTATCTCAATATTGGATTTTGTAGTCACCTCACAGGAGTCTGATTGCATAAGCAGGTCTTTGAGGGGCTTTCCTTTGTTTTCATCATCTTTTGCGAGTTCTTCAATCCGGTATTTGTATGTCTCGTCGGGCTGGACGTCGTTTTTGTCCGTATAGTTTGGGGGGTCAGGCGGAACGTTATCTGCGACCACGACCTCTTTTCCCGGCGGGTCTTTGGACAGCATTCTCATTATTTTGTAACTTACTATTGCAATTTTGCTGTTGCCCGGATTAGTCTGCCACTTGAGCGTAACAGAATAGATTCCCGGCTCCAGAGTGAGTGAAGGTTTGAGGTGAACACGCTCCTCTTCTTCTATGGGCTTGACTTTTCTGGGCAGGAAAGGGATTTTGTGAGCGAACCAGGTAATCTGGCACTCTGAAGCGGGGACGAAGTCAAACTGTTCTTTTGTCTGCTTGAACCAGTCAGGGGAAGGGATTTCAGGCGGTTTTGTTTTACTTTCGCGCTCCTTTACCTTCTTTATGACTTCGTCTAACTGTGAAACCTTTTGTTTTGCATCCGAGGTAGTGAGCGCAAGCGAGGCGAGGTAAATGAGTATCACAAGTGTGGCGGCGGCGAATGCAAGTTTCTCAAGGTTTTTGAATATAAACTTTTTTATATCTCCTTCCTTCATTTTTCACTCCATCAGCAGGGTCAGACCTCACCGTTTCTGATGCGTCTGAGTCAAGTTGAGGCGCATCGGACGATAAATCCGTTACTCTCCCTTGAAGTCCAGAACCCAGTAGTAGAACTCAACCAGGACCGGCGGTTCAGGGAGAATCTCAAACTGAGTTGGCAACTTATTCAACTTTTCCGGAGGACAGGTACCCAGGTCTATCGGTTCAGGGAAGAATTTTGGAAACGTGCCTCCTCCCAATAGTTTTTTCAGGCTGGAAAGCCATCTCTGCTTCTCATCGCCGGGGACGTTTTCTATGCTTATCTCTCTGAGAGCAGGCTTGATGACCTTCATATTTCTGAAGAGGAAGTTGATAGGGCTGCTGTTGAGTGCGCTCATTATTCTGCCTGTGTCCTTGTAGTCAACATAGACCAGGAATCTCACCTCTATCGGTTCAAAGAGCCGTTCAAACTCTGTTTGGGACTCCTTTTTTGGCGCGCGCTTCTCCTTCTTTACAAAGGAGGCTGCGACGAGCCCTTTTGCGTTAGCGCTTTGAAGCGACTGCACAATCGCTTCCTGAATCCAGAACTGTTTCTGCGCAGTTTTCTGATTTGCCGCTGTTACATCTTGCGCTTCCCAGAAGCCGCATTTTCCTTTTGGCTGAGTCTCCTGCGGGTCGGGGACTTGAGTTGTTCCCCATTCTGTGATGACCTTATTCTCTTCTTCACTTGCGGTGGCCAGCGCTGCTGTTATCTTGATACCGGACTCCTCACACCTGCGGCGAAGAGCGTTGAACTCGTCCGCGTATTTTGCTTTGAACAAGTCAAGAGGCGGCGGAAGGCCAGGGCCAGGAGAACCGACAAACCACTTCTCCAGCCCCTTATCATCGCTGTCCTTGCTGCGATAAAACTCAACCAGTTTCTTGTACTCTTCGTCCAGAAGTCTTCTCTGCTCATTGTGTTTTACGACAGTATCTGCGATGGGGATATCCTCCGGCTTAGGGACATATTCAGGATGATATTTTCTCAATCCGTCTGTCTTTTCCTGGAGTTCTTCTGACAGTACCTGGAGTTGGCTTCCCTGGGGCGATATGAAGAAGAAGTAGAGGAAGACCTGAAAGATGCCTATGCCAATCAGGAGAAACCAGAACGGATTCTTCTTAGTCATACGCTTTTCCCGGAAATTATTTTGCTTTCGGCGCCTTTTTTGGCACCTCTTCCACTTTCTTGAATCCTGGGTGCAGAGGAACAGACCATCTCAGGATAAACTTGAAGTAGTCATTTTTTGAGCCGTCAGTCTGACCGGATAACTTCGGGTCAAGAGAGAGACTCTTTATAATTTTGTCAGCGGGCGATTCCATAAGTTTCTCAAGAGTCGTGTTGAATTTTTCTGCGATTTTTTGCGCTATCTTTTCTACCACTTTCTCGCGGGTTTTTACTTCTGTCAGGTCAAACTGGACAGCGCCGGTGAATTCCACGTTCAGTTCTTCACGACCACCAATAAGGACATCTTCAACCGCATCCATTCTGACGGTTTTAGAAGCCTCTGACTGCGTCCTGATTATTATATCTTTATCTTTCTGTGTCCTCTGAAGGATAGTGCCTGTGATTGTAGTCTTGTCCTTCAACCTTATTACATCTTCTTCTATTATCTGGGTGGTAAAATTCAGACCGAGAAGCCATATCTTTTCTTTGTTCACCTCATCCATTATAGCGTCAATGTTGGGCGGAAGACTCTCATAGAAACCTGCGAGGAGTTCCTCCGGCAGTCTGTTCAGGTTTGCAGGAATAACGCTGTTGAAGTTGTTGAGAACATCTATGGGAATATTTCTCGCTTTTGTGATGGCGACGAGTTCTTCCCCCTTCTTTTCCAGGTCATCGTATTTTTTTGCCTCGGCTAATTTCTTTGTTAGATTGCCGTAGTCGTTGAGAATCTCGTCTGCCTGACTTATCGCGCTCTCCGTTGCCTTTGTTCTGCTTGAGTCGGCAAGAAACATAAAGAGAAGGAGAAGGAACAGAAGAGAGACCGACCCGAGAAGCAGCGGTTTCTTGCGTGCGATAATGCGCCGGGACCGCCTCTGGGCGGGAATAAGGTTGATAGAGTATTTCCCCTTCCCGAGCGCCTGGAGTGCGAGTCCCATAGCAACAGCGAACGAAGGGAGGTGTTCCTCCAGCAGCGTCAGGTCAAGGTCGCGGGAGAGTTCCATATGGACTATGTCGTAGAATCTGTGGATTTTCACATCAAGGTTGGCTGCGAAGTACTTTGCCAGCCCTTCCAGTTTTGAAGCGTTTCCGAGAAGGACCAGGTGCTCAAATGAAGCGTTTCCAGCCTGCGACTTGTAAAATCCCAGCGACCTGCTTATTTCGCTGACAAACTCGCGCAAGACTGGCTGCATAACGCTGAAAATCTTTTCTGCCTGTTTTGACTTGGCAGCCTTTATCTTCAGTTTTTCCGCTTCGCCGAAGGAAAGTTCAAACTTCTCCTTCAGAGCCCTTGTTATGTCGTTTCCGGCAAGCGGCAGATTACGAACGTAGAACTTGCTGCCGTGCATAATGACAAGGTCGGTATGGTCTGCGCCTATATCAACAACAACGGCGTTTTCAGGCACATCCATCTCGTGCCTTACAAAGTTGTAAAGGGCAAGAGGTGCGACCGTTAGCAGGTCAATATGTAGCCTGACAGCATCAAAATGTGAGAGGAACCTGTCCACTATCTCCTTCTTTATGGCGAACAGCCCTGCCTCAACTTCCTCTCCTTCTGCATACTCGCGCTCAACTTTCTGAAACTCCCACACAACATCGGACAGAGGGAATGGAATCTGCTGCGCAGCCTCGTACTGGACAATATCAGACATCTTCTTGTCTTCAACCGGGGAAAGTTTTACGAAGCGCGAAAAGGTGGAGTAGCCCGGCACTGCCACGCAGACGCAGTCCGACCCTTTCACTTTGTTTCGCTGTTTGAACTGAGCGAGTGCCTGCCTGACCTCGGAGGCGGAAGGGGGCTCTTCTGAGGAGCCGTAGTAGTCAATAACGTCCACCCCTGTTATTTCAACTGTATCGCGTATGCGCTGCATCCTGACCGCTTTCAGGGATGTGCGCCCAATATCCACTGCCCAGGCAACGTTGGCAAGTATCATCTTATTCTTCTGCTCGCGTTATAAAGTAACTAATAATTATACGGTCTGGAGACCAACAGGTCAAGTTGAAAGCAGCCAAATTTGTAACCCCTCAGTTATCGGTGGTAACATCAGAATGCGCGACGGGCTACGTTGATTTGACTTTCGCGGGAAAAGCGGTATTATCGTAGCGGGAGGGGGAGAGATATGGCAAAGAAGGACCTGGCAAACCCGCCTGGACCAATCGTGCTCACAGTGGATATTCTTTACGCTGGAAGGCGGCTTGACAGGTTTGTCGCCCACAGACTGCCCAGGTGGTCTCGCACACTTATCCAGAAGAAGATTCACATAGGCGAGATTCTCAGAAACGATATGCCGGCAAAGCCAAACGATACACTGCGAGCAGGCGATAAAGTTACTATCACTCCTGACGCGCCTGAAATTGACCTCTCCCAAATCCCTCTTCGCATTCTCTACGAGGATGAAAATTTTGTCGCGATTGACAAGGAGCCGGGTATTATTGTCCACCCAGCCGGCAGAGAAACTTTCGGAACGCTGATAAACGTGCTTCACTTTCGCTACAGAAGACTGGGACAGGACTCTGTTACGCCGCTTTTGTGTCATCGGCTGGATAGAGAGACGAGCGGCGTGCTTCTGGTCGCAAAAAATGCTGATGCGCGCAGGTTTATGCAGATTGAATTTGAGAAAGGGCGCGTGAGAAAAGAGTATATCGCAATCGTAGAGGGAACTGTCAAAGAGCAGACAGGCGTTGTGGAGGGGACGCTGCGCAAGGCAAGGACGACACTTTCGGAAAAGCCGAGAATGGAGGTAAACCCGCCTGAGGCGGGCAGCGGTCAGTGCTCAACGACAGAGTTTGCAGTTCTTGAACGCTTCAAATTTTCTGATGAATTACTCCCGGGCGGCGCGACCCTGCTCTGCGCTGTCCCGAAAACTGGCAGAACTCATCAGATACGCGCTCATCTCGCCTATCTCGGGCACCCGATTCTCTGTGACAAGGTTTATGGCGCGGTGAAGAATCTCACCTGCGGCTCGGTTACCGTTCTCTCAAGGCAGGCGCTCCATTCGCACAAGATTTCGTTCACGCATCCGGCGGGCGGCGAAAAGACTGTCATTTCTGCGCTTCCTCAGGACATCACAGGTGCTGTGGAAACGCTTAGAAAAGTGGCAAGAACTGTCTGACCGGGAACGGGAATAGGAACTCCGCGCCTGAAATCCATTACTCATAGCGGCGCGTAATAGCGGTTCTGAGAGCGCTCTTTGTGCAGACCACAGGATTGACTTTCAGTTTTGCGAGATTCTCTATCTCTCGTATCGCGTCTCTGTCAAGCGGATTGACCATAGCGATTGTTAGTGTGCTGGCGGACCGCGAAAGAGGGAGAGCCTCGTATGTAGCGACAGCCTCGGAGGGAAGAATTCCTCTTACGTCCTTATCAGCGTGAAGAGTTTCAGTGCTTGAGAATAGACATCCTGTTTCGTGCGCCAGCACAGATGCGATTTTTACTTCATCGGAGAGGCGCAGACTGACCATAACCGTTATCATAGACAGCCCTGACCCTTTCTGCACCTCTCTTGCCTTTGCGAGTTGTTCTGGTGTAATCACATTCTTTGAAACGAGCAGTTCGCCGAGTGCTTTCTCGCAGGAGAGTTCGCCCCTCTGCTTCGCATAAAACCGCGTCTCCCGTCTGAACTCTTCCTTGGCTGTGGCATCTCGCATCAGCCGGGCAGTTTGCCGCTCCTCCTTCCCTCTCAGAACGACCATATCGGGAACGTTGACATCCATTTGGCTGAGTGCGGGTTCGGTCGGCTTCCTCTGCTTCTTCCCTGTAACCTCTTCGTAACACTTCTGACAGAGAAGTTTACCCGAGTAGATGTGAGCCGTGTCAGTAGCGTAAATCGTCGCTTCGCAACTATCACAGAAATGAATCTCAGCCTCAGGCGGCAGGGCAGGAATCTTTATCTTTGAGCGGCAATTAGGGCATTCGCCATACTGACCGGCGAACTTTTCAGGCACTTTCAGCCGCGCACCACATCTGTTACATATAAGACCTATCGCCATACCCTACTCCCGGGAAATCTGCGCATCTCTGATGCGGTTTATCCCTTCAAGCGCGAGAATCTCGCTTTCCAGTTTGTCTGCCAGACTCGGATTCTCCTCAAGATACGTAACCGCCTTGTCCCTGCCCTGACCGATGCGTTCATCCTTATATGAATACCAGGTTCCGACGCGAGTGATGAGATTGCGCGCGACCGCAAGGTCAACAATATCGCCTGCTCTGGAGATGCCCCTGTCATAAAGTATGTCAAACTCCGCATTGTGAAAAGGTGCGGCGACTTTATTCTTCACCACCTTCGCTATTGTGCGGCTCCCCGTCACCTCTTCGCCCTCTTTCACCTTGCCAATCCTTCTTATGTCAATTCTCACAGAGGCGTAGAACTTGAGCGCCTGCCCGCCGCTCGTCGTCTCTGGATTGCCGAACATTACGCCTATCCTCATCCTCAACTGATTTATAAATATGACGCAGGTCTTACTCCTGTGGATTGAGCCTGTCAATTTGCGAAGCGCTTGAGACATCAGTCTCGCCTGCAGTCCAACATGCTGGTCCCCCATAGCCCCTTCTAATTCAGCCTTCGGAACAAGCGCAGCAACAGAATCTATCGCGATAACATCCACCGCGCCGCTTATGACGAGGAGTTCCGCAATCTCCAAAGCCTGCTCGCCATAGTCGGGCTGAGAGATGAGAAGCGATTCTAAATTCACGCCCAGTTTTCGCGCATAACCCGGGTCTAACGCATGCTCCGCATCAATGAACGCTGCTATCCCGCCATCCTTCTGCGCATTCGCTATAATCTGAAGTGCCAGAGTAGTCTTTCCCGAACCCTCTGGACCGAATATCTCCACTACCCTGCCCCGGGGCACACCGCCTACACCAAGCGCGATGTCAAGTGATAGCGAGCCTGTTGGAATGACAGGTATTTCCGCCCTGTAATCTGTATCAAGCCGCATAATAGCGTCCTGCCCCAGCCTCTTGCGTATCGCAGAAATAACAGTATCAATTGTCTGCGTTTTCCCTTCCTCTTTCGCCTCTTCCCTTTTTGCCATTAGCGCCTTCCTCTAGCCTGCTGATTATGGGGTAATTCTACCGCAAAAACAAACCCTCGTCAAGCAACGTTCTAACAATTCTAACGGTAATCGTTTAGCAAGCCCCGGACGAAAGTAAAGGGGGTAATATTTGCCGCCGAATCTATTCGCCGCTCCCCCGGTTTAACCGCGCTGCCTGCAGCGCGGAATAAAGCCGCGGACTTCAGTCCGCGGGTAATTGTTCCCTCGCCTGCACCTTGACAATCCCTTTCCGGAGATTATACTTTACGCAGTTGTTGAAGCAGACAGGAGTTCAGTATATGACTGATAACATCCTTTACTACGGCGACAATCTGGATGTTCTGCGCCGATATATAAAGGACGAGACCGTGGACCTTATCTATCTTGACCCGCCGTTCAAGTCCGACGCCACCTATAACGTCCTTTTTGCAGAGCAGAACGGAACGCGAGCAGCCGCGCAGGTCAAGGCATTTGAGGACACCTGGCAGTGGGACAGGACTGCTTCCAGAGCCTTCACAGAAGTGGTGGAATCCGGCGGCAAGGTCTCTCAGGTAATGCAGGCGTTTTGGACATTCCTCGGCGGCAGCGATATGCTGGCATATCTCGCGATGATGGCTCCGCGTCTGCTGGAACTACGGCGAGTCTTGAAGCCCACAGGCAGCATTTATCTTCACTGCGACCCGACAGCAAGTCATTATCTGAAACTTCTGATGGATGCGACCTTCGGAGTAATGAATTTTAGGAACGAAATTATTTGGCATAAAAACAGTGGCGGTATAGGGAGAACGGCCTATAGCAAACGACACGACACAATTTTATTTTATAGCAAGAGTGAGGGTTATTATTATGATGGAAAAGCAATTGGAGAATTACGGGAACAAGATAAGGGAACTTTTGGTGGTTATTTTGGTGTTGATGCGAATGGAAGGGAATATAGAGAAGTAAGAAAAAAGGGGAAAGTTTATAAATACTACATGGATGAACCCCGTAATCCTGAGGACGTTTGGGAAGTATCACAAATCCCAGAGAGAGATAAAACTGAGCGCCTCGGCTACCCCACGCAGAAGCCCGAGGCACTTTTGGAGCGCATTATCAAGGCGAGTAGCAACGAAGGTGACTTGGTTCTTGACCCCTTCTGCGGCTGCGGGACCACTATCGCGGTGGCGCAGCGCCTCAACCGCCGCTGGATAGGCATAGACATCACCCACCTTGCCGTAACACTCATAAAACACCGCTTGCGGGACGCCTTCGGCGACCAGGTGTCCTATAAAGTTATCGGCGAACCTGTATCTTTGCCTGACGCCGAGACGCTTGCCAAGCAAGACCCATATCAGTTCCAGTGGTGGGCGTTAGGGCTTGTCGGCGCTCGCCCTGTTGAACAAAAGAAAGGCGCCGACAAAGGAATTGACGGACGCCTCTACTTTCACGATGAGGGAGAAGGCGGGAAGACAAAGCAAGTCGTTCTCTCAGTGAAGGCAGGACACACGGGCGTAGCGCACATTCGCGACCTGCGCGGAGTGATTGAACGTGAAAACGCTGAAATCGGTGTGCTTATTACGATGGAGGAGCCGACGCAGCCGATGCGAACTGAGGCGGCTAACGCCGGGTTCTATCATTCCCCCGGCTGGAACAAAAATTATCCCAAGTTGCAAATCCTCTCTGTATCTGATTTGTTGGCTGGCAGAGGTATTGATATGCCGCCGCTTCAGTATGTGAACAAAACCTTCAAAAAAGCGCCCAGAGCCAAAGGCAAATCGCCGAAAAACTTCCCGCTTCTTTTGTGAAATCTTTAAGGTGAGAATCTGGTAAAGAGGACAGATAAACGCGGCGCGGAAACAGAGGCGCCGAAGAATCGCTGTTTCCCCGGAAAAATCTTAAAACGAAAGGAAATTGGAATGCCACAGAGGAACACATCTTTGGTGCATAGGCATCTGAAGCAGAAAGATCCGGTACGACCGACAGAGACAGCAAGGACGGGCACCGAAAGTCAATGTAAAACAGACACCTTGCCCTATGATAAACCCACTGCCTATCAAAAATGTATCGCTTCCCGATTAAGGATAGATATTCGTAAGGACACGCGGGCTGTCGCAGCAGCCCGCATTGAGGAAGCCTTGTTACCTGCAATCCGCATTGAATATAAATCCGGGCCCGCGAGCTTACAGCAAATAAGATTCGCTCAGTCATTGGGAATCGCTGTATCTCAGGACTCGTTTTTGGTAGCGTTTGCGAAGATAGAGGAAGAACTGTTTGCGCGAAACAAGGCGAAGTTGGAATCTATGAAACTCAAGCCTGGTGACAAGGTGGTTAAGCGTGACCCCGTTAGCATCGACGGAAAACAGCACGAACTTGTAACCGAATTTATTGTATCTTCTATCCAACCGAACTGCCGCGTCTTCTTCAAAGGAGGGAATGGACAAAGCGCATGGCCAGCACAGTTGGAGAAAGTCACGACCAAGGGGCACCTTAGGAGCTTTTAGCGCAGGATGAGGCGATAGCACTCCGAGAACAAGAAAGCGTTACCAATAAATGGAGCGGTTCTGTGACTTTCGTTTGCCGCCTCGATAGAAGCTGTGTCGTTTTGCCAAGGCGGAACGCCTTAGCTGACCCGCTATAGCATCAGACCGCGGATGGGGTCGGAAATATCAAAAGCGCGCTGGCGCGCTTCCTCTTCTGTCATCTTCGGCAAGCCGAGAAGAGAATAGTCTGCATATTTCACCGCCGAGACGCGGAGAGCGCAGAGAAGCCGCACGAATCAAAGCCCACAGGACAAATCAAAGTCAAACTCCAAATGACACCCTGTCACTATTCCCGGATTCTTCTATTTTCCTCTCTTTACCCTTTTGCTTCTGCCTTTTCTCGGCGTTCTCCGCGCCTCTGCGGTGAAAATTCCGGGATAGCCGAGAGCCGAGAAAATCTACGGGGCGAAACCGGGTGCGTAGTCTGCGGAATCTAAAAGACGTTTGCTCGCTTCCTCTGCGCTTTCGTAGTTCAGGCGCAGGAGTGAAATAACCTTCAGCAAAAACATATCCTCGTTCCGCAAACTCTTCAAAGCGTGAACCTTTACCCAGCCGCTGTCTGTCTCAGATACTGTGCGCCAGAGTTCTTTCACCCGCGCTGCGCGGGTCATAAGAGCGGTGTGTAGAATCTCCTTCCTTGTGTGTCCAAGGAGTTCCGCGCAGGTAGAGTTTCTTATCTCTCTCGTATCGTTATAGACGGTCTCCGCGGGAATGTTCAGCGCTTCAGCGATTTCCGTCTGCGAAAATCCACGCGAAAGAAGTGTGATAATCTCTTTTCTGCGTCTGAGCGTTTCGGGTCTCATAACGAACTCCTTTCTGAGTATGTAGAATATAGAATGTAGAATATAGGGGACAGACCTGCTGCTCTATTCTTTATTCTACGTTCTACATTCTGCATTCTACGTTCTCCCCCGCTATAAATGGCGGGGCTTCATTACCCCCGCACTGAAGTGCGGGGCTTGTTATCCGCGGGATAAATCCCGCGGCTTTTGTCCTCCCATCTATAGCGGTAGATATACACACTTTTGGAAGAATTTTTTCCAGAACAGTCAAAAAATATGCAGATTCTTTTCTATGTGATTTTTCGCGTGCTCGCGAGGACTTTTGGAGATTTCTGCCTATTTTTCGGCGGGGATATATTATAGAAATCCTGTAAATTGGGAGGGGGTAAAATCGCGTAACTTCTATTTAGAGTTTGACTTACCAAAAACAGCAATTTACAGGATTTTGACAGACACACTGGTCTTTTGCATCTTGCGTTTGTTTAGCACTTCAGTTACAATATCGCGCCAAGGAGGTGGCTCGTGAATAAAGATGATGTGCTCAAATATCTGAAAGAGGCTGCGGACGTAACTGAGTCGCTGAAAAAGGCGGGCGCGCCGGGCGAGGAACACACAATGTGGGTCCTCACCACAAAGGACTTGCTCAAAGAGGTGTTCGGCGAAAACAGCGATTTCTACAAGCAGTTCAGCGGCATAACTTACGAGTATGCCGGCGACAGCCGCTTTGACAGTTGGTATTACAAACTGGAGATAGAGAAACTGAAAAAAGAGGCTTACGCAAAAGGGCTTGGTCAGGCAAAAGGCATTCTGCGAAGCGCGACCACACACGTGGAGCGGTTCGGTCTACCAGAGAAAAAGTAAAATCAGTTCACACCGAGAAGCGATTTTATTGCGGTGAGGTGGCGCGAGACAGCGCCTTTCTGAGTAAGAATTGCGCGCCTTGCGTTTGTGCCGAGCACTTCGCGCGCGCGCGAATCCTCTAAGAGTTTGCCCAAGACCTCTTCCAGTTCGTATCTATCAGCGACCATCACGGCGGCGTTCTCATCAAGAAGAAGTTTCGTGCTATCAAGAAAGTTGTAAGTATGCGGACCGAAGAGAGTGGGTATTCCGAGCGCGGCAGGCTCAAGAATATTGTGACCGCCGCGGTCAATCAGACTGCCGCCGACAAACGCGACCGTCGCAACCGAATAGACCTTCGCCAGTTCACCCGACGTGTCAAGTATGACGACATCTTCGCACCAAGATGACTCTCCGCTGCGCAGAGCAGTTACAGTTGAGAAAGGCAGGGATGCTTGAACTACCGCCTGTTTGGTCTCCTGGACGCGGTGAAGTTGTCTCGGCGCAAGGATTAGGCGAAGACCGGGCTCGCTCATTTTCAATCTCTTGAATATCTCAAGCAGGATACGCTCTTCTTCCTGATAGGTTGAGCCTGCGACAATGACTTTCTGCTCTGGCGTGATTTGGAGGAGTTCTCGCAACTCGCTCACTTCGTCCGCGGGAACACTGGTCTGGACAGAATCGTATTTGATGTTACCGCCTACCTTGACTCTCTCTTGCGGAACCCCGACATCTATCAATCGCTGTCTGGACTGCTCATTCTGCGCGAGAACGAGACTGAGTCTGCCAAAAGAGCGGCGAAAAAGTGGCAGAAACATCAAATATCTTCCGTGCGAAACAGGCGTCATCCTCGCGCTTGCGAGCATAACAGGTATTCTTCTTTCTCGCGCTGACGCGAGAAAGTTCGGCCAGACATCAAGTTCAAGAAGGATAATCAAGCGCGGAGAAAGAGCGCCGAGAAAACGTCCGACACTCCAGGAAAAGTCAGGCGGGAAATAGTATGACCTGTGGTCAGGAAACCGCTTTCTTGCAGACTCCATTCCCTGAACAGTGGTCGTTGAGACGACCACCTCGTATTGCGGCAGTTCTCTTTTGAGCGCATTTACAAGACCCGCGGCGGCTGCCACTTCCCCGACACTAACACAGTGAAGCAGAATCACAGACCTTGCGTTCTTCTTCTTTTTGGGAAAAACTGAAGGCGCTTTGAGACGTGCAAAAAGTCCCTGACGGAGTTTCTTCTTTGCGAGAAATAGAGGTAGCGCGAGAACGAAGAAAAAAAGATAAACGCAGTCAAGTATTATCGCCAAGATTCTCCTTTGACGCTTTTTAGTAGTTGTGAGGCGAGGTATTCAGATTTTGGCGCGGTAGAAATGGAAGATGAAAAGTGCAAAATGAAAAATTGAAATTCAAAAATCAAAATTTGAAGAGGTCCAGCGGTATGCGCTCGCAAATCAATTTTGAATTTTGAAGTGCAACTTTGCATTTCTATTTTTGAACTTTCAATTTCCCGCCAAAATGCGAAGGAATCCAAAAGAGTCCCGCTTGGGGTCATTTTGGCATACCGCAGCACCTCTTGTATTTTTTTCCGCTACCGCAGGGGCAGGGCGCGTTCCGAGGGGTCTTATCGGCAACCTCAATGGGTTTGAGCGCCTCTGTCTGAGCGCTTGCTGCCTCCTGAGCAGCCTCGCGCATAGCGCGGTCTGTGCGCCACTCAGTTCCCGTGTATCCCGTAACTTTCCAGACATCTTCAACGACCGCTTCTTCCGGTTTCAACTCCACCCGCAGCACAAGATGCAGAACATCCTCTTTGAATGAATCTGTCATCTGGTCAAACATCTCAAACCCTTCGCTTTTGAACGCTATTTTCGGGTCTATCTGGGCGTATGCGCGAAGTTGTATGCCTGCCCGTAACTGGTCCATAGCGTAAAGGTGGTCTTTCCACTTGTCATCAAGCGCGGAAAGAAGGAGAAAGTTCTCAATCCTGCGCATAAGTTCTGGACCGAATTTCTGCTCTCTCGCCCCGTAAGCGTTCTGGAACTCCTCCGCAACTCTGTCCGCGACCTCTTCGGCTTCGCCGAGAAGCATACTGAGAGGAACCTTCAAACCCAGTTTCTGCGCCAGCGCCTTGGCGAGGGCTTCAGGATTCTCCCCCTCCTCTGACGACCGCCCCCCAATATGAACCTTGCACAGATTATTTATCGTCTCTTTCGCCCACGGGAAAATCATACCCTCTTTCAAATTCTCGCCGCGCAGAATCTTCTGCCTCTCGCCGTAAACGAGCCGCCTCTGCTGGTCCATAACCTCGTCGTATTCAAGAAGCGATTTTCTTATATCAAAGTTTCGCTCCTCAACCCTCTTCTGCGCGTGCTCAACAGCGCGAGTCACTAAGGGGTGCGAAATCGCGACCCCTTCTTTCATCCCCGCAAACTCAAGAACCTTCTTTACGCGCTCGCTCGCGAACATACGCATCAGGTCATCCTCAAACGCCAGATAGAATATGCTGGAGCCCGGGTCGCCCTGACGTCCGGCGCGACCGCGAAGTTGGTTATCTATTCTTCGCGCCTCGTGCCTCTCTGTGCCGACTATGTGGAGTCCGCCAAGTTCAGCAACTCCCTGCCCCAGAACTATATCTGTTCCGCGTCCCGCCATATTTGTGGCTATAGTCACGTTCCCCATCTGCCCCGCCTTGGCGATGATAAGCGCTTCGCGTTCGTGATATTTGGCGTTCAGAACCTCATGCTTTATCCCGCGGCGGCGAAGCAGGTCTGAGAGCATCTCGGAAATCTCAATTGAGCGCGTTCCGACCAGCATTGGTCTGCCCTCTTCGTGAACCTGCACAATCTCCTGAATTATCGCTGTAAACTTCTCGCGCTCAGTTTTGTAAATCACATCCGGAAGCGCAGTTCGGTGAAGCGGCTTATTTGGCGGAATTGAGACGACAGGGAGTTTATAAATCTTCAGAAACTCAGCCGCCTCTGTCGCCGCTGTTCCGGTCATCCCGGCAAGTTTGTTGTAAAGGCGGAAATAGTTCTGAAGCGTTATGGTCGCGAGAGTCTGGCTCTCCTCTTTTATCTTGAGGCGCTCTTTCGCCTCTACCGCCTGATGAAGACCATCGCTCCAGACGCGACCGGGCATAAGCCTGCCTGTAAACTCGTCAACTATTATCACCTGCCCGTCTTTGACGATATATTCGCGGTCTTTCCTGTAGAGATGTGCTGCTCTGAGCGCCTGCTCAATATAGTGAGGCCAGTCAATTGTTTTCGCTGCCGACTGTTCCCCTGCCCCTGCCTCCTCTCCCCCTGAGTAGATGTCTGCTCCAAGAATGGAACTGACCTTCTCCATCCCCCTTTCCGTGAGAACCACCGAATGCTCTTTTTCGGAGAAGACCACATCATAATCTTTCTCTATCTGTTCTCTTGCTGCGTTTCTCTCCCAGCCCTTTTCCCCCATCTCCTGAACTCTTTTTTTGAGTTCCACCTCGTCAAGAGCGACCAGAGGACCGCCTTGCCTGGCAATCCTTTCCGCCTCATAGTATTTGTCGCTCAGTTTTTCCGCCAGACCTGAGATGATAAGCGGCGTGCGCGCTTCATCTATCAGGATTGAGTCAACCTCGTCAACTATGGCGTATCTCAGTTCGCGCTGAGCCTGCTCCTCAAGCGAAAGTTTCATATTATCGCGCAGGTAGTCAAACCCGAACTCGTTGTTTGTGCCGTATGTGATATCGCAAGAATACGCCTTTTTCCTGCTCTCTGTATCAATATGGCTCTGGATAAACCCGACGCTTACTCCGAGCGCTTGATAGACCGGGCCCATCCACTCCGCATCTCTTTTGGCGAGGTAGTCGTTTACTGTGACGAGGTGGACTCCACGCCCTTCAAGTGAGTTGAGATATGCGGGCATAGTTGCGACAAGGGTTTTTCCCTCGCCTGTCTGCATCTCGGCGATTTTACCCTGATGGAGCACTACCGCGCCAACAACCTGCACATCAAAGTGACGCATGGGGACGCCATCAGCGGTTTTCAAGTTTCTGCGCGCAGCCTCGCGCACAGCAGCAAACGCCTCCGGCAGAATATCGTCCAGAGTCTCACCCTTAGCGAGCCGCTCTTTGAACTGCGGCGTAAGGTCGGTCAGTTCTTTATCGGAAAGCGTCATCATTTTCGGTTCAAGCGCATTGACGCGCTGGAGGATAGGCATAATCGCTCTTATAGCGCGCTCGTTCGCTGTTCCGAAGACCTTCGCAAACGCTTTCCCAAGAAAATCTGTGATGATAAAAAACATAGTCTTCCGCTCTAACTGTAACGTAAAAAGTTGTTCCTATATTTCCCTCTTATAGCGGTTTTTAGAGCAAAAGTCAAGTTACACCTCCTGCGCAGCGGGTTCCATCTCATTTGTGTTGACAGCGCTGGAGTGCGCCTTAGAATCGTTGCGCGGAGGAGCGTATGCTGCGAAGTACATTCATTCATATACCCGGAGTCGGTGAAAAGACGGAAAAGAAGATGCACAGAAGCGGAATTATGACGTGGGAGGATTTTCTTGCAAATCCTTCGCGCGCGCCCGTGCGCGAAAAACTTTGCCGCGAGTGCATCCGGATGTTGGAACTTTCAATTGATGCGCTCTCTGCAAAAAACATCTCTTTCTTCAAAGAGACTGTGCCTGCGCGTGAGATGTGGCGTCTTTACCGCGAGTTCTCCGATAGCGTCGGATTCCTTGATATTGAGACTACAGGTCTCTCTGCGCGCTACGGCGGAATGGTCACTGTGGTCGGAATATACGATGGCAAAAATATGAAGAGTTATATTAGCGGAGAAAACCTCATCCTCCTGCCAGAGGAGTTTGAAAGATACAAGGTTCTCGTAACCTTCAACGGAGCGCTTTTTGACTTGCCCTTTTTACGCGAACAATTTGGAAGGTGGTACAGCAATATTTTTGCCAATTGCGCCCACATAGATTTGAGATACGTTTTCAAGCGGCTCGGGATGAGAGGTGGTTTGAAAGCGATAGAGAAGAATTTAGGGGTAATGCGACCGGATTATCTCGCGCCGCTTGACGGCTACGACGCAGTGCTACTCTGGAATCGCTACGCAAACGGCGAAGAATGGGCGCTGGAAAGACTGATAGAGTATAACAGAGAAGATGTGGTGAACCTGAAATTTCTCGCTGACTACGCTTACGAGCGACTTTCCGCTCAACTTCTGTCAGGGGAAATATAATTTTATGTAACCTCGCGCAAGTGACTATTGCTTTGTCAAGTCGTAATTTGGGAGTAAGAAACTTGAACACGAATCACACGAATGATGCGAACAACACGAATAGAAAAGTATTCTTTCATTCGTGGAATTAGTTTTATTCGTGCCATTCGTGTTCTCTCCTCTTACCGCCGCAGAGCGAGCAAAACCAATGAGGTTCTAATGCTAAATTAGCCCTTGACAGAGCACTATACTACGATTCGTTTCTCAAAAATGTCCCGGTTATAGAACAGCGGGGGTGACTATATATCACATCGGTGAGGCTGGTGCGCAGTCGCCTCTCTCCGTGTTACATAGGGAGAGGTATTTTTCGCAGATTGAAGCCAATGACTGGCCTCGTGACTTACCTGGCGCGCCTGAGGCGGACCGGGACTCAACTTTCACAGCGTGTTCAACAATTTTCTCCTCTGACAGAGTAAGAAGAAACTCAACAAGAATATCGCCTTCTCGTGGTATTTTTTCAGTATCAGCAATCTGCGGCTGCGACAGGAGAGAAAATATCTCCTCCTGCTCTTGTGCTGTGTAGGCTAAATACTTCTCAATATCTTTTTGCTCTATTTCAAGGTCTTTCAACAGTTCTGCCAGTTCAGAGTAATCAAATGTTCCGCGGAGTCGGTTCATAGTGAGAGTGAGAGTTTTCGCCTGTTTCTCTGTCAGGTTGAGGATGATGCACTGAGCCTCTTTGTGTCCGAGTTCTTTTAGGGCTCTGAACCTGTGCGCGCCATCAATTATCTCGTATCGGCTCTCGGTATGTAGTAGAGAGAATCTCTCACTACATACCTCGCCCGCCCGCTGGCGGATTTTCAAAGGGCGGACAATTATCGGCTGAACGTAGCCCTCTCTTTCTATGTTCGCCTTCAAACTCTCAAAAAACGCGGGCTTCATCCTGTTCGGATTCCACCTGTTTTCTCTAACACTTGACAGCGGAATCGTTCTTACTTCCATTATTTGCCTCCTTCCTGCCTGGAGACCGATGGATTCTTCGTGTCTAAGAAAAAGTAGTATGGGCGAGAGGTAATATCTTTCGCCAGAGCACGCGTAATATATGGCAGATTCTCCAGAACAAGTTCTTCTGTGATTTTCCTGTCTCTGTGCTTGGAGCCTTTCACGTGGCTGCGTTCGCGCCACCAATGCGTAAGCGCTTGAAGCAGTCCGCCTGAAGCGGGTCTTTTTTCGTTTACCACGGGGGTGAGTTTTTCCAGAAGGTGTTCAGGCGAGTGGAGTGTCTCGGCTCCGAGTCCAAGATTTTTGAACGCACCCAAAAGGATTCGCCCTGAGCGCGGCAGGGTGCACATACCGACTCTGACAAATCCGGCGTTTTCAAGGAATCTTGAGTGAGCGCCCATAACTGCAAGGCACTCAATAAATCTGACACCTACCAGCGGTGCGGTCTCGCGAAGCAACTCTGAAGCGAATCCGAGTCCGCGAAACCGCGGGTCTATAACAATCCTTTGAACCACGCGCAGTTCAGAGTTGAGAAGTCTTCGTCTGGCTGAAGCGGTTACTCCTCCGCAGTATCTGCCGCCTGTTATAAGGTTTCGCAGCCTGTTCTGGGTCGCAGGATAAGCGTAAACAACAATACCGATTGGTTCTTCTTCAAGAGTCATAACAAAGATTTTGTCCACGGCGCCAAGATGATGGGACTTGTAATGAAACTGCGAAAAATATTTCCAATCCTCTGTGGTTCCTTCTCTTATCTGGATGTTCTCGGCAAAACTTATATTTCTGGTTTGCTGTTCGGCGAATTTGGAACGCTCAACACTCACCCCCGCACCCGCGCTTTTCCGCACAAGAATGTCTGGCTGCAAATCAGTCACAATATCATCGTGCGCGGTTGCGAGAGCAAATCCGACTGCAAATTTGGTCGCCATCTTTCTCACGTTATATGCGATAACCTTCGCGGTGAGCCTGTCAAGCGTTGAGCAGAATTCGTCCGCGATAATGTATTTAGAGAAGGCAGAAGGAGAAAGAGATTCGTTTCTGCCTTTTGCCTTCTGCCTTTTACATTGCGAAAGGACTTTTGCAAGTTTGAATCTATATTTTTGCCCATCTGAGAGTTCTTCGTATCTTCGCAAAAACAGAAACGCCTCAGCGAGACCTGCAACAGAAAGGAAGTAGAGCGTGTCAGCGTAATTGGTCTGGAAGTTGTCAATAATCGGCTTTTCAGGGTCAAACGCGACCGAATTAGCATCTATTGAGTTTGGCACAGCGGAAGCGATTCTGCGCAGAATAGAACTCTTTCCTGAGCCGCTCGGACCTGTTACCAAGATAATTTCGCCGCATCTTGGTTCAATCTCCAGGTCTTCTACGACCGTAACACGTCTTGGCGCAAGTCCTATTCCGAACTCGTCCTGAACTCTATATACAGCGGATTCGCCGTATTGCGGACTCGCGATTTCGGGTTCCAGCCGCGCTGATTCGGCTGCAGATGTAGCGCGGGTAGGTTGCGATTCGTAATAGATGTTGATTCTCATTCTCTGCCCCAGTTCTGCGTTTTCCAATTACGCAGTCGTTTTTTCAAAGTGGAAGGAGGTCTTTTTCGCGCCTTCTGACAATTATTTGTCAGGTTATTCATTTTTGCGCCAGACCTCCTCCCCCATCTATAGCGGTGGATATACACACTTTTGAAAAAAAATTTTCCAGAACTGTCAAAAAAGATGCAAATTTTTGTGCAGGCAAAGGGGATAAGGGGATTGGAAGGCGATATGGAGATAAAATTTCCCCTGTCTGCATATCCTGCTTATTTCACGAATTCTTTATAGCAGGAAAAACAAGAGGTTTCCTTTGTGTCTTGGTGGCTGATCCCACTCCTTTCCAGAAGGAGTAGGGGAATTTCTACAGACAACGCAGAAGTTCCACAACTTTGTCAGGCGATTAGTGAGTCAAAAAATGGGAATTCCCGTCAAGTCACTTTTCCGTTGACAGAAGAGAAGAGAGCGGTAGAATAGCGCAAAATTCAAATACTGTGAGTCAACTATGGCTGTTCTTGTTACAGGCGGAGCAGGGTATATAGGCAGTCACCTCGTAAAGCAACTGGTGAAGGCTGGATACCACCCAATAGTCTTTGACAACCTTTCCGACGGCCACAGAAGAGCGGTCAGAGGCGGACACCTCGTTGAAGGTGACCTGAAGGAGTTCAGCAACCTGCACCGCCTATTTGCCTCGTTCAGGATAGACTGCGTCTTTCACCTCGCTGCGAAATGCTATGTTGAGGAATCTATTACAGACCCGCAGTCTTACTATCTGAATAATCTCCTGGGAACGCTGAATCTTATGCGTGCGATGATGGAGTTCGGCTGCAAGACAATAATATTCTCTTCCTCCTGCTCCGTTTACGGTTCGCCTGAGTATCTGCCGCTTGATGAAGACCATCCACTGAGCCCCATTTCTCCTTACGGCAGAAGCAAATTGTATGTTGAGGAGATTATGTTGGATTACGCGCGCGCGCACGGGATATTTCCTGTAATTCTTCGCTACTTCAACGCAGCAGGCGCAGACCCGGAAGGCGAAATAGGAGAAGAGCACAGAGTTGAGACCCATCTTGTGCCTCTGACCCTCAAAGTTGCGCTGGGGCAGAAAGATTCTATCAAAGTCTATGGCACAGACTATGATACCGCTGATGGAACATGCATCAGAGATTACGTGCACGTCACAGATATTGCGAACGCACATATTTCCGCTTATGAGAAGCACTTCAAAAAACCTGTTATTCTGAATATCGGGACAGGGCACGGTCAGACTGTTATGGAGGTTGTCAGAACTTCAGAGAAAGTGACAGGAAAGAAGATTGCGACTATCCTTGCGCCGAGAAGACCTGGCGATGCAGCGACTCTGGTGGCGGCGGCTGAAAGAGCGGCTAAAGAACTGAACTGGGAGCCGAAATATACAGAACTGGACTCAATAATAAGCACTGCCTGGAAGTGGTTCAAAAAGCATCCGAACGGATACGCGGACGAAACTGAGGCGCAGAAAGAGTACTTCGGAGAGATAGCGATAAAGAAGGGTTTTGTCGCGCATGAAGAACTGGAAAAAGCGCTTTCACAGCAAAAAGATATGGACAAACTCGGGACTCACAAACTCATCGGGATGATACTGCTGAATGAGGGGGTGTTGAGTAACGGGCAGTTGATAGAGATTCTCAAATATTTGGAGGAGGCTGCGTACAGGAAAGCCTCAAAGTGCTGAGGCAGGCAAAAAGGAAGGGGGCAAAGATGCGGCTGTATTACATACTTGCTGCTTTTTTTATCATCTCGCTTTCGGTCGGGTTTTCTCAGGAAGGCGCAAAACCCGAACCCCCTCTTGACCCCTCTATAGTGCTGAAGATAGATGACAATATCGTAATCAAGAGGGAAGAGATTGAAAAAGAGATGATGCAGCGCCTGGGAAAAGAGTTTCTGGAGCAGCGAATCTCAGAGATTCTGCTTGAGCGGGAAGCAAAAAGGCTCGCAGTATCAGTGACGCAGGAAGAGGTCGCAAAAGAACTGGATGAGAAAGATGAAGTGGATATCACTGACCACGTGAGCGACCTGAAAAGGCTTGAGAAGGAACTGAAAGACCGTAACTACACACTTGACAGATGGCAGGAGGCTGTCCAGAAGTTGGGCGAGGAGGGCGGATACATCACGCAAGCGAGGAAGGAAGCAACCGCAAATCTGGAAAGAGAACTCTCCAGGTACGGTCATACGATTCAGACGAGAAAAGAAGCGATGACAGACCCTGCGCGTTTTCAACTCCTCTCAAGAAAAGTGGTGATAGAACGCAGAGTCCAGGAAAATACTCTTCGCGAACTCTTCGGTGAGAGATTCCTCAATGAACCAGGTCTGAACGTCTGGGTGAAAGTGATTCTTCTTTCATCTCCTCCTGAAGCGGAGGAGATGCGCAGAAGAGCGGCGAAGATGGAGGAGTCCGCTCCTGCGCTTGAAAGCGAGGAGTTGAGGAAGAACGCGCTTGAACGAGTCACCCAACTTAGAGCGCAGGCAGACCAGAAGGAGTTGGAAAACGCGAATGCTGTGGTCGCGCGCGGGCGCGCGGGTGAAGATTTCGCCAAAATCGCTCAAGAAAAAGGCGCGGGATGGTCAAAAACAGATTTTGACATAGGCTGGCTGAAACTGAACAAACTGAGCGACCAAATCGCGGCTGCCCTGGAGAAGATGAAGGTCGGCGAGACAAGCGAACCGATAAAGACTCCGTGGGGCTATCAAATAATCTATCTGTGCGCAAAGAAGTCAAATGATGAGTTGAAGTATGAGGATGTGAAGGATTCGCTCGCTGCCCAGCAGAGAATTGCACCAGTCAACGCCGATGAACTGTACAGACTGGATGCTCAACTGCGTGAATCGGCAAAAATTACGAGAAATCTGAAATAGTCGTCCGGAGGAAATATGCTAAGGGGATTCAGAGGAGGAGTTCATCCGCAGGAGGAAAAGCAAAGAACTAACGCGAAACCGATAGAACGGGCGCCTGTGCCGAAGGTTGTAAGAATTCCTATGAGTCAGCACACTGGCGCGCCCTGCAAGGTTGTGGTTCAGAAAGGCGATTCTGTAAAAAAGGGACAGGTTGTAGGGGAGGCGACCGGCTTTATCAGCGCACCTGTTCATTCCTCAGTTTCAGGCAAGGTGATAGATGTTGGGCAGTATCCGCACATTTTCGGCTCGCCTGTCGCCTGCGCGGTGATAGAAAATGACAATCTTGAGGAGTGGGCGAAAGGAACAAATGTTGAATGCCCTGATGTGAACGCGCTCTCAATTGATGAGGTGAAGAACAGAATAAGGGCGGCGGGAATAGTTGGAATGGGCGGCGCTGCGTTTCCCTCCCACGTCAAAGTTTCGCCTCCTCCCACAAAACCGATAGACTCTTTCGTTCTGAATGGCTGCGAATGCGAACCATATCTGACAGCAGATCACAGACTGATGCTTGAAAAACCTGATGCAGTAATAGAGGGGATGCTGATTCTGTGCAGGGCTGTCGGCGCAAAAGACAGATTTATCGGGATAGAGGAGAACAAGCCTGACGCAATAGAGGCGATGCGCAAGGCGGCGGCAAAGTACGACGCAAGTATCAGGATTGTCCAACTGCGGGTCAAATATCCGCAGGGCGCTGAGAAGCAACTGATAAAAGCGATTCTTGGCAGAGAGGTGCCGTCAGGCGGACTGCCGTTTGATGTGGGTGCCCTGGTTCATAATGTCGGAACCGCTTACGCTGTATTTGAGGCAGTCAAATTTTCACGTCCAAGCATTGAGCGAGTCCTCACTGTAACAGGCGATGGGGTGGAGAATCCGAGAAACCTTCTTGTGCGTATTGGGACGCCGATTTCCGAACTTCTGCAGTTTTGCGGATTGAAAGAGGGGGTGGGAAGACTGATTCTCGGCGGTCCTATGATGGGTCTTGCCCAGTTCACCGATGAGGTGGTCGTCACCAAGGGCACATCGGGAATAGTTGCGCTGACCGACTCTGAGCCGCAGATGCACCGCGCGTGCATAAGATGTGGCAGGTGCGTTGCGGCGTGCCCGATGGAACTTGTTCCGAGCACGCTTTCAATATTAGGCGAGGCGAATAATATAGACGAGGCGAAAGAGAACGCTCTTCTTGACTGTATTGAGTGTGGCTGCTGCGCGTATGTTTGTCCTTCCAGGCGGCCGATAGTGCAGTTTGTCAAATATTGTAAGTCTGAACTGCGCATAAAAGAACTGAAGGCGAAAGAAGCGCAGGCGAAACAAAAATCCGCGTGATACGCATCGCGCGACTCAGGAGATAATGCCTATGGAGAAATTGATAGTCAGTACTTCGCCGCATATAAGAAGCGATGAGTCTGTTCCCAGGATAATGTGGACTGTAGTTATTTCACTCATTCCCGCTGCGGCGGTGGGATGCTACTTCTTCGGGATGAGAGGTGACGGAACGTTTTCTTTTCGCCCCGTTTTTGTTCTTCTGGGCAGCATAGCGGTCGCAGTCGCGACAGAGGCGATAATTCTTGGTCTGCGCGGGAAAGGCGCTCGCAACGCGTTAGACGGCAGCGCGGTCATTACGGGAATGCTTTTCGCTATGGTCTGTTCTTCCAACATTCCCTGGTATGTTGTGGTTCTCGGAAGTTTCTTCTCCATAGCGGTTGCGAAGCAGATGTTTGGTGGGCTCGGATACAATATCTGGAACCCCGCGCTGATTGGGAGAGCGTTCGCGCTTATGGCATGGGGAGTAGAGATGGGCAAGCGCTGGCCAGTTCCTATGCACGCTGATGCGCTCTCAGGCGCGACACCGCTGGATGTGCTGAAAACGCAAGACCCCTTGGTCGCGCCTTATTCTGTCTGGAACCTCTTCATCGGGAGAGTTCCGGGCTGCCTCGGAGAGACGAGCGCGCTCCTTCTTCTTGTCGGCGGAATATTTCTGATTGCGAGAAAATATGTTGACTGGCGCATTCCTCTGTCATACATCGTCACCGCGGTAATCTTATGTCTGGTAATTCCCTTCAAGAAAGAGATGAATCTTTCCTGGTTCAACAACCTCTCTATTTTTGAGAAGGCGGGCTATTACGCATTCAGCGGCGGACTATTTCTCGGTGCGTTCTTTATGGCGACCGATATGGTCACCTCGCCGATGACCAAGAAAGGCGCGCTGATTTTCGGAATAGGCTGCGGCGCTCTAACCGCGCTCATCAGAAAACTGGGCGGATACCCTGAAGGGGTCTGCTACTCAATACTTCTTATGAACACTGCTACCCCCATTATTGACAGGTGGACGAAGCCAAAGAAGTTTGGCGAAGTCAGGCAGCAGCCTGCAACTGTCCCAGCGAAATAGAAGAGTCAAAAGAAAGACGAGGGCGAAATGAGTAAGAAACTGCATTACGGTCTTCTTCTTCTGGCGGTCTCGTCAGTTTGCGTTGCCGGAATAGACGGCGCCTATATAGCGGTAAAGGACAAAATAGATGTCGCAAGAAAAGAGGGAGACCTGCGAAGCGCAGCCGAAGTTCTCCAAATCAGCGACCTTTCAAAGTTGAAGGAGAAGAGGTTTGAATATACAGATGAGTCTGGCGCAAAGCAAACTGCAATCTATTATGAATGCGAAGAGAAGCATCTGATAGCAGTGCCAGGCTCTGCGCAGGGCTTTGGCGGCAAAGTTGAGGTGATAGCGGGCTGGACCGAAGACCTGAAATTGATAGCAATCGCAGTCTCTGCGCCAAAAGAGACTCCCGGTTTCGGCGACAAAGTGAATGAGGTTCTCTCGGAAAACACCTGGTATAACCTGCTCAAAAGCACAATGAAGGACGAGACGGGAAAGCGTCCCTGGTTTCAGGAGCAGTTCTCCGGCAAGACAATGGATCAGGCGAAGTTGAAGAAAGATAGCGGACAGATAGACGGGATAACAGGCGCGACAATCACATCAAATGCTGTGGTGCGGGCTGTGCGCGCATCTTACGAACTCGCCAGAAAGATTCTCAATAAGTAGCGACCCTTTCTCAGCGCGAGGTCGTTTGTTCGCTGCATTCATCCGGTGGGAAATGGTGCGGAATTTCTGTCTGAAATTCTGCTTGAGTAGCGGGGCACGGTCGCTACAATTACCTGTAGCGTTCTGAAGAAAAGGGGGAAAGTTATGGCAGGTATCTTCTTCTCAGCGGACGAGATTCTAAGCATAGCGGTCAGAATTGAGGAGAACGGGCAAAAGTTCTACTCAGCCTGCGCTGACTCAAACTCTGACGCAAACCTCAAAAAAGTTTTCAATTACTTAGCAGGAGAAGAAAGAAAGCATAAATCCACGTTTGAAAAACTCCGCGAAAAAATGGGCGATTACAATTTTGAGCCCTCTCTTTACACAGAAGAGGCTGACCTCTACCTGAAAGCGCTTGCGGATGTGCAGGTTTTCTCTCCCGGGGCAGATGTGGTCAAACTCGCAAAAGAGACCAGGGATGTTGTCTCAATACTCTCACTCGCGATAGGAGCAGAAAAGGATTCCATACTCTTTTACGGTGAGATGCTTGAACTCGCCCCGGACGAGAATAAAAAGACCATTTCCGCGATAATCCGGGAAGAGCAGTCACATATTGTCCAACTGGACTTGCTAAAACGCGCTATTACTGCTCGCACATCATAGGCAAACCGTTTCAGTTTTCTGCAAGCGATGGGAATCAGAAGCCAAAACCTGCGCGAGAAGTTGGCAAAATTGCCTGACCTGCCCGGAGTCTATCTATTCAAAGATAAGCGCGGAGCAGTCGTCTATATTGGAAAAGCCTCTTCGCTCAAGAGCCGCGTTCAATCTTACTTTCATTCCGGTTGGCGCGAGCCGAAAACAGAAGCGCTCGTCAACACGATAAAAGGTTTGGATTTCATTGTGACCGATTCCGAGGTTGAGGCGCTTTTTCTGGAAGCAAAACTGATAAGGGAGTACAAGCCAAAGTTCAACGCCGCTCTCAAAGATGACAAAAGTTACCCCGTCATAGCAGTCACAGAAGAAGATTTTCCTCGCGTTCTCATCACCAGAGATAGAAGGCTCAAAGCAAAATACTACGGTCCATTTGCGAGTGCGAAAGAACTGCGGCTCTGTGCCTGCGCTCTCCAGAAAATATTCAAGTTCCGCACCTGCAAGGTGAGAATAGAAGCAGAACAATCGCGCTTCAGACGACCGTGTCTTCTATACTATGTGGGAAGATGCACAGCGCCCTGCGCGGGAAAAATAACCCGAGAAGACTATCGCGCATCAATCAGGGATTTTGAAAAGTTTCTTGCAGGAGGGAAAAAACATCTGATTGAGGAAATCCGCCTCCAGATGGAAGCGGCATCACGAAATCTGGAGTTTGAGCGCGCGGCGATTCTGAGAGACAGGATTTCAGCAATCTCCTCGCTTGGCTCTGGTCCGCCTTTACAAGCAGATGCTACTCTGTGGCAGAGAACCCTCTCTTGTCTGCCACATCACGAGTATGCGGTTGCACTGAGGCGGCTGAAGAGATTGCTACATCTTCCCCGTCTGCCGCGCATAATAGAAGGCATAGATGCCGCGAATATTTCCGGCTGCGAAGCAGTTGGAAGCGCTGTAGTGTTTGTGAACGGCAAAGCGCATAAAGACTCATACCGTAGATACAGAATAAAATTCGCCTCCCCGAGAGATGACCCTGCTATGATTGGCGAGATAGTCCAGCGAAGGTTCAGAAGAAAATTGGAAGAGAAAGAAAAACCTCCGGATATTCTACTCGTTGATGGCGGAAAAGGTCAGGTCGGAAGCGCACAAGAAGCGCTCAAAAAGTTCTGCGCCCGCATAGGGGGCGCTCCTGCCGTTGTCGGGCTGGCAAAGGGAAATGAAAGAATCTATCTAACAGACGGCTCTCATATTGACCTTGAGCGCACAGACCCTGCGCTGAAACTTCTCCAGTTTGTCCGCGATGAGGCGCACAGGTTCGCTCAACACTACCACCACATACTTCGCAGGAAAGCGCTCAAAAAGGAAGAGCGATGAGAATTCTTCTAATAGACAATTACGATTCGTTCACATATAACCTTTATCAGTATCTTGGTCTTCTCGGCGCTCAGGTTATTGCTCTGCGCAATGACTGCGAAGAACTCCAGAATATAGAATCGCTCCAATTTGATTCCATAATAATATCGCCAGGTCCGAAAACGCCCAAAGACGCAGGACTCTCAAAACACATCATCCAACTCTTTGCCTCTCGCAAGCCCATTCTCGGCGTCTGTCTCGGACAGCAGTGCATAAATGAGGTTTTCGGCGGACGAACTGTTCGCGCAAAAGAAGTGATGCACGGCAAAGTTTCAATGGTCTATCATAATCAGGATGAGTTATTCAGAGGAGTGAGAACTCCTTTTCCTGCCGCGAGATACCACTCACTAATTTGCGCCGATATTCCCGACTCGCTGCGCATCACAGCCAGAACAGAAGAGGACATACCAATGGCACTCAAGCACAGGAAATTTCCGGTATTTGGTGTGCAGTTCCATCCAGAATCGTTTATGACTTCAGCGGGTTTGAAGATTATGAAGAATTTTCTTTCGCTTTCTCCTGCCGCAGAGGTGCAGTAGAAAGCGGAAAGCGCAAAGTGACTGCGGTTCCAATCCCTTTCTCGCTATCCACAGTTATTGTCCCATTATGCCGTTCCACAATCTCCTTGCAGAGCGACAGCCCCGCGCCAGCGCCATTGGGTTTTGTGGAGAAACCCATCTCAAAAATGCGCTTCAGGTTTTCCCCTGATATTCCGCATCCGTTATCGCTCACAACAATCACCTCTTCAGATGGCGAGGAGAAGATTTCTACTTTCACCTCCCCCCCGCGCTCAGTTGCCTCAAGTGAGTTCTTCAACAGATTGACCAGCACGCTCTCAATCGCCCAGGGCTCGCACTGAAGTGGAGGAAGACTGCCCTTTGAGTGCCACGAAAGTGAAACCCCCTTATGCGCAAAGAGAGGTATCATAGAGCTCACAACACCTTCAGTGACCTCTGAGAGGTATGACGGTGTGAGCCGCCTCGCGCCCCTCTTTCTCTTTGACAGGAGTAGATTGAGAGCGTTTGTGCATCTATCTATCTCTTTCAGAATAGCCTCAGCCTCCAACCTCGGCGGCTCTTTCACTCCCATATGAGAGACACAGAGTTCAACAAGTCCGGAGATTATAGACAGACTGTTTCTCATCTCGTGAGCGATTGCAAAGATGTCAACATCTGAACTGGCACGGCGCTGCTGGCTCTCCCGCCATGGAGGTGTAATTCTGCCTTTGGTCACATCAGCCCCCCCTAACATTTTCCACAGGGTGCATACAACGTCAAGTGAAAAATAGGTTTTCTGCTGAAAAAAAGACTTTTTTGATAAAAGGGGTCAACTGCTTAAAAATCGCCGAAAAATCTCCTGAATATTCTCTTCCGCACCTCTTACGTATACAAAACATATTACACAAGACATGTAATGTCAAGATAAAAATTTACTTTTACTGAAAAAAGTAATCTTTTTCCAAGACACGAGAGTCTCTTGAGAGTTTAGAGAAATTGGTTAGAAGTCAACATTTTTCTTGACAGTTTGGCGCGATAATGGTAACTTTTTAGTGGTCAGGTGGCTCTTTGCTGGAGGAAGAGATGAAGTTGGCTTTGCTCTTGAGGGAGAGGAGAAAGGAAGTTGCTGTTTGCAGTGTTGACCGGGTGAACGCTCTGAGGGGTGAGCGGCTCAGCCAGAACAATTATGCCTATCTCGTGCGGTTTGCAACAACACTTCTTCTGCTTCTTTCTGACAGGATTGAGGATGAAGGGTTCGGAGAGATATGGCATTTTCTTGACAGGAGTGCGCAGGAGGCAGCGCGGCACGGGATAAGTTTCGGCACTCTTCTGAAGGTGGTCAGTTTCTTGAGAATGGAGACTCTGGGGATTCCAAAAGAACGAGCCAGAGTTGGTGGTAAAAATGAGGCAGCGACTGAAGAGGAAAAGGAGTTGCTTTCTGCACAGTTTGACCTGTGCGTCTCCAAAATAGTTGACTCGTTTGAGAACCGAATCCGGGCAGCACCTCAGCCTGCTGCGGCGGGTTCAGTTCAATCTGCCCAGACAGCAGTGGTGAGAAAGACAGCAGGCGACAAAGGTCAATCCGCTGAATACAGCCTGTCTGAGAGCACTGAGACTTTCCGGGCTGCCAGTTCCGGATGGGAGATGTTACTTCAACAAAGTATAGTTGCCGGTCTTGACAGCGGTGCGACGTTTGGCTCCCGTATGAAAGAGTTGAGGCGCGGCCAGAAGGTGACACTTCGCAGCCTTGCCGCCAGACTCGGCTTCGCACGCGGCTATATCTCAAACATAGAGAACGGAAAGACAGTGCCTTCCTTCAGCGCTATCACCGCAATCGCCAGAGCACTTGACCCTGACTGCTCCGGAGGTCTCGTCCTGCTCGGTATCATTGAGCGCCTGCCGCCTCAGGTAAGAGAGATTCTCACTTCGCGTCAAAAAGGGGCAGGAAAATCGGAAGCAGTTGGGCGCCAGCAGAGTGTCGCGCTGACTGAAGAAGAGGAATGGGACAAAGACCTCCCATAGCCCGCGCTTTTCCTTGACTGACACGTTTTTGTCTTGCATCAGAAGAAAAACACGCTAAATTTCTTTTTCTTGGCACAGATGACCGGAGGCTTCTTTTGAAGGTTGGTCTTATCGGTGATTCGCACGATAATCTGTCTCTCGTGCAGAAAGCGGTCGCTGCGTTCAGACAGGTGTCACAATCCTTGACCTCGGGACTTTAGGGGTTCAGAAAATCTCCCTGAGTGTAAAGGAGAGCCTATGAGCAGGATTCGCAGAATCGGCATACTGACAGGCGGGGGCGACTGCCCTGGACTCAACGCGGTCATCCGCGCAGTGGCAAAAAGCGCTTTCAACCTCGGCTGGGAAGTTCTGGGAATTCACAACGGGTTTGAGGGACTTCTGCGGACAAGACTCGTGCGCAAACTGAAGCCTGAAAACGTCCGCGGAATACTCAATATGGGCGGGACAATATTAGGCGCTAACTCGCGCGTGAACCCGTTTGAGGTCGTCTGCGGCAAAGGAACTTCTATGACTATTGAGGATTACTCAGATGAGGCGCTCGCTAACTTCAAGAAACTTGGACTGGACGCAGTCATAGCGATTGGCGGAGACGGAACGCTGAAAATAGCGCAGCAGTTCTACGAAAAGGGAATGCCTCTTGTCGGCGTTCCAAAGACGATTGACAACGACCTGTCGGCGACTGTGATGACTTTTGGCTATGATACCGCTGTCAACACGGCAACTGACGCAATAGACAAACTCCATCCAACTGCGGAAAGTCACAGGCGCGCGATGGTGGTTGAGGTGATGGGAAGATATGCTGGCTGGATTGCGCTCAACTCAGGCGTTGCAGGCGGCGCTGACGTGATTCTTATTCCGGAAATCCCGTTTGACATTGATGTGGTCTGCGAAAAGGTCCGAAGCCGCGATAGGGAGGGCGCAGGTTTCTCCATCATCGTCGTCGCTGAAGGCGCGAAGCCCACAGGCGGCGAGACGCTGACCAAGGGTCCAAAGGAACCCGGCCGCGAGGCGCGCCTCGGCGGCATCGGCGACTGGGTCGCAACAGAGATAAACGCAAGAACAGGGAAAGAGACGCGCGCGCTCGTCCTCGGGCATCTCCAGCGCGGCGGATACCCGACAACTTTTGACAGACTCTTAGGCACAAGATTCGGCGCAGCCGCAATACGCCTGATTCAGAACAAAAAGTTCGGTCAGATGGTCTGCCTTATTCCGCCAGAAATAAAATCTGTTCCCATAAAAGAGGCTGTCAGTAAAATGAAATTAGTCCCCGTTACCTCAGACGTGATAGCGGCTGCCAGAGCGCTCGGTATCTGCTTCGGCGATGGCGCGAAAAGCAAAGAGTGCGTCTGACGCACTTACACCTGAAAGAGGCGTTATGAAACTGCCAAACAAATTTCTCCTCTCAATCGCGCAGGCGGTATCCAATCTGACAGGGCTTCCTCAGGATGAAGTTCTCAACCTGTTAGAGGTGCCGCCGAAGGCGCAGATGGGGGATTACGCGTTTCCCTGTTTCGCCATCTCAAGCAGGTTGCGCAAAAGTCCGCAAACGCTTGCATCAGAGATTGCACAAAAATTTCCCCGCCTCCCGTCTATCCGCGATATGCGCCACGAAGGACCTTACCTGAACTTCTTTCTTGACAGGGCAGAGTTCACAAAAAATGTTCTGGAACGCATCCTGAATGAAGCCGAAAAGTATGGAAAAAGCGCAGAAGGAGCGGGCAAGACAGTCGTCATAGACTACTCCTCGCCAAATATAGCCAAGCCATTTGGGATCGGGCATCTGCGCTCAACCGTGATAGGTGCGGCGATAAAGCGACTATACGAGATGTCAGGTTACCGCGTTATCGGCATAAATCATCTGGGCGACTGGGGCACGCAGGTCGGGAAAATGATGGTCGCGTTCCAGAGGTGGAAAGACGAAAAAGAGTTGAAGGAACGCCCCGTCCGTCACCTCTACGACCTCTACGTCAGATTCCATAAGGAAGCCGAGACAGACCCAACTCTGGAGGACCTCGCACGAGACGCTTTCGCGAGGCTGGAAAAGGGCGACAGAGAAGCGCTCGGTTTCTGGCAGGAGTTCAAACGCATCAGTATGATTGAGTTTGAAAGGGTATATCAGAGACTCGGCGTCTCTTTTGACCACTATCTCGGAGAGAGTTTTTACAACGACAAGACCGAATCGGTAATAGATGAACTGCGAAAAAAGGGACTCGCGGTGGAGAGCGAAGGCGCCATCGTTGTGCTGCTGGAAGACCTGCCTGCCTGTATGCTGAAGAAGGCTGACGGAGCAACTCTCTACGCCACGCGCGACCTCGCAGCGGCAAAATATAGATACGAAACTTACAGGTTTGATAAGATGCTTTACGTCGTCGGCTCACCGCAAGAACTCCACTTCAAACAGGTCTTCAAAGTGCTTCTTATGACAGGCTATGATTGGGCGAAAAATTGCCACCACATCGCATTCGGACATATTCTCGGAATGTCAACAAGAGAAGGCACTATCGTCCTTCTTGAGGATGTCCTCAGCGAAGCGGTTTCAAGGGCGGAAAAAGTGATTGCAGAAAAAAACCCAGACCTGGCTGATAAAGAGGAAGTCGCAACCGCGGTTGGAATCGGCGCTGTAATCTTCAACGACCTGAAAAATAACAGACTCAAAGATGTGACGTTTGATTGGGACAGGATGCTCTCCTTTGACGGCGAAACAGGTCCGTATCTGCAGTACACGCACGTCAGGCTTGCAGGCATACTGCGCCGCTTCCAGAGCACCAGCGCTCAAGTTCCAGTTCAGACACTTCCTGACTTTTCTCTCATCGGGTCGGACGAGGAGTGGGCGCTTGTGCGCCACCTTGAGAACTATCCGCGCGTTATTCTTCGCGCAGCAGAAGAGTTTGAGCCGTCTCTCCTGTCAACATATCTTCTCAGTCTCGCAGCGGACTTCAATAAATTCTATCAGATACACCGCGTTGTCAGCGAAGACAGCAAACTCACATTAGCGCGGATTGCACTGATAACCTGCCTGAAGACCGTGCTCGGACAGGGTCTCTCTATGCTCGGGCTCGTACCACTGGAATCAATGTGATAGGTTTTCCCGGAGGGCTTGTGATAATCGCGACAGGAGTTGATATAGTTGAGGTGAAGCGGATACTACGCCTGATGAATGACTACACTGTCCACTTCACAAACAGGGTATTTACCGAAACCGAGATAGCAGAATGCACAAAGAAGCGCGCTTCTGAACAGCATTTTGCAGGCAGGTTTGCCACAAAAGAGGCTGTTCTGAAACTGCTTGGCACAGGTCTTTCAAGCGGGGTGAGGTGGCGCGATATAGCGACAACTGTTGACGATTCAGGCAGTCCTTCTGTCGCGCTGCGCGGGCGCGCGAAAGAGATAGCGCAAAAAATGGGCATTGAGAAAATACTGATTTCAATTTCCCATTCCGATAATTACGCTGTAGCCTTCGCCATCGGAGAAGGACCAAACATGGAAGCGCAAAGGGAAGAGAGTGACAGTTCCACCATCCGATGAATCGCTGCTCGCAGAGTTTCTAAGAGGAAGAAAGCAGCCTTTCGCTCTTCTTGTGAAGCGCTACGAACTTCCGCTTCTCAATTTCATCTACAGATACACTCATGACAGGGAAGAGTCAGAAGACATATTTCAGGAGACTTTTATGCGGGTTGCAAGAAGAGCAAGAAGTTTCAACCCGCAGATGACATTCAAAACCTGGCTATACACAATCGCCCTCAATCTCTGTCGCACGCGCGCGAAAAAGCGGCTCAATATGCCGTTTCTGGCAAGTGAGCAGCCAGGCGCTGACAGGGAAGAGAAAAGTTGTTTTGAACTTTCTGCTGCGCCAGAGTCACTGCCTGAAATGCCGCTTTCAGGCAAAGAACTCGCAGGGAGAATCGCCGAAGCGGTGAATTCCCTCTCCGCTAAACACAGAGAAGTTTTCATTCTCTACCAGTATCAGAACTTCAGTTACGAAGAGATAGCCCGGCTTCTGAACAGACCGCTCGGCACAATAAAGTCTCAAATGCATTACGCGGTCGCTTATATGAAAGAAAAATTGAAAGACCTGACTGGAGGCAGCGAGACTGAAAATAGTGAAGAACCTTGAGTGTCTTTTATGAAAGGAGGCATCAAGATGAAGATGGTATTTTTCTGTTTTCTTCTCAGTTTTGTGGCTTTTCTCTGTCTCTCCTGCGGCTCCAAACAAACCGAGGAGGAGACCGCTGACGAACTGATTCAAATTGCTCTCGCAGGAAGTAGCGATTACCAACGCAGAGTCGCAATAGATAAACTCGGAAAAAGAAAAGAGACGAAGGCTGTGCCTGCGCTCGTCAAGGTGATGAATACAGACCCATTTCCGAATAACAGAGAGACCGCTGTTATGGCGCTTGGCGCAATCGGCGACAATAGCGCAGTTGAGCCGCTGATTTCCGCACTCAATTCGCCTCTGGTAGAACTGCGCCGGAAAATAATTGTAGTTCTGGGCAATTTCAAAGACAAGCGCGCCTATGAACCTATTGTGAAACTCCTCAAAGACCCCGAGTATGAGATAAGATTTGCCGCTGTGGAAGCGCTTGCATTGCTCGGAGACCCTGCAGCAGCCGAACAGATTGTCGCACTTTATGGAGACCAAAGCAGTGCTGTAAGGCGCGCAGCGGTTGAGGCGGTGGAAGCGCTTCAGCCAGAAAACCTCGCAGACAAAATCATACCGGCTCTCAAAAATGATGACGCATCAGTCAGAAGAGTAGCAGTGGAAGCGCTTGGCAAAGCAAAAGACAGAAAAGCGGTTGAACCGCTTTTGGGACTCCTCACAGACGAAAACGCTTCAGTGAGAGAGGCGACTGCCCGCGCACTTGGTGAACTGCGGGACCTGAGAGCAATCAATCCGCTGCTTCCTCTGCTTGAGGACAAGAATCTGGATGTTGTCTGCGCAGCAGTGGGCGCACTGACGAAGACCGAAAGCGATGCGCCAGTGCCCTATCTGATAAAACTTCTTGACCACGGTGACATAGAGGTGCGCCGACTGGCGCTGGACGGGCTGATAAACTTGAAGACATCCAGCCCCCTACTCATTGAGAAACTAAGGTATATGGCAAGATACGAGGCGCACAGCGGCCTGCGCGAAAAGGCGCAACAACTGCTCAGGAAACTTGAAGGCGAACAGCCAAAAGAGAGCGAACAGGCACCAGAGCCTAAACACGAAGAGAAACCTGAAGAGCCAAAACAACCGGATGAACAGAAAGGGAATGAGTAGCGCTCCAATCAAATGGTAGATTCTCGGAGAATCTGAATGAATCAAAACGAATTTCCTTCCCATTCCCCTTATATGATTTCCCAGCAGCCTGTTGCGGAAGCAACTCTTCGCGCAATAGTGCTGGGCACTTTGGTCGGTCTGGTGCTTGCCGGCGCAAATATGTATGTCGGACTGCGGGCTGGAATGACTGTCAGCGCAAGTATCCCGTCCGCTGTGGTCTCTATCGCTGTTCTGCGTATGTTTCGCAGGAGAGGGACTATACTTGAAAATACTATCGCCCAGACTATAGGTTCCACAGGTGAAGCGCTTGCCGCAGGAATCATCTTCACTGTTCCCGCGCTTCTCTTTACAGGCGTCTGGAAAGAGTTTGACTACTGGACAGTAACGTTGATTGCGCTTCTCGGCGGCACGCTCGGCGTTCTTTTTATGATACCGCTTCGGCGCGCACTCATAGTTGAGGAGAAGGAACTCAAGTTTCCTGAAGGTGTCGCCTGCGCCGAGGTCCTTCGTGCTGGCGAACGAGGTGGACGAGGCGCATTATACCTAATAATCTCTGCCATTTTTGGCGCGGTTTTCATAGCCTTCGTAAAATTGGTCGCGCTTATGAAGGAGACCCTTACCGCTGGCTGGGCTGCTGGGAGAGCGGTCTTCGGAATTGCTGGTGATGTTTCTCCGATGCTGATCGGGGTCGGTTATATAGTCGGCTTCAATATCGCGGTTCTTGTCTTTATCGGAGGCGCAATCGCATGGCTTGTTGCCATTCCCCTCTATACTGCCATAAATGGCGCACAGGTGCCGCAGGGAATGAGTATATTCAAATTCTGCGAGCAGGTGCGCAGCGACCAGATAAGGTATATGGGCGTTGGCGCAATGGTTATCGGCGGCGTCTCGTCCATTATAAGAATGAGAAGCGGCATAGCGCGCGCGATAAAGAGTCTGCGGCGGCACGATGAGTCAAAAGCGATTACCGAGACCCCGCGCACAGAACGCGATATACCCATCTGGGTTCTGGCGCTCTTCTCCGTTATTACGGTGATTGCCATATTTTTCCTGTATCGGTCAGTTACCGGGACATTTGTCACATCAATAGTTTCCACAGTTGCTATGGCTCTTGCGGGATTCTTTTTCGTGGCGGTTGCGAGTTACATAGTTGGGTTAGTCGGCTCCTCAAACAGCCCTGTCTCGGGAATGACAATATGCACTCTCCTTTTCGCATCTGGTTTGCTTCTTCTCTTCGGAGTAACGGGTGATTCCGGCGTTCTCGCTGTTCTGATTGTCGCTGGTGTGGTTTGCTGCGCCGCATCCACGGCGGGAGATATATCTCAGGACCTGAAGACAGGACACATTGTCGGCTCAACACCCTGGAAGCAGCAGGCGGTTCAACTTTTCTCGGTCGTGGCTTTCGCGTTCATGATTGGCCCAGTCCTCACCCTGCTCCATACAGGCTACAAAGACACAGGCGGCATTGGAGGCACGAGTTTGCCTGCGCCTCAGGCACGCCTGTTTGAGGGAATCTCCAGAGCACTATTCACAGCCTCGGGGAAAAAGATGCCTTGGGATATGGTCGCAATCGGCGTGGCAATAGGATTGACTCTGCTTATCGCGGACGAATTACTAAAGCGCAAAGAGGCGAAGTTCAGGCTCTATGTTATGCCGACAGCGGTCGGAATCTACCTGCCTATATCGCTTTCAGTTCCCATTCTCATCGGCGGACTCCTCTCCCTTGTTCTGAATGCCTCAGCAAAAAGGCGCGGCGAACAGAACCTGCATGACTCTATCCAGCGCGGTGTCATATTCTGCTCAGGGCTTATAGCGGGCGAAGCGCTCGTCGGAATACTGGTCGCAGGTGTCAAATCGTTTGCCAAAGACCCGGAAAAGTATCCCATCGCGCTCTTTGCCAGAGAATACGCAGGATTCGCCACAACCTTTGCCGCACTCATCGGTATTATTGTTACCCTAGTTGTTATCTCTTTCGTTTCCCTCAAAGGAAAACGCGCATAGCACTAACCCGAATGGAGGCTTTTATGGAAAACGTGGATTTGAAGAGGATTTTTCGCAGAGTAGATGCTTACCGCAGCGCGATGATAAAACTGCAGAAAGATTTGACCGCTATTCCCGCGATAGGTCCGAAAGCGGGCGGCGAGGGCGAAGCGAAGAAAGCCGCGTTTCTCAAGAAGTTTCTCGCAAAGAATGGTTTTGGCAGAGTTGAAGAATTACGCGCTCCAGATAAATCAGTCTCCTGCAAGTACAGACCAAATCTGTTAGCGCTTATTGAGGGCAAAGACACTTCGCGCAAAATCTGGGTTATGACACATCTTGATATTGTTCCGCCCGGCGCAAGAAATCTCTGGAAGACAGACCCGTATAAGGTTGCGGTCAAAGGCGGAAAACTTTTCGGACGCGGCGTTGAAGATAATCAGCAGCCGCTTGTCTCCTCAATCTTCGCCGCCAAAGCGCTGCTTGACCTGAAAATAAAACCGCAAAACACGCTCGCGCTCCTCTTCGTCGCCGATGAAGAGACAGGCAGTAAACTCGGTCTCTCATACCTGATAAAGAAAAATCTCTTCGGCAAGAACGATATAATTATCGTCCCTGATGGCGGTAATCCCGAAGGTTCAATGATTGAGGTCGCGGAAAAATCTATTATGTGGCTCAAATTCATCACTTGCGGAAAACAGGCGCACGGCTCACGTCCTGACCTCGCAAAGAACGCGCACAGGGCAGCCGCGCACCTTCTGCTTCGTCTGGACAAACTCTTCCACAAAAAATACAACGCGAAAGACCCGCTTTTCACTCCGCCCGAATCAACTTTTGAACCGACAAAAAAAGAAGCAAACGTGGAAAACATCAACACAATCCCGGGCGAAGATGTCTTCTACTTTGACTGCCGCGTTCTTCCGAAATACAGCGTTGCCAAAGTGCTCAAACTCGCAAAACAAACCACAAGCGAAATAGAAAAAGAGTTCGGACTGAAAGTTACTATTGAGCCTGGCCAGTGCCAGCAGGCTGCTCCTCCCACGCCGGCAGACTCGGAAGTGGTGAGACTTCTCGCTAAGGCGGTGAAGAAGGTCTATCGCGTCAACGCAACAGCGCAGGGTATCGGAGGCGGCACAGTCGCTGCGATTCTGCGCAGGGCGGGGTATAACGCCGCTGTCTGGGCAAGACTGGATGAAACCGCGCACCAGCCAAATGAATACTGTAAAATCTCAAATATGGTCGGCGACGCCAAAGTTCTCGCCTGCATCTTTTCCGGCGCCGCAGCCGTCCGCGAATGATTTGGCGTGCATTCTCTGGACTGCCCGGCGGGTTTACTGTTGAAAAATGGGTTTTCTGGAATTAGCATCTTCAATCCGGGTTTATATAGTAGAGGTCTAAAAAACAGATAGGTAGCAAGGAGCAGAGATGAAACTGAAGCGTATCTGTGGAGTCTGCATCGGTCTGGTAGTCTTTTTTGCGGTCGCTGCCGCGTTTGGACAGGAAGCGCCGGGTCAAGAGCCTCCCGGGGCAGCGATGCAAAACAGTATAGATAATGCTGTGAAGAAAGGGTGTGAATATCTGAAGAGTCAGCAGATGGCTGACGGCTCCTGGGACTATATAGATAAGCCGTTTTCTCTGCCGCCCCTGGTTGAGTCTCACCTTGTTGAGGGCTGCACCGCACTCTGCCTTTACGCGCTTCTGAAAGGTGGGGAGAGTCCCAAATCTCCCGCGATAGAAAAGGGCTTTGCGTTTATACGTTCCAGACCTTTCAGGCACGTTTACAGTGTCTCCTGCTATGTGCTGGCACTGAGTGCGCTCTACACTGAGGAAGAGGTGGAGGTAAAACGCGGCGAGGAGGTTAGCCAAGCGGAGAAGGTGCGCACAGTGGTCAGAGAGGAGGCAGCCAAGGAGTTTGGCAAGAAAGCGACTCCGCAGGACAAGAAACTTGTCACCGACGCTATAGAATGGCTTCTCAATCAGCAGAAGGCGAATGTCTGGCGCTATCCCGAGCACGGCGAAGATGCATCCAACACGCAGTACGTTATGCTTGCGTTCAATGAGGCGCGGCGACTCAAAATCTGCCAGATCCCGCCAGACCGCTGTATGAAAGTGGCGGAATATTTTCTCAAATACCAGGAGAAGTCCGGTCCCGAGGTTGAGTGGTTTCCAGTTCCCGGGGCAGACCTGACTATCAGGGAGATGCAAAAGGCAGAGAAGGAGTTGAAAAAAGAGATTGGAAAGGTGGACAAGGAGTTAGAAAAGAGCAAAGATAAGATACGTGCTGATGAAGTTACCACCACGGTCGTGGACGATGCCAGAAAAAAGATGTTCGGAGGGGAGAAAAAGAAGATGTTTGCCCGCGGCTGGTGCTATATGCCGAACGACCCGGAGAAAGAGAAATGGCGCGCGGAAATTACCGGCAGTATGACCACCTCGGGAATAATAGCGCTTACCGTTTGCAAGTCAATTCTTGAGGGAACACCACAATACACAGCGGACTTCGCCGCCAGAGTTGACCAGGGAATCCGGGACGGCTGTGCCTGGATTGCCAAGAAGTTCAGCGTGTCCACTAATCCAACTGGCAGCGGAGAGTCCTACATTCACCATTATTATTACCTTTATGGTCTTGAGCGGGCAGGAGCGTTGACACTCGCGACCAATTTCGGAACCAACGATTGGTATAAGGATGGCACTCAACTAATCATCTCTCAGCAGCACGAAGATGGAAACTGGCAGTCGCCCAGGGGAACAGGTGGTCCCGTGATTGATACTTGCTTCGCCATACTGTTTTTGAAGAGGGCGACGACTCCGATAGTGAACGTGCCGCCCCCGCCTCTTTATACCGGCACGCAACTGACAGACCCGAACAAGAAATAGTTGAACGCAAATATTCCGCCCCTTCAGGCAGGCGATTGTGCTGTTAGATTCCTGCCGGGACTACCGCGATGCTCTTCCCTTTTTCTGAATGTTCTTTGTGTTGTCGCACTTCGGATATGCTGAGCAGGCGAGGAATGTCCCGAACCTGCCTTTTTTGAACACCATTGGCGCGCCACATTTGTCGCAGGTCACATCGCTTTTTTTGCCTTTCTGACTTTTCTTTGCTTCTTCGGGCGACTCTTGTGATTTGGTCGGTTTCGCGCCTGAGATGATGTTGCGGCACTGCGGGTAGCCGCTGCAGGCGAGGAATTTGCCAAATCTGCTTTTTCGCCAGACCATATCTTTCCCGCATTTGTCGCAGATTTTGCCGCTCGCCGCGCTTTTCTTTGGAGTTTCTTTCTGGGGCTTTGCCGGCTGGGTCTCTTCTTTGTCAGTGTCGACGGCGGCTTTGGGTTTTCCGTCCAGATTGCGGGTGTTGCGGCATTTGGGGAATCCGGAACAGGCGAGAAACTTTCCGTATCTTCCCTCTCTGATGACCATGGGTTTTCCGCACTTTTCGCAGATTATGTCTGTTTCCACCACTTTCTTTTTTTCCTTTCTACCGCCAAGCGGACGTGAGTATCTGCATTCAGGATAGCCTGAGCAGCCCAAGAACGCGTCGCTGCCTTTGAATTTGATAACCAGTGGTCTTCCGCACTTCTCGCAAATCTCGCCCGCTGCAGCCGACGAGGTTCCTGAGGCACCAATCCCTTCCGTCGCCCGTCTCAGGTCAGCCTCAAATGTTCTGTAGAAGTCCCCAAGAACCTGAAGCCACTGCACCTTCGCATCCTCTATCCTGTCTAAGGACGATTCCACAGCGCTTGTGAACTTCACATCCAGGATTCGCGGAAAATATTTTGTGAGATGGTCTGTGACTGCCGCTCCAAGGTCTGTCGCATAAAACCTGCCCTTTTTCTGCTCAACGTACTTTCGTTCCTGAATTGTTGAGATAATTGTCGCGTATGTACTGGGTCTGCCTATTCCCTCTTTTTCAAGCGTCCTGACCAGCGAAGCCTCCGTGTAACGCGGCGGAGGCTCTGTGAAGTGCTGAGTCGCCTCAACATTCAGTATAACGAGCCGTTCTCCGACCTTCAGGTCAGGAAGTGCCTTCTCTGTGCAGGGCAGAACAAAGTCGGAAAGTTTCGTGTGCCCGTCAAATTTCAGAATTCTACTTGTCCCCTTGAGAAGATATTTTTCGCCCGCGAGAACTTCTCTCTCCTCATAGAGCGCAGGCGCCATCTGCGAAGCGCCAAATCTGCGCCATATCAGATTGTACAGATTGAACTGCTCTGGCGTCAAATACTGCTTTACCTCTTCTGGGAATATGTGAGTTGAAGTCGGGCGAATCGCCTCGTGCGCCGCCTGCGCACCGGGTCTGACCTTGTGATAAACCGCCTTCTCCGGAACGTAATCCCTGCCGAACCTCTCCAAGAGAACTTTTCGCACTTCACCGATAGCGGACCAGGCGCTGCGGACAGAATCTGTTCTGTGGTATGTGATGAGACCGCGTCTTCCTTTCTCGGCGATTTCAACCCCCTCGTATAACTG
>Ga0315282_10001469_pt1 | contig 44280 bp, 46 predicted proteins | sample YL17G07_20_MG_FD_203693 | JGI IMG/M metagenome (GOLD analysis project Ga0315282, IMG submission 203693) | Sediment microbial communities from Yellowstone Lake, YNP, Wyoming, USA - YL17G07_20 | ecosystem: Environmental > Aquatic > Freshwater > Lake > Sediment | place: USA: Wyoming | collected... | reverse complement strand
CAAAATATTCAAAATCGCCTCGTTCCATGCCTGAGGCCCTGTTCCCTCAAGCAGGACCAGGTTTTTGACTGGCGAGATCTCCGAAAGGTCTTCCTCCGCTTTTAGAAACATGGGATGATCAACGGCGGATAGCATAGGCAAATCATTCAGACTATCCCCAATTCCCACGGTCTGAATCGAAGAAAACTCTTTTTTATAGAGATCTTCCAAAATCTGGGCCGCTTTCCCTTTGTCATTCTTACCCAGAATATGGTGGAACCTTCCTCCCCAGACATAATTCAAACCTCTGTCTCTTATCTTTTTTTGAACGATTTTGATTTCCCTCTCCCCGCCCTCGATCAGAAAAGGTTCATCGTACTCCCTTTTCTTAGCCCATGCCGCTTCTTCACGGGTCAAACCGGAAAGAAAGACAAGATCTTCTTCCGACAAATCATGGAACCCCCTTATCCGAATCCCGGTTTCTTTTTTTATGAATTCCAATGCTCTAATAATTTGAGGATAAAAGGTACCCAATTCTAAAACGAAATATTCTTCCCATTCCCTCTCGTAAGGAAAGTCAAATGAAAAATAACCCTTGGGGATGAAGACAGCACCCCCATTTTCAGAAACGAAGGGATGGTTGTTCTTCAATCTTCTACGGTATTCCTCAATTTCCACCCTGGTTTTACTGCTCACGAGGACGAGGGGAATTTTTTTCTCCTTGATCAGACGGAGGGCCGCCTGAGCCGGCTCGAAGGTATAGGTTTTCGAATCAAGTAAGCATCCATCTAAGTCGGTAAAGATCACCAGTTTAGGTGTTATCGTCATTGACGGCGTTTTTCAACCTCTCCAGAAAGTCGGGAATGGCGGAGGTGACCCGGCTCCAATTAGGAATGAGGGGAATGCTTAGAGGATCCTCCACAAAAGCCTTACTGGCAAGTTCAATCCCTTTGCTAAAGGTATCAACCGCAATGCCCTCCTCATGCCGATCGAAATCAAGGCCGTTGATCGCCGCATCGTCATTATATTTTGTGATTGCCTCCTGGGCCGTTCTTAGATAAGTCGCCTTCAGGGTCTTGAGCAGGCTTTCAGAGAGATCGATTCCCTCGCTGGCTAAGTTACGAAAGAGATTCTTAGAAATATCGATGGACATCTTCAAAAGTCCCTGATTCGGATCATCTGGTGAAAGCTCCTGATGTTTGTGCTCATAGTTGTCTGTCAAATCGACCTGGCAGATCCTTCTCAAAGAACAGTTCCGAAAGACTTCGGACAGAACCCCTACTTCCAGACCCCAATCCCAGGGAATCCGGTTAATCCGTGCCAGGTCGGTAATCATCGAGAATTCTCCTGCTAATGGGTACCGGAAACTATCCAGATAGACCAGGAATGGAAGGTAACCTAAAAGTCGCTCCAGGGACCGGATCAGAGGCGTTACAAAGAGCCGGGTGACTCTCCCATGTAATTTATTTGTCACCCTGCTGTAATATCCTTTACAGAACTCATATCCCAGATTTGGATTGACCACGGGGTAACATAAGCGAGCTAAGAACTCTCGATCGTAACTCACAATATCACAATCATGAAGCACAATTGCTTCACTCTTTTCACTTGCTAAGACATAGCCGAAGGCCATCCAGACGGAGCGTCCCTTTCCGTCCTCACCCGCAGAAATATCATTCTTATTTAGAACCTCATAAAGAGATCGGACCCTATCCCCGTCATTCCAGATGATAATGGTCTCCTGGGGAAGAACGGAAAAGAACTCTTTGGCATGCTCGAACTCCTTCTCATTTGCCCTCCCCAAGGTGATGATGATTTGATTAATATATTTGACCCTTTTAATCTCTGAAACGATCGTTTTCAGAGCTTTTTCTTTCAGTTCCGAATAGAGAGATGGAAGAACTAAGGCAATTGGATTGTATCTCGAATAGAACTCCAGCTCCATCTCCATCCGTTCCAAATTACCCTTTTTTAATCGATGGAGTGTGGTGACCACTCCAGGCTGAAAGAAGTCGGACATAATGCCACCTCCTTTTTCGCTTTCCACCGCTAAAAAAGACCCGCCACCCGAGCGCTTTCGCGGATCGCGGCCCGACTACCCCTATAAGACATTTGACCTCCAGAAAATACCAAAATATATTCTCTGGACCCCAAAGAATTCCTGAAGTCATCAGACCCTGATCCTGAACCAAGTTCAGGATGACATTACTCGTTTCAGGGCATGGTTCAGGACCGGGTTCGGAATGACAAACAAGGGGTAACTTGATTTTAGATGTCGTGCTGAACTCGTTTCAGTATTGGCTCAGCATCTCAGCTTATTTCCCTATTAATTTTACCATAGGGTAAATTGATAAACTACCTTTTATTACTCGACTGTCTCTACTTTGATGAGGTTGGTCGTTCCTGGAATGCTGATCGGAACTCCCGCGATGATGACAATGCGATCTCCAGGCTTCGCCATGCCCAATTCCTTTGGGATCCTTTTCGATCTTTCCAACATATCATCCGTATCCTTCCAATCAGGGACAAGGATAGGATAAACACCCCAGCAGAGATTGAGCCTTTTGATCGTGGAGAGGTGCCGGCTCAAGGCAAGGATCGGCTGCCTGGGCCGGAGCCTCGATACCCATTGGGAAGTACCACCAGACTCCGTGGGTGTTACAATGGCCGCAGCCTTCACTTCCTTTGCCAGTGAAGAAGCCGCATGGCTGATTGCCTGAGGGAGGTCCATCTCCTCTTCTATCTCTCGCCTTAGGAATTGATCAAAGGGAAACTCTTCCTCAGCGGATTGCGCAATCTTCGCCATCATCTGAACGGATTCGACAGGGAACTGGCCACTCGCGGTTTCCTCTGAGAGCATGATGGCATCTGTCCCGTCATAGATGGCGTTCACCACATCGGTCACCTCTGCCCTTGTGGGTTGGGTGTGGTCGACCATGGATCGGAGCATCTGGGTGGCGGTGATGGCGGGTTTTCCCAGCGCATTCGCCTTCCGGATGAGCTTCTTCTGGACATTCGGTATTTTTTCAAGAGGAGTCTCCACTCCCAGATCTCCCCGGGCCACCATGATTCCATCAGATGCTCGAAGGATCTCATCCATATGATCCAGGGCTTCCTTTCTCTCAATCTTTGCAATGATCGGAATATCGGCTGACTCCTTTTTCAAGATGGTTCTGACGCTTTCGATATCCCCAGCTCCCTTCACGTAGGAGAGGGCGATCAGATCGATTCCATGCTTGATACCGAAGAGGAGGTCTTGATGGTCTTTATCCGTAAAGGCCGAAGCGAGAATGGATCGTGTTGGAAAGTTGACTCCTTTCTGTGAGGTGAGCACGCCTCCCACAATGATTCGGCATCGAACATTTTGACCATTACTCTCCAGCACTCGAAGCTCGATCGTTCCGTCTGAGAGAAGAATCGAATCCCCAGGCCTTACCTCCCTCGGAAGAGCGGCGTAATTCACCGAGGCCCCTCGCTCATCCCCTATGATCTCCCGGTTGGTCAGGAAAAATTCTTCTCCCTTTTTCAACTCCGCGCCTCCCTCCTTCACCTTTCCGACTCTAATCTTCGGACCGGAGAGATCCTGAAGGATGGACACGGTTTTTTCTAATCGCTCTGCTATCTGCCGAATCGTTTTGATCTTCTTAAGATGTTCATCTTGAGTCCCGTGAGAAAAATTGAGCCGCGCCACGTCCATCCCGGCTCGAATCAAGGCCTCCAGGATTTGGGGAGATTCACTGGTCGGACCGATGGTGCACACGATCTTCGTCTTCCGATTTCCTTCCGTAGCCATTTCGTTATTCCTCCCTTTCTGTAAAACAAGAAAATTTTATCAGAAAAAGGACTGGATGTCTCCAAATTCATATTATTCCATTGGCAAAAATCATCTTTCTGTCTATAGTAAAAAATGTGCTTGCCGGACAAGAATGTCCGGCCTATCGGGTTTTTGAAATCGCTGCATTCATCACCACCCCTGTCTACCGGCAGGCAGGCATCCCGTTAGGACGGGACAGGCACGGCGGGGCATTCTGCAGCATTTTCGTAAAGAGGAGGAGAGGTTATGAGCGACATCATGAACATCATATGGATCATCCTTCTGATTCAGATTTTCATTCCCCTATTTCAGAAGCGGTATCTGGCTGCCAAGCGACTGGGGATTATGCGGAACATCGAGAAGAAGCGCCAGTCGCGGGTGATCACCATGCTACATCGGCAGGAGACCATGAGCCTCCTCGGTTTTCCCATTGCCCGCTATATCGACATCGAGGATTCGGAGCACTTGCTTCGGGCAATCCGCATGACACCCGAGGAGATGCCCATTGATCTGGTCTTACATACTCCCGGGGGTCTCGTTCTCGCCTCTGAACAGATCGCCTGTGCTTTGAAACGACACTCAGGGAAGGTGACCGTCTTCGTCCCACACTACGCCATGTCAGGCGGCACGCTCATTGCACTGGCCGCTGACGAAATCGTCATGGACCCTGATGCCGTTTTAGGTCCGGTGGACCCTCAACTGGGAAGTCCACAGACGGGCTATTACCCCGCCGCCTCCATTCTAAAGGCCTTAGAGCAGCCCAATCCCAATCGAGAGGACCATACCATCATCCAGGGAGATATCGCCAAGAAGGCCATTGCTCAGGTCCATCAGACGATCTACACCCTCCTTCTGGAACACCAGATCCCGGAGAGGGCTGCGGAATTGGCTAAAATGTTCAGTGAGGGGCGCTGGACACATGACTACCCCATCAACCACGATGAGGCGAAAGAGATGGGGCTCCCGGTCAGCGGCCAGATGCTTGAGGAGATCTATCAATTGATGGAGCTCTACCCCCAAGCGAAACAACAGCGCCCGGGAGTTGAATTCATCCCAATTCCTTATCGGTCTCCCGCAGCTCCAGGAAAAGGTGAGAAGTAGTTACAGTCGTCGCCTCTTTTTGAAAGGGTTATGAGAAGTTTTAGGAACTTCTTTAGAAGCTTTCTCCCATTCAAAGGAAGACCGGATGGCCCTTGGGATCCAGAAGAGAAGGGTGATGATGATCCCTAGAACAATCGATCCCAAGATTGTATAGACGAGAGAAGTTTTAATTGGCCACAAGAGCAATTGGATCGTTACCGGAGACGCATTCGAATTTTGTATCGCGAAAACCGCTATCCCAATGGCGATCAATAGGACGATCCAGTAGAAGAATTGCATACGGTTCCTCCCTACAATCTAATTTCAAACGATTGGGTAGGGTCCCGTGAAGCGGGGCCTTTTGGGCGACTGAAGTCGCCCATACCCAGCCAAATGATAATCCCCCCCACTCCCCTTTTGTAAAGGGGGGAACGGGGGTCTTTCTCAATACGGATTTGAAAAGAAGGAATCGAAAACTTCCGTCAAAATCTCATTGAAGGTTTTTTGCATCCCCTCGGGTGTCAACCTGGGTAAAGTGACCTCCCGGTTCACTTCCACATTTTTTGAAAAAACCTTTCCCTCTTTCTTTACTCCCAGATGAATGACGAGGTGAATGGAGGTCTTGGCATTCGTCCTGAAAGCCGCCCCGCTCCCCTCGATCCAAAACTGCTTGATCTGGATCATCAAGACAGAATCTGTGTCCAGCTCCTTTAAAGACTCTGGTTTCCCATCCCAATCCAAAATCGGAGTGGTTTTGATCCCGTATTGGAAAAGAGGTCCCAAAAGAGACTCTCGGATGGCCCGTTCCAGAGGAGTGGGATCGCTCTTAAAATAACTCGCACTTCCAAAAAAGGAGAGGTGGTAACCAATGTATAACTTATCCGATCGTTCATCTTGAAAAGGAGCCAAGCCGAGGTTAGGTCCAATCTTCTCCTTCAGCAAAGGAAGATCCTTCGCAGGTTTATACCTGAGGCTAAGGGAATAAGTATCTCCATAGGCATCACTCAGGATGGCAAAAATCCCTAAGAGAGAAAGAAGGATGAACCATCGAAACGATTTCATCACACACCTCCTGATCAGAATGAACAAAACTATTTTATCACACTTTAGACACATGGAAAAACCTTTTGTTCATCTTCGACCCAAAAAAGGAAGGCGAAAAGCAGGGTTTCAAGCTCTTTTCTGCTCACTAACTCACGAATATTAAAGGAGTAAAATGGCCAAATTTTGTTTGACAAAGCCCTTTTTTAACTTTATCATCAACTTGTTTGAGGAGAGGGTTATGCTTTGTCCGACCTGCGGGCAAACCGTGACGGAAGGAGGTCGTTTCTGTATGCACTGTGGTTCCCCTGTCACCGTTACGGGAACGAAAGACAAGACCATGACGGAGGACTTAGAGGCCACGGTCTTGGAATCCTCAGGAGACCTTTATGAAACGACGGTACTAATCTCTCCAGGCACGGTCCCCTCGAAATCTGAACAACCCAAAAAGAATCAAAAACCCCTCTTTTTTGCCTGGCTGGTGAGCCTTGAAGGACCTGAGAAAGGCAAGGACCACCGGGTTTTAAAGGAAAAGATTTCCATTGGGAAACAGGAGAATTCCGATATCGTCATCAAACGCGATTTTATCTCCCGCAGCCATGCGCTTCTTCTCTATGAAAACCATCAGTTCATCCTGTCGGACCTCCATTCCACCAATCACACCTATGTGAACGGTGAGATCATCTCCAAGAAAGTTCTGAAGGATAATGATATCATCAAATTCGGAGATGCCGTTTACAAGTTTAAATGTCTCTGAGGAGGAGAAGTTGGCAAATCAGGCAATCTGTCCCAATGGCCATGTCATCCCGGCAACGTCCCTCATCTGCCCTATTTGCAAGAGAAACCTCAAGGATCTGGAACTGCCTGAGACAAGAGTCCAATTGGAACCTTTGGCTCCTTCTGAAGGAAGACCCTTCTGCGGCTGGTTGGTGGTCCTCGAAGGAAGTCTTCAGGGAGAGGACTTCTATCTTCATGAGGGGAGAAATATCATTGGGTCGTCCCCCCCGTGTGAGATCCTACTCCAGGACGAAGGGATTGAAGATCGACATGCCAGCATCCGTTTCTCATCAAATCAATGGATCCTGACCGACCTCGATTCTGAGAGTGGGACATTCCTCAATGGAAAGAGGATCTACCGACATGAACTGAAGGATGGTGATAAGATCATCATCGGGAAATCCCTCCTCCGAGTCAAGACATTATAAGTCGAGGTGCTTCGTGAAAGCCTCTGGTATTGAAGTTGCGCATCTTACCGATATCGGAAAGAAACGAAAACATAACGAGGATGCTTTGGGCTTCTTCAACCTGAGCGAAGATGAGGTGCTCGCCGTTGTGGCCGATGGCATGGGGGGGCACGCCTCCGGAGAGGTGGCGAGCCGGATGGCGGTGGAGATTATTCAGGAGGTCTATTCGAAAGAACGAATGGAGCAGGATGTCTTAGAGGCTTTGAAATCAGCTTTTGAAGTGGCCAATTTTACCATCCTTCAAAAGTCTCTGGAACAAGAGGATCTGAATGGAATGGGAACAACGGCAACCGCCCTGGTGATCAAAGGGGATCAGACCTTTGTGGGCCACATGGGCGATAGCCGGGCCTACCTCTTTCGAAATGCCACGGTCCATCAATTGACCAAGGACCATTCCATGGTGAGCCGTATGGTGGAGCAGGGCCTTTTGAGCAAAGAGGAGGCCCAACACCATCCTCAACGGAATGTCATTTACAAGACCCTGGGCGTCAACAGGGATGCGGACCTCGATCTCGTCGGTCCCCTTTCTATTCAGGGGGATGACATTTTCCTCCTGTGTTCCGATGGCCTAACCAACCTGGTGAGCGATGAGGAACTTCTCAAAATCGTGAAAAAAGAGGCGCCTGAGAAAGCCTGCGAAAAGCTGATCCAGCTTGCCAACAAACGGGGAGGACATGATAACATCACGATTCAAATCTTAAAAGTATCGAATCAGAGGGGTGAGTGAATGGCACGACCCCTATCCAACGGAATTCCTCCGAAGGGTGAGTCTAAGGTCGAACCCGGACCCAAGGACGTGGCCGAACAAAAGACCTTGGTACAAAAGACCTTGGTCGGACCAAAGGACGAGAAAAAAGAGCTCGGTACCTTAACGCTCAACATGGGCGGCCAATTGGGCAAAAGCTACGCCATCGGTGAAAAAGGGCTAATCATCGGGAGGGACCCGGCGCAATGTGACATTGTCATCATGGATCCAAACGTTTCCAGGGTCCATGCCTGGGTCACCGTAAAGAAGGGAGAGGTGGTGATCATCGACCGGGGGTCGACGAACGGAACCTATGTGAATCAGGTCAAGGTAGAGAACACCAACCTGAAATCTGGAGACAGCATCCAACTGGGAAGAAAATGCAACACCACCTTAGTGTTTAACCCATAACCTATAGAGGAGGGAGCTTGTCCCTCCCCGTGATGAAGCAGAGGCTAAGATGTCGATCGACTGGATATTTGGAGAGTATAAGATCCTGAAAAAGATCGCTACAGGAGGAATGGCCGAGGTCTTCCTTGCCAAGAGAATTGGAATGAAAGGATTCGAAAAACTCCTGGCCATCAAGAGGATCCTTCCTCAGTTCTCTGAGAATGAAGAATTCATTGCCATGTTTATCGATGAGGCCAAACTGGCAGCAAAATTGACGAATCGAAATATTGTCCAGATTTACGATTTTGGCAGCCAGCAGGGATCCTATTACATCGCCATGGAGTACATTTTTGGAAAAGACCTTCGGTCGATTCTGAAGAAATCGAAAGAAAGAGGAGAACGCCTTCCACTGGCTCAATGCGCCTATATCATCGGCGAAGCGGCTAAGGGGCTCGAATATGCCCACACCTTAAGGGATCACTTCGGCAAACCCCTTCAGATCATCCATCGGGATATCAGCCCTCAAAACATTCTCATCTCTTATGAGGGAGAGGTGATGCTGGCCGATTTTGGAATAGCAAAGGCCGCTTCAAAATCGACCGAGACCCGGGCGGGTGTCCTGAAGGGAAAGATCTTATACATGTCGCCCGAGCAGGCATGGGGAAAGCCCATCGACCGGCGGACTGATCTCTACTCTTTGGGAGTTCTCCTCTATGAAATGATCACCCATCGGAAGATCTTCGATGCGGACTCCGAATTCTCCATGCTGGAGAAGGTGAGGAATGCGGATGTGGAATTCCCTCCGAACGTCTTCGAAAACATCCCGAACAATTTCCTCCAGGTGGTCCAAAAGGCCCTTGAAAAGAATCCGGACCATCGTTACCAGAGCGCTCACGACATGCGTGTCGACCTGGAGAATTACCTCCTCACCACCCAGGAGAGGCTCAGCGAGAAAACCATCTCAAATTATTTGAAGCAACTTTTCAGAGAAGAGATTGACGAAGAGCGGAAGATCCTGACCGAAGGCACAGAGATCTTGGTCGAGAGATTGGCTGCCCAAGAACCCGTCCTTAAGCCCCCGGCCCGAGAACCTGAAAAAATTTCTATTCCGAAAAAGGCTCCCGTCCCGGAAGGAGAGAAAAAAAAGGGCGTTGTATTCACTTCCCAGTTGCGGTTCGCATTGATTCTTATCCTTTTCCTTGTCGGTGGGTTCGCAGGCGCTTATTTTTTCACCCGGCCCTCCTCCAAAAACATTATGGTTTCCCAAAGAGGTGACACGTCATCTCAGCCGGCTCGACCCAAAGCCTCTCCGCCACCTGCTGCGACTGTCGTTGAACAACCCCAGGAGAAACCATCCTTGGAGGCAAGGAAAGAACCTTTGGCAGAAGAAAAACCTGTTCTTCCTATGGAAAAACCATCTCTTCCAGCGAGGAAGCCTTTTCCCCCTGCGAAAAAACCGATCCCTCAAGAAAGGCCGAAGCCTGTTTATCAGGCTGAAGCCGAGGTTAAACCCTCCCCCCCTACTCCTGTTGAAAGACCAAAGCCCATAGAAGAAGAGAGAAGAAAAGCCCAACCCGTGGAGAATCCAGAATCTGTGGCGAAGACAGAGAAAGAAGCATCATTAAAGGCTCCTGAGCAAAGACCCCCCTCTTTACTGGGCGACCTCATCAGCCAAGGCCCCCAACTCCTTATCGAAAACAGACAACTGAGAATATTGGAACAGGTCCAAAAGCTGACGCCGGAGGAGAGGCAGAATATCAATGCCAAGGTTCTCGAGTGTTTTGCCCATCTGAAAAGAGTTGTGGTGGACAAGGATAAACAGTCGAAACCGTTCTGGAATCAGCTCTACGAGTTCCTTGAAAAATCAAATAACCGAAATGCCACCCCCCTGCTCGTCAGGATTACCAAGGACCCAGAGGAGTATACCCGACTCTATGCCGTCACCCTGCTTGGAAGCATTGGTGACCACAGAGCCATTGGCGATCTGCAGCAAATCGCAAACTCCGACCCCAATCGAAAAGTCCGAAGGAGTGCAGCTAAGTCCGTTGCCCTAATCCAGAAGAGAGGATAGAGAGAATTATTCTATTCGTGAAATTCACTATCATTCGCATAATTCGTGAGATTCGTGATTATTCGTGTCATTCATCTTCTTCATTATTAGACAAGAATCCAAAAATATTGTAAATTTTATAAATGGCTTTCTAAAGGCTATTCTAGACCGGTAGAAGGGGGGGGAAGTTTCCATGAAATTTCCACAATATAGACCGAGAAGGTTGCGAAAAGATGAGATTTTTCGTGAAATGGTTCGAGAAACCCATCTCAGGCCGGGCGATTTTATCCTTCCTCTCTTTGTCCGTCCCGGGAAAGGGGTAAAACAGGCTATCTCCTCCATGCCGGGCCATGCCCAGCTCTCGATTGACCTCCTCATCAAAGAGGTGGAAGAGGCGAAATCCTTGGGCATTCTGGGAGTGATCCTTTTCGGAATTCCCGAGAGGAAAGATGAAATGGGTACCGAGGCCTATGCTGAAGATGGAATCATCCAGAGGGCGGTGAAGGCCATCAAGGAGAAGGTAGAGGGAATCATTGTCATCACCGATGTCTGCCTCTGCGAATATACCAGTCATGGCCACTGCGGTGTGGTGAAAGAGGGAAGGATTCTCAATGATGAAACCCTCGACCTCCTTGCCCGGCAGGCCCTTTCTCATGTAAAGGCAGGGGCAGATATGGTTGCCCCTTCGGATATGATGGATGGAAGGGTGGGAGCCATCCGAAAGAAGTTAGATGAAAACCGGTTCGATGACATTCCCATCATGGCCTATTCGGCCAAATATGCCTCCAGCTTCTACGGACCTTTTCGGGTAGCTGCCGAATCGAAACCCCTATTTGGAGACCGGAGATCTTACCAGATGGACCCAGCCAATGGAGATGAGGCTCTGAGGGAAGTCCAACTTGATCTTGAAGAAGGTGCTGACCTGGTAATGGTGAAACCAGCCCTTCCCTACCTGGATATCATCTATCGGGTGAAACAGATGTTCAACATTCCGGTGGCTGCTTACAACGTGAGCGGGGAATTTGCCCTTGTCAAGGCCGCTTCGCAACTGGGTTGGGTTGACGGCGAACAGGTGATGATGGAATCGCTCGTCGCCATCAAAAGGGCAGGAGCCGATCTCATCCTGACCTATTTTGCGAAAGAAGCAGCTAAAAAACTGGAAAGATAGTTCGGAGTTCGTAGGGAACGCAGATCTGCGTTCCGTACAGAGTTCGGAGTAAGAACAAAGAACAATGTAGAACCGGCCACAGTGCCGGCTAAATGAGAATTTGGAGTTAGGAATTAAAGGTGAAGCATCAGGATTTCAAAAATACGGATAACGAATCACAAATAACGGATCATCCGCTGAGAATGATTGCGTGGGAGCTCACGCGAGGCTGCAACCTCGCCTGTGTCCACTGCCGCGCCTCCGCAGAGCGAGGCCCTTACCCAGGGGAACTCTCCACCCAGGAATGCCTCAGGGTGATGGATGAGATCGCCTCCATCAGCAAACCCGTCATCATCCTCACGGGGGGAGAACCCCTCCTTCGACCCGATATCTTCGATCTCGCCCGTTATGGAACTGATAAAGGATTCCGAATAGTGATGGCGACCAATGGTACCTTGATGACGGAAGAGGCGGTTCAGAAGATGAAGGCCTCGGGGATTCAACGAATCAGCGTCAGCCTCGATGGCCCTAGTTCAGAGACCCATGATGCCTTTCGAAAGGTGAAAGGATCCTTTGAGAGTTCCCTGAAGGGGATTGAATTGGCCAAGAAGGGAGGTCTTGACTTCCAGATCAACACAACCATCACCCAGATGAACCTCCATTTGATCGCCGACATCCTCAAACTTGCGGTTGACCTCGGTGCGGTAGCCCATCACATCTTCCTCTTGGTTCCCACTGGAAGGGGAAAGGAGCTTCAAGATCAGGAGATCTCCGCCCTGGACTACGAAAAAACGCTCAACTGGTTTTACGAGCAGAGGGAGCGGGTTCCTCTCCAGCTGAAGGCCACCTGTGCCCCGCACTATTACCGGATCCTCCGCCAACGGGCCAAGAAAGAGGGGAAGAAGATCACTCCGAAGGAGTACGGATTGGATGCCATGACCCGGGGTTGCCTGGGGGGAATCTCCTTCTGCTTCCTCTCCCATGTGGGTCAGGTGCAGCCCTGTGGGTATCTGGAACTGGACTGTGGCAACGTGAGGAAACAATCGTTCAAAGACATCTGGGAGAACTCCCCGGTCTTCCTCAATCTCCGGGACATGGATGGCTATAAAGGGAAATGTGGAATCTGTGAATACAGAAAAGTCTGTGGAGGCTGTCGTGCCAGGGCCTATGAAAGCCTTGGGGATTACTTGGGCGAAGAGCCTTATTGCATTTATGAACCCCATCACGTATGAACCGATTTAGATCCTTTTTCCGTTTCCGACTCAGCTTGACCCTTAAATTTATCCTTGCCATGGTCCTCCTGGTCTTGATGGGCGCAGCGGCCTTCGGATTTTTCTTCTTGGCGAGGGAGAGGCTCCTCCTTCAGACCGAAATGGAGACCTTTGGAAGATCCTTGGCCAATGCCTTCACTCCGCTCTTCCGGTATGGATTTGGGATATCAGATCGATCCTTTCTGGAACGCCAGGTACAAATCATCGTTGAGGATGAGAACATTGTCCAATGTGCCCTTCTCGATCGAAACGGAAAAGAACTGGTCTCTGCAGTAAAGAAGGCCCCCCTTCCCGATCCCGACCTCATCTATCGATTCTCTCATCCCGTACAATCTCAAGAGGAACAACTGATTGGAACGGTTCAGATGGGAATTTCCCTTCATCGCTTTAGAGCCAGGTTGGATGCCTTGAAGAGGGATATTCTTTTTGTGACCTTAGGGGTGATTGGTTTAGGGTTTCTCTTTACGATCATCCTCACGCGGATCCTTCTACGACCCATCGAAAAGCTGGTGGCGGCTACGGAAATTGTGGCCAGAGGGGAATTGATTTACACCGTCGATATCGATTCAGGAGACGAGATCGGAGACTTGGCCAGGGCCTTCAATCAGATGACCCTCCAGTTGAAAGGGTCCAGAACCGATCTGGAAAAGAAGGTGGAGGAACGGACGCGCCTGTTGGAGGAGAACATCAAGGAACTGAACCGGGCGAGGACCTCGACCCTAAAGATGCTCGAAGACCTCCAGTCTGCTAAGAAGGAATTGGAGATGATGAACCGGGAGTTAACGGAGATGGATGAGACCCGGATGAAATTCATCGGTACGGCTTCCCATGAGCTGAAGACCCCCCTCACGGCCATCAAAGCCAATATCGACTTCATCCTCTCCGACAAGGAGGTTAAGGTTCCTGAGAATCTGAAATCCTATCTCCTCACCATTCAGAGGAATACGAACCGAATCCAAGGGACCATGGATCATATGCTCGATCTGACACGGATCCGATCGGGCCGTCTCCTCCTCACCCGGGAAATGATCTCTCTCTCGGAGGTGATTTATGGCTACATCAACGAGGTCAAGCCCGTGGATAAACACCTCACCATCCAGGTCGAGGTCCCCGATGACCTCCAGGTCTATGCCGATCGGGGACGGCTTCACGACATCTTTATCAATCTCCTCTTCAATGCTTTCAAATTCACGGCCGATAGAGGCCAGATCACCATCACCGCCAGCCGAAAGGATGCCTTTGTCCTCCATGAGATTCGAGATACTGGGATTGGCATTCCGGAGGATAAGATGGAAAAGATCTTCGAAGAATTTTACCAGGTGGAAAGTGGTAAACATGGTGGAACAGGATTGGGCTTGGCCATCACCAAGCGATTGGTGGAGGAACATGGCGGAAAGATTTGGGCCAAGTCCCTTTTAGGGAAGGGTTCTACCTTCTATTTCACCCTCCCTCTCTCGGCGGAGATTGCAGATGAAAAAGCACTTCACACCTAACCCTCCAAAAGGAAAAGTCCTGATCGTCGACGATGCCCCGGATACCTTGGACATCATCCAGAAACTCCTCTCTTTTGAGGGCTATGAGGTCATCCTGGCTGTCACAGGCGAAGAAGGGGTGAAGAAAGTCGTAGAAGAAAAGCCGGATGTGGTTCTCATGGACATTAGCCTTCCGGGGATTGATGGCACCGAGGCGCTGAAGCGGATTCGAACGATCAACCCTATTCAAAGCGTCATCATGCTCACCGCCTTTGCCACAGTAGAGAATGCCATCCACGCCCTCAAGGAGGGCGCCTCCGACTTCGTTAAGAAACCCTTCGAGAATGAACACCTCATCCATATCGTTAATCAGGCCCTTGAAAAATCCCGGACCCTGACGGAAAAGGAGAAACTGGAAGAGGAGGTGAGACGGCTTTCCATCACCGACGACCTCACCGGACTCTACAACCACCGGCATTTTTTCAAAACCCTGGAATCCGAGTTGACCCGCTTGAAGCGTCAGAGGACCTCTCTTTCCCTTTTGATGTTAGACGTCGACAACTTCAAAAGATACAACGACACCCATGGCCACGTGGAAGGGGACCGGGTTTTGAAAAAAATCGGAGAGATCATCAAGCACTCGATCCGGCATAATGTCGATTCTGGCTATCGATACGGTGGGGATGAATTTGCCTCCCTTCTCATCGGAGCCTCCCTTGAACAAGCCCTGACCATTGCTGAACGAATCCGTTTAACCATTGAGGAGGCTGGATTTAAGGATATTACCGTCAGCGTCGGGTTGGCAGAATTCCAAGATGGCTTCGACTTAGAAAGGTTTGTCAAATCGGCTGACGACGCGATGTATGTGGCCAAGCATTCAGGCGGCAACCGGGTTTATACCAATGTTCTGTGAAACATTCATTTGGCGTCTGGCAGGAAACTAAATTGTTTTTCATTAAAATGACCTTTCTCAAATTCCAAATTCCAAATCCCAAATCCCAAATAATTTCTAGCCAAACATGTTTGAAATTTCCCCACCTATTCCCCTCCCCCTTTTCGATGGGGGAGGGTTAGGGTGGGGGTGGACAGAATAAAGACCCTTTGGTCCCCCTCCCCTTCATCCCCTCCCACCAGGGGAGGGGAGATTTTTGGGGGGTATTGAAAAAATGTTAGAAGAAAATTCTTAGATCTAAACATGGAGGAATCCAAGCACCAATTTCCAAATGATCCCCTTCACCCCATCCCTTTCCCATCGGGGAGAGAGGAAAGGTAAGGAGTGTCTTGAATTTTGGTGATTGGGATTTGTTTGGTATTTGGTGCTTGTGATTTGGTGCTTAGCCCAGTTATGTCTAACCGTCCTCGCCTTTATCTGATTGATGGCTCCTCTTATATCTTTCGGGCCTTTTATGCGATCGGTCACCTCTCCAATTCCAAGGGCCTTCCCACCAACGCCACCTATGGTTTCACCCAGATGCTTCTCAAAGTCCTCAAAGACCACCGGCCAGACTACCTCATCGTCGTCCTCGACTCAAAGGCACCCACTTTTCGAACTCAGGTTTATCAGGAATACAAGGCCAACCGGCCAGCCATGCCTGAAGCGCTCGTTCCCCAGATCCCCTATATTAAGAAGATCATGCAGGCTTATCGCATTGCCACTTTGGAAATCGAGGGATACGAAGCGGATGATGTGATCGGGACGCTCGCCAAAAAACTGGAGTGCGAGGCCGATGTGGTGATCATCACAGGGGATAAAGATATCCTCCAACTGGTCAGTGACCGGACCGAAGTCTACGATACGATGAAAGAGAAAAGGTTCAAAGTGGATCAAGTGATCCAGCGCTTTGGAGTCCCTCCGGAGCAGGTGGTGGAGGTGATGGGCCTCTCCGGAGATGCCATCGACAATATACCAGGCGTGCCCGGGATTGGAGAGAAGACGGCGATCGAATTGATCAAAGCCTTTGGATCGATCGAAAACCTCCTTGCCCATCTGGAACAGGTCCCGAAAAAGAAACTGAGAGAGAATCTGGAGGCCTATGGTGAACAGGCTCGCCTCAGCCGGCAACTGGCAACCATCCATACGGATGTGCCCATCGACTGCCCATTAAAAGAATCTGTCCTCTCTCCTCCTGATCTGAAGAGCCTCCGGGAGATCTTCAAAGAGTTGGAATTCAATAAACTCCTCAAAGAGCTCCCAGACGAGAAAGTCGATCGCCCAAGAGACTACCACCTGATCATCGGACAGAATGAATTCCTTTCCTTGGTGGAAGATTTAAGAAGGGCAAAACGCTTTGCCATTGATCTCGAGACCACCTCGCCCTATCCCATGTGGGCCGATCTGGTTGGCATGAGCCTATCCCACACTCCGTATCAAGCCTTCTACATTCCCGTGGGCCATCAGCCACGGGAAGGCATTCAACAGCTTCCCTTCCCCTGGGTCCTGGAGCGATTGAAACCTCTCCTGGAGGATGAGGCGTTGAAGAAGGTGGGACAGAACATCAAATACGACTGGATCGTTTTGAAACGATACGGCATCGAGCTTCAGGGGATTGAAGGCGACACCATGATCGCTTCCTATCTCCTTAATCCCACCAAGCATAATCACAACCTCAGCGAAATCGCCCGGGAATATTTAGACCGTTCGGTCACTGACTACAAGGAGGTTGCCGGGACCGGCGCAAAGGCATTGACCTTTGACCAGATCGATCTTGAAAAGGCAAAGGATTATAGCTGTGAGGATGCGGATGTGACGTTGCAGTTGTCTCGGCTCCTTCTTCCGAAATTGACCGAAGGAGGGTTTAAGGATCTCTTCGATCGGGTGGAGATGCCCCTCCTGGTCGTCCTGGCCAAGGTGGAGATGAATGGGGTGAAGATCGATGTCGACCTCCTTAACGAATTTTCGAAAGAGATGGAGATTCAACTGCAGCAGAAGGAGAAGCGCATCTATGCCCTGGCAGGAGAGGTCTTCAATATCAATTCTTCCCAGCAGCTGGGGAAGATCCTCTTCGATAAATTGAAACTCCATGTGATCAAGAAGACCAAAACTGGCTATTCCACGGACGTGGATGTCCTGACCAGGTTGTCTCTTCAGCATGAGCTTCCCCAGGAGATCCTGGCTTACCGCAATCTGAGCAAACTCAAATCGACTTACATCGATGCCCTTCCCAGGCTGGTTCATCCAAAGACCGGACGGATCCACACGTCTTACAACCAAACGGTCACCGCCACCGGAAGGCTTTCTTCGAGCGATCCCAACTTGCAGAACATTCCCATCCGCACCGATGAGGGAAGCCGGATCCGTCAGGCCTTCATCCCTGAAAAAGGATGGGGCATTGCCTCCGCAGACTATTCCCAAATTGAATTGCGACTCCTCGCTCACCTCTCCCAGGACGAAACACTGGTCGAGGCGTTCCAGAGAGATGAAGATATCCATGCCCGAACCGCTTCGGAGATCTTCGGCGTTCCCATGGAAAAGGTGACCCCCAGGATGAGAAGGGAAGCCAAGGTGATCAATTTTGGAATCATTTATGGAATGAGCGCCTATGGTCTCGCTCAACAGTTGAATATCGAGCCGAAGATCGCTCAGGCCTATATCGATGAATATTTTAAGAAGGTTCCCGGAGTTCAAGCCTATATCGAAAAAAGTCTCGAGGAGACCAGGCAGAAGGGATACGTGACCACGCTTCTCCAGAGGCGCCGTTTTCTGCCGGACATTCAATCTCCCACGGCAGCCATCCGCCAGGCTTCGGAGAGGATGGCGATTAACACGCCGTTGCAGGGGACAGCAGCGGATATCATCAAGGTGGCCATGATCCGCATCCAGAACCGGATCGAAGAGCTCCGCCTATCGACAAAGATGATCATGCAGGTTCATGACGAATTGGTCTTTGAAGTACCTGAGGAAGAAACCCAGAAAGCTCTTCCCATGATCCAGAAGGAAATGGAGGGAGTGATGGAACTCTCTGTCCCGCTCAGGGTCTCCATCCAATCAGGTAAGAATTGGGCGGAAGTACATTAACCCCTCACCCCATCCCTCTCCCCAGCGGGGAGAGGGCTTCGTCGTGAGCTCAGCCGAACGGGAGGGTGAGGGGAGTTCGGAACGGGGAATGCGGAGTGCGGAGTTAAATCTAAGATTGGAAAAAGAATAAGAAATTAATTCCGAAATCCGAAATTGAACAAACGGAGATATCGATGAAAAGAACAATACTCTTTATCTTGGTCGGAATGATCACCCTGCCCTTCGTTGCTGGGGGCCAGGAAATCTATCAATGGGTAGACGAGAAGGGAACGGTGCATTTCACCGATGAAATCAGTCAGATTCCTGAAAAATATCAGGATCAGGTGAAAAAGAAAAAGATCCCTAACGAACCTACTCCCTCTTCCCCCATTAAATCACCCAGAGACAAACCCCGTCCCGCGCCGGACGCTGCGGACGTTGAGAAAAAGGACATCCTGGGACGGGGAGAGGATTGGTGGCGTGATCAGGCAATGGAATGGAAACTGAAGTTGACCAAAGCCCAGAAAGATTATGCGGCTGCCCAGACAGCTGTAAAGGCGAAAGAGAAGGAGCTGGAGGACGCAAAATTCAAACCTAAAAGCTTCCAACGAAAATTGCAGGATGAAGTAAAAGGTTTGGAAGAAAAGGCGAATGCCCAGAAGAACCAGGTGGATGAAGCAAAAAATATGCTGGAAAAAGTCCTGCCCGGGCAGGCAGAAGAATATCAGGCCGACCCGAACTGGGTGAGAGTTGAATAAAAAATTGCGGATTGGGCACTGCGGATTGCACACACACCCCGTCCTCTTTTCCGTTCCAAGCAGTTCATAACGAAAATTATTTGGGTCTTTTCCAGAAAGGACCGGTCTTTCCGATCCCTACCATGGTCGCTACCATCTCCCGGGCGTATTCACGACTTTTGGAAACCCAATTCAGATCCATGCGCCTTCGGAAGTAGGGTCCTGAAAAGAGCTTCACGAGATCCAGGAGCGGGATGATCCCCTCTACCGTAGCGGGATCGAACCTGGCCCAGTTTTTGACGTGCTCTTCCGACCGGAAGAGGTTCATGGTGCTTCAGGCACTGGGAGAGTCCTGGAACCACTTCCAGAAGGGTACAGCTACGTACCCGATCACATCCTTGGGTTCTACCCTCAGAATGACTCCATCCCGAATCTCCACCTGTATGGGCTCTCCACAATCGAGGCAAGGGGCATTGACGCGAACCGTTTTGCCGGGAAAAAGCCAGCAGACCGCCAGCGATTCAAATCCTCATTGGCCGAACCATTTCTGTTGACCATCAATAGTAATGCGATATTGGGTGGGAAGGTTGTTAAACGGGGCGAAGGAGGCAATGAGATCCGTATTGGGAAAGAGCCAACCAGGGATCCCGGCAGAAAAAAGCTCGTGAAGTGCCTTTCGCCCCTCCTCCACAGGGACATCCAGTTCGGCTGCGATCTCCGTGTAATGGGGTGCCTGGCCGGTCTCTCTACCATGCGACTCATGATGATATGGAATATCCTTTCAAGCTTGCTCGGTTCATTCATAGGTTCACCTCCTACCAGTTTGACCCGGGTACCCAGTGGGTACCCGGGGTTATATTTTCACAAGCTGCTGAAAAACGATTTCTACCTTAATAGGTCATTCCTGCGAAAGCAGGAATCCATTCTTTTCAAGGCATTCTGGACTCCCGCTGGAGTTTACTCCGTATTTGATACGGGGCCGGAGTGACAGTATATTAGGGTTTTTCAACAGCCTATTCATTCGCGAAAACTTAGATACGTAGTAGACGAAAGAAAATTAAATTTATTTACTCTGAACCAATCCCTCCCTGCCTGCGGTAGGCCCCGAACCGTGCTAGTTCAGGGTAGGCGGGCGAACTCTAAGCCTGAGGCTGGGGAGTTAAAAGTTAGACCTCATCGCTCTTCTTTTTTGGCCCGTCTGGAGCCACAGGTCGAGGGGAGAGGGCGGGGGGAGAGGCTTTTTCTCTTAACTTCTCCTTCGAAAATTCGATCCCCTCCTTTGCTTCATAGATGCGGTCTCCATCTGGAAAGGCTTTGAGATAGAGTTCGAATTGCTGGATGGCCTCCTCATACTTCCTCATTTTCAGGTAGCACTGCCCAATCATGTATCGGGAATAGGAGCTCAACTTGCTCGTGGGAAAGAAAAGGATGAGTTTGGAAAACCGATCGATGGCCTCCTCGTATTTGGCCTTGTGAAATAGTGCCGTCCCTGCATCGTAGAGATCTCCAGGGTCCTGGGCCTTCTGCTGCCCCTGACTATGAAATGAACATAAAACAAAGGCGATCAAGATGAATCCCGCTGCCCATCTACTCATGCAAATTCCCTCAGTCGCAAGGCGCACAGCGCAGAGAGTTCACCCCCACCCCCACCCTCCCCCCTCGAGGGGGAGGGATAGGGTGGGGGGGCTCATTCACTATTTTGCATTGATTTTCAAAAGAGAAATTCCATCGCTTCTCGGACCGCTTTAACGCCAACTAATTCAATGCCCTTGATCGCTTTCATCTTCTCCTGATTCTGTTTTGGCAGGATGCATCGTTTAAACCCTAACCTGGCAGCTTCCTTCACCCTGATCTCGGACTGACTCACTCCCCTCACCTCTCCTCCCAATCCGATCTCCCCGAAGACTACCACTTCAGGGTCAATCAGTTTGTCTTTGGAACTCGAAGCAATAGCACAGATCACTCCCAAATCAACGCCAGGCTCATCCACCTTGATGCCCCCGGCAATATTTAGAAAGATGTCATGATTGATCAAGCGGATTCCCAATCGCTTCTCCATCACTGCCACGAGAAGCGAAACTCGATTAGGGTCCACTCCTTGAGCGGTCCTCCTCGGGATGCCAAAGGGCGTGGAAACGACCAGGGCTTGAAGTTCAACAAGGATGGGCCGGGACCCTTCGAGACCGGCCATCACCACAGACCCGGAGGAAGGCTGGGTCCGACCTGATAGAAAAAATTCAGAAGGGCTTGCCACCTCCACCAGTCCGGAATCCTTCATTTCAAAGACCCCGATTTCGTTCGTGGAACCAAAGCGATTCTTGACCGCTCTCAAAATACGGAAGGCATGGTTGGCCTCTCCTTCGATATAGAGAACTGTATCAACCATGTGCTCCAGGACTTTCGGCCCAGCAATGAAACCTTCTTTAGTGACATGGCCAACCAAGAAGACCGGGATGGAGAGATGTTTCGCCAGGTAGAGGAGTCGACTTGACGCCTCCCGGACCTGGCTGATTGATCCTGGAGTGGATGGGAGTTCAGAAGAATAAATGGTCTGAATGGAATCGACGACCACTGCGGAAGGCCTGAGAGTCTGAATATCCTGGAGGATCTTCTCTAAAGATGTCTCTGATACGACAAAAAGTTGAGGAGAGGAAACACTCAGCCGGTCTGCTCTCATCTTGGTCTGCTGAAGAGACTCTTCTCCGGAGACATAGAGGATCTTCTTCCCATTCGAAGCCAAACGGCTCATCATCTGAAGGAGAAGTGTTGATTTCCCTATTCCCGGATCGCCTCCCACTAAGACCACTGATCCAAAAACGATCCCGCCTCCTAACACCCGATCGAACTCCGAGATCCCAACCTGAAGCCTCTCTTTCTCTTCGCCCACAATTTCGGTGATGGGTGTAGGAACAGCTTCTGTCTCAAAACCCAGAGGGTCTCGTTCAGGAACCTTCTCCTCAACCACTCGTTCTTCAACGAAGGTATTCCATTCCTGACACCCCGGGCACCGTCCCAACCACTTCGGTGCCTGATACCCGCAGGACTGACATACAAAATGTGTCTTCGCCTTAGGCATAACTTAATTCTTCCTTATAAAGAGAGAAAGTCCTGCACTATCCGGATGCAGGGGCGTGCACCCTGAGTGGTGCATGGCAGGCATTTTAACAGAAAGGCTATGGGAGGTCAAAAAAGAAATCCCGGAGAGACGCTTTTGGAATGGTTACGAATGAGCGAAGATTGAGAAGGTTCGTCGAATGGTGATTCCTCTGGAGTGCCGGTACAATGAGGGTACCGACACTCCGAAGGGAATTGTTTTCAATACGAAAATTGTAGCCTAGATTTCCGAACTCTTGCCAGTGACTAAATGGAATCCATCCTCAGCTTCTTCAACCCCTGTTCAAACGTATCCTTCTCGGGGAGCTGCCCGGTGGGTGTCAACTTGTCGATAAGATCAGGCAGAAGGTTGGCCAGTTTACCGGAAACATCTTGGTTTGATGCACCCAGCTTCTTGGCAAACTGTTGAATCAGGTCGCTTCCCAAGACGTCCTGGATCTGCTTACCCGAAACCGGGAGATTCTGTCCAGTGCTAACCCAGGAGGACATGATATCATTTAATCCTTTACTCTTGAATGTCTCCATCAAACCTTCCAATCCGCCCGTTTGAGGATTGGTGAGCAAACTCAGAGCGATGTCCAGGAGTGGGTTCTGAGTTCCTGCACTTCCTCCCAAGAATTTTCCTGCAAGCCCTTTCACAATTTGATCTAGTAATCCCATATTAACCTCCTTGATAAATATCCCTCGCGCCACCATGAGAGAACCGACAAAAACATCTTAAGCCGAAAAAGGCGGCCCTGACCATCTGCCAGGACCACCCACCTTTGCCTAACGAGGGAGAAACTCGATGCCAATGCCAATGCGACGTTGACATATCGAATCGACACCCAGATTAGTCAACCGTGATCATCTCCTTGATTTTACCGAATTCCTTCTCTTTAATTCCCTTAACCTTCTTGATGTCCTCAATGTTCTTATAGGGTCGCCCGTCAATGATAGCCTGGGCTTTTACCGGCCCGATTCCTGGAAGCACGTCAAGCTGCTCTTTGCTCGCTGTGTTAATATTGATTTTTTGGCCCGGGGCGAGCTTGGCGGCTTGTGCTTTGGCTGAAGGGGCTTTAGCCGCCGCAGCGGGAGCTGCAGGAGGCTGAGTTGGAGCTGCGGAACCAACCGTAACAAAGGGCTTCAAGTCCTCGATCTTTTTGGCGGAGAGACCGGCTTTCGAAAGTTCATCCACGGACTTATACGGACGCCCTGCAGTGATCTTCTTTGCCGTCGCCGGTCCGACGCCCTTCAGTGCCTCGAGCTCCTTCTCCGAGGCGGTGTTCAAATCGACCAGTCCCTTCTCCCCTTTGGCAGCGGCAGCCTTTGGCGCTGCGGGGGCTTTGGTCATCGGGGCAGTTGGGGCAGGCGCTGCCGCACCTGCCGTAACAAAAGGTTTCAGAGCATCAATCTGTTTGGTTGACAAACCCGCCTTTGAAAGTTCATCCACAGACTTGTACGGACGCCCCGCAATGATCTTCTTCGCAGTGGCGGGTCCAACGCCCTTTAGCGCTTCGAGCTCTTTGTCTGAAGCAGTGTTCAAATCGACCAGCGCCTTTTGGGCGTGCACATAAGCCATCGGGGCGCCCAGAAGCAGCAAACTCAAGAAGAGAATCACTACATGGAACCAATGAAACTTAAATGATGTGTTACCTTCCTTTTTTGACATGTTCACCCTCCTCCTTTTTCCTTATTGACCTTTCGTTGAAGCCTGGCAACACAGGCGTCACAGTCATCTAAGTTCCTTTCAATTCCGATGTGCAGTGACCGCAACGCGTTGCCTTGATGGGTATCGTTGACAAACAGTAAGGACAATCTTTCGTCGTTGGCACCGCAGGTGGAGCTGCCTCTTGTCTCTTCATTTGATTGATTCCCCGGATCAGAAGAAATACCGCGAACGCTACGACGACGAAACTAATTACGGTATTGATGAAAAAACCGTAATTAATGGACACGGCTCCTGCAGCTTTAGCGGTTGCGAGAGACTCATAGGGGCCTGCCGCCTTTGTGCCTTGTTTAAGCACGACAAAAAGATTAGAAAAATCGATATTCCCGAGAAGCAACCCAATCGGTGGCATGATCACGTCTGTGACCAGTGAGTTGACGATAGTTCCGAAGGCCGCACCGATGATAATTCCGACGGCCATGTCGACCACATTTCCCCGCATAGCAAATTCCTTAAACTCTTTCAACATTTTCCTCTCCTCCTTTTCTTATATTCTTATTGGTTTGGCGTATATTTATACCATACTTTTCCACCCGGTCAAACCAAAACATTTCAGGGAAGTTATTGACAATCGGGTTTTTTTCTTTATATATTTACAGATTATCTTGCATCTAAAGGAGGTCGAAAATGGCCCAAGCAACGCCAGGACTCCTAATTGCCAAAGGAAAGAGTGACATTTCCATACTGCCCAAAATGGCCAATCGACATGGCCTCGTTGCTGGAGCAACGGGTACAGGTAAGACAGTGACACTTCGAGTTCTGGCCGAGCAGTTCAGCAAAATAGGTGTTCCAATCTTCATGGCGGATATAAAGGGAGATCTCTCTGGAATTCCCTTTCCCGGGGGTGAAAATCCTAAGGTGGTTGAGCGGGTTCAGAAGCTTGGCCTCAAGGGTTTTAATTTCGAGGGTTGCCCTGCCGTTTTCTGGGATGTGTTTGGAGAACAAGGCCATCCAGTTCGGACGACCATTTCGGAGATGGGACCATTGCTTCTAAGCCGGATCCTCTTGCTCAATGAAATCCAAAGCGGGGTGCTCACCATCATCTTCAAGATTGCAGATGACAATGGCCTCTTGCTACTTGACCTCAAGGATCTCAAGACGATGGCCCAGTATGTGGGTGATAACGCAGAACAGTTCAAAACACAGTACGGAAATATTTCTGCGGCCAGCGTTGGCGCAATCCAGCGAAACCTTCTGACAATCGAGGAACAAGGGGGGGGCAAATTCTTTGGAGAACCTGCCTTAAACCTTCAGGACTTCATGCAGACAGACAAAGCAGGCAAAGGGATCATTAATATTTTGACTGCTGACAAACTGATGCAGTCCCCCAGACTTTACGCCACTTTTCTTCTCTGGATGCTTTCGGACCTATTTGAGCAGCTTCCGGAGGTTGGAGATCCTCAGAAACCCAATCTCATCTTCTTCTTTGACGAAGCCCACCTGCTCTTTGATGATGCCCCTAAGGCACTGGTTGATAAGATCGAACAAGTGGTTCGCCTCATTCGGTCCAAAGGCGTGGGCGTGTATTTTGTGACACAGAACCCTCTGGATCTTCCCGATACGGTATTGGGGCAACTTGGGAATCGGGTACAACATGCCCTCAGGGCCTTTACACCTAAGGACCAGAAAGCGGTCAAGGCGGCGGCAGAGACTTTCCGCGCCAACCCAAAACTGAATGTAGTCAAGGCGATCACAGAATTGGAGGTAGGGGAGGCCCTGGTCTCGGTCCTGGACGAAAAAGGTTCCCCCACCATTGTTGAACGTGCCTTCATTTGTCCTCCTCACAGCCGACTGAGTCCTCTGACCTCTGACGAACGGGCTCAGTCCATTCGAGGATCAGTGCTTTACGGCCATTATGAAAAGACGGTGGATCGTGAATCGGCTTACGAAAAACTGAAGACAAGAGCAGAGCAGAAGGCGGCGGAGTCTTCACAGGAGGAGATTCAGAAGCGCAAGGCCGCGGAACCCAAATCGCAGACGGAACAGCTTTTGGGGGCTGCGGTAAAGAGTGCAGCCCATGCCATCGGGAGCCAACTCGGACGCCAAATTATCCGGGGAGTGCTAGGCTCCATCTTTGGGGGAGGTCGAAAGAGTTAGATCAAGGAGAAGTTGTAACGAACAAAATGTTTGCGCATGATGAGCACCAAATCCGATCCTGATCCAAAGCGAGTACGGTCATTGAGCATCGGTTTCAGAGGTTTTTGGGGGGAAAGGATCGAGAAAGGAGGAAAAGGGGTGAGCGAAAAGGACGAAAAAGAAAAAGGTGGGTCGGACAGCTGGAGTGCGGAACAGTGGCATGAAGTCAAAAAGGGCGACACGCTTTCGAAGATCGCCGAACAGTATTATGGCGACGGAAGCCTCTACATGAAGATATTCGAAGCGAATCGCAATATCCTAAAAGACCCCAACCTGATCAAGGTGGGGCAAAAACTTCGGATTCCATGAGCATCGTTAGCATCCGCAGTTGCCCAAGGTTTGAAACGAATCGGTCATACCAAAAACAAAGAGAAGGAGGAAAGTCTATGCGTAAGATTGTATTGTTGTCGGTGTTGATGATTATAGTAGCAGGATTGATCTTGACGGGGTGCAGCAAGGTGAAGGGACAAGCGGAGGCCGCCTTGAAGGCAGCCGAAAAAGCGATTAGCGAGGCGAAGCCAGAGGCACAAAAACTCGTCCCCGACCAGATGAAAGCGTTGGAGGCAGCCCTGAACGGAGCCAAGGAAAAATTCGGCAAAGGGGATTACAAGGCCGCCCTGAGTGACGCTCAGGCGATACCGGGAAAAGTTAAGGACATGGTCGCATCCTTGAATGCTAAAAAGGATGAGCTGACCAAGACTTGGACCAATCTCGACCAAGGCATTCCCAAGATGATGGAAGCCATTAAGAGCAGGGTTGGCATCCTTTCGCAGAGCAAGAAGCTGCCGGCGAATCTCACCAAAGAAAAGTTTGAGGAAGCCAAGTCCGGGCTTGACAGTGCTCTAAAAGAGTGGGAAACGGCGAAAGAGAGTTTCAAGGGGGGTATGCTGGGAGAAGCTGTGGCCAAAGGAAATACGGTCAAGGAGAAGGCAGTTCAGGTTCTCCAGATTCTTGGCATGCCCGTTCCAGCAGCCGCGAAGTCATAGAGAAAGAGGGCCTAATGTTAGAGAATGCTCCGCAACGAGGGAATGTTCCTCCCTCGCAACGGGGCCAAAAAGAGATTTCTGAAAAAGTCCAGAAATCCCAAGAGAGCGAAAAGTATTTTTTTCAGAGCTCTCAAAAATATTCCTTGACGATTTTCAAATATCAATTAACAATTTGAATCTAAAATTCAGTTAAAGGAGGGTTCATATGAAGAAATTACTGGTGGTGATTGGAGTGCTTTTGATCGTTGCGGCTATCGCCTTTGCTCGCCCCCCGAAGACCGACTATCAGTGGACTGGGTCGGTTGTAGAATCAGATGGTGACCACTTGGTTGTCCAGAAAGGCGATGAGAAGTGGGAGTTTGCCATCGATAAAGATACCAAAATGGCCGGAACCCTGAAAGCTGGAGCAAAGGTGACTGTCAAGTACCTGATGAAAGCGACAAGCGTCGAGGTAAAGGAAGAGGCCAAGAAAGAAGCACCCAAGGCAGCACCCAAGAAGAAATAAGGAAGTTTCTGCTTTCTCTAAAAAGGGTGACTTCGGTTGTGAACCGGGGTCACCCTTTTTTGTTAGGGATCCTGCCTCGCCATTCTATCAGGATCATCAACTGAATAAAAACAATTTGGCTTTCGTCAAAAAGGATAAAGAGTTACAATAAACAAGGAGGGTTTCGCCATGAGGATGGTTAGATTTTTTGCCTTTCTATTTATCCTTTTCTTTATCCCGGTTTATTCTTTTTCGTCATCCTTGGAGTTTATGCAAATCAGCCTAATGGATGGCGATGTTCAGATCAGAACAGAGGATACGGAAGAATGGGTCCCTGCCTCCATCAATATGCCGTTGAGAGATGGAGATCGCATTTGGGTTCCCGAAGGAGGTAAACTAGAACTCCGGCTGAGAGATGGGGCCTACCTGAGGCTGGATGAAAGATCCGCCTTGGAGGTACTAACCCTGGATAAGGATTCCTTTCAGTTCTATTTAACCGAAGGTCATGCCTATGCCAATTTTAGTGGACAGAGAGGAAGTTTCCTCCAGATGGATACGCCGGTTTCTTCCATACGGGTTTATGACCGTTCGATTTTCAAAGTTGATCTGTCCGAGGATGGCCTTAATGAGATCTCCGTACTCAAAGGATCAGTCGATGTAGAGAGCCGAAGTGGAAAAACCACTGTCAAGTCAGGCTATACTCTCACACTGGAAGACGAGATCTATGCTGAACTCTCTCCCCTGGGCCCCCCGGATGACTGGGAAGGCTGGAATACGGAGAGAGACAGAAGGTTGGCTGAGAGGAGACCTCCTCCTTCCTATCTGCCCGAAGACTTGTATGCCTACTCCGGCGATTTTGAGACTTATGGAAGATGGGTCTATGCGAGTGGATATGGCTATGCATGGACACCGAGGGTTGTAGTCTCCGTCGGGTGGGCTCCCTATAGAATCGGAAGATGGGTGTGGATAGCTGGCGATTATGTGTGGGTCTCTTATGAGCCCTGGGGCTGGGTGCCCTATCACTATGGAAGGTGGGCATTTGTCGGCTCTATAGGATGGTGCTGGGTTCCCCCGGTCAGAGGGGCTGTCTTCTGGGGACCTGGTTTCGTAGCCTGGGTTCGAACTCCCACCTATGTAGCTTGGGTCCCTCTTGGCCCAAGAGAAATATACTATGGTCGTGGTCACTATGGTCCTTACAGTGTTAATATCACAAATGTCAACGTCACAAATATCCAGGTGAATAAGACGGCTTATAAAAATATCCAAGTGCGCAATGCGGTTACCGTGGTCCACCATGATACCTTTGTTAAAGGAAAACATGTGGATGTGAAAGTGAAGGAGAATCCATTCCTGAAGGAAAAAATAAGCGTGGTCGGGCCGGACATAAAACATGAGAGGACCACCGGCATGCCTGTCGTCAAAGAAGTTCCCCAGGCCAAACGACCGCCCGAACCGATCCGGGAGATACGCGTCAAGGAATTGAAGGAAAAGCGTCCGCTGGTAAAAGAAAGAAATGCCTCTGTTCTAAGGCCCGAGTCACCTGCGAAGGATATGACTCCGAAGGTGAAAGAAGGTAAGCCTGTCCAGAGGGATTTCGAAAAGGCAAAAGAGCCCAGACCTCCTCAGAGGGAGACAGAAAAATCCCGCGAAGTCAAACCTTCGGAGAAAAAGATAGAAAGGCCAAAGTCCGTAGAGAAGAGTGCAGAGAAACCTCCGGAGTCCAAACCACCCGAGAAAGGAGTCGAAAAAACTAAAGAACTCAAACCAACAGAAAAAAGAATCGAAAAACCCCAAGAATCAAAACCACCGGAGGGGCGCACAGAGAAACCTAAAGGAGCGGAAAAAGCCAAAGAAATCAAACCTACGGAAAGGACAATTGTAAAACCTCCGGAATCCAAACAGGATATAAAAGGTATGGAGAAGCCTCGAGAGATGAAATCGCCAGAGAAGACCATTGAAAAAACAGGGCCCACCGAAAAGAAGATTGACAAACCTCAAGAATCGAAGTCACAACCTAAGTCACCGGAAAAAGGGATTGAGAAACCCAGGGAAATCAAGGCACCAGAAAGGACGATTGAGAGACCTCGAGAAATTAAACCGACAGAAAAGGGAGTAGAGAGGCCTAAAGAATCCAGACCTCCTGAGAGGGCCATAGAGAGACCCAGAGAAGTTAAACCTTCCGAAGGGGTGGGGAGACCCCGGGAAACAGCCCCTCAGGAGAGAGGGGTCGAGAGGCCGAAGGAACTTAAGCAACCCGAAAGAAAAATTGAATCACCCCGGGAAACAAAACCCCCGGAGAGAGGAATCGAAAGATCGAGACCTCCTGAAGTTGAAAAAGAGAAGCCCAGATCAATGGAGAGAAGGCAAGAAGGCCCCCGGGCATTTAAACAAGGATAAAATTTTAGAAGACCTGAGTTATAAACTGGTCTCTCTATTGTCCGACGGCCTTCATAAAATCTTTATCCTGCAGGATCGCGACAACGGCCTTATAAACGGCACCATCAACAGATCGATATAGGCTAGCTGGCGAGGCATTATTGCCCTCGTAGCTTTTGGACCATGTTCCATCCTTCCTCTCAACCCGAACGTTCACGACACAGCGAGTTGAAAACGATCCTCAGTAGAGTCCTGTTTGTTCAACCTTAACTCTTAAGATCTCTTGACTATCAGGGGATATCTGTACCCCCCTGCCCCTGAGTTCACTCTCCAATTGACTGACGACGAAACTGGTCCACACCTTGTAATCTGCATACCATTTATGGAAGCCCTGAGATGCTATGAGGGTGAGCTTGGAATCCGGAACACCGTTTTCAAGAGAAATCGCCTTGTTGACATTCATTGGACCGACTACGTCCATTTTTACTGGAATCGGACCTCTTGGAACTGCGATGTGGGAACACGCCGAAAGAAGAAAAGTGAGAGTCACAATTAACGAAGTAAGAACGAGCTTTTGAGTTTTGGTCATTTCTTTACCCTCCCTATTTTGAGATTTTGTCTTAACTCCTGTTGAGGTACATTGCTTCCTACCGAACGCTTTAGGTTCAATGAGCAAGCATTGTGCCAGATTTCTTAATGTTTATAACTTATTGAAATTTTATTGTATTTGGAAATAGGGGTTGAAGAGAACAAACACTTCGGTGGTCAATTTTTGTTCATCTTGGCGAGTTTTGTAAACAAAATACCCTTCTTACTTTAGTTCGAATCTTACTCCAGCGGCGAAGCTGGCAGATATACGTTTGTTTAGCAAATAAGGGCTCCGTCTAATGGTGACGGTAAAGTCGAACGCTCGACTCTACGAGATACCCATTTCCTCAGGACAATGAACGTTAAACGATGAACAGTTCATTGTTCATCGTCCGTCGTTTGTTTCCTATTTCCACCCAGACGGGCTTCTTAACCGTAACCTCAGCCCAAACACTCGGAGCATTTTCATGCTTCAGAACGCTCGTGTAGTGCGTCCAATGCTTCTTTACATTACTTCCAAAGCTGTCATTCCTGCCCCGTATCCCGTGGTCGGGTCTAATCGACAAGTACGGGGTAAACTCCAGCGGGAATCCCGGCCAGAAATACTGGATTCCGGGTCAAGCCCGGAATGACAAACGAATTAAAAGGACTTTTGACGCGGTACGCTAAGGTACTTGCTCCCTATTTTTTGAATACCTCTTTCAAAAGATCTGTCACCCGTGCCTGGGGATTTGTCCGTATCTTACGTTCCTCCTCTCCCACAACATGGAAGAGTCCATCAAGGGCTTTGGTCACGACATAGCCATCTATATCAAATGTCTCTTTCTTGACGAATGGGATGGACTCATATTTCCCCACGAGCTCCTTGTATTGTCGCGTTACACCCACCTCATTCATGGCTTTATCAACCACAGGCCGAAAAGCAGCAGTTAGTCTGTCCGTCGTCTTCCCTTTGAAATAGTCAGTCGCCGCTGTCTCATTGCCTGACCAAATCTTTCGGACATCTTCAAACGTCATCTCTCCGATGGCATTCCAGAAGATCTGTTTCGCAGCACGAGCGGCCTGTTCAGCTGCCCGGTTCATGCTCAGAACGAACTGATCGACCTGAGGGCCATAACCAACGACCCTTAGTCCCTTTTCCAGGGTCCGGAGCTTCTCCGGCATGAGGATTTTGATGGCCTCGTTAAGAAAGTACCCATCAGTCTTTCCTGTTAGACCGACGGCATTCTCAGTTCCGATCTTCAGGGCCTCCTTCAAACCGGAGCCAATCTTGGCATCACTCAGGTCACCCTTCTGGCCGATGCCTAACCCTTTGAAAATCCGATCAAGCTGGGCGGAGGCAGGAACGGCAACAAGCATCACCATCATGCAAACAATGAATACTCGAATCTTCATCATCCTGCTCCTTTCTCTGGACACCTACAACAATGGAAAAAAATCTTCAGAATCAAAGTCTATTAGACTTCAAGAAATAAATCAACCCTTCGACTAAATGGCAATGACATTTGACTTTTGCAAGATAAATTTGTACAATTTGTTCAGATTGTATCAAGGCGTCGCGCATGAAAAATGTCGTTTCAATTAGTAATGCAAGAAAGGACCTTCCTAAAATGGTTAAAGAAATTCAAAGAAATCCGGAAACCGTTTTCAGAATTACGGTCCGTGATGAGCCGGTCGCCGAAATTAGATCGGCCAAGGCCATGGTGCAAGCCGGAGAGGCTGTTCGAAAATTGCTTCACCTCAGGCAGAAATTGTCTTTCCGCCTTAAAGGGAGAACCAAGGAACCAATCTCCCAAAGAGTTAAGGACCACCTCTATTCCCAGAGGAATGGATGATAGAGTTTCCTGGCCATCGAGCCTTCTGCGATACCTCTTTTTTCTTCGCTACCCTTTATCCAAAGGATGTCAACTATGATCGTGCAGGCGAGATCTTAAAGCAAGCATTAGATCGGAAGATTTCCCTTTGGACAACATGGGATATCATCAGCGAGACCGTCACCCTTCTCCTTTATCGGTTCAACGCCAAAGCAGCCATCCGATTTCTGGATGAAATGAGGCCTGTCCTTCATATTGTTGCCTACGATGACTCTGTCCGGGGAGAGGCAGAACGGATATTTCGCCTCTTATGTAGAGAGAGGAAGCTTTCGTTTTGTGACGCGATCTCTTATGTGGTGGTCAAAATGATCCTTAAGAATATCGTCTGTCTCAGTTTCGACGAGGACTTCAGCCACCTTGGTCTCACGGTCATTAGCTGATGCTGTACCCCTCTTTATTAAACGGTAATAAAAATAGCCCTTAAACCCTGGCCCCCTTGCATCCTTTCAATAGAGCATCTTTTTTGATATGAGTGTCACTATGGAGTTGGAAAATCAAGAGCTTCTCGTGGAAGGGGCCGAGGCGTTTGGAATTCGATTGAACGAAAAACAGATGGAGGCCTTTGATCTTTACCTCGGGGAGCTCCTCAAGTGGAATCAAAAGATCAATCTCACGGCCATCCGGACGGACAAGGGGATTGTCTTAAAACATTTTCTCGATTCCCTTTCCGCCTTTCCCTATCTTTCCAAAACGGCTTCTCTTCTGGATGTTGGATCCGGCGCGGGTTTCCCGGGAATCCCTTTGAAAATCGTTCGTCCCTCCCTCGAAATGACCCTGATCGATTCAGTCCGCAAAAAAATCGACTTCCAAAGGCATATCATCCGGATGCTCGGCTTGAAGGACATGGAGGCGATCCATGGTCGAATCCAGAATAAAGAAATTCTCCAGAGCATGACCGGGCGATTCGATGCAGTCATCTCGCGGGCCTTCTCTGACCTCCAGACCCTCCTCCTGCTTGCCTTTCCTTTCCTGAAGAAGGGAGGGGTCTTGCTTGCCATGAAAGGGGAACTAGATGAGAAGGAAATAGGTCTCCTTTCGAAACGAGAAGAAACGCGATACCGATTACAGGGAACCGCTTCTTTCTTTCTTCCCAAAAGCTCCTTTAAAAGATCGATTCTCCTGTTTGAAAAAGGATGAAAGTGTGCTATATACACATAGTCTGATAGAGGGGAGAGGGCCGTCCTGAAGAACAGGACTTGAGGTTGGAGGCAACATCTTTTCTAAACCTCAAACCTAAACTTGCCCCGTGGAATATGAGTTGAGAAGGATAGCTAGAGTGGTTGGTGAGTAAGAGACTCCCAGGGGGCAAGGTAAGAGCAAGTCCTTTATTCCACGGGGCGAGCGATCCTCAAACCTCAAGCGCAGCCCTGAAACCATATTAGGTTCAGGGCGCAGCGGTCCTGCATAGAATTGGATCATGGCGCGAGTGATCTGCATTGCCAATCAAAAAGGGGGAGTGGGTAAGACGACCACGGCAATCAATCTCTCTGCCTCCATTGCAGTCGCAGAAAAAAAAGTTCTGCTCATTGATATCGATCCTCAGGGAAATTCGACAAGCGGGATGGGTTTCAGCAAGGAAGAACCTCGGGAGACCATCTATCACGCCCTGCTCCGGGGTTCAGGATTGAAAGAGATGATCCAGAAGACAGAACTTTCCTGTCTCGATATGGTAACCTCGAACACGGATCTGATCGGTGCGGAAGTAGAATTGATCCAGGTGAAGGATCGGGAGAAAAAGTTGGTCTGTCTGATCAAGGAAGTGGAGGCGGAGTATGATTATATCCTTATCGACTGTCCCCCTTCACTGGGTCTTCTGACGATCAATTCCCTCACCGCCGCTCATTCCGTAATCATTCCTCTTCAATGCGAATACTATGCCATGGAGGGGTTGGGGCAACTTCTTAAAACGATCCGCCTGATCAAACAGGCTCTCAATCCGAAACTGGAGATCGAAGGGATTCTGCTGACCATGTTTGATAGTCGAAACAACCTTTCCCATCAGGTGGCTCATGAGGTGAAAAACCACTTCAAAAACAAAGTGTTTGAGACCATCATTCCGCGTAACATTCGGCTGAGCGAAGCGCCCAGCCACGGGAAGCCTGTGGTTTTATATGATATCCATTCCAAGGGTGCAGAAAGTTACTTAAGCCTCGCCAGAGAAATCATGGCAAATGGAAAGATCAATGGCAACTAAGAAAATGGCTTTGGGGAAAGGGTTGGGAGCCCTTCTTCCGGAATATGACCAAGGAGAATCGAGAGCTCTCTTCTACTGCGGGATTGAAGAGATTCTGCCCAATCGGTCTCAACCCCGGAAACACTTCGACGAATCAAGACTTCAGGAGTTGGCGGAATCCATCAAAGAAAAAGGAATCCTGGAACCGTTGATCGTCAGAAAGGTCGGCCAGGGTTATGAGTTGATCGTTGGGGAACGGCGATGGAGAGCCGCTCAAAAGGCCGGGCTGAAGGAAGTTCCAGTGCTGGTGAAGGAGGTGGAAGGCCGAGAGGCTTTGGAACTCTCCCTCATTGAAAACCTGCAGAGGGAGAATCTGAACCCTATCGAGGAAGCAGAAGCCTTTAAACGTTTGACAGAGGAGTTCAACATCAGCCAGGTGGAATTGGCCACACAGATCGGGAAGGATCGAACGACCATTGCCAATGCCCTCCGTCTTCTCAAACTCCCCTCGGAGGTAAGAAATCAGCTCTTGCAGAACCGCATCACTTCCGGACACGCCAGGGCGATTCTCAGCCTCGAGACAAAAGAAAAACAGAAGGAACTCTGCTCTCTGATCATCCAGAAAGGGCTCTCCGTGAGAGAGGCCGAAGCCCTCGCCAAACGGTGGTCAGAGAAACCGAGGAGACCGACCGCTCCAGCCCGAAGGAAGGGAGAATTGGAAAGTCAATTGAACAGCCTCCAGGATTCCCTGAGGCAACGCTTAGGAACAAAAGTCCGCATTCTATCAAAAGGGAAGAAAGGAAAGATCGAAATCGAATACTATTCCCATGAAGATCTGGGAAGAATCATACAAACCATATTGGGCGAAGGAAAAGCTTAGTAGTTCTTGGGATACATACTAATGTCAAATTTCAAAATCCCTGCCTACCGGCAGGCAGGCAGATTTCAAATCAATGTCAAATGTCAAAAGGTTGTGACTTTAGAATATAGTTTGGCATTTGGCAATTTGGATTTCATTGGAACTTTGAAATTGGACATTTGAAATTTTCTGGTTAACGAAAGGAGTCATCTATGTTAGGAAAATCACAGTCATCAAAAGGTGATTCAAAACTCTCCTCACCCATGGAGGAAATCAGCGCCTTCCTGGGAAAGGAGACCGTCTTTGAAGGAAAGATGACCTTTGAAGGCGTCTTCCGTCTCGATGGAAAGTTTGAAGGTGAGATCTTCGAGAGTGGCACCCTCATCGTGGGGGAAACTGCAGTCGTTAAAGGAAAGGTTGGTGTCAATACGCTCATCATCAATGGCCAAGTGGAAGGAGAAGTGTATGCCCAAGGGAGGGTGGAAATCCATTCTACGGGGAAACTCCATGGGAACCTTTCTACCCCCATCATCACCATCGCTGAAGGGGGAATCTTTGAAGGTCACTGTAAAATGGAAGGACAACCCGATCAAAAAGAGAATCTTGACCTCTTCCCCCATAGAAAGGATGTCCCTATATCCTCTTAATATTTAAAGGATATATAAAAAAAGATTGACAACGTTTTTGAGGTATGTTAACTGATTCACATTTTGTAAGTTTCACATCGTTTTCTGCCTAACAAAACCCAGGAGCACTATCTGAAAGAATGGGTAAGACCTCTTCAATTCTTACTTACGGTGGGTTGGTATGTGGTATCGAGCCTGCTCATCCCGGTCGGGATTGGTTATTGGCTCGATCGTCCGCGGATGCTTAATAAGAGTCCTTTATTCACATTGATCGGTCTCGGTGTTGGAACGGTGATCGCTTTCGGTGGTCTGATTCGGATGCTCCTCCGATATCAGGCGGAGCAAGAAGAATTAAGAAAAAATAAGCAGAACAGAGAATAATGGGCTCCGGTCGACTAAAGATTCTTGTATTTTTCTTTATTCCCGTCTTAATCCTCTTCTTCATCGGCATGGTGTTTGGTCCTCTTGGATCCAGTTTTTTGGGGAAGAAGCCACCGGGCATCTTCAACATCCCAAGACCTCACGTGGCCCTACCTGCAGAACCTGTCCTTCATGTCGGTCACTTCTCGATTACGAATACCCTCATTGCCTCGTGGTTTACCATTCTGGTGCTAGTCGGTTTCTCCATTTTCTTAACCCGAAAGATGAAACTCATTCCCGGAAGGCGCCAAGGTCTGGTGGAGGTTGTTGTTGAGGGGCTTTTAAATTTTGTCGAAGGTATTGCTGGAAAAAGACATGCCCCCATGCTCTTTCCCGGTGTTGCCACCATCTTCATCTACGTCATCTCGAACGCCTATCTCGCCCTCCTTCCCTTTTTCGGCACGATTGGAATCCATGGGCATGGAGGTGAACATGGAGGGGAATTCGCGGCCATCTTTCGGGCTGCGAATACGGATGTCAATGTCCCTCTCTCCATTGCTCTCATGTCCTTCTTCTTTGTGGAGAGCTGGGGCATGAGGGCCATCGGTGTCTCTCACTATCTCGGCGAGTTCTTCAATGTCCGTCAATTCCTTCAAGGCCTGAAAGAGCTCTTCACTGGAAAGATCAAGACGGGCCCTATGAATATTGTTTTTGGCTTTATCAATTTGTTCGTCGGTGTTTTAGAGATCTTCAGCCATTTGACGCGGATGCTCAGCTTCACCTTTCGTCTTTTCGGCAATATGACAGCCGGTGAGATTTTGATTCTCGTTTCCTGTTTTCTGATTCCCCTTGTCTTTACGATTCCCTTTTATGGGTTGGAGCTGCTGATCGGTATGATCCAAGCGCTTATTTTCTCAGGTTTAACGCTGGTCTTTGGGACGATTGCGATATCTCCGCATGAAGAGTGAAGCTCCCCGCCCCTGCCTACCGGCAGGCAGGCATCCCGTTAGGACGGGACAGGCACGGCGGGGCTTCCCGGCAAGGTAATATCATTTTGTATTGTGCCCCTTGGCCCCGCCAACGAGGCGGGGCATGCAGGGCACGTTCCGGTCACATGGATGATTAGGAAAAAAAGAGAGGAAAGGAGGGATATAAATGACACCAGAAGTAGTAAAAATGCTAGTGATTGGGTTAGCCGCGGGTTTGGGGTTTTTTGGTCCGGCATTAGCCTTGGGGTTGATCGGCTTTTCGGCCATGCAGTCCCTGGGACGCAACCCTGAAGCCAGAGGGGCCATTCTGACCAACATGATTCTGATTGGTGCTCTCGCCGAGGCTATTGGGATTTACGTCCTAATCGTATGTATTATCATGGCCATGGTTGTCAAATAAGGAGGTGTACGATGGGAGAGGGAGGATTGCCCGCAAGTTTAGCGGCCATTATCATTGCCATAATCATATCAGTATTTTCTCTCGCTGGGTTAGCGATGTTCCTGGTCCTGCGAGCGGGAGTTTAGTCTGCTACTAATGCAAAGTTGAAGGGGGCACCATGGGAGGCTTCGCCAGTCTGGGTGTCAATTTACCATTGTTGGTAGTTTTTGTTATCAATTTCATCATCCTATTTGTTCTCTTACGCCTCTTCTTATACAAACCCGTACTGAAGATGCTGGACGAGAGGGCAAAAAGAACAGCAGACGCGATGGAACAGGCAGAGGCGACCAAGAAAGAATATGAGCAAGCCAGGGTAGAAGTACAAAAACAGATCGAGAAAGGTCGTCAAGAGGGTCAGGCCTTCATTGCTCAGGCGATGCAGGTGGGGGAAAGGCTAAAGGAAGAATCGAGACAGGAGGCGCAAAAACAGGCGCAGGTTATCGTTGACCGAACTCGAACTGAGTTAGAGGCAGAGCGCGAGAAAATCGTTGGGGATTTGCGCCGGGAGTTTGTGGACATTTCTATATCGGCGGCTGAAAAAGTGATCAAAGAGACCCTGGATAAAGAGAAACATCGTAAGCTGATTGAAGAGACACTTCGGGAAAGTGTTACTTTCAAGAAAAGTAAATAAAACAAAATGTGTAATTTGACATTTGGTTTTATTTATCCTGAGGAGCCCAGTGACGAAGGATCTCTTAGAGACCCTTCGCTCTGCTCAGAGTCATTGCGAACGAAGCCCTGCACCCTGCCTACCCTGCCTACCGGCAGGCAGGCGCAGGCAGGCAATGACTACTTTATTGGATATTCTGCGATAAGAAGATGCCGAGAATAAGTTCCGGTAAACGCTACGCCCAGGCTGCTTTTGAGCTGGCTCTTGAAAGAAATGAATCGGAGAGCTGGCAAAAAGGCTTGAAGAAAATTGCCGATTTGGCGACCCATGGAGAACTCATGGCTTTGCTGGAGAACCCTCGGCTTCCCTTCGCTGCCAAGAGAAGTCTTCTGCAAAAGGGATTGGGTGAGATAAACCCGCTGGCTTTTAACCTGGCTCTTCTTCTGGCGAGTAAAGGTAGATTAAAACTCGCCAACGATATATCACAACAGTATAACGAACTGTTGGATTTTCATCGCGGTATTGAACATGCCGAAGTGATCGCGGCAATGCCTTTGATTGACGAAGATCGGGAGGCAATTTCCCGCCGACTGGGAGAAATCGTCGAGCATAAAGTAGTCATTGACGCTCAAGTCGATCCTTCCATCATAGGGGGATTCATCGCCCGGATTGGTGATACGCTGATTGATGGCAGCATACGCCAGAGATTAGAAACCTTGAAGAAGAGTTTGGTTGTGGCTGGGAAGTAAGAAGGAAGAGGATCGGCCCTTGAAAAGGGCCTTAAGGAGCGTCCCCTGAATGGGACTGAAGGATCGGGCGAAAGCCCTTGAGGTTGGAGGAGCGTCCCGCACAGCGGGACTCGAGGTAGGAGGCAAAATCTTTTCTTAGCCTCAAACCTCAAGTGAAACGATCCTCAAGCGGAGCCCTGAAACCCTATGAGGTTCAGGGCGGAGCGATCCTCTAACAATTTACAAAGGAGAGGGGTTAATATGGCAACCCGTGAACAAGATATCGTTGCGGTCATCAAAGAGCAGATTGAACGTTTTGGTGCTGGTGTGACGGTCACCAACGTAGGGACGGTGATCGAGGTGGGCGACGGGATTGCTCGCATCCATGGACTGGGGCAGGCGGCCTACAATGAATTGCTTCAATTTCCTCACGACATCACTGGTTTGGCGTTGAACTTAGAGGAGGACAATGTCGGAGCGGTGATTCTTGGCGATTGCAGCAAGATCAAAGAGGGAGATGAGGTCAAGGCGACAGGGAGAGTCATCGAGATTCCTGTAGGAGATGCCTTAATCGGAAGGGTCGTTGACCCTCTGGGACGTCCCCTTGATGGTAAAGGACCCATTAGGGCCGGAAAGACTCGTCCAGTAGAGAGAGTGGCGCCAGATGTAACAAAGAGAGCACCGGTCAATACACCCGTCATGACGGGCATCAAGGCAATCGATAGTATGATCCCTATTGGCCGGGGCCAGCGTGAGCTTATTATCGGTGACCGTTTTACCGGCAAGTCGGCCATTGTCCTTGATTCGATTATCGCTCAGAAGGGGCAAAATCTGATTTGCATCTATGTCGCCATAGGCCAGAAAACATCCAAAGTGGCGCAGGCGATCGCGAGTCTAGAGAAGTTTGGAGCCATGGAATATACGATCATCGTAGCAGCAGATTCCTCTGACCCCGCTCCACTCCAATATATCGCCCCCTATGCAGGCTGTGCCATAGGTGAGGAGTTTATGGAGCAAGGGAAAGATGCTTTAATCCTCTATGACGACCTTTATAAACATGCTTGGGCTTACCGTCAGCTCTCTTTGTTATTGCGTCGCCCGCCAGGCCGGGAGGCTTATCCCGGAGACATTTTTTATCTACATAGCCGGCTTCTGGAAAGGGCTGCTAAATTAGCTCCTGAATTTGGAGGGGGCTCGCTGACCGCTCTGCCTATCATTGAGACTCAGCTTGGAGATATGTCCGCCTATATCCCAACCAATGTTATTTCCATCACCGATGGACAGATTTATCTCGAACCCGATTTGTTCAATGCTGGGGTGCGTCCGGCCATCAATGTCGGATTATCCGTCTCCCGGGTAGGGGGTTCCGCTCAAAGGAAAGCGATGAGACAGGTAGCTGGAAAATTGAGACTGGAGCTCGCCCAATTTCGCGAATTAGAAGCCTTTGCAAAGTTTGGCAGCGAGGAATTGGATAAGGCGACCAGGGACCAACTGGAGCGTGGCCGCCGCATTACCGAAATATTGAAGCAACCTGCCAACACCCCCATGTCCCTTGGAAAGCAGGCAAACATTCTTTATGGCGTCACCAACGGTTATCTCGATGACGTTCCGGTGGAGAAGGTGATTTCATGGGAAGAAAACTTCCATCGTTTTATGGAGACGAATCACCCGGATATCGAGAAACAGATCATGACCGATAATGAAATAAAACCGGAGACAGAAAACCGTTTGAAAGCAGCGATCACAGAATACAAGAAGCAAGCTATCTGAGAGCTCCATCATGGCCAACATTCAAGCATTACGCCGTCGCATACGAAGTATCCAGGGTACCACAAAGATTGTCCGCGCCATGGAGATGGTGGCGACCGCTAAAATGCGAAGAACCCAACAGCGGGCACTGGCAGGCCGGCCTTACACTGAAAAAATACGTCAGGTGATTGCGGATCTCGCCATCGAACCCCGCATCAAAGGGAAAATCCTTCCATTACTACAGAAACGGGAAGTGAAAAAAATTGCTATCGTCCACATAGGTACCGACCGAGGATTATGTGGTGGATTGAATACGAACCTGAATCGGCTTGTGGCTGAGTTTATCCTGCAACAAAAGGTCCCTGTGACCATGATTACGGTAGGCCGTAAGGCGAGAGCTTTCGCTCGGATTGCCAAACTGGATGTACGTGCCGAATTCGCTGGAATCAGCGACCGGGCCACCATGTTGGAAACCATGCCGATCTCAAGAGTCTTGATGGATGACTATAGCAGGGGTGAGGCCGATTTAATCTACCTTGCCTATCCCCGTTTTGTCAGTACGATGCTGCAGAGACCTACAATCGAAGCACTGCTTCCGATTGAGCCAGCAAAGCTTCCTCCGGGACAGGTGGCGGAATATATTTATGAGCCTGATCCTTTTTCGGTTTTGAATGAATTGTTACCCCGATTTGTAGAGATGGAGGTCTATCACGCTGTTCTTGAGCTCATTGCGAGTGAGCAATCCGCACGGATGGTAGCCATGCGAAATGCGGGTGACAATGCGGAAGATCTGATCAAAGATTTAACCTTATCATTGAATAAAGCAAGACAGGAGATGATCACCAAAGAAATCTGTGATATCAGCGGAGGGGCTGAAGCGTTAATGACATAAGCAAATTAATAATCCCCCATCCCCCCCTTTAGAAAAGGGGGGGATGGGGGGATTTGAAACGTTATTTTCGAGTTAAGGAGCTAAAGATGGCAAAAGGGAAAGTCGTACAAGTGATAGGAACCGTGGTGGATATGGAATTTCCTAAGGGTGAGTTGCCGGCCATCTATAATGGCATCACCATCCCCATGAACGGCAGTAAGGTGATCGTGGAGACACAAGCTCATATTGGCAACAATTGGGTGCGGGGTGTCTCTTTGACCCCCACCGATGGTTTGGCAAGAGGAGCGGAGGCGATTGATATGGGGACTCCCATTTCAGTCCCTGTAGGACGCGCAACCCTCGGTCGGTTATTCAATGTCTTTGGCGAAGCGATTGATGGACTGGGTGAAGTGAAAGCAGACGAGAAATGGCCAATTCACCGTCCGCCTCCTCCCCTGACAGAGCAGGAGACCGTTCCCCAAATGCTCGAGACAGGACTGAAAGTAATGGACCTGATCACCCCCTTTACAAGGGGTGGGAAGATCGGTGCCTATGGGGGTGCCGGAGTCGGTAAGACCGTCATCATCATGGAGCTCATTCGCAATATCGCCGCGGAGCATGGAGGGTTTTCTGTCTTTGCGGGTGTGGGTGAAAGATCCCGCGAGGGCAACGACCTCTGGCTAGAGATGAAAAGATCGGGCGTTATGGATAAGACCGTGATGGTCTTCGGTCAGATGAATGAAACCCCCGGTGTTCGCTCCCGTGTGGCCCTCACGGGTGTGACGGTCGCAGAATATTTTCGCGATATCGAAGGCCAGGATGTCCTCCTATTCATTGATAATATCTATCGCTATGTTCTGGCGAATATGGAGCTATCCGCCCTTCTGGGACGCATGCCGTCAGCAGTCGGTTATCAGCCAACTTTGGGGACAGACGTTGGAGAATTGGAAGAAAGGATTACCACGACGAAGAAGGGCTCCATCACCTCTTTTCAGGCAATCTATGTGCCGGCCGATGATTACAGCGATCCAGGGATTGTGGCCACTTATGGCCATCTCGACGCCGTTGTGGCTTTAGAGCGTTCGATTGCTGAGTTGGGGATTTATCCGGCTGTCGATCCCCTGACTTCCACCTCTCGAATCCTTGATCCTGCCATTGTTGGTGAGGAACATTATCGAGTCGCTCGAGGGGTGCAGACGACCTTGCAAAGATATAAAGAATTGCAGGATATCATCGCTATCTTGGGTATAGAAGAATTAAGTCAGGAAGATAAGCTCATCGTAGCCAGGGCCAGAAAGATCCAAAGGTTCTGTTCCCAACCCTTCCATGTGGCTGAACAATTTACTGGAACCCCGGGCAGGTACGTCCCCATTAAGGAGACCGTGAGAGGTTTTAAAGAAATCTTGGAAGGAAAACACGATGACCTTCCTGAAGGCGCTTTCTATCTTGTTGGCACCATTGATGAGGCCGTCGAAAAGGCCAAAAAGATGAAGGGCTAATCGTCTCATGGCGTGGCCATTGATGTCATTGCGAGCAGAGCGAAGCAATCATTAAACTTTCCCCTCCCCCTTAGATGGGGGAGGGCGAGGGTGGGGGTGATTTGAAACGATGGCAACCTTCAAATTAGAGATCGTCACTGCAGAGAGAATGATCTTCTCCGACGATGTGAGCGCAGTCATTGCCTGGGGGGTCGAGGGGCAATTAGGCATTCTTCCCCATCATGCCCCTCTCATGACCATGCTTCAGCCCGGGGATTTAATGATCAGAAAAGATAAGGAAGAGGAATTCTTTGCCATCAGTGGTGGCTTTCTCGAGGTGCGCCCTGATAAAGTGATTGTCTTGGCTGATGCCTGTGAACGGATCGATGAAATTGATATTGCTCGCGCTGAGGAAGCGAGGAAGCGTGCTCAGGAAACGATGAAGGCTGCACCTCTGACCGCAGAGGCGGCCACGGCTGAAGCGGCGCTGCGTCGCTCATTAGCCAGATTGAAGGTGGCTGAGAGAAAACGCCGCAAACCACAACGACCAGCATAACTGTAATTTTTCTCACCTAACTTTGACCTCCTTACTACTTCGAGCTCTCAACCGCCAAAAGGTTGCCAGAAGGGAGTCCTCTTATTTGTCTTTTGGTTTTTATTCTCAACCAGCGTAACCTTCCAGTAGATAATGGAACACTTTCTTATCTTCACAAAAAGAAACAAATTGTGAAACAATCATCCGAAAATAAATACTCCATCCAATAATGAGGGCTCAATTCGGCATTGCTAAATGTGGGCTTCTTCCTCAAAGTGTGACTTTTAATACTTTTGCCTCAATGCAACATTTCAACTGGTAATGACAAGTACTTTTTATTGACGAATCCATTCAAAATTAGTATACGTATATTGAGGAAGATGTCTGTTTTGGCCATACAAAGCCCTGGAGACTAAGTGAAAGGGTAAGGAATATTAGATCCTCTTGGGGAAACGCTTTAAGATGAATCCTGATACTGATAAATAAAAGATTTAGAAAGGAGACACTCTTATGGCCGGGATCTCGCCAGCAATCTTTTTTTTGATCGTTTTTCTCATTATCGTTGCCTCCGCATCTATCAAAATCCTAAGGGAGTATGAGCGGGGCGTTATCTTCCGTTTGGGAAGACTGATC
>Ga0315282_10001468_pt1 | contig 44284 bp, 43 predicted proteins | sample YL17G07_20_MG_FD_203693 | JGI IMG/M metagenome (GOLD analysis project Ga0315282, IMG submission 203693) | Sediment microbial communities from Yellowstone Lake, YNP, Wyoming, USA - YL17G07_20 | ecosystem: Environmental > Aquatic > Freshwater > Lake > Sediment | place: USA: Wyoming | collected... | reverse complement strand
CGAGAAGGCGTTCTCGAAGGCGACCCAGGCCTCCAGGATCACGAACGAGATCGTGGAGTCGTCCCGCATCCTCCTGACCTACATGGGCATTCCTGTCGTGCAGGCCCCGGAGGAGGGCGAGGCGCAGGCCGCATACATGGCCTTGAAAGGAGGCGTCTGGGCCGCGTCCTCTCAGGACTTCGATTCCCTGCTGTTCGGAGCCCCAAGGCTCGTGCGGAACTTGACCCTTACCGGCAAGAGGAAGATGCCCGGTCGGAACGACTACAAGACCGTGAGCATCGAGGTCGTCGAATTGAGCAGGGTCCTCCACCAATTGGAGCTCACAAGGGAGCAGCTCATCGACCTGTGCATACTCATGGGGACCGATTACAACAGCGGCGTATCCGGGATCGGTCCGAAGAAGGCCTTGAAGCTAATGCGGGAGCACGGGAGCATCGATGCGGTGCTCAAGTTCATCAAGGGCGAGATCCCCATGTTGGAGGGAGTGAGGCGCCTCTTCCTCGAGTACGAGAAAACGGACGAGTACCGACTGGACTGGAAGGCGCCGGACAAGGAGAAGGTGATGGAATTCCTCTGCGAGGGACACGATTTCTCGAGGTCCAGGGTGGAAGGCGCGCTGAGCAGGATCGAGGAGAGACACAAGGCGGAACACGCTCAGACGCACTCGCAGAGCAGCCTCGACGTCTTTGGATGATCCCGCTCCCGAACCGTCCGCAGGGCGTGGGAAAAGTCGGCACTAGCTCATTATCAGAATGAGTGCCAGAGTCCTATAGTTATAAATGGGGCAAGACACATTAGGCCCCTAGGGACGGCGATGATAAAGCAGGTCCAATCTACATACAATCCGGCAGAGCTCGAGAAGAAGGTAAGAGAGAATTGGATTCGCAACAACACATATAAGAAGGTCAAGGATCTGCGCTCGAGCGGTGCGGACTTCTACTTCGTTGATGGACCTCCGTATACTACTGGCTCGATCCATCTGGGGACGGCGTGGAACAAGATCCTGAAGGACACTATCATCAGATTCAAACGGATGCAGCGGTTCAACGTCCGCGATCAGCCTGGCTACGACATGCACGGCCTGCCGATCGAGGTCAAAGTCGAGCGGACGATCGGAGTGAAGAGCAAGAAGGAGATCGAGGACTACGGGATAGATAAGTTCGTCAGCACCTGCAGGAACTTCGCCATCGACCTCCAGAAGCGCATGACCGAGCAGTTCAAGGAGCTCGGCGTGTGGATGGACTGGGACAACCCCTACCTCACGATTGCTCCGGAATACGTCGAGGCGGCCTGGTGGACGCTGAGACGGGCATACGACAAGGGTCTGCTAATATCCGCGAACCGCGTTCTGTCGTGGTGTCCGCGCTGCGAGACCGCGCTGGCGGAGGCAGAGATCGAGTACTGGGACGAGAGCGATCCATCGATCTACGTGAAATTCCCTCTTCGGGACGAGGAGGGCGTGTCTCTTTTGATCTGGACGACCACACCGTGGACCCTCTTGGCGAACATGGCGGTGGCGGTTCATCCAGATTTCACATATGCTAAGGTCACGTATTCCCGGTCGGACGGAAAAGAGAAGGAGACCGTTATCGTGCTAGAGGACCTCGCGGAGGAGGTCGGGGCACTTGTGAACTGGGACGAGTACGAGATCACCGAGCAAATAGAAGGGGATGACCTGGTCGGGTTGGAGTACCTCACGCCATTCTTAGACGACATCCCATACCAGAAGACCGTAACCGGAAAATGGGCGCATCGCGTCATCCCATCATCCACCGTTGCCGCGGAGAACACAGGTTTGGTGCACATCGCCCCTGGCCATGGTCCCGAGGATTTCGAACTCGGACAGGAGTTCGGGATCGAGGCATTCTGTCCCGTTGACGAGAGCGGTAAGTTCAGCCCGGAGGCGGGAGAGAAGTTCTCGGGCAAGCACGCGAGGAAGGCGAACGCGGACATCGTTCAGGTGTTGAAAGACAAGGGACTGATGTTCTATGATCACTCACTCGAGCACAGGTACGGGCACTGCTGGAGGTGCGACTCTCCCATTATATACAGAACGACCTCCCAGTGGTTCCTGAAGATCACCCAGATAAAAGGCCTGATGCTCGAGGAGATCGACAAGGTCAGGTGGACGCCCGATTGGGCGGGATCGTCACGAGAGTACGACTGGGCTGTCAACGCGAGGGACTGGTGCATATCGCGGCAGAGGTATTGGGGCATCCCGCTCCCGGTCTGGAAGTGCCAGTGCGGGGAGATGAAGGTTATCGGGTCGGTCAACGACCTCAAGGGGGCCGACGGTTACCGTGAGGGCATGGAGCTCCACAGGCCGTGGATCGACGCCGTGACCCTGAAGTGCGACAAGTGCGGAGGAAAGATGAAGCGCGTGCTGGACGTCCTCGACGTCTGGTTCGACTCCGGCGTGTCGAGTTGGGCCCAGCTGGGATTCCCGGGCAGCAGGAAGGAGCTGGACAGGTGGTGGCCCGCGAAGTGGATCACCGAAGCTCATGATCAGACGCGCGGCTGGTTCTACTCGCAGCTCGCCGCGGGATGCATAGGTTTCGAGAGGGCCCCATACGAATCGGTGCTCATGCACGGATGGATACTGGACCCACAGGGACAGCCGATGTCGAAGAGCAGGGGGAACGTCATCGAGCCGTCGGAGGTCATCAACGAGCACGGTGCGGACGCGCTCAGATTCTACATGATGAAGGCCAACGCCCCATGGGAGGACATCGCCTTCCAGCATGAGGGAGTGAAGAACGCCCGACGTACCCTGAACGTCCTGTGGAACGTCTGCAACTTCGCCACGACATACATGTCGATCGACCACTTCGATCCGGCTTCGGTTGAATACGCCGGGCTTCAGTCCTCGCTCAGGGCCGAGGACAAGTGGTTGATATCCAGAAGCGAGAGGTTGAAGAACGAGGTCGCGAAGCATCTCGAATCCTTCGAGTTGCATAAGGCTTGCAGAGCGTTGGAGGGGTTCATACTCGAAGACCTGTCGCGGTGGTACGTCCGGTTGATCCGGGACAGGATGTGGAGAGAGGAAGGCGACTTGGACAAGATCGCGGCCTACAAGGTCCTTCACGATTCACTGATGTCCCTCACGAAGCTTCTGGCCCCATTCTGCCCCCATATAACGGAGGAGATATACCAGAACCTTGACGGTTCGAAGGGTTCCGTCCACATGCTGGATTGGCCCGCTCCCGACGTTACGAAGGCGGATGACAGGCTTGAAGGAACGATGTCTTTGGCGAAGGAGATAGTCGAAATTGTGACCAGGGAGAGGCAGTCGAGGGGCGTGAAGCTCCGCTGGCCGCTCAAGAGGCTCGCCATAAAGGCGAACACCAAGGAGACGCTGGACTCGTTGAGGTCCCTCGAGGCCGTTCTGACGTCGCAGGCCAACCTAAAGTCTGTGGAGTTCGTCAACCCGGACGAAGACTGGAAGGACATGATACTCAACGTCATACCGAACCCGATGGCGATCGGGAAGGTCTACCGTCAGTGGTCAAGCAAGATAGCGATATTGCTCAAGAGCAGACCGGCATGCCAGATAAAAGAGAGCATCGAGAAGGGAGAATACTCCTTGGGCATCGAGGGTCAGATGGTCAAGATCGAACCGAACATGGTCTCGTTCACGACGTCGTTGCCCCCGGACGTAACGAGCGTCAAGTTCTCCGAGGGCGAGGTATACATCGATTTCCAGATGACCCCGGAGATCGAAGCCGAAGGCTTCGCAAGGGACCTGATAAGGCGCATACAGCAGATGAGGAAGGACATGGACCTGGACGTGGAGGAGTTCATCACGGCGAAGGTCAAGGCCTCCGCGAAGCTCATCGAGTTCTTCAAGGTGTGGAAGGACCACATAATGAAGGAGACCAGGTCAAAGGATATCACGTTCACTGAAGAGCCCGGCGGAGAGAGCGTCGTCAGCTGGGAGGTGGAGGGAGAGGAGATCGAGGTCGGCGTAACGTCCCTGCATATCAAGGAGTCGGTCGGCCAGTTCTCCGCGATACCCGGGCTGTCCCGGGAAGGGGCGCTTGGATTGGTGGAGGCGGGACACAAGTCACCGACCGACCTGAAGTCCCTCTCAGAGGAAGAGATAGCCGCGATAAGAGGCGTCTCGAAAACGGACGCGAGGAAGATCGTCCACTACCTGCAGAAAATCGGTCCGGGCCCTGAACAGACATGCCCCGAATGCGGCACCCAGATAAAGGAGGGTACCGAGACCTGCCCATCCTGCGGGAAGAGCCTGGTCGCCAAGGGCGGGTCCATGGCGAGAGACAAGCTCATCCCCTATCTGCTCAGAATCCCGAGGATGAACAAGGTCAAGGCGGAGTTGCTGTACGATGCTGGATTCGACAGCATTGAGAAGGTCGAGGCCGCGTCCAAGGACGAGATCCGTCATGTCAAGGGGATAGGTGCGAAAACGGCCGAGAAGATAATGGGCTACGTCCACGCCGGCGGATTCGAGAACCCTATAAAGTGCGAGAAGTGCGGGGCCAGCATTCCGCCCGATGCGCTGACGTGCCCGTCCTGCGGGACGGAGGCGCCCTCGGAGGTCACGGAGGAAGAGGAGGCCGAGGAGGAGACCGAGACCATTACGACCGAGGACTACAAGCTCGAGCCGTCATTTACCTACCTGATCAAAGAGGAGAAGGCCGAGCGGGCCTACGCGTTCTTCGTCAAGGCTCTGTCCGAGGGTCTCAAGGGCTTCTGCGTGACAAGGAACTACCCACTGAAGATCAAGGCGAAGCACGATATCGGAGACACTCCGATCATCTGGCTGTCGAACGTTGGTAAGGAGAACACTCTCAGGCCGAAGGACCTCGAGAAGCTGAGCGTGTCGCTGGAGCAGTTCATCACCGCAGCTGACCCAGGCAAGGGAAGCATAGTGCTGCTTGACGGACTCGAATATCTAATCACGAACAATAACTTCCTCACAGTCTTGAGATTCGTCCAATCCCTGAGAGACCAGATCGCGATCAAGAACGCCATACTGCTGATGGCACTCAACCCCTCGACGCTCGAGCCTCATGAGTTGAACCTGCTGGAGAAAGAAGTGGACGTCACGATGTGATGACCTAGGCGCAACCAGTTATGGATTCGGCAAGGGATCATCGCGTCCGGACCGAAGTGCTCTTCCCGGAGAGGAGCGTCTCGATCACTCTACCGAAACCCGGGACCGTGTCGAACGCCGGGAGCTCATCCGGCACGATCCATCTATGCTCGGTGTGTTCCCAGTCCGTCGTTATCGTCTCATCCTTGACCTTGAAGAGGAAAGGATGTATCTCCCATACTGTCCCGGCGGAGCGGATGACGATAGGATCCGTCTGCCTGAATAGCTCGGCGTCGGTCACTCCCACTTCCTCGGACATCTCCTTGAGCGCTGTCTGGATCGGCTCCTCGCCGACCTCGACGTACCCACTGACCCCGGCCCACTTGCCTCTGAAGGTCCCGACCATCCCGCTCCTCCTCAGGATCAGGAACTTGTCCCCTTTCGTCAGGATAGACGTGACAACGCTCTTCCATTCCACTCCCTCGACCTCGACGGCACCCTCGGTCCCGTCCACGACCGCCGTATCCCCGCTCCTGAGCAGGGAGACTTCGATTGAATCTACGAGGGGGATGCCGCACATCACCGCGCCGGTCGTCACGATCGGCTCAGCCTTCCTGTTGAGAATCGCGACCGGAAGCGTTCCCTGTCTTTTCATCTCCAGCATTGTGTAGGAACCGACGGTGCTTCCCTTTCCAGCCGGGAAAGCGAAGACCTTGCCCGCGATGTCGACTTCCTTTGAGTTCGAGAGCAGGCCGGTCGACGGGTCGACGCCCCCGAGAAAGTTGAAGGGGCTGTCCAGCGCCACGATTGGACCTCTTGCCGCCCCCCCGGATATCCCTCTTCCCCTCAAGATCAAGTAACCATCTCCATCAACTCCGCCGCGCTGGCGCAGACGACCTTCTGCGAACAAAGCGTCGGCAAGTAATTGCACGCCTTTGCGGAATTCGTCGCAGTGCATGAATAATGATCCTCGATCGGGGCAACGACCATGCAGGTGTCGCACAGGACCCTACCGAAGCGCTCGAGCACCTCGACCTCTCTCGGACATCGCTCCATCATGGCTTTCGACGTGCAGAACCAGACGTCGATTTCGGTCTTCTTGCTCCTGCCCTTCAACATCGAGGCGAGCTCTCGGACCTCGGCCTCGGACAGATGCGGACAGCCGAGGGCGATGAGGTCTGGCTCTCTGCCGGTGGACAAGGATTCTCTCGCATCGGTCAGATCCTTGCGCCCGACGCCGATCCTCTCCAGCCCCTTCAGATCGGCATCGTTCGCCTCCGGTGTCATCCCTTCTATATGGAACATCGCCACGGACCCGGATGCGGCCATGGCGGCGGCGAGGGTCTTTGCCTCGTCGGGATTCGGCCTTATCTTCCTAAAATAGGGAACCGCGTTCGCGACCTTCTTCCCGACCACTTGCCCCAGGAGGGCGTAGTCAAGGACCCCGCCGCCTATCTCCGCCTCTATCACCACGGTCGGCTTCCGGTTCGAGTCGAGATGTAGGCCATAGGCTGGGGTCTTGCCGAGGATCGAGGCGGCGAGCGCCCCGGGCCCTCCTTCGCGGTTCGTGCGGGCGCCGACGATCGAATTGACGTACGAGAGCGCTGAGGATTCAGCCCAGGCTACGGTATCGCCTTTTCTTGGCAAATTCCCTGCCAGGTATGGCGTGCAAGTGCAATTCGTCTCGACGCCCATCTTTGAGTAGGAGTCGATGATCTCCAGTTGTCTGTCGGCAAACCTCTTCGAGACTCCCATCTCTTCCCAGCGAGCGAGATCCATCCCCGCGGGGTTGAGCGTCGTCCTCACGGCGACCCTCGCATCCGAAGCCATATCCGCCAGGAAGTCGAGCCCTCCCTCACCAATCGTCTTGTAAGAGACCCCAGAGAGATGCGCCGAGCGTATCGGCAAGAGGCATTCCGCCTCGTAGACGGTCCCGATCGCCACCAGCAACTCCATGGCTCGCTGGGCGCCGCAGCCTCTCTCGCCATTCAGGATCGCTTCTTCATCCCGGGTGAGGAACATGCATTTCCCGGTAGAGGTTTGCCTGGTAAAACAGTTTTGGACATACATCGCTCGATCTTGGCGCCCCGCCCTGCGAGAGTCAGTGGCGGGCCTGTCGGGATTTTCGTCCCCTGATCCGGGGAATTCGAACCCGAGTCTGAGGCTTACTTCGGCTTCTTACGAGAGCCACCGGAGGCCTCTGTGATATCCAAGCTACACCACAGGCCCGCAGGCTCATGGATGGAATAAGTGGTCGATAAAGTTTGTTACGGATTCCACAGAGCCAGGATGATGAGCCACCAAACTCAGGCGGTCGATTCACCAGGCTACGAAAGGAGCGTCCTCCAATCAGGGGAATTGAAAGCTTATTATAGCAACATGCAACGTGCTTCTTCTTGTGAAAAAGGAGCGACTCAAGGCGATGTACAAGAAGAAGCGTACTCTCTTCTTCACGATCATCCTGATCGCTCTTCTCCTTGTCGACGGCATCCTCCTTTGGTACACCTTCGCTTTCACGACCGATGAGAAGAAGGTTGCCGTCGAAAGCGTGCCGTTCGACATGGTCGATGTCCAGCGCACCTCCGGCAACGTCCTTCTCCTGGTGGCTCAGGGCGGCGTGATGGCCTACTCCGGAGGGGATTTCACACCTTACGAAGCGGGGGACAACGCCAGCGACGCGTCGATGGGATACTACACCGGAGCCGTAGCGATATCCACCGAAGGCGGCGTCTTACATTACTTCAGACCCGGGGAGTACTCTCCTTCATTCTCAATCTCACTGGATGGCGAGATTCACGTCATAGGGATATCAGAGACGGCCCAGAGGGACCTGTATGTCCCGGAAAAGGTCATCGTCGTCACGAGCAATGCGACTGGGACCCACGTTCTCGTCCTATCAATCGCGGGGCGAGGGACCGTGGATTGGTCCTATGACCTCACGTCTCAAGTGGTGGCGGTTTCCCGTTCGTATTACGCGAGGTCGTTCCTTGTCGGTCTGGACAACAATACAGTCTACCTTTTCAAGCTGATACAGACTACTCCTCGGACCATATACCATCTGCCCGGACCTGTCAGGGAGGTGCAACTCGCCCCGTCGGGCCTGACACTCGGGATACTCTACGGCGATGATCCTGCACACTTGGCGATGTACGGATACTCTTCCAGCACGCCCGTCTCCGTGACCGACCTGCCCGGCAACTGCAAGAACTTGCAGCTTCAGAAGGAAGGCAGCTTCGCCTACCTTGAGAGGGGAGACGATGTGATGCAGGTCCTCGATGGCAACAGCAGCCTCAAGACCTCCGTCGAAGGATTGCACAGCTACGTTGTCCCATCGGTCACCGATATCGTGTTTGTCTCGACGCACGGCAAGATAATGAGCTACAAAGGATACAGGGGCGCCCCGATCTGGGAGGCGAAGGTCGGGGACATGACCGCCAACCTGATCACGGATGCTGCCGGCTATGTCCTCGTCGGGTGGAATGGGACGAGTCTGGTGGTCATCGACAACAGCCAGCCTGTTACTGGAAGCAGGACGATGCTGCTCGCGGTGGGCGTCGTTGTGATACTGGAGAGCACCGCGCTTCCCGTTGTCGCATGGCGGAAGAGGCTCTCGAAGGTCGATATGAAAACGCTCTACGTCCTGTTGGCAGGGATCATGGTTGGAATTGTTGTCTCCACCGCCCTGCCCGATCCTGGTTTCACAGACGCGCTCGGAGGATTGCCGATTTATCTTCTGGTCGTCACGATAATATCAGCGATGTCGACTGTGATTGCCTGGGAATCCCAGGCCGGCGTGGCAAGTGTTGTGATCGGCTTTGCAGCTGGTCTCGTGATATCTATACCGATATGTCTAGTGGCATCCTTCTTCATGTGGGCGGTTGGAGTCGACTTTTCGTCGTCGGACTTCCTCTTCAGTCTAGTCGCCAACGGACTGGCCCTGGGATTCAAGGTAGGCATTGCCGGCGGTTTGGCAGGTTATCTTCTCCGATGGATATTCGTGTAGGAAGAAGCCTGATCAGCGACACGGAAAAAACGCTCACTTCTTCTTGAACTCGGTGTAGCCGCATCTTCCGCAGGAGATCCGGTCCCCGTGCTCCGCCAGGAACACTCCCTGGCCGCACTTGGGGCAGTGCCTCCGCTTCCTATCGATCTTGCCGTCCTTGACCTCGTAGTAATCCTTCTTTGGCATTGTAGCACCTCTCACTTCTTCTCCGCCGCGGCAGGCTTCTTCTCAGGTGCAGCTGGCTTCTTCTCCTCAGCAGCCGGTTTCTTTTCTTCTCCGGCTGGCTTCTTCTCTGCCTGCTTCTTCTCCCCAGGGATCGGCCTCGCCGCCTTGACCTTCTTCTCCCTCTTCGGCTTCTCTATCAGCCCGTGCCGGATCTGCTGATGTTTACTCTCCCGAGACTTGACGGCCTCCACCGATGCGTAAGCCTTCGCATAGCCCGCACTCGCACCCTTTCCATACTCGGTGTCGAGATGATCGATCACGACCCTCTCCTTCTGGACGTTCATGATCTCCGCGAGCTTCGACCTCAGCGCATCCCGCGTAGGGGTCGGCTCCCCGTCGTGATCCACTTTGAATTGCACTTCCGTTCGTTCCTGCAACACGTTCTCCTTTTTACTCTGAATCTCAACCTTCAATTCAACTCCTCCATTGCGTATATGAGCGACTTCGCTCTCGTCGACGTTTCTCTATCGATCTTGACCAGTACCATGCCCTCGCCTGGGAGGCCGTACACCAGACATGTTCCGGAAGGGGCGAGCGCTATGCACACGAGGGCCGCGAGGTCCTCTTCGCCCTTGACCAGCATCCTCGTCCTGCCCTTCCTCCTCAGTGCCCTCTTGGCTTCATCGACAAGCTCGGGGGTGATGCGTCCCGTCGGATTGCTGACAACTACCATTTCTCCGTTCATGCCCTCGACCCTTTCCTTGAGGAGGCTCATCTCGCCCCTCTTGGTCCGATAGTCGAATATGAGGACGTCTGGCTGGACCCCCCTTTGAAGGAGTGTCAACGAGACGACATCCCCGACCGCTACCAGTCTCCGGCAGTTCGCGATTTCCTTAAGCATATCGCTCTCTTCCGTCAGCTTCCCGAACGGCATCCTGAGCTGCTCTCTCATCTGTTCCGGCAATGCCCAACCCCTCTTGGGAACTCTGAGATCATCTGACCCTGAGGGCGAACTTGCCGTTGACATTGATGCCCATCCTCTTGGCTATCTCTGATTTCGTGTGATCGATGATGATAACGTATCCTTGCCAGTCCTCGGATGTCGGGTTCCCGCAGAGCGGGCAGGTGTCCTCCTCGCTTATGAAGCTGCAGTGCTTGCACGCCTTCTGGACCTTCATGAGGCACCACCCTTCTTCTTGCGCTCCTCCTCGATCCATTCGAACTTGCCAAGACCTGGCTGCCTCATCGTGAGGCCGATCTTGCTCTCCCTGGGATTCCGTTCGTTCAGGCTTAGCGCGACTATCCTCGCCCTGACCTTATCCCCGATTCTCAGATCCCTCTTCGTGTCCTTCCCAATCAGCCTCTGGTTGTCGGTGTCCACGTCAATCCTGTCATCCATAATCTGGCTAATGTGAAGCAGGCCGTCCAAAGGACCGAACCTGACAAAGGCTCCGAACTTCATTATCTCGCAGATCGTCCCCTCAACGACCTCTTGCAGCTGGGGACGGAATATCAAGGCATCGAACTTGACCTTCTGATACACGGCGCCGTCCCCGTGAACCACGCGGCCCAGCCCAACGGGCTCGATGTTCCGAATGAGAATGGTCAGCGAGTCGTTGCCCTCCATCTTCCCCTCGTAAGATTCCCAGGTAAGCTCCTTGACCATCTTGTCGAGGTCATCGCCGAGGCGGTCCGGGGGAATCCTGACCACTCTCTCACGATTCGTCAATAAATACATTAGAACGCCCTCTTGACTACTTGGGCATGCGTCATCCCTTATTTAAATCTTGAGACCGTTCAGCCTCGGATTGAATACTACTGGGCGGAGAAAAGGTAAAAGAACAAAGGGGAAAGGATTTCCCGGCTACACGACGAACAGCGCCGCGAAGACAAGGGTTATCGTCGAGAGCAGCTTCACCAGGACATGCAGGGACGGCCCCGCCGTGTCCTTGAACGGGTCCCCGACAGTGTCACCGACAACGGCGGCAGCGTGGGCAGGCGTTTTCTTCCCGCCGTGGTGCCCGGCCTCGATGTACTTCTTCGCGTTATCCCAGGCACCTCCTCCATTGTTCATCAGGGTGGCCATCAGCACTCCTGCGATTGTGCCAACCATGAGGAGAGCTCCGACTGCCTGCACCGTCTCGGTATACCCCAGGAATCTCAGCGTCAGACCGAAACCGACAGGCACGACGACAGGCAATATGCCAGGCAGGATCATCGCCTTTAGTGCGCCTCTTGTACTTATGTCAACGCACTTTGCGTAGTCTGGCTTGGCCGTGCCCTCCAGGATGCCAGGGATCTCCTTGAACTGTCTTCTGACCTCTGCGATCATGTCGTACGCGGCCTTGCCGACCGCCCTAATCGCAAGAGAGGCGAACAGGAAGACTAGCATGGCCCCGATGAACGCGCCTACGAACACAGGCGGGCTCGCGATATCTACATGGAAAACGTCCGCGAGGGTCAGGGTTCCTGAGCCTGGAACGACCGCGTTCAGCTTGTCGTTCATCAGCTTCGCGACCTCTTCGAAGTACGCCGCGAACAACAGGAATGCCGCCAACGCAGCTGACCCCATCGCGTATCCCTTTGTGAGCGCCTTCGTCGTGTTCCCGACCGCATCAAGCCTATCGGTCCTCGTGCGGACATCCTCAGGCTGGTTCGACATCTCGACGATTCCGCCCGCGTTGTCGGTTATCGGTCCGAACGTATCCTCTGCGAGTACAAACGCGCAAGTGGCAAGCATGCCCATCGTCGCTGCAGCAGTTCCATACAGACCGTATACGAAGGACACTGCGCCCGCGGGCGCTGCCGTCAGGCCAATTCCGTACGCTGCAAGCAACGAGACACAGATTGCTATGACCGGCATCGCAGCGGTCTCCAACCCGACCGAGAAGCCAGTGATGATGTTCGTCGCGGGGCCGGTCTCCGACGCCTTCGCGATCTCCCTCACCGGTCTCCACTCACCGGATGTGTAGTACTGGGTGATGTAGACGATGACGATGCTCAATATGATCCCAATTAGGCCGCAGTAGAAATAGACGATGTTGCCGAGCATCTGATCGACGGCAATGTAGAACAGTATCGCCGCGAGGACGCAGGTAATGTAATAGCCGCGGTTCAAAGCGCTCATCGGCTTCTCGTTCTCGTTTCTCATCCGGACGGACATGATGCCGACGATCGCGGCGAACACACCGAATGCGCGGACGACAAGCGGGAAGAAAACCCAACCGTATTGCGTCTGGCCGGTCGCCAGAAATATGGAGAGACCGAGTATCATCGCACCGATGTTCTCAGCAGCGGTCGACTCAAACAGATCTGCGCCACGACCAGCGCAATCACCGACATTGTCACCGACGAGGTCAGCGATCACAGCAGGGTTGCGCGGATCGTCCTCGGGAATGCCGGCCTCGATCTTTCCGACGAGATCGGCGCCGACATCCGCAGCCTTCGTGTAGATACCGCCACCAAGTTGTGCGAACAGAGCGGCGAAGCTTGCACCGAACGCATAACCGACCGCGTAGAAGAGAGCGTCCTTGAGCCCGAAGAAGTAGTCATACAGGAAAACGACTCCTGCAACCCCCAAAAGGCTCAGGGATACGACAGCGAGTCCGGATACCGCTCCTCCCCTGAAGGAGATGACGAGCGCTTCGTTCAGTGTCCTCCTTGCTCCGCTTGCCGTTCTGATGTTCGCGTTGACTGAGACATACATCCCGATGTAACCTGACAAAGCAGAGAAGAAGGCCCCAAGAATGAACGCGATGCCGACCTCAACCCTGATTCCAATCGAGATTACGACAGCAAGTATGACGCTTATCGCTGCAATGGTTTTGTACTGGCGGGCAAGGTATGCCATCGCGCCTTCCCGTATGGCATCCCCGATCACTCTCATCTCTGGTGTTCCCTTGTCCCTCTTGAATATGTTCCAGGTGAGGTAACCAGCGAACAACAGTCCGACGATGCCCGCGACCGGAATAACGTAAATCAGTGAATCCATAACCGGACCTTCTTGCTTCGATTTTTGGGGCGTAATTAAAGTGTCTATATAAAATGTTTTACCAACATCAAAGAGGGAAAGGGCCAACTGGGGTCACCATCGTTTCGATAAACAAAGATTATCTGCGATAAGTTCACTTATTATCCCGCGTTGGCGAGCGACGTCACCTTCATCTATAACCTTCTGGTCGCGATCGCGGTAGGCGCACTCGTGGGTCTCGAGCGGGAGCATCACAGGGACGAGCACGTAGTCCTGGCTGGCATCAGGACCTTTCCGCTCGTCTCGGTAAGCGGCTTCATCGTCTCGTATCTTGCGGGCCTGCACCCAAATCTAGACGCATTGGTCATGATCGGGCTGGTAATCGTAGCGGCCTTCGCCATGGGGCTGCTGTACATACAATACGAGCTGAAGATACCGGGCTTCACTACCCCTCTAGCTTTCATCGTCACGTACATAGCCGGCGTCCTTATCGGGTACAATCACATCCTGGAGGCGGTCGTGCTAAGCGTCGCGATGACCTTCCTTCTGATCTCGAAGAAGCACCTTCACAGGTTCGCTCAGCTCTTGACGGAGAGCGAGATAATCGGAGCTCTCGAGTTCATCACGATCGGTTTCATCTTATACCCGCTTGCGCTTGAACTGCATCTCACAGGGCCATGGGCGGTCTTCGGCAGGGGCGGCTCCCTAGACCTGAGCACTACGGTACTGATCGTCATATTCGTTTCGTCCATATCATTCATCTCATTTCTGGTAGTGCGCTGGAAGGGGCCGTCCCGCGGCCTGAGGTTCTCCGGTCTGCTCGGCGGGCTCGTGAACTCCGAGGCGGCGACCGCATCAATCTGCAGCCTCGTGAACGAAAGGAAGGGGATCGTGAGCGCCGCGGCGTCCGGCGTTGTGCTCGCGAACGCTACCATGTTCATCAGGAACCTCGCAGTCTGTATGTTCGCAGACCAGACCCTCTCCACGGCCGGCATCGTCGCCCTACCGCTCCTAATAGTGAGCGTTCTCGGAATGTGCATCGGACTCATGATGAAAGTGGAACAGGGAAGCAAGGAGCCCATGAAAGTGACATCCCCGTTCGCTATCGCCCCCGCCCTGAAGTTCGGGGTCATGTTCGTCGTCGTTTCCGCAGCGACGATTCTGATCGGCCAATATATAGGGGCCGAGGCGGTCTACTTCGCGGCGATCGGGGGATTCATCTCGTCTGCGGCCGTTGTCGCTTCTGTCTCCGCGCTTACGGTTGCAGAGCAGGTGGATCCATGGATAGCTGCAGAGACGATCCTGATCGCTTGCGCGATAAGCTCGCTCAACAAGCTGATCATATCCAGGACCATGTCCAGGGACGTGTTCTCCAGGTCCCGGAGCGCCCTGCTGCTGACAACGGTCGCAACGGTCGCGGCGGTCGCCGTGATGTTCGCGATCAGAATCGCGCTTTGAGCACGACTATGCCTTCGGACCGGGTGATGTCTATCGACTGCTTGCCGGTCAGGTGGTTCGTGCCCCGCATCTTGAGCACTTCGAGATACTTCCTTCTGGAGCCGCCCTCTTCCGAGAGCATCAGGAGCACGATGCCGTCAACGGCGTACGATATCTCGGGGGGATACAGCTCTCCAGGATTTACTTCACCGGTCACCAGAGTCGTCGCATTCCAGTTCTTCAGCCGGTTGGCCATGTCAAAGAGGAATGTGCGATAGTCGCCCTTCAGCATGCTACCGATGACGGTCACTGGGTCGATCACGATCCTTTGTGGGAGTACTTCCGCGATCTTCTCCTCGATGACTTCAAGCAGCTTCGGGGGGTCCATTTCCCTCAGTTGGGCCCCGAGATCCATGTAGACGATCTCGTCCCCGAAGTAGTCCTGCTTCATGAAGTCGAACTGTGACGCGAATCTCAGCATCCACTGGGTAGGCTCGCTTAGGGTCGTGATGTATAACCCTTGCTCGCCGTTCTCGGCCCCTCTGCAGAGGAACTTCAGAGCGAACGTAGTCTTGCCAGTACCGGCGGTGCCCGAGAGAAGAATCACGGAAGGGAACGGGAATCCGCCCTCAACCATCTCGTCAAGCCCCGGTATGCCCGAAGGAATTCTCACCAATCCAGCCTGTCTAGACTTTTCCTGATTCACTGGTCCGCTCATCCTTGGATGCCCCCTTGCACGTACCTAAAATCGGCGACCTTCAAGTAAGGTTTCCCACTCGCGGCCGTCGGCACCTGCCGCATCTCCTCCTTCATCACGATCTCCTTGGTGCACAGCGATTTCGCGGTCTCGTAGAGAAGCGGACTTCGTTCCTGGTCGATCATCAGGGGGGCCAGGACGTTCGCATTGGACTTCAGCATCTCTACGAAGTCCCTGAGGAACAATTCAACGTGCGAGTAATTGTTGTAAGTCAGCAGGGACGTTAGGTTGTCAATTAGGACGAACCTGCAGTTCTTGAGATTGACGACACCATTGTCGATCGTTGCGCTCCATTGCCTGAGCGCTTCAGGAAGGGAGTTGACGTGGAACGGCCCGTCAACGAATCCGACGTTCGCGTTCCCTTCCTTCCTGTCACCGGAGAATCTGCTTATGACGTCGATGAAAGTGAGTTTGGCAGGGTTGATTTGGTGCATCCTCAGCAGGTGCACCATGTATTGGTAGGGCCTGTCGACGGAGATGAAAATGCCCGGCATCTGTAGCTCCTCCGAAAGACCTCTTAGAAGCACGAGACTGACCCTAACGAACTGGGTCGACTTGACGTCAAGCAGCACCGCGCCTCCCTGAGTCGTGTCGCCGAGCCCGCTCATTATCGAATTCATCAGCCGGACGTCCTTCTCATTCATGCCAGTCTACCGTCCGATTCACAGCCTCCGCTTATATACGTTTCCAGCAGATTATCCGAACTGAGATAGGACCGATCACCTGCATCGAGACCTGCTTGCCGAAGGAGGCGATTCCCTTAGAATTCCTACACTAGCCAGATGCGAAATCAATGTATATTCGTAAGGCTTTGACATACCCAAAATGGTGAGCAGTGGGGATCTGACCGGACTCTTCTCTGTCTACGGCTACGTAGTCTTGGTGGTCTTGATCTCGAGAGTCGTGAGGAAGGGAAGAATCGGAGGCATACATCGGAAAGTCATACACATACTCATCGGCAACATCGTCCTTTTCTGGTGGATGTTCGATTCGCCATACATCATGGCGTTCCTCGCCGCCGCGCCCTTCATCCCCCTGCTGCTTCTCGTCTCTCCCCTCTCCCCGATACGCAAGCTGCGAACGTCATTCCTCGGCGAGACGACGGGCGAAAGCCACGGTCTCGGCCTTGTGTACTACGCGATATCATGGACGATCCTCGCGTTCTTCCTTTTCGACAATAGGATGATCGCCTCGATTGCGATAGTCGCGATGTCGTACGGGGACGGCTTCGGAGGTCTGATCGGAAAGAGATATGGGAAGAGGAAGATCCTGAGGGAGAAGACACTGGAAGGTACGACGGCGGTCTTCGCGGCGACCTTCATCGCCACGATCACCGTGTTCCTGTTCTATCAGTTCCTTGCGAGTAATGGGACGTTCGGAACGTTCTCGCTTGATCCACTCACCGCGTTGGGGGTAGCAGTCTTCACGGGCGTGTTCGTCGCCATCGTGGAGTTAGTGACACCGGGCGAATACGACAACCTGGTCATCCCGCTCCTGACCGGGAGCGTGCTCGTTCTAGTGGGGTTGTGACGAATGCGTTGGATAGTAATCGACGGCATAGATGGGTCCGGGAAGACCACTCATGCTAGCTGGATCAAGGAGTACTATGAAGAACGTGGAGAGAGCACAGCCATCTATCTGCATCCGTCCTCGCGGCTGCTCGGCAGGTTGTCAAGGAAGTCGCTGCAGGGCTCGGGAAGGGTGATGCAAGCCCTGGCGGGGATGTTCTTCATTATGGACGTCCTAAACTCGCTTCGCATCATGAGGCATCAAGCTCGCAAGCGCGACAACGTCGTCTTCGTGCGCTATCTCATGGCGACCGCGTACCTTCCTGGCAGATTGACCAAGATGGGCTACACGTTCTTCGCCAAGCTCCTGCCGGTCCCGGAACGGTTGCTCCTCGTCGACATCGACCCGAAGGTCGCGTTCAGAAGGATCTCCGCCAGGATGGAGAAGAAGGAGATGTTCGAGGACATTCCCCACCTTACGCGGATAAGGGAGAAGGTGCTGTCCCTCACCGATGGGTCCTGGAAGGTGATCGACAACTCGTTCTCGGACGCGGAATCTCATAAGCGGCTAGAGGAAATCCTTATCTATTGGGATTCCGTGAATCGCGGCTCCCGGTGATTGAGCCTTATGAGCAAAGTGACCAACATTGCGCCCGTCGCCAGGGCGATGCTGGCATAATAGATCGAGTGGATTCCCAACGATGTGTAGACCGGAGCGAAGATCATTGGGGCAAGGGCGTACCCAAAGAACCGTGCCCCATTGAACAAAGAGGACGTCGTTCCCCTCTGCTCCGGCAGTACCTCGACCGTCAGAGTCAGGAGAGCTGACCACGTTATGGCGGTGCCGACACCGAGGACGGCCAACGAACCGGTGTGGTGGCCAACGGTCGAAGAGAAGGTGAGAAGTGAGAAAGCCAAGATAATGATGACGAAACCTATCGTCGCAGTCGTGTACCTCCCAAGCCGATCGACCATCTTCCCTCCCATCGGCGCCGCGACTATTCCCGCGACACCGGTTGTTGCCATGACGATTCCGATGTCACTTTCCGACAAGGAAAGGGGATCGAGAGACAGAGTGTCGGAGATGAACGACAGAGTAGCGACGTAGCACATGAATGTCAGGAAGCCTGCGAGAGAAAGGAGGGCAACGCTCCTCTGTCTGGCAGTCCTCCCAAGACTCCCGAGCACCGATGTGAACCCTCCTCCCCCCCTCTCGAAGGTCGTACCCTTGAAGGCCAGGGAGAAGAACAGTCCGACAAGGAGGACCAGCGTGGCGACGACGATGAACATAAATCGCCAGTTGATGATGGCGATGAACCCCGCAACGAACGGTCCGAGGGCTATGCCGGTCGTCGTGGCGGCTCCGAGATAACCCATTGCCTTACCCCTGTCCTTGAAAGGCACTATGTCGCCGAGGATCGCCACGAGCACTGGGTTGACGAAACCGTACCCCAGTCCCTGCACGGTCCTGGACAGAAGGAACATGTTCAGATCCACGCTTGCCGAGCACAACAAGCTCCCGACCGCGTAGATGGTAAAGCCGGCCGCCACTGTCTTCTTCCTGTCGTACACGTCCGATATCGTCCCGGAGAAGAGCGTGAAGAAGGCGAAGGGGATCATGAAGAAGGAAATGGAGACGAGAACGTCAGGGGCCGTGGCGTTGAACTCGCCTTTAAGAGTTGGAACCAATGCTAGGACAGCGTTTCCGGAGAGCGGGCCTATGAACGCGCCCAGGTAAATCGCCAATCGCTTAGCGTCAGGCACCGCGCCCGAAACGCATTTTTCAGTATATATTAGAACGCATGGATTCAAGCGGGCTCTTGATTCTAGGCTCAACCCAAATCACAGGAAAGTCGAGTCGCTAGATCTTCCTCTTGTCCTTCGATTTGTTCTTCAATCTGTCCTCGATCTCGATGAATCTGTTGTCATCCGAGAGGGGGCAATTGCGCCAGTCGCATGGTTCCACGTGTATCAGAACGCTCGTGCGGGGAAGCCTTTTCTTTATCTCATGCTCCAGATGGTCGGCGACCTTGTGAGAGTCCTCGACACTCGTGTCGGCCTTCATGACTAGATGAAGGTCGATGAACCTCTGATCGCCCCCTTTCCTTGTCCGAAGACCGTGGAACTCGACGAACTCGGGCATGTGCTCCAACAGGACGTTCTTGATGACCATCTCCTCTTCTAGTGGGAGTTTCTCATCGACCAGGCCCTTGCTCGATTCCATCGTGAGCTTGTAGGCGGCCCTGATGATGAGAACTGCGACTGCGATCGCGATGACGGGGTCAAGGATCTTGAGATCTGTCAAGTTGATCACTATCAGTCCCACGAACACACCTAGGGATGTCAGAACATCTGTCTTCAGGTGCATCGAGTCGGCCTCGAGGGCTATCGAGTCCTCTTCCTCAGCGACCTTCGACAAGTATCTGGAAACGAAGAAATTCACCACCGTGGAGATTCCCATGATGACGATGCCGATCTCTAGGAATTCGACGGGGGAGCCAATGAGGATCTTCAGGAGAGATTCATATATTATGATCGCAGCGGCGAAGAATATCAGCAAGGCCTCGATCACACCCGCGACGTTCTCGTACTTGCCGTGCCCGTAAGCGTGCTCCTTGTCCGGGGGCTTTACGGCCTTCCTGACCGAATAGTTTGCGATGATTGCCGCTATCAGGTCCATCATCGAGTGGACCGCCTCCGACAGAACACTGACAGAGAACATCATCATGCCCGCTACCAGCTTCATCACGACGAGACACGAATTGCTAACTATGGATAACCAGGCAGCCTTTACCTTTTTCAAAGAAGTCTCCCCTTCAGTAAAGAATGTCCCTACTTAGGTTTTTCTACAAATGCCCGACTGGGGACACCGATGAAAAGGTCTGACCGAAGCTGATGCGTTGCCCAATCCAAGAAGAATAGACGCCACACCTGCCCTAGACATATCATTCGATCACCTGGTAATGACTTCTCGTTCCTGGACCTCGACCATCCTAATATTTTTCTATCCGTAACTGTTTGGACTCAGTAGACACTGTCGGAAAAGGGATGACCGTATGGACAAGAAAAGGGCAGTCGAGGACATCAAGATCAGGGCGCCGATGACAGTGGACTCGCTCGTGAGGCAGATGAAGGAGTCGGGCGGCTTCACTGCTAGGAAGCTTGCAGATGCCATCGACATCGTCGAGGGCATGGTACGGAAAGAGGATTGCACGGTCTTCCTTTCGTTCCCCGCGTGCATAATGGCCACCGGGACCAGAGGCGTCATTGTCGAGCTGGTCAAAAGACATCTGGTGGACGTGATCATAACGACCTGCGGGACCCTCGATCACGACCTAGCCCGCTCGTGGAAGGACTACTATCACGGCGACTTCTACATGGACGACGCGAAGCTCAGGAGAAAGAGAATCAGTAGGCTGGGGAACGTGCTGGTCCCTGACGACAGCTACGGCTTGATCCTGGAGAAGCGTTTGATCCCGATGTTCGAGGAGATACTGAAGGGAAAGGACTCGATCTCGACGAGAGAGCTGATCGATGCGGTCGGATCGAGGATCGGTGACAAAGGTTCGTTGCTCTACTGGTGCCACAAGAACAGGATTCCGATGTTCATCCCTGGCATCACGGACGGGTCTTTCGGCAGTCAACTGTGGATGTACTGGCAGACGCACAGGAGTCTGAAGATCGACCTTTTCAAGGATGAGCAGGATCTTTCGGATATCATATTCGAGGCGGAGGAGACCGGAGCTATCGTAGTCGGAGGGGGGATCTCGAAGCACCATGTGATATGGTGGAGCCAGTTCCGCGACGGTCTCGACCACGCAGTGTACCTGACAACCGCAGAGGAGTACGACGGAAGCCTTTCTGGAGCGAGAGTGCGCGAGGCCGTCTCATGGGGGAAGGTGAAGGCTTCCGCCGACCAGATCACGGTCGAAGGTGATGCGACGATAACACTCCCGATCATCGTCGCGAGCATCCTGGAACGCCTCGGGGTCCGATCTTGAAGAAGGTCGCCGTTATCGGCGGGGACGGGATTGGCCCGGAGGTGATCGCATCCGCGGTCAGACTCCTCGAGAACCTGGACGTGGACCTCGAGTTCATGCCGGCCGAGATGGGTCTGGAGTGCTACAGGAAGACGGGACACTTCATCCCAGAGGTGACCATGCAGGCGCTCGAACAGAGCGACACCTGTCTGTTCGGGGCCGTGACCACGCCCCTGGACCGGAAGCAAGGTCCGTCCATTCTGTTTCTGAGGAAGCACTTCGACCTTTACGCGAACGTCCGTCCGGTTAAGCGCCTCCACCCGTCCATCGGGCTCGCAGACCTAGATGTGGTGATCGTGAGGGAGAACACCGAGGGTATGTACACAGGGATCGAGCACGCGGACAGCGATGGGGTCACGCTCGAAAGGAGAGTGACCGAAAGAGCGAGCAGAAGGATCGTGAGATTCGCCCTCGAACTCTGCAGGAGAGAGGGAAGGAGGAGAATTACCTGCGTGCACAAAGCGAACGCGATGAGGATGTCGGACGGACTCTTCAGGAGGGTTTTCTTCGAGGAGATTGAGGAAACGGAAATCGACCTCCAGGAGATGCTCGTCGATGCCGCGGCCGCCGCCCTCGTCCTGAGGCCTAAGGAGCTCGACTGCGTAGTGACCATGAACCTCTATGGGGACATATTGTCGGACGAAGCCGCCGCTTTGGTGGGCGGCCTGGGTTTCGGTCCGTCGGGAAACATAGGGGACAGATACGGCATCTTCGAGCCGTCTCACGGCTCGGCGCCGGATATCGCGGGCACGGGAATGGCGAACCCCGTGGCCGCCATGCTGTCCGCTGCGATGATGTTGAGATACCTGGGAGAGAGCGTTGAGGCGGCGAGGATTGAGAAGGTGATTCGACTCGGCCTCGAGAGGGGCGTCAGGACAGCCGATGTAGGCGGGAAGCACAAGACCGTGCCATACACCGAAGCGCTGATCGGATTGTTGGAAGAAGTCTAGGCTGTGTTAATGGAGGTCTTCGTCTTGCTTATCGGGTTGACGCTGTTCAGAACCCAGGTAATCCTCTTCATCTCCCAGGAGACGAACTTGCCCGTCGACCTCTCGTAGTCATGATGCTGCTTGTTGAAGACGCGAAGCTCCGTCCACATCATTGTAAGGAACAATAGTACAATCAGGAGGATCTCCGCAAACGATGCGATGCCAAGATACTCGATCTGGACGGTGTCCATCAGGATATGTATGCCCCAGAAGGACAGAGGAATGACGAAACGGAATGCGATCGACGCAGGAGCGACGACCAGCACGGCGATTGGACTGTGAAGCGTCGACTTCCACTGAATTCCCGAGTTGAGGAGCGACTCTGGGTTCGTCAGGTTGCTCGCCCCGTTCGTATTTATGAAATTAGGGATACCCAAGAGGTGGTCGATGTCGATGAAAACGCCAAAAAGCATTCCGACCATGGCCTCATTCCTGTCCAGGTCGAGCTGTCTGATGATCAGCATCACAACGAACAGGTGGGTGATCGCTAGCAGTGTCCCACCCTCCATCGCTTGCGCTTTCTAGTTCGGTCCTCCAAGGTTTATCGGTTTTTGATGGCCGACATATATAAAATTCCCTATCAGCAAATTATCAGTTGCGATAATATTACGTTCGGTGCAAAATCATCCTTGCCAGCAAGTCCTGTCCAATCGCTAGGCAAAGGATTCCGGTAGGTTGGTGGCGGGGGAGCCGTGACACTCGTATTCTTCCCTGGCCTTGCACTTGCGGCAGTCGGCGCCGCAGGGAGACGCATCCAATTTGCGTTCGGGTATGTTCGTCTTGAGGTCTGCCATGCTTCTCATGTCTTCGATAATTTGGACACACGCCGTGTCCATGCCTACGGCGGCAGGATCCTTGGAAGGATACTCAAGCCACCACCTTCTCTCAACCGGGACGACGAAGATCGAGAACACTTTGGAGGAATCCGCCCAGAACATGATCTGATACAGGCATGATCTCGCTTGTTCCGAGAGCCTCCTCGCCTCCTCATCTGACCTGGTCGTGCCCGTGACTATCCCACAGACGTATTTCCCCGATTTTTCTCTTTCCTAGCAAACAATCACTGCTTTCAGGATAGTTCATTCCTTTGTTGCATTGCGATTGGTCTTTTAGCAGAGGCGGCCTCAGACCGGGCCCGGGGGCATCATGATGGTCTCGAAAGTGACAAATAGGATCTGATGTCTATTTACGTTGGACAGATCCCCCTGGTGATCCTAAGATGATGCCGGCAGGTCCGCTGATGATCGAGCATAGGTTAATCGAACGAATGGTCCGATTGATGCAAGGGGAATTGCGTAATATCGAGGAGACTGAGAAGGTCGATGTATTCTTCATCGACACGGCTGTCGACTTCCTCAGGACCTACGCTGACAGATGCCATCACGGAAAGGAGGAGGACATCTTGTTCAGGGACCTTGCGAAGAAAAAGCTCGACCTAGAGCACAAGAGAACAATGGACGAGCTGCTTGAGGAGCACATCTTCGCGCGGCAGAACGTCGGAGCGCTCCACAATGCGAGGCTAAGCTACTCGAAGGGAGACCTCAGCGCCGCGGACGAAATTGGGAAAAGACTGAGAGCTCTCACCGACCTATACCCCAAGCACATCAAGAAGGAGGACAAACGCTTCTTCGTCCCATGTATGTCTTACTTCAGCAAAGAAGAGAGGGATGCCATGTTGGAGGAGTTCTTCGAGTTCGACAGGAAGATGATCCACGACAAGTACAAGGCGGTCGTCGAGAGGACCGAGAAGGACCGGAAGCTGGGCTGAGGAGGATAGGTCAGCGGCGGGAAGAGTTAAGGGAGCAAAACCAGTAACGAATCCACTGAACGGTCAGAACAGTAGAACAATCACAAAGGAGGGATGAGATGGACAAATGGAAGTGCACGCTTTGCGACTATGTCTACGATCCGACAATCGGGGATGAGAATGGAGGGATCGCACCGGGAACAGCTTTCGAAGACCTGCCCGATGACTGGGTATGCCCGACATGCGGCGCCGAGAAGGACATGTTTGAGAAGATTGTAGCCTGACCTCATCGATGCCATTCCGTAAACACGGAATGGGGAACTCGCCTCCCAGAGGTTGTCTTGGAGGCCAGGGAGATCAGGAACCGGACCGATATTGCGCTCCGATTCGTTGTCCGGAGGACCAGACGGATTAATTACGGCCTACTCCCAAGAAACGACACGATCAATATGATTCCGAGCGCAAACTTGGAAGATGTGAGATTGTCAAGAATCGAATGCAAGCGATGCGGTCACTCGTGGTTCAAAGAAGAGGGGGCAGAATCTCACGTGTGCCCGATGTGCAGTACGCCATACTTGGAGGAAGAGGAGACGAACGTCATTAGGAAGAACTGAATCGTCTTTCTGTAGAACGAGCTTCGTGATCGCATCCCGCCTCAGCAGGCGATTCCAGGGAGAAGTTCAAGCAATCAAATGCAAGAATGAATGTGCGGAGGAAGGGATTCGAACCCTTGGACTCCTGCGAGACAAGACCCTCGATCTTGCGCCGTTGGCCGGGCTTGGCTACCCCCGCGTGCGGTTCTGTGAATGCTGGTTGCCTTTATTAAACCTTGCTGCAGGTGTTTCGGTCACTTTCTTGAGAAAAGACCCACTTCACTAATTTGCGCAACTTATAAGTAGAAACGGCGGGAATAATCTAGACCCTTCGAACGTTCTATAATGTCTAGTCTTTAGTTGTAGGGGGGTGTCGATGGCACAGAGATATCGGAAAAAGGTAACAAGGTCCGGAAAGGGGGCCTTCTCTCTTTACATCCCGAAGAAATGGATTGATGGATGGAAGGGGGAGCAGGCCAAAGAAAGGAGTGTGGACCTACTCCAGATGGACGACCACCTCATCATCTCACCAGTGCAAAAGGGATCTTCGAAATCAGCAAAGCTCGACAGCGATTCCGTCGAGGAAGTGAGACACTTTCTCCTCTCATGTTACGTGAGAGGTTTCGAGTCAGCAGAGATAGTGACCAAAGGCAGGTTCACAGACGAACAGATTTGCGGCGCGAGAAGCTTCGTTCGCTCCCTGGACGACCGACTGACGCTCGACATAACTGAAAACAGAATCGCGTACGACAAGAACGCCGCGGCGATGTTGAGCCGCCCGGACGCTACCCAGCTCCAGAGACTCCTCTTCGACAAGCTGCTCGAGGGAGTCCGTCTCATGGAGGAACTTCTGGAGTACTTCGACAAGAATCCTCGGAGAGCAATCCACATCATGCAGATGTTGAAACTGCTCGAGGAGGACACGGACAGACTTGCGCTCCAGATACTCCGGCTCGCTTCCAGGATGGAGATTCCCGTCGAGAACCTGGTCGACCTCTACTATATCGTCCTGACAACCAACACCATGGAGAACCTGGGCGATAGCATGTTCGGGATGGTCAGGAATGTGTGCATGTTCTACAATCTCGATCCCGCTAAGCTTCCGTATCCACCAGATGCGCTCATCAAGGAAATCAGCAAGCCGGCTGCCCTCGACCCCTCGTTGGACGGCCTTAGACAAATCCTCGTGGCCGACCTGAAGATCTGCGCCAAGAACATCGGGACACTCAAGGAGCTTGCGCTCTCAGAGTACACCGAGAAGGTCCAGGATTACATACGCAATCTCACGCTGTTCAGGGACACGATGGGGGAGGACTTGGGAAAGGCGCTCAAGAACGCCCTGGCCAAAGGGAACGGGTCCGCCCAAGGACGGAACCTGGTTCACCTCATCCGAATAGGGTATAGGATAAGTGACATCGCGATGAAGTTGGAAGAGTTCGCGAAGCATTTGGTCACCTTCCACTTCTTCCATGAACTCTCCGACTGAGGTGATGAAGAATGGCCGAGCAGAAACGGATCAAGGCGAGGAAAAGGATATCACGAGCCGGTTCCGGAGGCTATTCCTTGTACATTCCAAAGCAGTGGATCAAGAGCTGGACGGATGAACAGAACAAGGACAAAGAGGTGGACATGTTCAGCCTCGGAGATCAGCTTGTTCTCACGCCGAAGATGATGATTAGGAGTATCAGGGCTTCGGCGGGCGACATGTCGAACTACGAGCTGAAGCAATACATCGTCTCCTCGTACGTGAACGGAGCTGATGAGTTCATCCTCAACTCAGATCGACTCTCCGATTCATTGATAGGTGAGTCCCGCAACATCATCAGACTGCTGGACGAGAACCTGGTTCCCGGCTCGAATACCAACGAAGTCTCTTACTCTAACCGCTCCGATGTCATCCGCGACACGGACGCATTGTGCTCCCTTCTCTTCGACAAAGTCATAGAGGGAGAGAACCTCGCGGTCGACCTGCTGACGTACTTCGACATCAACCCGAAGAGGAGCATTCAGATTCTCAAGATCATGTACGCCCTCGAAGAAGAGGACATCGACAGGATAGCTTTCCAGGCGCTGAGGAAGCTTTCGAAGTTCGACTCCTCCTCGAGGACTCTGACCGACCTGAACGTCAAATGGATGGCGGCCGATTCCCTTGAAAGGATCGGGGACAATCTTTACGCAATCGCCTGCCTTGTCAGCAGCTCTTACGGCCTCGAAAGGGAGATGCTGCGATACCCAGTTGAGTATCTTGAGGAGCATGCGATGAAGAGCGGAGTGAAGGTCCCGAAGAACATCGAGGATCTCAAGGAGCACTCAGTCTCGGACATGAAGACATGTTCTCAGATGCTTCAGAACGTCAAGGAGATAATCCTCAAAAGGGACGGGAAGAAGGCTGCCGAAATCAGCAAGGAAATAAGTGAGTACAGGCAGAAGAGGGAGAGGGAGTTCTGGGAGAAGCTGGGAATCCTCTCGCCCCTCTCGCACGACGGCAAGCAGTGCATATTCTTGTGCAATATGATCGACGCGAGAGTCCGAGAGACTCTGTACTTGATAGATGGAATGACGAAAAGGGCTGGGCTAGTGTATTTCGTCGGTAACTCTAACTGAGATATCATAGCTCGCATTCCTCGGCGACTAAGATGCATGTCGAGCATCATTCTCCAAGGGGGACTTGTATCCATTCAAAATCCGGAATTGCGCAGGATCTCGGCAGCGCGTTCTGGGGGCACCGAATTGATGTACACGCCGCTCCCGATCTCAAAGCCTCCAAACTTAATGCATTTCGGCGCAAGGTGCATGTGCCAGTGGTAGTAACCGTGCTCGAGGCCATCGCAGGGCGCGCTGTGGATGTAGATGTTGTAAGCCGGATTATCAAGGACGTCGGCGTACCTCCTCAGTATGTCCCTTAGGACCTTGGCGAGGGACCTCGCCTCGCTGGCATCTACGTCTGCGAATGAGGGGACGTGCTTTCTCGGGACGACCAGCACCTCGAACGGGAATCGAGAGGCATATGGACAATGGACTGAGAAGTGCTCCTGGTCGATGATCATCCTCGCCCGGAGTCTCTCTCGGCCCTCACCAGGTCATCGTACGCGCACTCCTCGCCGTCTTCCGGGCGATACTCCCTACAATCCTGCAGCTCACGCAACATCAGTTCCGGAACGAACGGGGTGGCTATGATCTGGGAATGCGAGTGATGCTGGGAGGCCCCGGCTTCCAGGCCATGGTTCTTGAATATCAAGATGAACTTGAAACGTCCATCTGAGGCCAAATGACGGTATCTCTCCTTGTATGCAGTCAGGACCTTCACGATCTGATCCGCACCCATTTCGGCAATGCTCGCATTGTGATCAGAGGTATCCACGACTACCTCATGCGCCCCCACGCCTTCCATGCTGCAGAAATTGTCGCCGCAATAGAGCCTGTCGTCGGCCTCCGAGCGCACTGCCGGATACCTGTTCGGAAAGACTCTCACGGACCAACCCGGGCCATTCGGGACGGATCCGTCCCTGAGCGCAAACACCTCCAGGGGAGTCATGCGCTCGTTGCCGGGACAGAAAGGGCATTCCGTCTGGAGCGGAAGGTCCCCCTTGTCTTTCAAGTAGTCTGTCGGGCGCTGCGCTCTCTCCGACGAGACTATCACCCAATCGTTCCAGACCAGGCTCTTGCGAAGCTCGGAAGGTGGCATTTGACCGACGTGAAACCGCTCTGCACATATATTCCATTTGTCGGGGTTTTCCTTGCGATGGGGCCGGACAGTCAGGGTTAAATACATGGATTCGCCTTGGAACAGGTCGCCAGGAGAGGGAGGGCAGCCGACGGTAGGGTCGTAATGACCCAGCTGAGGAAGGTCCCCCCTCCGTGAGACGGTGGTCCACGCAAGTGGATGGGCGAGAGCCCAGGCAAGGGCGCAGAAACGACACAGCTCCGATCCAGGATGATTCGCCAGGCGATGACGTTCTTCGGAGATTTGGTGAAACGGCGACTCCCCACCGGAGCAAACCCAAACAGCCAGAATGACTACTCAGGACTGGCGGGTAGGGCGCTTAGTTGAATGCTGCCTGAAACAGAAGGGGGCCTATTACCCTCACCTGGCACTTTCTTATTCCTTATCCTAGGATATGGACACCTATTTAATCGCGAGAGACGTTCCACCAGTGGGCTTGAGACCGTGATATACAAGTACGACGAGGCTATCGAGGCGGAGCCCGTGCACGGGGTCAAGAGAAGAATGCTGAGCTGCGGAGAGAACATCCAGGTCATCGAGTTCTTTCTGCCGAAGGGCGTCAAGTTCCCCCTCCACAAGCACCCCCATGAGCAGATCGGCTTCATAGAGAAGGGGGCGATGAGGATCTGGATCGAGAACGAGGTGCACGATCTTCGCGAGGGCGATGGATACTACGTCCCGCCGAACGCGGAGCACAGGACCGAGGCGCTTGAGGACTGCATAGATATCGACGTCTTCTCCCCCGTCAGACAGGAGTACAAGGATCGCTCCGCGAGATAGACATCATGATTCATTCAATTTCGCGCCGCGCGATTCGAAATCCAGGTCTCTTGAAGAGAAGCTCCTTTGACAAGGTTTTAATTCGAGAAACGACTTTAGCACACAACTTCAGGACCTGATTGACTTGGAGGCGTGACATTGAGGCCAGAGGGGTTCAGCGAGTTTCTCGAATTGGTGCGAAAGCTTCCGGACATGCCTAACGTCGAGCACCCTTCTCCCGAACAGCTGAGGACGCTTAGCGAGAGCTTCGGGAACCTGACGGAGTTCGGGAATTACAACTTCTGCTCGACCGTGAGGAATAGGAGCGCAGGTCTCACCGTCTACATCGGTGACGAGAGCGTCCAGGAGAAGAAGCTCAGCAAGGCGAAAGAAGAGATAGTCAGGAACCTACCGAAGACCTTGAGATCCGTGATTGACTATCTGCCCCGCGTTCCGTTGTATTGCTTGACCCTTACCATGGGCCAGAACGACAGCTTCTCGCCCCACTGCAACCTTTTCATCTCACGTTACAGGACAGACTACATACGTTTGGCGTACATGGTGAACCAGACGCTATTCCTGAGAGCCGACACCCCCGGGCCGGAAATGAACTTGATCGACCTACCAGAGTGGCAAGAGAAAGACCGCCAGATCCTGGTCTTTCCCGAGGAGCGCTTGACACTGGTATTGGGAAGCGATTACTACGGCGAGATCAAGAAGGGCTTCCTCAGAATGGGGATGTACGAGGCCAAGAAGCAGGGCATGCTCGGCCTCCATGCTGGCTCGAAGCTCATATGGGCCCGCACCCCGGATGGAAAGGTCCGCAGGATAGGGATGATTATCTTCGGACTGACGGCGACAGGCAAGACCACGCACTCGTGTCACAATCACGGGCTGAACGCGCCTGGAGAAAAGGTGAGGATCGTACAGGACGACGTCGTCTTTCTCAAGAAGAACGGGGAAGCGCTGGGAACGGAGAGAGGGTTCTACATCAAGACTGACGGTCTGAATCCGGGGTCACAGTCCCTGCTCTACAGCGCGGCGCGCAGCAAGGACGCGATTCTGGAGAATATCATGGTCGACTACAGGGGGAAAGTCTTCTTCCAGGACGAGGTGCTCACCGGGAACGGCAGAGGTATCATCCAGAGGGACGACCTAGGAGAGTTCAAGAGCGAGAGCCTGAACCTCCCGCCTCTTTCTGAGCTGGACAAGCTTCTCATGGTGTTCATAACCAGGCGTAACACCGTGTTGCCCATAGCCTCCAAGCTGACGCCAGCCCAGGCGGCGGGCGCTTTCATGCTCGGCGAATCTGTGGAGTCAACGGGCGGGGATCCCAAGAAGGCGGGGGAGTCCGTCAGGGTCGTTGGAACGAATCCGTTCATTATCGGCAGCGAGGCAGAAGAGGGCAACTGGTTCTACGACTACCTGCTCAACAACCCGGGCAAGGTGGAGTGCTACCAGCTGAACACTGGAGGGGTTGGCGAGCTGGTCGAAATCGAGGAGAACGGTTCGAAGAAGGTCGTGAGGAAGGTCACCAGGGTTGACATAGACGAGATGGCCGGGATAATCAGAGCGATATCCCGCGGAACGATCAAGTGGAAGAAGGATCCGCATTTCGGAACTCTGATACCCGAATCCGTCGAAGGCGTCAATCTGGCCAGGCTCGACCCGGCGAAGTTCTACACGCAGGAGCAGCTGAGCAAGCTGGTTGAGGGTCTCAAGAAGGAGAGACAGGAATATCTCTCGGCGTTCTCCGGTCTGAACCCCGACATAATAGCTGCGTACAGATCCTAGCGACCTGTGAAACGTCGCTCCGCGGAATCGTCAGTCGATGCATGATTGGCAAGGACGATTCTGACCGCGATCGCCGTACTAGGCCCAGAAATCGAGGCTTTTGTAAGGGATTCTGAAACAACATTCGCTCCTTCAACGGATATGCTGGCAATTGCTCATCGTTTTACGAACCTCGGAATCGCCGCTTCATTCGATATGGACTCGAGAATTCCGGTCAGGAAGAAGCGGGCAACCTGTTAGTACTCACGCAGTTGTAAGTAGAAGTCAAGAGAGGGGAGGAACCGTGAAAATATCTACTGGGAAGATGTATCTTTTCGTCGAAAGAGTGCCGCTGAGAACACATCAGGTGTTGCGGAAGGAATTGTCCGAGGGAAGGAAAGCGCTGTATATCTCGAAGAACTCGCCGCATCTATTGCGGACGCAACTGGACTTCGACCCCGAGACGATACAAATGAAGTGGCTGACCCCGCGTCCCGGCCAAGAGTGCATTCCCCCCATGAACTTGGCCGAGTTCGAGAAATATGTCAGTCGATTCCTGATCGAGAACAAGAACGGGATCGTGGTCCTGAACGGCGTTGAAGTCCTGGAGATGTGGAACGGATTCAAACCTGTGCTCGACGTCATAAGAAGAACCCAGGAGAAGGTCAGCGCCAACGGCAACAACCTCCTGGTAAGCCTTGACCCCAAAACCCAGTTCTCGAAGAACCTCAGCGATCTCGAGAAGATCTCAGACGAAGTCATATCCAGCTATACATAGAGGTAATTCTCGCCTCCCCCTCTCTCCTTCTTCCGAAAGATTCATTTGGAAGACGACCAGATATTATCCTTCCGAGGAGCCGAATGGATTTTGTGGAACGGGTGTGCAGGCAAACTGAGAACCTCAGGGAGATCGAGGGTGCTTGTGGCATCTGCCACGGGACTCTGGAAGCGATCATCGGTGAAGGAGGGAAAGCGAGGGCATTCGAAGAGCCCGAAGGTGTGCTCGCAGTTGTCAGGAACGACCAAGGCGACGTCATTGGAGAGGGCTTTGACATCGTCTGGTCCCCGGCGATATTGGCCGCGGAAATCGATGCCGGCCTGATCCCGGAAAGAATGAGTTCCAGGCTGGTCGAAGATGCACTGAGCAAGGAGGACGACGTCCGCAGAGTCGCTTCCCTTTTCGGCTACGGAAGGGTCTTAACGCCCTCTGTCCTTGCGCTCCAGTACGTCAATGAGCTGGGCGGCCGGACCCTGATAAAGAGGGAAGGGCTTGGCGTCGCCGCCACCATGCAAGACGGAGAGGGACGCATGCTGGCGAGATCATCTGTCTCATACTGTCCCACTTGCGCCATAGCCAAGGCCGCTGCGTCCTCGGAAGACATAACGGCACGGATAAGGGAGAAGCTGTCGACCACAAGGAACACAGGGCGCGAGAAGTGCGAGAGGCGCCTGGAGAACAGGTACGAGGCGAGGGGCGGGGCCGTCAGGGTCAGCATCGCCGAGGGCGACAAAGTCCTGGCAGACGGGGTCCTGGGCTGCTGCATCGCCTACGGAACGACGAAGGCGGAGATAGCGGCCGGTCTGATTCCAGCGGAGGGCGCGAAGAGGTTCAAGGCGTACTGCAACCTTTGCCCGATGAAGCACTGTTGGATGGAGAAATCCATGGGAGCGATGGGAAACATCGTGCTGCATCGACTGACCGAGATAGGCACGGAGATCGAGGTCTCGGCGAACGGCCTCATTACCGCAAGAATCCCAGGAAAGGAGACGATCCAGGGGCGCGGGACCCTCTGCTCACTCAGCGCACTCACGAACATGCTGATAACCGCCGAGGGCAATCAGGTGCTGCGACCTTCGCCTGCAAAGAGGTTCCCGGAGATGAGGGAGTGAGGACCCAATCTTTTTCTCGCTCCGGAATCGCGAGATAATGCCGCGAAGGACTGCGCTGATGGGGAAACGATAAAACATCGGCAACCAATGACTTACCGCCATGAACTGGTCCCTAGCTTCCGTCTCGGAAAAGGCTCGAATGGATTCGACCTCGGGAGCGTCGCAGATACTGATTTCCGTCCTCGAGGAGCTCTGCAACCATGTCGACGATTTCGACACGCTGGACCGAGAGTATCTGAAACGATTCGCATTTTCCCTGCACCGCGCAAAACCCGCGATGGCGCCGCTCTTCAACCTCTCGAACTCGATACTCTGTCTGATCGAGGATTACCCGTCCGAGAAAATCCCATCCGATGCGCTGCGCGCTTTGTTCTCGAGGGTCCTGGGAGAAGAGAAATCTGCGAATTCTAAGATAGCGGAGCTGGCGAGAAGGAAGGTCGATGCATCCAGGCTCATCACGATGTCATATTCGAGCACGGTGATGAACACACTGAGGGTGATGGGACAGAATAGGGAGCTCATGGTGACGGTTGTTGAATCCCAGCCGGGAGGGGAGGGCAGGCGCACGGCGAAGATCATCTCCTCGTATGGAATAGAAACGGAGCTTATCCCAGACTCCCTAGTGCTTAGCCGCATGAAGGACGTCGAGGCCGCCATCGTGGGGGCCGATGCCGTCACGAGCGAGGGAGTTGTGAACAAGGTCGGCACCTATGCCCTTACACTGGCTGCGACGAATCATAGAGTCCCATCGTATGCGCTATGCAGCTGGTCCAAGCTCTGTCCGATGAGGTTCGAGGACCTTGGATTCGTCGAAAGACGTCTGGGGAAAAACCTGACGGAGTCGAGCCAGATGTTCGAGTCCACGCCGACCGAATCCTTCCATCGATTCATAACCGACAGAGGCGTCCTGAGGCCAATGGATGTGAAATCGAAGCTGAAGGATTACCGGAAAGCGCTCGCATGGTGAGCTTTTACGTCTGAAGCGCAAAATAGTTAGGTCGTTATCCTTATTGATACTTTGATGAAGTTAATAGGGCTCAAGAAGAGCGGCGATCAGGCCGGAGTGGAGTTCTTCGGTTGCCCGCTCCGCTGTGCGTATTGCACTCATATCAAGCAGGAAAAGAAGGACCACGGGGTAATGGAGGTGCTTGAGTTCTTGGCAGACCCCGCGGTCCAAGAGGTGTATATCGGGGGAGCCGAGCCGACCCTCCAGAAAAAGGAGTTGCTAGATCTCTTGCAGCGCTTGAAGCGTATGAACAAGAGGATCACGCTCAAGACCAGCGGCAACGATCCCGAGTTCCTGAAGAGCACTATCGGGATCGTCGGCAAGTATGTCATCGAGATGAAGTGCCCGCTCGACGATGCTGCCTGCTACTCCGAGCTCATCGGCCTCTCGTCCGAGCGAGCCAGGAAATATCTTGATTCGCTCGATAGATCGCTCGAGGTCCTTAGGGGGCAGAAGGTCAGGGTCTGGATAAGGGTCATCCCCGGGTTCATCACCCCCGAAAGGATGGAGTCCATTGGCAAACAGATCTCCGGCAGGGCGAGCGAGGTCTTCCTATACCAGTTCTTGAGCAACCCCGCCGATGACGCGCCCTTCCGAGGGATCACGGAGCCGGGACCATCGGAGACGGAGATGGTCGTGCTCGCGCGGCAGCTGATGAGATACGTTCCAAGGGTGATCGTTCATGGCAGAGGATTCGAGAACGAGTTCTCTGGCAGCGCTCCGTAGTCTGTCCGATACTCGGAGACAAATGAAGGCGCGTAGGACGAAGGATTATTGGGAAAAGATAACGAACAAAAAATGAAAGGTGACTCGACGAAAGATGGATGGCATCCTTCGAACGCCAGTATACGTCCCCGGTCGCTTACTCAACGACCTTCTCGGCGAAGGCGGCACTGCGCACGACCTTGACTATGTTGACGTCCATCTCGTCGCCGACCTTTGCGCCCGGTACGAAAATGATGAGGCCGTTGACGCGGGCGATGCCGTCGCCCTGCCGGCCGATATCCTCGATTTTCACGTGGTATCTCTCACCCTGCTGGACATGGGATGAGACTCCCGACTTCGAATAACCTACAGTCTCCAATATTTCACTTCCTTGGTTGCAACCCAGCGTGCGGTGGACACTTTATCCCCCCAAACCTGGGTTTTCGGCTTTGAATGGGGACTCTGTATTAATACTTTGGGGACAGCCCTGGGGCAACGACGTTCGAATCAATACGAGAGGTACCCGATTCTCCAGCGTCCAGGCACTGAGCTCAGATCACCGGGCCGGTGACATATATGTTCATCGACTGCTCGTATCCCAGCATCTCCGCCTTCGTTTTGCTGCCGGATGCGACCGACATCACGACATTGAGAATCCCGCAACCAGCCTTGTCGATCGTCTCGGCACCGCCGAGTATCCCGCTCACGTCCACATCGATGTGATCTGCTAGGTTCTTCGCGGTCTTCGGGTTGCCGGTGATCTTGATGACAGGAGCGAACGGGAATCCTTGCGGGGCACCTCGACCAGTCGTGAAGACTATGATCTGGGCGCCCGTCGCCGCGAGACCCGTCAGCACCTCCGGCTCCCTACCGGGGGAATCGACCATGAACAGTCCCTTCGAAGTTATCCTGCTGCCATACGGGAACACGCCGTCGATCTTTCTCGAACCCGTTTTCACGGCCGCCCCAAGGGACTTCTCCTCTATCGTGGAGAGCCCGCCCTTGATGTTGCCCTGGGTCGGCTGCCCGCCCCTCATGTCCACGCCCATCCTCTTTGCCCGCCCTTCCATTTCCAGCACGGTGCAGAGCACCTCTTTCCTGACCTTTGCGCTCCTCCCACGTGAAGCGAGTAGACCCTCGGCGCCGATGCACTCGGTCGTCTCACCGAACACACAACTGGCTCCTTCATCAATAAGCATGTCGACGGTCCTTCCGAGCGCGGGATTCGCAGCAATGCCCGAGGTCGTGTCGGACCCACCGCACTTCAGACCGAGTAACAAACTGGATATGTCCACTTCCTTCCTCTTTCCTGGCAGGAACTCCCTCCTGAGCTTCGCGATCTTCGACCTGGCGATATCTCTCGCCCGCTTCGCTCCGCCGACCTCCTGTATCGTGATCTTCTCCACCGGCTTTCCCGAGGGGGATATCCCTTCCGCGACCTCGTCGATGGACACGCTCTCGCAACCAAGGCCGATAAGAACGACGGCGGCAACGTTCGGGTGCTGACCAAGCGAGATCAAGGTTCGAGTGACCACCTTAAGGTCGGGAGAGGTCTGCGCACATCCCTGGCCATGACAGAACGCCTTCACGCCGCTCCTCGGCGACGATATCCATCCGGCAACTTCGTTCGCGCACGCCACAGTGGAGATGACACCGACGAAATTCCTGGTCCCAATCGTCCCGTCAGGCCTCTCGTATCCTTTGAATGTCAGTCGATGCAACGCCGTCACCCCGAAGAAATCAGTCCGCCACGCCAGTCAGCTGGCGATCCTCTGCATGAACTGCTTCACGTGATAGTCCCACTGGGATGTGACGATGTCAACGTCGGTCTCGTCGTTGGAGCACGCGGTGATAGTGACCTGACCCCCTCCGCCCTCCAGACACACCATCTTGTCGTCCCTTGTCGTGACCTTCAGATCGAGCTTCTCGAAATACTCGACCGCCTTCTCTATCACCTTGTCCGGTGACAACTTGGTGCTCACTCCATACCTCATGTGGCTCCTTCCTTGGAGTGGGATACGTGAGTGAATCCTACTTAAGCTGTGGCCCAAGGCCAAGAAAATCGTAGCAAATTGTCCCGTTGAGACGGAATATAATTCGAAACCTCTTCCCCAATTTTCTTTTTCTAATCTAGTGTCCTTACGGGGGGCCGGACCGTGAGGGTAAGGGCTCCAGAATTGGAAGTATCACTGGTGGGGCCTGCCAGGGTCTCCGAGGACTTCGATGATCCTCTTAACTCGGAGTCTGGGTGCTCTTCTTCGTCGATCCCAGGCCCTCCCTCTGACCGTCTAGACGGATGTATCCTGCCCGACGCGAAAGTTAGTTTTCGCGTCGAGTCTAAGAAAAATTGCCGGACTCATGGCCAGGCAATCAGAGCTTTGCTGGCCAGGACCAAAAACGGAACTACGAGAGAGAGTTCTGAGAGGAGTAGTAGCTTACGATTCCCTCAGGTCCACGAAGGGGAGGTCCTTATGAGACCGCCGCTTAAGCCATTACTGGCCGTGGACCCTGATCTCCTGAATGAAATCTTCGACCGCCCGGTCTCGGTTGCGGTGGGAATGTTGGAGCGACGTACATGGCCGCGTCTTTATTGGCGGCACGGACGACTTCCGTCCGCGTTGGCGGTGAACCGCGAGTACGACGACTACTCACGTAAGGAACTCGAGATCGGGATGTCGAAGATGTCAGGATGGATATCGGAGACGGAGGGAAACACCGAAGGGACTCGGTTGCGCCGAGATCCTCTGGACCTTGATCGCTTCCTGACGGCGTCGTGAGAAGCTCTCCTTGTCGGCTTCTTGCCGGGGGGGGGAGGAAAACGGCGGGGAAGCCGCCTCGCAGCCCCGTCGCGTCGTTCGGAACCTAAACTTCAAGGAACACACGACCAAGGTCCCAGAAACTCGAGTCAGAGGGTGGTCTGTCGTCATCGTGGTCAGGTCGTCGTCGTCGGGTCGTCGTCGTGCAAAAAAAGGCAGCTTCGGAAAAAACACACACCCCCTCCCCCCTATGAAGCAAGGGTTAAGTCAATCAAGAAGCGCAGAGGTGTGAAATATGATTGATTTGTATTGTGAACTCCAGGGACATCCGATATATGAGGAGGCGAGAAAGCTGGCATTGGGCTACGAGGATTATTCCCGGGTCCGAATGATCAAGACCGCACTCACTCCTCGGAGCTCCCGAGGTCCTGATTGCGCTTCATGTGTCCATTCGACAGAACAGAAAGGACGCCAGCTACGATGAATTTCTGAAATGATGGGGACCGACTTGAGAGAGAGGTCCGCTCGAACGCGATCCGTTGTCGCAGAAGAGGCACTTTCGCGTCAAAACTCCCTTATTTACCGACAAAAAACGACCGAGAAGAGGCAGGAATCGAGCGTTCCGAGGGAAAAGCGACGCTTCCGGAGATCCTTTCTTACGACGAGATCGACCGCTTTTGTCGAGAGATCGCGGATATCGTGGGACTGAGCCAGAATCATATCAGCGAAATCTTGCAACTAGTATCGGCGACCGATAATAGTGGCAAAGATAAGCGGCGGAAGATAAAAAAGGAATCAGCTTGATGCTTCGTTATGTCAATCGGGTGGTGAAGACGAGACTTATGGATGTCTGCTCGTCTTCTAGAAGGGTAGGGGGCCACGGTGTCTTACCCCCTTTGTGGCCTCCTCTCCCTTCTATTCGTCTCGAATCTAAAAAAAGGGCCCTGCGGGCCTGTCTAGGCTTAGGTTCATGCCTTGTCACGCTTATCGAGTGAAGAAGACGAGATTTCCTGTCACGGGTCTGCCTTGCCTTCTAGAAGGGAGAGGTTCGAGTTCGGGTCGCGATGGACCTCTCCCTTCTATTCTTCATCGAAAATAATTTTGTTAACAATCAATTTGTTCGATTTGACAATCCCGAGTGCATCGAGTCCTCGCGCGCAAGGGTGCAACGATAAACCCCCCATGGAGGGGTTTAGAAATCTCCAAAATTCTCGATGTTATACATGTATAACATTGTTATACAAAGGATACCTGGACTGGAAGACGAAGGCCTGTAAGGAGATGAACCTGATCGCAATAAGCAAATTCATGGCTGAGACCACTTCCATTGCATCCCTGCGCGCGTGGGTGAATGGGAGCTTCAGAACGTCCACATGTGGACGCCCGAAACTGTCTCCTGCGCGCACGGGTTGAGGGGGGCATGCTCCCCCTCCGCGGCTTCCGGAAGATGATCTGTCCCTGCGCGCGGGAAGCGGTAAACCATCACGAAAATTCTTGACAATGACCCCCGAATTGTTGACAATTTCCCGGGAAATATCAAGAATAAAGGCATCATTATCAACAATTTCTGCTCCATGCAACCCACTAGTGGTGTTTCATCCCAGGAGAGGCTTACGGAAGCTCAATTATTGCTAGCAATATTTCATCTTCTGACAAAGCCAGTCTTTCCGTTCTCGTGTCTCAAGGCTTATAAAAGTCCAATGTCCACTATGGACATTTCATCCCAGAGGATCTGTTCCTGCGCGCACGGGAGTGTAACGAAAAACTTCACTAGTGAAGTTTTGACTAATCATTAGTTCTCCCTCGCTCGCGGGGGTGCAACGCTTCGGAACATCCCCATGTGGATAATGGGAACATGTTCCCATCGAGCTGTCCTGTGTCGGTCTTGGTGTAGTCCTCTGATAAGTGAAGGACATGTCCTTCACCAGCCTGAGAAACGGGAACATGTTCTCATTGAGCTGAAGAACCGCCTCAAGGGGCGGGTGGGCGGTCCTCGGGGAGCTTCGGAATATCCGCATGCGGATGTACAGAAACGTACAGGCACATGTGCCTCAGGGAGCTGAAGAACCGGCGCATGCGCCGGGTGGGCGGCCTTGTAGGGTCGCGTGTTCGTGTCCGAGGGCATCCCTTTAGCTTCGTTGTCGCAGCGAAGGGCGTATGTGTTGTCACAGGTATCGGGTCACGAAGGCAAGGCGCCGGTTCGTCGATTCCACTCGCCTTCTAGCCTTCTAGAAGGGGGAGTGCACTCATTCCGTCGCCATGACAATCTCCTCTCGTCATGACAATCTCTCCTCCCCCTTCTATATTTATACCTGCAAATCGATTTTATTTTTACAGTGGAGCCTCATGGGACTTAGAAGGACGTCGGGGTGGGTCTCGAGGGATGGCTGTCGGGCGGGGACCTCATATCGCGTCGGCGTGTCCTTACTTCCTTCCTGCCTTCGTGACTGTCTCCGGGGCTCCCGGGGCTGCGACGTCGACGCCTAAGGCTTCATGCATCCTCTGCGCGGAGAGTCGTGGAGGCCCCCCGGACGGTGAGCCTCTAGAGACCTGTCCCTTTAGCCCCTGAGCGAAGCGAGGAGCTGAACGAAAGGCGTCGAATCGAGGAATGCGGGCTGGGAGCCGCATTCCGAGCTTAGGATCGTTCGCCGCGAAACAGGACCTCGGTGTTCCTCAGGTAGGTGAAGAGCACGGGTATCCGAGGGCGCGGTACGAGAGGGGTATGAAAGGAAGGATTCTTCTCTAATTGTGTGCCGCACCCATTTCGGCCCCGATCATCCGCTGACCGTGTATTTTTTCTGTCTCGACGCGGGCGCCTGTCCGAGGTTGCCCGTCTCGGTGGGAACAGGTACCTGTTCCTGCGTGGCGATTCCTAGGGTCTTCATGATCGATGGGACGGCAGTTTGTTGCCACCATGGGTTGACATTCTTCTCCCACCATGGCATGGCATCCTCTTGGGCCCATTTGACAAGCGGCGGCAGCCATAGGGGCGCGGTCACGACACCGCCTATGATAGCGACGCCTCCGATTGCCTTCGCCGCACCCATCGGGTCTTCCTTCGGTAAATCGGGGATATCGGGCACGTCGGAAGGATCGGACTGATCAGGCGGGTCTTCAGCGGGCGGATCTGCGGGGCAACCCAGTTCCTCTTTGCATGTCGGCGCAGGGTTCGTCTCCCCCGCTTTCGCCAGCTCGGCGGGCTCTCGTTCCATGGCGTCCGAAACTTCCGGCGCTGAGGATTCGTTCCGCAGTATCCGATGGACATTGCTTTTGGGGATTCCCAGCGCATCGCCAATCTTTCTGACTCCCCAGTCGGGGTGCGCCTTCTTGATCATGAACACTTGTTCCGTCAGCTCTCGGCCGACTCCGGGCCGAATGCGGCTATCTTGATTCGTTGACATCTACCTCGCTCCTTACATTTTACACTATCCTAACAGACTTCGAAGATAAAGAGGTTGGTGGGACGCGTCCCGGGACGTCCCGGGACGCGGGACGCCGCTCTCCAGCAAGGATTTTGGGACGTATCCGGATACAGTTGAATCTAGGTCAGCATCGGTGCATGACTGATACGCGTCTTGACTGTCGCAACGGGTGAATTACGTGTTCAACCGCGGATTCAACCCCGGATTCAATCCTAGAGCCTTACAATCGAAAGGGAGGCCGCAGGAACGACGCAGAGCGCGGAACGAGCTCGAAGGAAGGTTAGGCATCGGTTCCGACTCGATGCGCTTGATTCGGGCCTCCGCTTCGATGCGAGTAGCCAAAAAAATAAAGGGTTTGAACGGAGACATCCTCATCGACTCCCTCAGGGCTTAGACCGTAAATGTCTTCGCACAGATCGATCCGCCGGTGCTTGTGTAGAGTAGCGTCACGGTCCAGTCACCTGGCCCGAGGGGTGTCTGGGCGATCGTTATGTAGTCACCGACGCTTATCTTTCCGTCGGCACCCAGGTCGACGTACGTAATGTTTGCATCCACTGTACCGTTTTCATAGGTGTAAGACGTTCCAGTCGCCATGTTCCATGTCCCAGCAACAGCGTAGGGCCCGTCAACCACGAGTTTGCAGTCGATGAACTTCACTTCTGGCGATATCGCTCCAAACATTATCTTCTCTTCTTTCGCCGACACTTTAGTCGCGGTAGTGAACGCTCCGGTCGGCGTCTGCGAGCTCGGCCCTCCGAAGCCCATCACCATGACGTACAGCACTGCCGCCAAAACGACAGTGATCGCGACCATCAGAATGGTTGCGATGACAGGTGATACGGCCTCAGAATCCTTGCGGATCTTCCATATCTTTTTCATGGTTTAGTCCTCCTTTTTCTTCATCACCTTGCTTTCGCGAGATGACATGTAATGCCGGTTCACTGGTTCGCCCCCAAGTGCACCTGAATCCGGCCGCGGTCGAAGAAGATGAAATCGACCTGGTCCCAGTCAGCATCGACCATTCCCAACGAGCACCAGCGATCCCAGTCGAACCGATCACCTTTGCGAGGGCGGGGTATCCGAGGGCGCGGCTGCAAAGGAATTGAACGTTCCGACTGAACAATGCGCCGCACCCGTTTCGGCCCATGGTCGTCAGAAGGGTTTGAATAGAATGCACTCCCTGAGGCCATTGCATGTGGGAGGGACAAAACAGCGGGGAAGGTGATTGTCAATAACTCACCCCCCTTCCTTTCTGCGATTCACCTTTCCTGGACCGACGCCCACGCGCGCCTGAGCACGTTCTCGTATGTCTTGAGCGTCTGTCTGCTCAAGAGCCGCCCCGAGCACCACTCCAGATACTCCGCGCTTTTGCGCTTCCAGACGGGCATCCGGGCCATGAGACATCTCAGCCCTCCAGCTCTGGCGCCGTTGCCTTCATGATGCACGCGACGCCCTCAGCCTTCTCGTTCTCGAAGATCATCAGCTTGTCACCGACCCCGACGCCCAGTAGCTCCATGAAGGGCTTGGTCAACACGATACGGCCAGGTTTGGTCACGGTGACGATCATTGGTTGGGGCACAGTTTCACCTTGTGCAACAGACATGACACGGTTGGCATATAAGTCTTATTGTGCAATTCGCAATAGACCATTCTTCGCTATATCCCAGCCGACTAATATTCTCTTGTGGAAGATACAACAGACAACATCGCGGCGCTGGAGAAGACCTACGCGCTTCGGATACTGGCACTCATCCTTGAAGAAGGTCCCATATCGAGGACGAACCTCTATCACCGCATGTCTTCGAGCCCCCGGACGCCGCAGGACCGCGTCAAAGAGCTCATTGAATTAGGTCTGTTGCAAGAGGTTCCCAGACCATCAGACCCTCGAATGAGGATTCTGGACCTGACCCCAAAGGGAAAGCGCATCGCGGACCTGGCCTCGAAGATGAAAAAGGAAATGAAGAAGTGACTAATTCTTCTTCAGGCATGGGCACTTCGCCTTCGGCTCGAAGGCAATGCCCACCTCCAAGCGCACTTCGAGGTTATTGGACGCTTTAACATTGGTGATCGTGCTCCGCAGGATCCTGATCGCGGGGCACCTTTCGGCGTTCTTCTCGCCGACGGCATCGATGACCGCCTCCTGCAACGCCTCCAGCGTCTTCTCGATCTTGTTGTTGTCTTTCCGGGTCGGCACCAGCTCATGTCAAGCGCATGACTTGACTCGGACTCGGTCCGGGATATGGGCTTGAACACGTATCCAACCGCAGGTTCGACCTAGCCCGATTCTAGGGTTTTACAAACGGAATGGGGCCGGAAAGCAATCGAAAGGGGCTTCGTAGGAACAACTGAGAGCGCAGAACGAGGTCGAGGGAAGGTTAGGAGGCATCGAATACGAGCCGATACGCTCCCTCGCCGCCTCTCCGCTTCGATGCGAGACGCTGAGGACGGGGCCCTCCTGGAACTCCGGAAGCCAATCATATATACCTGGAGCCCCTAACCATCGTCGAAATGTCAGAATCCTTAGGACGCGGACCTGCCTTAGCTTTATTCTTCGTAATGCTGCTTGGGTCCGTCATTTCAGTTTCTTCGCCAACAAACGCCCAGATGAACCAAGTCTCAGGTATTCCAGCTCCCCTACAGCCCGGAGAGGTCTTCTCAGTGAACGTGACCATCGAGGACTCGGGAACTCTGATTCTGTGGGTCTGGGACGCTAATCGAGCGGATTCTGTCCGATTCTGGCTGGAAACCCCAGACAATCATACCTATACATTCGACGCCGAATCCCATGGCTCTCCTCGGGGATATGGTTTCCGGGCGTGCCAAACAGGGATTTACGTTCTTCGCTGGCAGAACGGCCATGATTTGTTCCCGGCAACGATCTGGTTCATCATCACTACTATCCCGCCCGGAATTCAGTTGACATCACCAGCACCAGGTAGTACGGTCACGAGCATTGAACAGGAAGTCCATGGCACATGTAATGGGTTTGCGACGTCCATCGAGATAAGCGATAAGACAGGGTTTGCCACTCCGAGGACCGAGTGGGATCCCATCAACATGAATACGAACTGGACGGCAGACCTTTCTCTTTCTCCGGGCCGGAACGATTTATGGGTTAGAGCGACATACTCAAGCGGCGACCTCACCTTCACCAACTCCGAGTCCTTTCACGTCTACATGGACACGCTCTGGTTCTACGATGACCACGGAGAGACAAAGGTTGGCGTTGGGACCATGACCGTGTCAGTGTTGGGTGTTCTGGCCTTGAGCGGAGTGGTGTTTCTAACAAGGCGGAAGAAGAGACGAGGAAGGACCTAGGGGTCTAAGCCCGGCGAGGCAGTACCCGACAGGCACGACAAGACATCAACCTGAGCCCTAGGAGCAGGGCAGGAACACCAAGGAGCGCCCAAGTCCCAAGGCGTGAGGTTTCACCAAGGCCTGAGGCGTCGAAGACAGCAGGAGCGTGGCACAGGCCCACAGCAAGCTCACGTCCTAGGGCTCGCAGCACGATCGCACGATCCTAGGGATCTTGTCAACAGAATCCCGGGGATTCGAGTGCAAAGCCGGTGACTCTCCTCATGCGGATTGTGTGCACTTGGATCTCGCCTTCGTCGAAGAAAATGAAGTCGACCTGATCCCAATCGGCCTCGAGCTTTCCCAACGAAAACCAGTAGCTCCAGAATGCTTCTTGGGAATCTAGCCTTCCCTGGAGCTTTTCCTTGCTGTCCAATCAATCACCTTTGCAGGGAAGGGAGGACAATACGGTGGGGAAGTTGGAGAAGATCTCCACAACTTACCTCCCTTCTTTTCTGCGACTACATCCCCCCAACCCCCACCAGCGATCCCATACTCGCAGTGAGCTTGCAGCGGGCTCCTAGGCTCCTGCGTATTGCCTAAATTGTTCCATCGTCTGCGTTGAGGGTCTGCGTTGACTCTGGGTCATCGTCCGCAACGGGTCTGCGTAATCGTCTGCGATGGCTTAAT
>Ga0315282_10001467_pt1 | contig 44294 bp, 50 predicted proteins | sample YL17G07_20_MG_FD_203693 | JGI IMG/M metagenome (GOLD analysis project Ga0315282, IMG submission 203693) | Sediment microbial communities from Yellowstone Lake, YNP, Wyoming, USA - YL17G07_20 | ecosystem: Environmental > Aquatic > Freshwater > Lake > Sediment | place: USA: Wyoming | collected... | reverse complement strand
ACAAGTGCGCGATATGCTTTATGTTGACGATTTGGTGGATGCGTTTAATCGTTTTATTAATAGTGATTTAGAAAGAGGGCTTTTTAATATTGGCGGCGGGCCTGATAATACTATCTCGCTTCTTGAATTTTTGGATGAACTGGAGATATTAACCGGCAAAAGGCCGAAAGTCAATTTTTCCGATTGGCGGCCATCAGATCAGAAAGTGTATATCACTGATACTTCGAAGTTAGAAAAAACACTGGATTGGAAGATTAAGACACCGGTGAAAGAGGGGCTAAAAAAATTAGCTGATTGGGTGAAGGCAAATGAAAGCTATTTTTCTTGACCGGGATGGCGTAATTAATAAATATCCGGGAGATACAAAATATGTTACTTGCTGGAAGGAGTTCAGGTTCCTGCCAAAGGCAAAAGAAGCAGTTGCCAAATTACATAAAAATGGCTTTAGGATATTTATAACCTCAAATCAGGCCGGGGTGGGTAAAGGAATTTTCAGCCAGAAAGCGCTTGATATTATAACCAAAAATATGCTTAAAGAAATTGAAAAATCCGACGGAAAAATTGATGGCGTGTATTACTGCACGCACCGCAAGGATGAAAAATGTTCTTGCAGGAAGCCAAAGACAGGCCTGTTAGAACTGGCTAAGAAGAACTATCGCCTTGATCTTAAGCAGGCAATTTTTATCGGTGACACCATCCGCGATGTGCGCACTGCCAAAACAGCGGGCTGTAAATCATTCCTAGTCTTTTCTGGAAAAGAAAAATTAGCAAACCATAAAAATTGGGAAATCCAGCCAGATAAAGTTTTTCGCAATCTCTGGGAAGCCGCAGAATTTATTCTGGTACAGGAAAGTATAAAACACTTTCCTATACCACTGCAAAAATCGCCTAAAGTCATGCCGAAGGCGATTTTCTTGTAAAAAAGAAATAATTATGAGAGTTTTTATAGTTTATGCTTCAGCAGGAGCTGGGCATTTTCGCTGCGCCGAAGCAATATACGATTTCCTTAAAGAAAATCACCCGGAAATAGATACAGAGCTCATTGATATATTAGGAAAGTCAAATATCTTTTTCAGGTTTTCTTACGGATGGGGTTATCATTTTCTGGTAAATCAGGCAATATTTCTTTGGCAGTGGGCATATCAGCTCACTTATTTTTGGCCTTTGCGCAGGTTTACAAGGATTATAGCCTGCATTATAAACCGGATAAACACAAGAAATTTTAGCCGGTTTTTAACTCAGGAAAACCCCGATTTCATTATCTCCACGCACTTTTTATCTTCCGAAGTTACTGCTAACCTAAATAGTCAGGCAAAAATAAAATCAAAAATAATGTCTGTCATTACGGATTTCGGGATACATCCTTTCTGGATTTGCCCAGGAACAGATTTATATGTTGTAGCCACAGGCCTTACCAAAGATCTATTGGTTAAAGAGGGCGTGGAAGAGGAGGTTATAAAGGACTTAGGCATACCTGTGCATCCCAAGTTTTTAAGACAATATGCAAAAGATGAATTGTGTAAAGAATTAGGTATAGATAAAAATAAATTCACGATATTGATAACCACCGGCTCTTTTGGAGTAGGGCCCATTGAAGCAATTGTTGATGCGTTATATAAAGAGGTTCAAATTTTAGTTGTCTGCGCAAATAACCAGAGATTATATAAAAAATTAAAAAATAAGAACTATGAGGATGTTTTTGTATTCGGGTTTGTAAATAATGTAGAAGAGTTGATGTCAGTTTCAGACCTGATTATCACCAAGCCCGGCGGATTAAGCATATCGGAGTTATTGATTAAAGAATTAGTTCCAATATTCATCCATCCTATTCCTGGTCAAGAAACGACAAATGCGCGGATTTTAGAAAAATACGGCATAGGTGTAACCGCGAAGAATGTTGGAGATGTTAAAAATACCGTTCTAGATTATAAAGGGCACCCTGAAAAATTATCCAAGATAAAAGAAAATATTAAAAAAATAAAAAAGCCAAATGCAACAGAGGGGTTATTAAATGCTGTATGCCAAAGTGGTATTGGGGATACCGGTTGAAGGACCGTTTGATTATATCGCCCCACAGAATCTTTATAAAAAAATAAAGGTAGGCGTAAGGGTCAGGGTGAGTTTTCGCACCAAAGAAACAGTTGCTTATGTTGTAAAACTAAGCAAAGAATCACATATTAAAAATCTTAAGCCGGTTCTGCAAGTTATTGATGATACTCCTGTGTTGAATAGAAATATGCTTTTACTTACTAAGAGATTATCTGAATATTATTGTTGTTCTTGGGGTGAGGCAATTGAGACAATTTTGCCAGAGGTCTTAAGGAAAGGGAAAAGAATAACCGATATAGGAAAGCAAAACATTCTTAAGACAAAAGGTAGTTCAGAAATAATTTTAGTACATAGCCTCCAAGAAAAAGAAAAATGGGATGTTTACATAAGCAATATAAAAGAGGTTCTGTATAATCGCCGGTGTGTAATTTTTTTATCGCCTGATGTAAACTCTGCCTTCAAGGCTAAAGAGACTATAAACAAAACTACAGGCGTAGAGCCGGCGGTACTATATAGGAAAGAACCCAAGGAGTTAGATTGGTGGCTTAGGGTGAAAAGAGGTGAGTTTAGTATTGTGGTGGGAACGCGCTCGGCTGTCTTTGCGCCTTTAGATAGCGTCGGGCTTATAATTATCGACGAGGAAAATGATTCTGTGTATAAACAAGAGCAGGTGCCGCATTATCATGCAAGAGAAGTTGGCTTTATGCGTGCAAGAATTGAGAAGGCCAAAGTTATTTTAGGCAGCGCCTCACCATCCCTGGAAAGTCTTTATTTAACCAAGAAAAATAAAATTAAATATATATTCATTCCCAGAAAAACCCCCTTTCCAGAAATAAAAATAATAGATATAAAATCAGAGTATAACCTGCTTAGGCAAAAAAGAACAATTCTGTCAAATTTTTTAGAAGATGCTATTTCTTCAGTCCTCAATGTAAGCGGTAAGATTCTTTTATTTTTAAATCGCAAAGGCTTTGCTACGCAGGCTTGGTGTCAAAGTTGTAGAATTGCTTTAAGATGTCCACGTTGCAACATTAATTTAGTTTATCATTATAAAGACAATGTATTAAATTGCCATTACTGTAATTTTAAAATAGAGCCACCTAAGATATGCCCTAATTGCAATACCGGTTACATCAAATATACAGGGACAGGTACTGAAAAAATAGAAAGCGAGTTATCCAGAGTCTTTCCCCAGGCAAGGATTCAGAACTTAGATAAACAGAAGAATTTAGATTTTAAAAATGTGGATATATTTATCGCCACAAGTTCCATAATGAAAGAAACCGGAGCACGTTTTGACCTTATTGGCGCGCTTGCCATAGATAATTCTTTAAACCGCATTGACCTGCGCGGAGGCGAGAAAACCTTTGCATTATTAGTAGGGCTTTTAGGTTTAACAGAGAAGAAAATTGTGATTCAAACCAGTATACCCACGCATTCATGTTTTCAGGCGCTACTTAAAAAAGATATAAATCTGTTTTACGAGGAAGAACTAAAGCAGAGGAAGCAATTGAATTTTTCCCCCTATAAGCATATGGCTTTGGTAAAATTGCGCGGCCAGAAAGAAGCCAAGGTCAAAGAGGCAAGCTTCAGACTCTTTGAAGGATTAAATAAGGCAAATAGAGATAGGGGGATTAAGATTATTTCTGTTAATGTAGCTCAGCCATCTAAGTTACGCGGCAACTACTATTGGCAAATATTAATTACTTCTGATAGCGCTCAAAGGATAACTAAATTCCTAAAAATTCACTTAAAACATTTCTCGCATTCAGGTATAATAGTAACAGTAGATATTGATCCCCTTTAATAAACCAAATCGCACCGCGTAGGTGGGGATGGTTTAGTATCTGAATTAAAATGAATATTATATTTTTTGGGAGCGGAAAATTTGCAGTTTCTTCGTTGCGGGCTTTAGCAGTAGCCGGTTACCATATTTCCTGCGTTGTTACTCAGCCGGATAGGCAGAAAGGCCGGGGGCTTCATTTGGAGGCTACAGCCGTTAAAACTGTAGCTTCTGAATACAATCTGCAGGTTTATCAACCCGAAGATATTAATACCGACGAGGTAACGAAATTCCTAAAAAGCCTTAATTCGGATTTATTCGTTGTTGTCTCCTATGGTCAAATATTATCCGAAGAAGTTCTGAATATTCCCGGGATATTTGCTATAAATGCCCATGCCTCGCTTTTGCCTAAGTATCGGGGCGCAGCTCCCATAAATTGGGCAATAATTAAAGGAGAAAAAACTACCGGGGTAAGCATTATAAAGATGGCCAAGAAGATGGATGCCGGGCCAATAATAGTCCAGAAATCCCTTGAAATTGAAGAGGCCGACACATCCCTAACCCTAGAAAATAAATTGTCTGAACTTGCCTGGCAAACAGTCATTGATTCTCTTTTATCTATTGCAAATAATAATTATAAATTGACCCCTCAAGATGAAAACCGTGCAACTCTTGCCCCCAAACTTAAAAAAGAAGATGGTTTGATTGATTGGAATAAATCCGCTCAAGAAATTTGCAATCTAATAAGAGGTGTTATAAATTGGCCGGGTGCTTTCACGTATTATAAAGGGAAGTTATTGAAGATATATAAAGCACGAGTTTGCCTGTTAGCCAGTTTGCCTGTTAGCCAGTTTGCCGGAGAAATAATATCCGCATCTAAAGAGAATATCTTGGTGGCAACAGGAAAGGATAGTTTAGAGATTTTAGAATTACAGTTAGAAGGAAAAAGAAGAATGAAAGTAGCGGAGTTTATTTCCGGACATAAGATTTTACCGAGAGAAATCCTTGGGACAAAAAAATAGTTGCAGTTCTAGTTCGCTATGATATAATTAATTATGCCAGAATTAAGAAAAGATCCTGTTATAGGTCGGTGGGTAATCATTGCTACTGAGCGAGCAAAGAGGCCTGACCAGTTTTCTAGTCAAGCACCAGTTGGCCCTGCTGAAAAACCCTGTCCTTTTTGTGAAGGAAGTGAATCCCATACCCCACCAGAAATTTACGCCATGAGACCAAGATACAGCCCGCGCAATACTGCTGGCTGGGAATTAAGAGTTGTTCCGAGCATTGCGCCATTTTTGAGGATAGAGGGAGATCTTGAACGCCGCGGAAAAGGCCTGTATGACCTTATGAATGGCATTGGCGCACATGAGATAGTTATTGAAACCAGCCAACACATTGCCAATATGGCGGATTTAAGCGAAGAGCAAATCTCAAAAATTATAACCTGTTATATTGATAGAATTGGGGATTTAGAAAAAGATAAACGTTTTAAATATGTTTTAGTTTTTAAAAATTATGGCTGGATAGCAGGTGCGGGCAGGATAAAACATTCCCGTTCGCAACTGATTGCCACTCCGGTTAATCCTAAACGCGTTAAGGAAGAACTAGTCGGTGCAAGATTTTATTACGATTATCATGAAAGATGTGTTTTTTGTGATTTGATAAAACAGGAACTGGAGTCTAAGGATAGGCTTATCTTGGACATCGATGGATTTATCGCCATAACTCCTTTTGCTTCAAGGCTTCCTTTTGAAGTATGGATTTTGCCAAAGAAACATTCTTGTGATTTTACCAGCCTTGAACCATCTCTGCGTCTGGATTTGGGCGGGATACTGAAGAAGATACTGGCAAAATTAAAAAAAGGCCTTAATGACCCACCTTATAATTATGTTTTACATACCGCACCTTTTCGTCGAGAGAAAGTAGGTTATTGGAAGAGTATTGATTATGATTACCACTGGCATATTGAGATTATGCCGCGCTTAACGCGGGTAGCAGGTTTTGAGTGGGGCACCGGTTTTTATATCTGTCCTCTGCCACCGGAAGACGCAGCCAAGTTTTTAAGAGAGGTAGAAGTTTAGATGTCAGAACTAAGAAGAGATCCAATTGGCGGAAGATGGGTAATAGTAGATACAGACCACCCCAATAAACCAGAAGATTTTGAATACGAGCCGCATTCTTGGCGCGGCGGGGTTTGTCCTTTTTGTTATGGAAATGAATCCATGACTCCTCCGGAGATAGAAGCCGTTCGGGATCCTAGCACGCAGCCCAATACATCCGGCTGGCGGGTGCGCGTCGTTCCTAATAAATATCCTGCGCTTCAGATTGAAGGAGAATTGGATAGGCGCGGTTTAGGGATTTATGATCTGTCCAACGGAGTAGGCGCGCATGAAGTGTTAATCGAAAGTCCTTACCATCAGAAAGATATCCCGGATTTATTAAATGAAGAGATCGAGAATCTTATCACTATGTATTGCCGACGGGCATTGGACCTAGTAAAAGATAAACGCTTCAAATATATAATGGTGTTTAAAAACTTTGGCGCAGCAGCAGGCGCATCCTTGGAGCATCCGCATACCCAGATTGTTGCCCTCCCGATGGTGCCCAAGAATGTTATGGAGGAAATAAAAGGCGCGCATAACTATTTTGAATACCGCGAACGTTGCGTTTTCTGCGATATAATCAGGCAGGAGACCCAGGAAAAAGAAAGAATAATTTTAGAAAATAAACATTTTGTATCTTTCTGTCCTTTCGTCTCGCGTTTTCCTTTTGAGATTTGGATAATTCCTAAAAAACACAGCGGTTTATTTTGTCATATGCCGCAAGAGGAAATACCGGCTTTAGCATCCATATTGAAAGACACTATAACCAAGCTTAAAAATATATTTGCTAATGTTTCTTACAATTTTATTGTGCACTCTTCTCCTATAAACGGCGATGGTTATAGCGAAGGCTATCACTGGCATATTGAGTTTATGCCAAAGTTAATGCGTGTTGCGGGTTTTGAGTGGGGGTCGGGTTTTTATATTGTACCCACACCACCTGAATTAGCAGCAAAATATTTAAGAGAAAGCTAATAAGATCGGGTCTTGAACAAGAACAAGACCCGATCTTGAAAGAGAATAAGGAGGATTAAAGAAATGGCAGTGAAAGTCGGCATCAATGGTTTTGGTCGTATCGGTAGGCTCGTATATCGAGCAGCAATAGCAAAAGGCTCAAAGGACCTGGATTTTGTGGCAGTAAATGATTTACCCGTCGGCACAAAAACCTTAGCGCATCTTCTCAAATACGATTCTAATTTTGGGACCCTGAATGCCGCTATAGAGGCAAAAGAGGATGCCCTGATTGTAAATGGAAAAACACTGAAAGTTTTAAGCGCAAAATCTCCGGCTGAAATTCCCTGGAAGGATTACGGCGTGGAAATCGTTATTGAATCATCAGGGGTTTTTACCGATAAAGAAAAATGCATCGGTCATATGACAAATGGAGGAGCAAAGAAGATTATCATTACCGCTCCCGCCAAGGGACAGGATATAACCATTGTCCTGGGCGTAAACGAGAAAAATTACGACCCTAAAAAACATAATATTATCTCCAATGCTTCCTGCACTACAAACTGCCTGGCACCCATGGCTAAGGTTTTGTTAGAGAATTTCGGAATTAAGAGCGGTTTAATGACCACCATCCATTCTTATACCAATGACCAAAGAATCCTGGATTTACCGCATAAGGACCTGCGCCGGGCGCGCGCAGCAGCAGTATCTATGATTCCTACTTCTACAGGCGCTGCCAAGGCAATCGGAGAGGTATTACCGGAATTAAAAGGCAAGTTGGATGGCCTGGCAATTCGCGTTCCCACTCCAGATGTTTCTCTTACAGACTTAACTTGCATAGTGGAAAAGGATGCAACGGTTGATTCGGTAAATGAGGCATTTAAGAAAGCTTCCCAGACTAATCTTAAAGGAATTTTACAGTATCTTACCGAACCCTTGGTCTCCAAGGATTTCTACGGTTCAGATTATTCCTGCATTTTTGACGCAGAATTGACCAAAGTCATTGATGGAAGACTGGTTAAGATAATGGGTTGGTATGATAACGAATGGGCGTATTCTATGAGAGTTGTGGATTTGTGCGAGTATATCGTAAAGAAAGGCTTATAGAGTTATAGCGCTACTAAAACCTCAAAATAGTCTCTAAAGATAAAAAAGAGCGACAGAAAGTCGCTCTTTTTTATCCTCCTGACAGATCGCAAAAGACCACTGACCCAATCGTATAATTTACATACACTACAAGTGATGAGATATTGCACAGCGGTGAAAAAGGACGCACCGCGCAGCACACCAGCACACCAGCGCACACCAGATTTTAATTGACATCTCAGCGGAGCGATAGTATATTGTATCATAATCAGTCAATTCGCCAATTTGGCGAGTTAGGAGATAGTAATACAATGAGCGTAAATCGATATCCAAATCTATCAAAAGACGAATTGTATCTTATTTCTCGCGCAGAGTTTGAAAGACAGAAGCTCATAACGAGTGAGTTTGCCAATCGTTTGTTTGCCAGCCCCAAAAGAACAGCAGATGTTTTAGACACGCTTGCTCGTAAAGGACGGCTTGTCCAGCTTCAACGTGGCAAGTATCTTATAGTGCCAATCAAGGCCCCTAATCAGCAATGGGCGCCGAATGAATTTATGGTGGCCGCTTTGTGGATGGGGGATATTCCTTACTACATCGGGTATTTTACAATGTATAACTATTGGGGATTGACTGAGCAGATTCCCCAGACGATTTTTATACTTAATCTGAATAAGAACGCTAAAAAAACTATCGGTGATGTGAAGTACGAGGCGTTCAAGATCGATAAAAAAAAGTACTTCGGCGTTCAAAAAATTAAAATCGAAGACATGGATATTTGTATCAGTGATAAAGAACGCACGCTGGTTGATTTTGTCTACAATCCCATTGGATCTTTTAGCAATGTGGCGAATGTTCTCAAAGAAAACCTCGCAGAGATAGACCTTAATAGATTTATCAGTTATCTCAATCGCTTTCCTGTTGTTTCAGTGCGTAAGCGGGCAGGGTTTTTTCTCGAGAAGATCGGATGTAAAAATACCGTATTAGAAAGATTGCGAAAGAGCATCGGTCGCAAAGATACCTATGTGGTCTTAGATCCTACGAATAAATCGCGTAAAGGCAAGATTAACAAAGAATGGAAAATCATTGTTAACAGATAGAGAGAAACTCAAAGATATTATTTCGGCGATCGCAAGAAAGCTAAGATTTCGGCCGGTTATTGTTGAAAAAGATTATTACCTTACCGTTATCCTTAATAATATTGAGATATTGCTCAGCGATAAAATCGTTTTTAAAGGCGGTACGTTGCTTAATAAAGCGCACCTTAATTATCACCGCTTGAGCGAGGATCTGGACTTCACGTATTACGCTCCCTTAACTGCACGGTCACAACGTTCTAAAGCTATCACGCCTATTCGCGAAAAGATGCCGGATTTTTTGAAAGCTCTTCAATTAACAAGCGATAAACCAGAAGGAGAGGGTTTTAACAATTCAAAACAGTACGTATTTAAAGTTAAATATCCCTCGGTTCTAACAGCCAAAGACGATATTATTAAGATCGAGATATCTCTTCGTCAGCCGCCGATTGATAAACCTGTTTACACCGAGATTAAGCATTTTTATCAGGATCCTTTTACTGGCGAAGATTTGTTTCCGCAGGGGAAAATATTATCGCTGTCATGGAATGAAGCGGTTGCCGAGAAACTTAAGGCCGCAATATCCCGAAAGGATGTAGCGGTCAGGGATTATTATGACCTTTGGCATATTGCCGAGTTTGGATTTGACTTTTATAACGATAAATTTATCAGGCTTTTTAAGCGCAAGGTGACTGATGAGGGTTACACCGGTGATTACAGGAAAGATTTTGGCCTCAGCGCAGATAAGCTTTCGCTTTTACGCAGGCAGGTTGATACTGATCTTATGCCTGTGATTCGTGTAGGTGAGAGCTTCGATCTTGATAAAGTTTTTGAACGGTTTAATCCAATTTTGCAAAAGCTCTAAGTCTATTTGGAAGAATGACGCATAAAATGGCGCAAGGCAAGCTTATCGGAATTAGGGCGGATTAATAAGGCAACGGAAAATGTAATTATAATGATAAAGTTTGGAATCAGACAATCGTTTGATAGGATCGAACAAGTTGAAGATAGATACGCGAATTTGAGCGTGCCTGTTGAAGTGGCTTTGCCGTATTATTGGGATATATACGATCCCGTGAGGGGGCATTTGGCGGAAATAGCAGAAAAGATAAAATCCTATAACGCGACGGTGCTCAGCATACATGCTGTTCAGGCTCCTATTACGGATGAAAAATTTAAAATATGGGGGAAGGAAATAGCGGATTTCGCGAAGGCGCTTGGCGTAAGAACCATTACCTTGCATCCTAACAATGTCAATAAAGATGAAGGTGTGCAGGAAAAAGCGCTTAAGAATTTAGAATATTTTACCGGCTTGTATAATGGCGAAATAGTTTTTTGCATTGAAACCTTTGAGGGTAAAAGAAGAGTGTTTACTCCCGATGAAACGGTCAGTTTCAATTTACCGATGACCCTCGATACTTCGCACATCAGGGATAATGAAAAGATATGGAGCTTACTCAAGGGTTGCAAACAAAGTATTAAAAATGTTCATCTTTCAGCCAAAGAACGTAGCAGACAACATTTGCCAATAGACAGTTTTTGCAAAGAGGTGGTGAGCTATCTGATCGAAAATAAATGGGAAGGGAATGTGATATTGGAGTATTTATTCGAATTCCATGGCCAAATGTTAACCGATTTAGAATCACTTAAAAGCAATACAGAAGAAGATTAATATGAAGCAGAAAACAATATGATAAACACAATCGAGGTAACGGTAGATAAAAGCCACATAGTTACCATAGGCGAGAGGCTGTATGGCGAGTCTGTAGAGCTTATCCGGGAACTTATTAACAACGCCTATGATGCTGATGCTACTTGTGTTAAGGTTACCATAAATGATGATTCTATAATTGTGGAAGATGATGGCTCAGGGATGAACTTGGATGGGTTAAAACAGTATTTTAATATCGGCTCTACCTTAAAGAAAGACAGCCCAAAATCGCCCAAATTCACCAGGGACCGCATCGGAGAGTTTGGCATAGGAAAGTTTGCTTCGCTTTCTGCTTGTTCGCATTTTGAGGTCTGGACAAAGAAGGGTAATTTTCAAGCCAGGGTTATATTTGACAAAGAGGATTGGCAGAGGTCCAGAGATAAATGGTATATACCGTTAGAAATTGAAGAAGCAGATTCCCATCTTAAAGATGGCACCAAAGTTACATTGAAAGGGATAACTAAGAAGTTCGATATTCCCGATGTAGAAAGGCGGATTATTGAAACAGTTCCTATAAAGGCGCCTGATTTTAGCGTTTTCTTGAACGGCCATAAAGTAAGCGCCAGATTTATTTCTGGGCATAAGATACCTTTTTTAGAAGGGACGGAATACGGCATAGTTTATGGCGAGATAATTATTACCTCTCAGTTGGATCAAGATATAACTGAGGCAGGGATAGAATGCAAGGTCAAACAGGTTACTATAACAAGAGATTTTTTTGGCCTGCAAGATTTGGTCAAAAATATTGCCCGGATAAAGGGTGAGGTCAATGCAGATTTCCTGCCCATCACCAGCGACCGCACTGGTTTTATAAAAGATACTCCGCAATACAAAATATTCTTGGAGGTAATGGCAAAGGTTGTGGAAAGGATTAAACCCGTTCTTGATGAATTATCAGATTATAAAGAGAATAAACGCGTAAGAAGGGCGCTTACAGAAGTATTAGAAAGGGTTAAAAATGCGCTCATCCTTAATCCTGATTACTGCCCCGAAGGTTTAATTCCTATAGCCGAGAGCGCATCTGATATTGGTGAACCGGGGTATATTTCACAAGATAAAGACAGAGCACCTTCCGTAAATAAAGAGCAAGGAAGAGAGGCAGAACAAAAGAAGAGACGCAAAAGAAAGCCCGCAGTTAAGAAATTAACCCCCACAGCGGTTATTAAGAAATTAAAGTTAGGGCAGCAGGGGGTAAGTTGTTGCATCGAACATTTTGGCCCTGGAGGCCAGGAATGTTTTACCGAGGGCACGATTATTTATATAAACCGCGACCACCCGCTGTATCAGAAGGAAGCCCAAAAGAAAGAGACATACATACTGCATATAGCGCGGTTACTTACCCAGGAAATCTGCCTGATGAAAGAACCGCGTAGTCCCCGGCAGGCCTTCCAAAGACAAAGTAAGCTTTTACGTGACGCCCTCATAGAAAAAGAGAAAAATAATCTCAATGGTTCGACTACGCTCACCATTGATACTCAAGCAAAGTCGAAGTATCAATAGGCCATCGGCATAAAGTGGAAAAAATAGAAGATTCTGAGAAACGAGTAGCTAAAATTTTAGGCCTTAAAGATGGCGATAGGTTTTCCGAAGATGTCTGGTTATCTAAAAAGGGATATATGCAACTCACATCTGGCATTCGTTTACGGCCTGAGTATTTTGGAGGTCTCGTTTATGACACGCGAAATGGGAATACCTTGGAGGTTGATAAGGGGGCCTTTCAGTTCCTTAATTTGATAAAAAACACCCCTCAGAAAATTAGCAGTGTTATAAATTGCTTGGTTGAAAGAGACATAATAAAAGAGGACAATAATTCAGCAGAAGAAACTTTACGCAATTTATTTAGTTTGAAGATGATCGAAATGGTTGATGGTATACCATCAACTTCGGTTGTTATGCCTTTAGCGTCAAATGAAGTTGAACATCGGCAATGGCTCTCAGCTCCGGAAACGGTCCATTGGGCGGTAACTTACCATTGCGACAAAAATTGTTTTGATTGTTATGTGGCACGCCTTCCCTTTTTAAAAAATGAACTTAATAGTTACGAGGCCTTAAAACTTATTGATAAAATTGCTGGCTGGAACGTATTTCAGCTCGCCATAGGCGGAGGAGAACCTTTTAATAGAAAGGATTTGCCGCAACTTGTACAGCATGCTGCGGATCAGGGGCTATCTGCCCACCTTACGACGGGTAAGTTGAACATAGCCCCTGAGATTCTGGAATCTGTCTTGCCTTTCATCAAGAATTTGCAAATCGGCATTCGAAATGCTGGTTTGCTTGGTGATGAGTCTAGAAAATATACCCAACAACTACAGAATTTTTTTATCAATGCCCGAAGATGGCATATAAAACCAGGCGCCAATCTGATTTTAACCAATTTCGCTATTAAACGCTTGGAATATCTTATCACGACTCTCATAAATATTGGATTTGAGCATATTATTCTTTTACGTTACAAGCCACCTCAAACTATTGAGCGATGGAGGGCAGAGCATCCGGAGTTACATCAGATGAAAGAATTGTATGGTGTGATTGATAAGATTATCAGGAAAAACCCTGACGTAAATATACGGCTGGATTGTGCCGTAAGTTTTGTTCAACGGCATCTATCGAAAGAGATAGCTACCCAATATGGCATAAAAGGGTGTGTTGCAGCCGACAGGATTTTAGCTTTGGCTCCGGATGGATCTGCCTATCCATGTTCTCAGCTTGTTCATCCCAAATGTTATGCTGGAAATCTATTGGAATCTGAGCCGCAGACAGTTTGGGATAAATCAAAAGTATTGCGCAAATATCGGTTTTTTCATACGGAAAAAACTTTTTGCCATAGTTGGTGTGGTGTTTGTTTGGTCAAAACCAGTTGCGGGGGATGTCGTATTTTTGCAATGGATGGGTTAGGAGGCGACCCGGGTTGCCCGGAACCATTATTGCCATCATTAAGACAGATTGGGAAGGTTGGAAGACGTCTGGATTTGCCGAAATATCTGAAAAAACACCGTATTATTTCCGTTGGTGAATATATGAAACGCTATGGGGTCGGGCAGAAGACAGCGATTAAGGAATTGAAAGATTCTCCTCAAACAACAAACACAGCGGGCAGGCCTGTTAGAAAAAAGACGGATGCGTATGAATATGTTGAGGATGACATTATCAGGGATATACAGGATTCGATTGGATACACTTCAGGGGGCGTTCCGTTTGCCTCTTATGAAGAAATTTCCAGGGCGATTGAAGATTCTACTTATTCGAGAAATTATCCTCAATGGATTAAGCAAGGTTAAAATAATAAGGGAGAAACAAATCATGAAAATACTAAGTGTGCGCAAAGGATTTCAGGCTGATCACAGTTCCACGTCTTATGAATTTCTAGCCATTGATAAAACATTAGAACAGTCTGAACGTAAAGCTATTGCTAAGTTGTCTAGTCGAGCCAGGCCGACAAAAAGGAGGGTAAGTTTTATTTATCACGGCGACTTCAATGATCTGCCTGGCGGTTGGGAACCGCTTATGAAGAAATACTACGATGTTATGTATTCAGAAAGCTATGATTGGTGGACTTCAGTTTTTGCCTTTAATACAAGTCAAAAAACAATTGACAAGATTAAGAAATATGGCTTCAGCGGAAGTGACGACTTGGGCGTAACGGTGGATTCAAAAGGCGACCGAGCCATCATCTCGATTTATTGTCGTCTTAATGCAGAGATGGTTTGTTTCAATGATGGCGTATGTGACGATTATTATGAAGAAGAGGAAGATGAGGAGGATGAGGAATTCGATACAATGAGACCAAATGACAATTTATTAAACCTATTAGCGCAAAATCGTGAGTATCTAAAAAAGGGCGACTATCGTTTACTTTATGGCGTTTGGAAGAAATACGGATCCGGCTTAAAAGACGATGGCCCTCCTGATCTATCCGGAATAAATAAATTACCTAAACCAACTGAACACCTGCTGTCATTATTGGAACAGATTTAATTGCGTGAGGGGGGTTAAAATTATGGCTAAAAATATTAAAATTGACCAAAGGACCATAGATAAACTCAATTCGGTTGAAGAATTTATCGCTGATTTATATTTCGGAAAGGAGCCTTATAAAGATCGCATTGCATTCACAGCTAATACGTTAAGTGATGTTGTAAATGAATTAAAAGCTTATGAAAAATAAATATTTAAGTTGACAAACTGTTATTTTTATTATATTCTGGATAATCAATTGACCAAAAAGTATATATTTTGGTCAGTGGTATACAGTTAAATTGGTTGGTGGTAATATGGAGATAAATATAAGTACTATTGCCAGACAGAATCCCTGGTGGGCTGATATAAAAAAGATAAGTGAAGACTATCACTTAAGTCTTTTTGAGGAAGCAAAAGTAAAATGGTATCCCAGGCTGCTTTCTGAGTTTAATCTTTCAAAAGGATTAGTTTATGTTCTTCGCGGCCCAAGGCAAACGGGTAAAACCACCCTTTTAAAATTACTTATTCGCAACTTATTATTAGACAAAAAGATAAACCCAAAAGCAGTTTTTTACTTTGCTTGCGATCAAGGAGGAGCTAAAGACGAACACTCGTTGAGAGAAGTTTTTGAAACTTATCTTGAATGGGCAAAAGATTCTTTATCTGAAAGACTCTTTTACGTTTTCCTTGATGAAGTAACTTACACCAAGAATTGGGCTACAGGAATAAAGATTATTGTTGATAAAGGCTTGTCGCGTAATACCGTAGTCATTGCTACCGGTTCCTCAAGTTTAGATTTAAGACATGGCGGAGAACGGATGCCCGGCAGGAGAGGAAAAGGCCTCGGTTTAGATAAGATAATGCTGCCGATGAGCTTTCGTGAATTTATAAGTAATGTTTCTGCGGATTTAGCCAAAAAGATTCCTCAGATTGACATATTTAATCCTGCTGATGTCTATAAAGGTGTGCGCGAAGCATCCATCTATGAAAAAGAAATCATAAAATTATTTAAGAAATATTTGTTCTCCGGTGGATTTCCCAGAGCGGTATCAAGCCTCTTTTCCGGGAATAAAATTTCCAAAGATGTTTATGACATCTATCGTCAGGCTGTAATTGGAGATATTATAAAAGCGGGAAAACAAGAGATTTATTTTCGCCAGATTGCGGCAGCAGTATTAAACAAGAAGACAAATCCTTTTGATTGGCATGATATTACCAGGGAAACTGATATCGGCTCGCACAATACAGTAAGTAATTATATCCTTGATATCGAGCAGCTCTTTGTCTGGGATGTTTTTTACCACCCAAAGAGTTTGAATGACAAAAGGTTCGCTTTTAAGAAGCGTAAAAAGGTTTATTTTAAGGACCCCTTTATTTTCCATACATTGCGTTCCTGGTGCGAAGGAATTCCTGATGAATGGCTTGCTTCTCAGGAATATATAGAGAATCCGCAAACGTTAGGTTTTCTTGTAGAAGCTGTGGTGGGAAGTTATTTGAAGTCACGTTTTAAAGAAGTTGTTTATTGGCGAAAAGATTCGGAAGAGGAAATAGATTTTATTGTTAGACAGCTGCCTCATCAGCAGATATATTTAGAGGTTAAATATCAATCGAGGATATCTTCCTTTGATTTGAAACATCTAAAAAAAGCCGGCAAAGGAATTCTTCTTTCAAAGAACACCTTAGACATTTCATCTGACGGTAAAATAGCAATAGTTCCTGCGGCATGTTTTCTTTCTGCTGTTAGTTGAATATATAAAACTTGAATCCGGCTTTAAACTCTTTTATCTTTGTTTTGGCACTTCGACTACGCTTCCTTCGCTTTCGCTTTAGGACTTTCGAAGGACACTGAGACGAAGTCGAAGTGCAGTGCCAATGGTGAGTGTAATCGAACCGTTGGCTTCGGTTTTGGCTTTAACTCTATTCTAATGGAATTTGCCCGGTGGCTTGAAGGTGCTCACCATCACGCATTAGATAATGCCAAAAACATCGCCAAGATATTTATCAAGGAGAAAATGACGGATTATGGCAAAAGCAGAACAAATACTTAGGAACCTGACTTACGATTATCCCTTAATTCCAATTCATTCCGTTGAAGACGGAGTGAAGAAACTTGATGGCAAACAAGAGCTTTTAGAAGCAATTCATATTTATATTGAATGCTTTTCGCCGGAACTTTATCCCCCCAAGAAGGAGTATTTTAATATTTCCAGAGTGAATAAACTAACTAAATTAGACGAATGGATTTTTGAACACTTGATAGATGAAAAAGAATACCGAGGCTATCTCGATAAATATTTACCTTTGCGTTTGCGGTATAAATTGAAATATGATGATGTGGATGAATTTATTTTAAACAAGCATTACCGCCCAAAAGCGATAAAAACTCTTTCCCGGACAAAAAAGTCTTTTAATCTTAAAGAATGGACAAAGAAGCGATTTGGTTATCGTTACGAAAGGAAAAGCAATTTAATTTTGAAAGAAGGGGATGCTTATCCGCTTGATTTCCGCAACTCTCTGGAAAGCATTTTTATCTTAAAGAATGACGAAGATAAACAAATATTAAGTAGGGGAGGAAGCGGCAGCTCCGGGCAAAGGATGGACTATACTATGTTTACCGCTATTTTTTATTTATTAGGGAAAAAGAAAACGATTAGGCATTACCTTTTGCGATATAATTCTTTTAACAAATATGAGTATATTACTACATACTATCGGTCTATCGTTACCTGGGATTTAGGGAGCAATTACTCTTTAGATAAAAAGTTAGAAAAAGAGATAGTCAAAGGTGGTGTTGTCCTAAAATTTTCACGTCTATAGAGAGATTAATAAAATTGAAAAAGTTGTATCAGCTAGCTTAACCAAGAACGTTTTAGAAGGAGTAAAATTGGCTTTAAAATTTAATGGAAAAGATAAATATTTAACATTAAAACAGGCAGATAAAATTTCATTTAGCTTGAACTGGTTTAAAAGCAGGCTTAAAAGATGTATATTACAATCGATTTAGAAGCCACCTGTTGGGATTATAAAAAAGGCGAAAATGAAACCATTGAAATCGGCGCTGTCCTTTTGGATAAAGACAACAGAATCTTGGGCGAGTACCAGACATTCATAAAGCCGAAGAGAAACCCTGTTTTATCTGAATTTTGCCGGCAATTAACTTCTATCCGCCAGCAGGATGTTGATTCCGCGGAAACTTTCCCTCAAGCTTTTAACAAGTTCATCGAGTGGGCAGAAAAAACCGCTGACTCGTCTCTAAAAAATATTACCTTTTGTTCCTGGGGCTATTATGATAAGAATCAGTTAATCAAAGATTGCCAATTCCATAATATAGAATACCCATTTTCCACCCATCGAAGCCTGAAGCATGAATTTGGCAAAAAAAGAAATATCAAGCCGCCGGGGATGAAAAGAGCTCTTCAAATTTGTGGGATTGAACTTAAAGGCGCTCACCACCGTGCCTTAGAGGATGCCAGAAACATTACAAAAATATTCATTGCGGAGAAAATGGCAGATTATACGATTATCCCCTGATTTTCTGAATTTAAGTAGGAGGGAGAGCTAAGATGGAAAAAGTAAGATTATATTATGATTCCAAAGGGAACACTTTAAATATTTGGTTTGATGATCCTCAGAAAGAGTATATCTGCGAGGAGACTGGCGAAGAGGTGATTTTAGTCAAAGATAGAAGAGGAAAAGTAATTGGTTTTGAAAAGCTGAATTTTCTTATGCATCCTAAAGCAGTAATCAAAACTATACCTGTTGAGGCCTTGGTGAGTTAGCTGTGCTTTCACCTAAAAAATAGTTCACACTTTTTATGGTGTAGGAAAGTATAAAATACTTTCCTAACCACTGAAAATTGCTATTAGAAGTCATCGCGAAGCGATTTTCTTGTTGAAGATAGTTTACAAAGATTAAAAATATGAAAATCGTTGCACAAAGAAGATTGTTTTGGTTCTTAAAAGATAATATAAAGCTGGATTTATCAAATCCTTCGGTTCTGGATATGTATATTCAACAGGTTATAATGTATGGTAGAGCCGAAGATATTAGTGCCCTTTTTAGCAAGATAAATCTCTCGCAGTTCAAAAATGCATTTATGCGGTTATCGCATTTTTTGCCTCTTGAAGTAAGGAAATTCTGGGAGGACGCTATTGGGAATAATTAATAAGGTTCAAAAAGAAATCCTTTCTCAATTCGGCGATATTCCCGATAGTAAAGAGTTTTATCTTACCGGTGGAACAGCCTTATCCTTTTTTTATCTAAAACACCGCAGAAGTAACGACTTAGACTTTTTTACAAATAACCCAGACCTTATCCTCCCCTTTAGCTACAATCTGGAAGATAATTTAAAAAACAAAGATTGCCTAACTCAAAGGCAAAGAGGGCTACATTCTTTTGTGGAGATTATGGCAACAAAAGATAGGGAGTCAACAATTATCCATTTAGCCCAGGATGCGCCTTATCGTTTGGAGGCAGTTAAGCAATTTATAGATTATCCCAAATTAAATGTAGATAGTCTTAAGGATATTGCCACTAATAAACTCTTGGCTTTATTCGGCAGGGCGACATTAAGGGATTTTATTGATGTTTATTTCTTGATTAAGCAGAAACATTTTACCGCTAAGGAGCTGGTTTTAGGTGCGAAAGATAAGGATCCGGGTTTTGACTTATACTGGTTAGGGGTGGCTTTAGAGAGAATAAACACTTTCACGAATGATTCTTCTGAAATGTTATTACTTTTAGAAAGGGTTGATTTTAAAGAAATGCTTTCCTTGTTTAATCAATGGCGAGAGGAAATTACTAAGGAGTTGATTAAATAAAAAAAGCCCTCTTTGCATAAAAAAATAGTTCACAGAGAAAAACTTTTGGTTTAATCCAATGAAATATCCAACCATTTTTCATTTAATCTCAAGTATAATTGATGAAGCAAGGGCATGTTGTGTTTTAATTGGAGGATTCGCGGTTAATTATTATAAGGTAACACGTCAAACCGCAGATATAGATTTCTTAATTACTAAAGGTGATTTTGAAAGAATATCAGGTTTATTAGAAAAAGAGGGTTTTATTCAGGATTATACTCAAGATGTATTTGCCAGGCTTAAATGTAACAGAGTAAATCTGATGGATATTGATTTTATGTTTGTAGATAAAGAGACAATAGATAAGATTATTAAGGAAGGAAAGCAGGTTAGTATCGCAGGACAAAAATTTATTGTCCCAAGCCTTAATCATTTGATTGCCCTTAAGTTGCACGCTATAAAGTACAATCCCAAGATTCGCGAGTATAAAGATTTCCTTGATATTATTGAGTTGATTAGAGTCAATAAAGTAAAGGTTAAGAGCGGCGAATTTAAACAGATTTGTCTAACATATGGCACAGAGGAACTTTACAATAAAATATTAGATAGAATTTAAATCCTTAAGAATGAAAAGGCTAAATTTACCAGTTATTAAAGGAAAGACACCGTCTCCTCGAAGTTTATCGATGGATGATTATGTGAAATTTATCGATTTAAATTTAAGATATACCTTAAATAGAAAAAATATTAGAAAATATAAAAGCTTATTAGCAGTAAATGTTCCTTTTTCGCTAAAATGAATGGTTTATAAACCAAAATTGATTGACTTAACTTTGAAAAACAGCTTCGCCGCTAATCCTGACAATCAACTCCTTCTGAGGCCTCCCCGCGCAAAAGCGCCAACACCCGTTAACGGCCGTTTTGCCATTAAAGATAATCAGTTGATTTATTACATCAATGAGCCGGCTTGCTGGCGCAGAAAATACGATTTGCCAACGAAGATTAGTTTTACCGGCAGATGGAAACTGAATTCCAATTACGACCTGGAGTTAATTTTAACGGAGTCCAAGACTCAATACGCAGGCGACCGCCTTATTATTAACGCAGAGATCATCTCTGTCGAAAACAATTGCCTGGTTTTTGAAGCGATTACCAGAAAGCTATCCCCTGGCGGGCAGGATGAGCCGGGCCTGTACAGCTTTCAGTTGCTTAAACTTTTAGGAACGTGGCAGGCAAATGAGTATAATCAGCTTACCTTTGCCGTCAAAAAAGATGTTAACCCCGATATCCTTACCCTCCAAGGCGCCTGGGAGATAAACCAGAATCAAAAGATTACCTATACCTGCCAGAGGTTAGACACAAGAACGAGGTCCAGGATTTCTAATACCCTGGAATTTGAAGGTTTTTGGGAAATAGGCGGTTCAGATAGGTTAAGATATATACTTTCCGCTAGCACAGGTTCTTGTTTTGATTTCCGGATGCAGTTAGAAAGCAAAAATCTCTATCCTGCCCGGGGAGTAATAAAATACCGCATCGGAATAGGCGTGGGCACGAGGAATAGGCCCCGGGAGAAGATAATTTCTCTTTTTGGAACCTGGAAATTCAGCCGCGCTCTCGGCCTTTTGTTTGAGATGGATTACGGAGAAGGCAGGTTCCGCGCATTAGAGTTTGGCGCCGAAGCAGTATTAAGCTCAAAGGATAAATTTACCTTTCGTTTAAAAGACCAGCGCAACCAGCCGCTCGGCTTAAACGTTACTTTTACCCATAAGTTTCTTAAACGCCATGATGCTGAAGCATTTATAAGATTGGAAAAACTTCTGGGAAAAGAGGATAGGGTTGAAGTGGGAGTACGTATTCCTTTTTAACTTCTTTTCATGGATAGCAATATGTTTAAACGTAAGATATATGGCTGGTTACCGGACATCCCCGATCAACGCGACTTTCTCTACAGTGCGATTAAGCCCAAAATCAGAATACCCCGCAAGGTTGACCTGCGCCGGTATTGTTCTTTAGTGGAACGGCAAGGCAGCCTCGGTAGCTGCACAGCTTGTGCCCTTGTCGGCAACCTCGAATTTCTCGATAACCGGCCGGATGCAACCTATATTGATGTCAGCAGGTTGTTCATTTACTACAATGAGCGGCTCTTGCGCGGCAATGAAGATTATGATGCCGGCGCCTCTTTGCGCGACGGCATAAAAACCCTGAAAAAGACAGGTTATTGCTGGGAGAAAACTTGGCCTTATGATATTGAGCGTTTTGCTCAAAAGCCCCCTCATCGATGCTATAACGAAGCCGGAAAACACCGCATTGCCTCATACCATCGTATTCATACCTTACCGGAAATGCTCGCCTGCCTTGCCGAAGGCTATCCCTTTGTTTTCGGTTTTGCGGTTTACGAAAGTTTCCAATCCAAAAAAGTAGAACGCACCGGCATTGTCAATATGCCGAAAAAGAACGAGCGGGTTATCGGCGGCCACGCGGTCACGGCAGTCGGTTACAATCAGAAAGAGAGGCGTTTCTTAATCCGTAATTCCTGGGGTTTAAAGTGGGGCCAGGCTGGCTACTTCACCATGCCGTTTGCCTATTTGCAAACTCAATCCTCCGACTTCTGGACAATACGCAAGTAAGGTTATAAAAGTACACAAAATAGGGGACGTTTCAATTTTTCCCGAGCCAAGTGTTAGAAAAATAGACGTACCCCCTATTTTGCAATATTTCTTTTGTAACCGCTTAGCTTTAATGAAATTACGTAAACTGTCTATGATTTTGGTCTATGATTTCCATAATCGCCTGGAAGAATATAGATAATCCCAAGAGGACATATAGTTATGTAGTGGGGATAATTGAGAGGATGCAAGAAAAATAAGACTTGACAAGACAAGACTTGTCATATATACTTTATAGTGGAGGTGATACCTATGTCAACTGTTCAATATTCCACTAAGCTCGCGTCAGATCAGGTAGAAGCCCTAAGGAAGATCTCTGAAAAAACTCATATTCCTCAAGCTGTTTTAGTCAGACAGGCAATAGAGATTCTTATTGAGACATTAAGTAAAAAATCTGTCTCTTTAGACTTTCTTAGTTTGGTAAAGAAAAGAGTTAAAGAAGACACAGGGCTTCTTAAAAGGCTAGCCAGCACATGAATTATCTCAATATAAATCAAGTCTTGGCTATTCATAGTGAAGTGATAGAACAAGCAGGTGGATCAAGAGGAATAAGAGATATTGGATTGGTTGATTCTGCTGTAGCCAGGCCCCAGGCTACCTTTGGAGGAAAGGACCTTTATCCGGATAAATTCTTGCAGGCAGCCTGCTTAGGGCATTCTCTTATTCGCAATCATCCTTTTGTGGATGGAAATAAGCGGACCGGCTATATGTCCATACGACTCTTTTTAAATATTAATGGATATGACATAAAGGCACCTGAGGACGAGAACTATAAGTTTGTTATAGAAATAGCTGAAAAAGAAAGAGACGAAAAGTCTATAGCCGAATGGTTGAAGAAACATAGCCAAAGGATAAAATAACCACCAGTATTTTTCTAACACTAGACTCGGGAAAAATAGAAACGTTCCCTATTTTGTAAGAGAAAGCCGTAGTATTTCTTTCGTAACTGCTTATCTTAGATAGAATTACGTACACTGTCTATGATTTTTGTTATCTTAGATAGAATTACGTACACTGTCTATGATTCTGTCTATGATTCTATGATTTATGATTGGAAATCTATGATTGTCTATGATTGAACAGACTTCGAAGATAAAACCTTAAAGGGTAAGACAATGAAGCATCTCAAAGAAAAATTAGATAAACTTATAAAGACGGCTCAGCAGGATAGCGAAATCTTAGCGGTATTTTTATTTGGTAGTAGTGCAAGACGCCAAAATCATAAAGAATCGGACATAGATATATGTTTGTTTATGAAACCGGATGACTATACATCTTTTGAACTTTCTCAGAAAAAATTACAGTATCTTAAATTATTTAATATGGATATACAGATTTTTCAACAAATGCCTCTTTATATCAAAGTAAGGATTATTAAAGAGGGAAAGATTTTATTTTGTGCAGATGAAGAGGAATTATATGAGTTTGTCTTCCGTGTCATCGCTGAATTTGGTGATTTTGAGCATATCTATCGTGATTACTTAAAGGAGGTGGCAGGTGTTAGATAAGGAGCGAATTCTAGGAAAGATTGATGAATTAGATACCTATCTTAATGAACTTACTCAGATTATACCTGTAGATTTTCAAGATTACCAGAAGATTGAAAAAAAACGTAGTTGCGAGAGGCTATTGCAACTTTCCATTGAGTGTGTTATTGATATTTGTAAACTATTCGTATCAGGGTTACGGTTAGGATTACCCTCTGAGGAGAATGATTTATTTGATAAGCTGCACAAGAAAAATATATTATCTGAAGAGATAAATAGGATATTAAAAGAGATGAGAGGATTTAGAAATATCTTAGTACACGAATATGCAACTGTAGATGATGAACTTGTATTTGGTGCTTTAAAGACAAAAATTGAAGATTTCAAAAGGTTCAAAAAAGAAGTTTTAGATGCATTAAGAAAATAGGGACAGTAAAGAGGCAGACCCAAGAAGAGATAAAAATAAATGGTGTCTGTCCCTATTTTTGCTTACTGCTGTAAAGAAGATATGTATAGAAGTAGAAGATTAGGGACAGTCCCCTTAGGAGAGGATAAAAAATGACAAGACGGGGACAGTCCCTATTAATAATCGCCCTTGTGATGTTAGGAATAACTGCAAGGGCTTATCCCGCCACTAATGCTTTGGCGGGCAAGCCCGCCACTAATGCGTCGGCGGGCAGGTGTTATGAGGCAGAAGTAACGGATATCAGCGGGACTAAATACTTTCCCGCCGTAAGAGAAGCCCTGTCAAAAGCAGGGAAGTCAATAAACCTCGTAATGTTCGTGATTGAATTATCCCCATACAAAAAAGATTTAAAAGCTGAGCAGCTGATCAATGCCCTGATAGATGCAAAGCAAAGAGGGGTGGATGTGGAAGTTATTCTGGACCAAAATGTGGATTTTGTTCATATGCACCCCGCCGTATCGGATCGGCGGGTGCCCCACCTTCTGTGGGGGGAAGCCAAGATTAAAAGCATTAGGGCTTACAAGCGCCTGAAAGAAGCAGGAATAAAGGTGTATTATGATGAGCCGGTAAGATATACTCATGCCAAAACGATTATTATAGACAAGAATATAGCCATATTAGGAAGCACGAATTGGACTGAGTCTTCATTTAATAAAAGTAATGAAGTAAATGTTTTGATCAAGTCAAAAGGTTTAGCAGGGGAGATTCTAAGTTATATTAAGACGATAAAAATAGACGAGAATATAGAGAAATACCTTGATTTTATCGGCCCTTCAACGCCCATTAGCTGGGAGTTTATGGAGAATCCGGCTCTTGCGCCTGGAATGGTGAAAGCCAGGGATGAGCGGGCCTTTGATATTTATTTGTACCTGCTTAAAGTATTCAATGGTAGAGCCGGAGCTAAATTGACGCTATCCTACGAAGCATTAGCCAAATATCTTGGCATTTATGAAGGTTGGACTACTATATCTTACCGAAGGCAAATTACAAAAGTGCTTAAGAAATTGGAGCAGAAATATAAACTGATAAAGTTTGAGACGGGTTATGGTAAAGAGGCAACCATAACGCTGATTGATTACGAGTCAGCCCGTAGCGAGGGTGAGGATTATTTTAGGCTCCCTAATGATTATTTTAATTTCGGCTGGAACAGGTTTTTATCCTTCAGGGCTAAATTCTGTTATTTTATAAATTTAGCCAACTCTGATATAAGCGACACAAAGCCATTTTGGTCAAAAAGCGTAGCCAGAATAACCGAGCAATTCGGCAGGATAAGTCAGGATATTATAAAAACAGGGATGGGGGAATTAAGAAGGAAGAGGTTGATAGAAGTAAAATATGACACATTAATCGGTAAGCCTTATGATAAAAGGTTGCCAAAGATGTATAAGATCCTAATGCTCTATAATCCCAAAGAGCTGGAATTGAAACTAAAGGGGGTAGAAGAGAGATACGGTAAAGCGGCATACACAAAAGCAAGAAAATACGCAGAGATTGTTTTTGAAGAGAATAATCCTGAAGTAATCGCAGATATAATCCTAAAGACAAAAGAATACGGGGAAGAAAAAGTAAAGAAGGCCTTTGATATTATCGCCTGGAAGAATATAGATAATCCCAAGAGGACATATAGTTATGTGGTGGGGATAATTGAGAGGATGCAATAAGCATAATATACCTTGTATTATAGCCAATATTGTTACACTATATCCCTGTATATTAGCCACTAAAGGTGATAGGCACAAAAGGCGTGCTATCAAGTAAACAAATATTTTAAGAATTCTTACTTTCGTCCTTGACGATTTCCTTACTTTGTGATATATTTATTACAGGAGGTGAACAAAGATGACGATTACAATGACAGCAAAGAATCAAATAACCATACCTAAGAAGATCACAAATGCTTTGGGCTTAGGGAAGGGGTCTATGTTCGAGGTAGAGGTCTCTAGAGGTGGAATAGAGCTTATTCCTTTGGAGACAAAAGAAAGACAGTTCACAGATGAGGAATACGTGAAATTAGAGACCCTTGCAGCCAAAGAAAAGGGGAAAGAAAAGCATATAACAAAAAGGTTCATCGATAATTTAAAAAAAGGGAAAATCTAATTCTGGCCAGTGTGTAAGTTTTAGAAGATAATAGAAACCACCTCTCCCTCACTAACCTACCTTGAAAACTCCTCTTAACATATCATCTATGATTCTTAAGCCGAAGAATACCCTGCGAAAACGTTTTATCGCCGCTGAATCTTACGCCCTCGTTATTGAAACTATCCAAACCGAATCCAAAACCCGAAAGCCTTGGTGAAATCGCTGCAGGCTTCATATGTATGTTGCCCATGATTCTATGAGAACAGGAAAATGTTTAACAAAAGGGGTTATGGGGTAAAATTATTACTGAAATAGTCAATAATTGTAAATTCTGACGAATAGAGGTGAATATAATGGATAAAAATGAAGTTTTGGCAGGCGCTCTTTAAAAAACCAAAAATACGACATTTCTATCTTGGCTTGACAATTTATGAGAAAAATGTTGACAGGCTTCTTTATTTTTGTTATTATGCTCAATAAAAGAAGCATGAATTCAATTTATTGAGCGATGTTTAATCCATATCTTATCTCCACTAATCATCAGAAGGTCTTAAGATTCTTCGTTCTTCATCCGGGGCAGTCTTTTTATGAGAGAGAGATTGCTCGAAAGGCAGGCTTAAGTCCAAGTTCAACCCACCACGTTCTTGCGCGCCTCTATCGGGCTGGCGTAATTAACCGAAAGCAAAATGGCCGGATGTACTTCTATTCTATTGATAAAACTAATCCTTATCTTAAAGAGTTCAAGGTCCTTGCTAATCTACTTTTGATTGAGCCTTTAGTAGAAAGGCTCAAAAGGTTAAGTCACAAAATAGTCCTCTTTGGCAGTTGGGCTGAAGGGAATGATACCGAAGATAGCGATATCGATCTCTTTATTGTTAGTTCTGAAAAAGAAAAGGTGTTATCCGTAGTCAATAAATTTTCTTATTCTGCTAAGCTCTATAATCGCAAGCTCCAGCCAATCATCAGCTCGCCAGAGGAGCTTTTAAAAAAAGGCAAAGAGGAAAGGGTATTTCTTGAGCAGGTAGAAAAAGGTAATGTCCTTTGGGAAAGAGAGATAAATGAAGATATCCTTTAAAGACTGTCTGGAGAAAAAGAAAATCTTTCGCTTTGAACCAGCAAAGCAGTTAGTAGATCTTGAAATCGAAGATGCAGAAAGCGATTTATGCTCTGCCCAGGAAGAATCCTCTAAATCTGGTTTTAAATGGGCTACTATCAAAGGATATTACTCTATGTTCCATTCTGCCCGGGCATTGCTTTATTCTCGCGGCTATCGGGAAAAAGGCCATTATTGTCTTTACCTTGCGCTAAAGGCCTTTTTTGTCCAAGAGAACAAATTAGAACCTAAGTTAGCTGAAGACTTCAATAATTCTATAATCCTTCGAGAGGATGCTGACTACCGACGAAAGTTCTCCCAGGAAGGAGCTCAAGCAGTTATTGAAAGTGCAAAGAGATTCCTTAAAGCTACAAAAGAGATACTTTCGAAAGAGTAAGGCTAAAAACCATGAGAAAAGATAAAAAGGAATCCAGATTTTAAAGCCCGCTACGATTTAATCAAAAAGAAGGTAGCTGTGATCAAAAAAATTATTGAATATTGTATCCGACATAATTTATCTCAGGAGCGACTCGCCAGAGAAATTGGTGTAACTCAACATTACATTTCCAAAATTGAAGAAGGTGAGTTTTCTAATCTGGATGCTATAGAGAATATCCTTGAGCATATCGGATATAGGTTGAAGTTAGAAGTGGCCCCGGCATAAGTTATAATTATCCGCATTCCACCAACAACCACACCCCCCAAATAACCCAAACCTTAGAAACAAAAAGCCCTTTAGAATGCAAATTAGGGGCATTTTTGGGCTATTCTAGTATCTACCTTGTGAGTATGTTGAGCGCTATATGGTGCCTGCCTGCCGTCAGGCAGGGATGCCTGGAGTTCAGTTGATATTGAGGACCCTAACCCGCTTACCCTGGCAAGTATATTGAAGTACAGAGAGCAAGTTTTGGTTTAAGGTGCCTGGAGATTCACGCAGTGGTTTCTACGTGGTTCCGGATAAAATTGGCGGAATCGGGAGGCTTAAATGGAAACAATCGATATCAATGAAATTAAGCAGTGTTTGAAAGACTATTTTCAGGGCCGGGAAGAAGTAGAAGACATCCAACTCGTTACTTCACCATGCCGTTTGCCTATTTGCAAACTCAATCCTCCGACTTCTGGACAATACGCAAGTAAGGGTTATAAAGAGAATAAACAGGGACCGTCCCCGCAGGGGACTGTCCCTATCAGCTATTATCATAACCTTCTTATTTTTCAGGGCTTTTATTCCAACCTTAAAACTGATTCCTGCCTAAAAAATCCTTGATTTCTGCCCTGGACCATGTTAATATTCTATTTCTTACCCTTACGATTTTTAACCGGAGAATAGGAAAATTTTACTTGACTTTAGCTAAATTTTAACTATCATATGTTCAATGATTGAACAACCCCCCAAAGAAGAAACTTTATTTATTATCAAAGAGTTAGAAGCCAAGCCAAATATTACTCAACGTGATCTTTCCAGCCGCCTGAATATCTCCTTAGGTAAAACCAACTATCTTCTACGTGAACTTATTCTAAGGGGCTTCATCAAAGCCAAAAATTTCACCGGGAACCCCGGGAAACTAAGAAAAATCCATTATCTTCTAACCGAGAAAGGCCTAGAAGAAAAATTCAGGCTTCTCAAACATTTCCTACAAATAAAGGAGGTAGAATACAATAAACTAAAACAGGAAAATGATCTACTAATGAAAACTTATGGAGGTAAATATGGACCAAAATAGCCAGAAATACGAAGAGATGGAAATAGACCTAAGCCAGTATGTCAAAATGGTTGTTAAGCGTAAAAAGACTTTGATTGTGGTATTTTTGTTAACTCTTGCCATAGGGATTACCTATGCTCTGTTTTCTCCGAAGATATACAGAATCTCAATGATGATCCAGCCGCCGGTTGTCGGGTCGTCTTTGACCGGGGCCAATGACCTTGAGTCTGCGGAAAACCTAAGAGGTTTAATTGTTAATGGTGCTTTTGATGAGGAACTGATAAAAAGATTGAACCTGGATTTCAACAAGGACCACTTAGAATTTAAGACGGTAATCCCGAGTAAAACCAATATCCTGCAAGTAAGCGTTGATTTAGGAGAAAATAAGAAAGAATTCGGCGTAGTCTTATTGCGGAACTTGGGTGATTTAATCTCTGATAGCTATGCCAAGCGCATTGAGGCTGAGCGTGCTGATATTGCTAGTCAGGTAAAATTTAATGAACGCGCAATCGTAAACGCTAAAGAAAAGGCTAAAAATTTGCAGGAACAGAATAAAGAAGTAACAGCCAGGGAAGATAAGCTAAGGGAGGAGATAGAGTTTATAAATACAAATACAGCGCAGATATTAGAAAAGCGTGAAGGACTATTAAAGGGGAATGCAACTACGGAGAGCGCCTCCACTTTGCTTCTGGCAAACTATCTTCAGAACAATTCCAGCTATTTAAACCAGGTGAATAACCAATTTAGCGAATTAGCCATCCGTCGGATTAATCTAGAATTAGAACTCAAAAACACCACTTTTCAAATAAGTGATTTTCAAATGGCGATAGATAAACTAAATATAAGGAATGGTTTTGTTTCAAACCTGAAAATTATAGCACAGCCAAGAGTTTCTCCTTATCCCGTAAGTCCGGGGAAAAAGAAAATTTTAGCTATATCAATAGTCATGGGGCTATTTTTCGGGGCGCTTGCGGTATTCTCGCAGGAATTCTGGGTGAATAATTTGGCGAAGAAATAACAGGGAAATGAGGAGCAGAAAAAGCATAATATATAGAGCTCTAGTTTGCCTTGCTTTTGTTCTGGTCACAACGCACGGATTTTGTTTTCCGGCTGAGGTGGTTAGCCTCAGCAACCAGGGATACTTCGAAGCCACGCAAAGGGCAATCTCTGAGGCAAAGGAATCAATCTTTGTGGTGATGTATTTAATCAGCTTCAATAAAGAAGATAAAAGCTCAAGAGTTTTTCAGCTGGTGGATGAGCTTGCCAGAGCTAAACTCAGGGGCGTGGAGGTTAAGGTTATTTTGGATTATCAGGGCAGCTCTGGTTTTACCGTGGGTCAGACAAGTTATGAAGCCTTTAGGTTTCTTAAGGATAAGGGAATTGAGGCCTATTTTGACAGCGCGGAGGCTTATACCCACAATAAAGCTATTGTGATTGATAAAAGGCTCGTTATTTCCGGAAGCCACAACTGGTCTGACGCCGCGCTTTTGAGAAATAACGAGACTTCATTTTTAATTGATTCCCCTAAGTTAGCCAGGCAGCTTTTGGATGAATTTTCGCGGATAAAACTCTCAGGCCAAGAATTAGAAGAAGGCTCAGGGGTTAATATGCCCTATTGGGCAATGGGAGAAAACGGGGTTGTGCCGGAGATGCTCCGAAGGCACAATGAAAGGGGTTTTGATATCTGGCTTTTGCTTTTAAGGGATTTTGATGGTAATGCCGAAGGCGTGGTAAATACAAATTACGAGGTGCTGGCCGATAGTTTAGGGTTGTTAAAGGATATGGATCGGCCAATTTATCGCAGAGAGATAAACCGGCAGCTTCGGGGCTTAAGTAAGTTATACAAATTAGTTGAAATAGATACTAAATTTAATCAGCCGATTAAAGTAAGGCTGTTAAAAAAAGTAGAAGGAGAAAGTTTTAGTATTCCCAGAGCCTATTGGGATTATGGCTGGGCGAATAGATTGAATCTGAATGCCAAGGCGTGTCTTTTAATTAATTTAGCCGAGTTGGGGCACAAACAGCAACCGCCGGAGTGGATGCTTTCCCGCCCGCAGATTACCGAGAAATATGGGATAAATAGGAATGCGCTTTATCCGGGAATGAAGGCTTTAAGGGATTTTAATATAATTAATGTCAGATACAGCTCGATTGATGAGGGGTATGAGAATAGGATGCCTCCTTTAATCGTTTTCTTAGGATTATATGATATGCGTGAATTTGAGCAAGGCCTAAGGCAGATTGAGGATACATACGGCAGAGAGCTAATAACAAAAAGCAGAAACTATGCTTTTGTAGTTTTTAAAGGTTTTGACTTAAGCGTGATTGAGAATATAGCCGGCCTTATTAACATTTATGGAGCAGCTAAGGTGGATGAGGCTTTTAAGATAGTTGAGATGAAAAATCCTGATAACCCTAAAAGAACATTCGGCTATGTAACTGGAATTTTAGCCAAGATGAAAGGCGGTCAATGAAAAAAGCGTTAATTACCGGTATCACCGGCATGGTTGGCTCACATTTGGCTGATTTTTTATTGGCAAATACCGATTGGGATATTTACGGTATGTGTCGATGGCGCAGCCCGTTGGATAACGTTCAGCATCTTATTGACCGGGCGAACAGGAAAGACCGCCTGTATTTTATATATGGCGATTTGTGCGATTATATTTCGTTACAGAATGCCGTTGAAGAAAGCCGCCCGGATTACGTTTTCCATCTGGCCGCGCAAAGCTATCCGACTACAAGTTTTGGTTCTCCCATTCAAACCTTGGATACAAATATCTTGGGAACCGAAAGATTGCTTGAAGTACTGAGGAAATGTTCAGGTATCAATCCAATTATTCATGTATGTTCTTCATCTGAGGTTTTTGGAAGAGTCTCTAAAGAGAAATTACCAATAAATGAAGAATGTTCTTTTCATCCGGCATCACCTTACGCGATTTCAAAAACAGGTACTGATTTGGTGGCTCGGTTTCATGCCGAGGCGTATGGCCAAAAAATTATTGTCACTCGGATGTTTACTCATACCGGGCCTCGCCGCGGCGATGTTTTTGCCGAATCTACTTTTGCAAAACAAATTGCCATGATCGAGCAGGGAGTGATTCCGCCGATACTAAAAACTGGTAATTTAGATTCTCTGCGCACCTGGGCAGATGTTCGGGATGCAGTAAGGGCATATTTTATGTTGGTAACTATTGATCCGATACCAGGGGAATATTATAATATAGGCGGTACTTATATCTGTACGGTGAAGGAAATGCTTGATTACTTGCTTTCTATTTCTACTGTTAAGAATATAAAAGTTGAAACAGAATTAAGCAGACTGCGCCCTTTGGATGCTGATCTGCAGGTTCCTGATACAAAAAAATTCAAGTCCCACACAGGCTGGGAACCGAAAATACCTTTTGAAAAAACTATGCAGGATCTGCTTGATTATTGGAGAGATAGAGTAAAATCAGGAAGGCAATTTCTAACACGTTAAAATGACTCCCACTATAGACGACCCCAGGTTATATTCGCCTCAATGCACTACTTTGACACCTATTGAAAAAGTGCATGAAAATCCATGGTTTTGTGTCTTTAATCGCGGGGGCTATTTTACGATAGAGAATAAGCTGCTTCAAGTCCTCATTTTGCCTATTGTGGAAAATAGCTCTGTTATTATGGTCAGGGTCCGCCGCCCGGTAATTGCTGACAATACTCTTGAACTGCCGGCAGGAGGGGTGAAGATGAATGAATCTCCCCTTAAGGCTGCGCAACGGGAGCTCTCTGAAGAAACAGGGATTTATATCTCTGACCCAAACAGATTTCATCTTCAGTCACCGTTAATTTTAACACCTAGGGGACCGTGTTTAGCCCATATTTTTCAAATTCATCTTACTCAAAAAGAACTTGACGGGCGGTCTGAACACGATGATGAAATTCTGTCTATAGAGTGTTTTTCGTTCAAAGAAGCTTTAAAAAAAATTGAAAAGAATGAAATATATGTCGGCTTTCAAATTGCCATATTAACCCGTTTCTTTCTTCAGAGTCATCAGATTATGTTTGCGGCAGATATTAAAAAAAGGAAAAACTAAATGCTCAAAGATTTAAATATTGAGTTGTACAGAAAAATGTATTTAATCCGAATATCGGAAGAAAAGATCCGCGAACTTTATTCCGAAGACGAGATGAAAACCCCCATGCATATGTCTATGGGGTCAGAAGCAATAAATGTTGGAGTGTGCCAGGCTTTAAATAAGGATGACCAAGTTTTTGGTACTTATAGATCTCATGCTCTTTATTTAGCAAAGACTGAGAATATCTATAATTTTTTTGCGGAAATGTATGGTAAAGACACAGCTTTATTAAAAGGTAAGGGTGGATCCATGCATCTTTGTGATCCCCAAAAAGGATTTATGGGTACTTCAGCCATTGTCGCTAGTTCCATATCCGTAGCCGTGGGTGTGGCATTTGCCAATAAGATCAAAGGTAACGGTAAAGTAGTAGCCGTATTTTTCGGTGATGGGGCTGTAGACGAAGGGGTTTTTTGGGAAAGCATGAACGTTGCCAGTTTAATGCAAATACCGGTAATTTTTGTTTGTGAAGATAACGGGCTTGCCGTGCATACCTGCGCAAAAGAGCGCAGAGGATATGATTCAATAACCCGGATTGTTGAGAAGTTCAATTGTCGGGTTCTTGAAAGTGATTCAACGGATGTAGGAGAAATTTATAATCTTGTTTCTAAGGCTGTCGCCGGAGTACGGAAGAAGCCCGAACCATATTTCATGAATTTTAAATATTATCGCTATTTGGAACATGTGGGAATCAACCATGATTTTGATGCCGGATACCGGAGTAGGGAAGAGTTTGAAAAGTGGTTTAAAAAAGATCCGGTGCTTTTGCAGCGGTTAAAACTTCTGAACAATAGTGTTCAAGAAGGTATGATCCGTAAAATAGAAAGCGAAACATCCGAGGAGATTGAGTTAGCGATTAGGAATGCGAAAAACGCGGCATTAAGCGGGCGCGATGAGCTATATAAAGGGGTTTTTCAATGAGAATAATTACCTATTGCGATGCCTTGCGTGAAGCAATGACCCAAGAAATGGAAAGAGATGATAAGGTTTTTGTGTATGGCATCGGTGTTCCTGACCATAAGGCTATCTTTGGGTCTACTACAGGTCTCCAAGAACGGTTCGGAAAGAGTCGTTGTTTTGATACGCCTCTGTCTGAAGATGCTATGACGGGTTTTGGTTTAGGGGCCGCGCTCAATGGCATGCGGCCGATACATATACATATCAGAATTGATTTTATGCTTTTGGCGTTTAACCAGATCGCCAATATGCTTTCGTGTTATAATTATTCATCCTGCGGGCAATTAAAGGTGCCGATGGTAATCCGGGGGATAATTGGACGCGGTTGGGGGCAGGGTTTTCAACATAGCAAGAGCATGTATTCGACCTTTGCGCATATCCCGGGAGTCAAAGTTGTTCTTCCGACGACCGCTTATGATGCCAAGGGGCTGCTTATCTCTGCGATCCGGGATGACAACCCGGTAATTTTTATTGAACATCGCTGGCTTTATTGGCAAAAAGAAGAAGTGCCTGAGCAGCCTTATGTTTTGCCTTTTGGAAAGGGGAATATTCTACGCAAAGGAACCGATGTTACGATCGTGGCGACTTCATGGATGAACGTAGAGGCGGTTTTTGCGGCAGATATATTAATGAAATCCGGAGTAAGCGTTGAGATAATTGACCCCCGGACAATCGTTCCTTTAGATGAAGATTTAATTGTAGCCTCAGTTGAAAAAACCGGCAGATGCATTGTTGTTGATAATGATTGGGAGTTTTGCGGTTTTAGCGCCGAAGCGGCGGCGCGGATATCCTCCAGGTGTTTCGGGAAGCTTAAAGCCCCGGTAGGGAGAATCGGTTTTGCGCATACTCCTTGCCCTACGGCAAGGCATTTGGAAAACGAATTCTATCCTAATGCTAAGAATATCGTCAGGGAAGTTGAAGATATGCTGGGGTTAAAGCCCATAAGTTTAGAAGGCATAGAATTTTATAGTCACGAGAAAAGATTCAAGGGGCCTTTTTAATTTTATTCAAGCAAGCGGAGCAATGAAGATGCCGAAAGTTACTTTCCATGATTTTATTGAATCATTCGGGGCTGAAGAAAACAGTATGCCGCAGGAGTGTATTGATCTAATTGCCCGGAAAGATTTTAGTTATGAGGTTCTTGAAGGCACCAAGAGAGATGAGGTTATGCTCGAAGTTTTAAAGAAGCTGGAAAGCGACAGGCAGGTCATTGGGGCTAAAGAACGCCAGGAGGTCTGGAATAATGGCTGGAACGAAAATTTACAGGATTTTATCAACAGCGGTTACGATCTGCAAAAATTGGTGCCTAAGTTTATCCGGCCCAACAAAATAGTCCGCTATAAACAGAATTACATCTGTCCGGCTAATCCTAATTTTGAACTGGATTATTATTCGGTTTTTCGGAAATGGCTTTTCGCCAGATATTTCCAGGAATTCAGCAATATTTATGAATTCGGCTGCGGCACGGGTTTTAATCTCGTTACCCTTTCTCAGTTATATCCGGACAAAAATTTATACGGTACGGATTTTGTAAAGTCATCAGTAGATTTAGTTAATGCGATAGCTAAGGCGCATAACATAAAATTAAAGGGTTCTATTTTTGATATGATTAATCCTGATGAAAGTTTTAAGCTGAAGGGAAACAGTCTAATTTTTACAATTGGTTCTATTGAACAATTAGCCAGTAAATTTGAGGATTTTCTGCAGTATCTTTTACGTAATCGTCCGGCGTTATGCGTCCATGTGGAACCTACGGTTGAATTGTATGATGAGAATAATTTAATAGATTACCTGGGTATAAAATTTTATAAAAAAAGAGGCTATACTCAAGGGTTTTTGCCGAGATTGCAAGAATTGGAAAAAAACGGGAAGATCCAGATATTGAAGGTGAAGAGATTGTATTTCGGGAGCTTGTTTTTGGAAGGTTATAATCTTATGGTGTGGAGGCCGCTTAAATAATGAATTTAGGGATAAAGAATAAATATGCATTAGTTACCGGAGGAACTCATGGTATCGGTAAAGCAATAGCGCTGGCTTTAGCTGATGAAGGGTGTAATGTCGCAGTATGTGCCCGGACACCTTCTCGTCTCCAGGAGACACAAAAGCAGCTAAAAACCAAAGGCGTTGATTGCCTGGCTATCCAGGCGGATGTCACGATCAAGGAAGATATTAACCGGGTATTTAATAAGATTATTAAAAAATGGGGCTCGCTGCATATTTTGGTCAATAATGTCGGCGGAGGAGGCAGGTGGGGCCAGGAAGATATTATCGATACAGATGAAAAGGTCTGGCAGGAAGTTTATGATAAGAATGTGATGAGTTCTGTCCGGTTTATCAAGCTGGCTATTTCGTATATGCGTAAACAGAAATGGGGAAGAATAGTTAATATTACCTCTTTATATGGTAGAGAAGCCGGCGGCAGGCCATGGTTTAATATCGCTAAGACCGCGCAGACCGTCCTGATAAAAAACCTTTCATTAAAGAAGGAGATAGTTAGAGATGGGGTAACTTTTAACAGTATCGCTCCGGGCAGCATTATGATCCCTGATACCGGATGGCAAAAGGAGCAGAAGAAAGATCCCGTTGCATTCAAGGCTATGCTGGATGAGAAATTTCCTTTAGGAAGGTTAGGGAAACCGGAAGAGGTGGCAGATCTGGTGGTTTTTATTTGTTCGGAAAAAGCGGGTTTAATTAATGGGGCATCCATCGCCGTAGACGGTTCAGAAGGGAGAAGTTTTTAATCAATGATTAAGGCGGATATCTTAAAAAGTTTTGATAAGAAGAACGTGTTGGTTACAGGCGGTACCGGGCTTATCGGCAGGCAGGTGGTGAAGATTTTATGCGATGCCGGTTCCAGCGTTAAGGTCGTTTCCCTGGATAAGCTAAAAGTCGATGACCGGGCTGAACATATTTTAGGGGATTTAACGAATTTTAATTTATGCCAGGAGCTTACTAAGGATATGGGTTTTGTTTTCCATCTGGCCGGAATAAAAGGATCAATCGAGGTCACTAAACAGAAACCCGCCAGTTTTTTTGTCCCGTTGATAATGTTTAATACTAATATGCTTGAAGCCTGCCGCTTAAATAAAGTTGAAAAAGTCGTATATACCAGTTCTATCGGTGCATATTCCAGCGCAGAGGTTTTTCGCGAAAGCGATGATTCCTTTGGACCGCCGATGGATATGTTCCCGGGATGGGCCAAGAGGATGGCTGAATTACAGATTCAGGCATATAAAATTCAATATGGTTTGGATAATTTTGCCGTAGTCAGGCCTTGTAATGTCTATGGGCCAGGGGATAATTTTGACCCCGATAATGCGATGGTCATTCCTTCCCTAATGTACAGAATTGCCAAAAAAGAGGATCCGCTAATTGTCTGGGGCGATGGCTCTGCAATACGCGATTTTGCTTATAGCCGGGATGTTGCAGAAGGGGTAATTCTGGCCCTGCATTATGGGACCGGTTCCGGTTTTGTAAACCTAGGCAGCGGAAAAGGAGTATCGATTAAAGAATTAGTAGAGACACTGCATACGTTCCTGGATTTTAATTATCGTTTTGATACTACAAAATCTTCGGGTTTCCCCAGAAGAGTAATGGATATCTCCCTGGCGCAAAAATTAATTAATTATGATCCGGGCACTTCATTATTGGAAGGCTTAAAACTAACCTGGGATTGGTTTATCGGGAATCAAGAGGAATATTTAAAAAAGAAAAACTATTTCAAGGAGTAGACGATGAAGATTGAAAAGACAAAGCTGGATGGGGTTTTATTGATAACGCCGCCAACTATCTTTGAGGATTTCAGGGGAAGCTATGTGGAAATCTACAATGACCAGCTTTATCGGCAGGCCGGTATTAATGTTGATTTTATCCAGGATGATATTTCAACCTCATCAAAGCATGTATTAAGAGGCATACATGGAGACAACCAGACCTGGAAACTGATTTCCTGTCTTTCGGGGAAATTCTATTTAGCGGTGGTAAATTGGGATAAAGTTTCTCCTCAATATGGACAGTGGGATGCATTTGTTTTATCGGAGGATAACCGGTTGCAGGTGCTGGTGCCTCCAAAATTCGGCAATGGTCATCTCGTCCTTTCCGAGCAGGCAATTTTTCATTACAAACAGTCTACTAATTATGATCGGGCCGGTCAGTTTACGATAGCCTGGAATGATCCTAAGTTGAAAATCTGGTGGCCGATAAAAAACCCGATTTTATCACAGCGGGATGGGGGTTAAGTTATGTTTAAAGATAGGCAGGTATTAGTTGCCGGAGGCGCAGGTTTTATCGGAGCGAATTTAGTGAATCGGCTTCTTGCGCTTGGCGCTTGTGTTCGGGCCACTATCCATAAAAAAGATCCGGTGATCATTGATGACCGGATTGAATATGTCAGATGCGACTTGATGAATATGGAAGATTGCCGGAAGGCTGTTGCGGGCATGGAATATGTTTTTATGTGTGCTGCAAACACGTCGGGGGCGGCAGTTATTGCCTCGACCCCCCTGGTGCATGTAACCCCGAATATCATCATGAATTCTCAGATACTGGAAGCTGCTTATTTTGCGCGGGTAAAAAAGTTTATTTTCTTAAGCAGCAATGCTGCTTATCCTCCCAGCGGGGACAAACCGGTAACCGAGAAAGAAATGTTTGATGCCGATCCGTATGATATTTATTTCGGTGTGGGATGGATGAAGAGGTTTACCGAGATTCTGTGCCGTTTGTATTCGCAGAAGCTTAAAAACCCTATGGCTGCCGTAGTGGTGCGGCCGTCTAATATCTATGGGCCATACGATGATTTTGATTTCGTCACCTCCCACATGATGGCGGCTACATTAAGGAAAGTAATCGAGCGGCATGATCCGATTAAGATTTGGGGTACGGGCCAGGACATTAGAGACCTGATCTATATCGATGATTTTATAGACGGTTTGATTCTGGCTGCGGAAAAAATTTCTACTTTTGACGCGGTGAATATCGCGCAAGGCAAAGCCTATAGTTTAAAAGAAATTCTGCGCATGGCCCTTGAGATTGAAGGATATCAGAATGTTCGGATAGTCTATGACTCAACCAAGCCTTCAATGATTCCGGTGCGTTTAATTGACATCAAAAAAGCCCAAGAGCTGCTCGAGTTTAACCCTAAAACCGATATTTATGACGGCATAGCTAAAACAATCTCCTGGTATAAGCAGGTTTATTCGCCTGAGAGTAAAGAGAAGGAGGTTAATGTATGATTATTACGCGCACACCTTTACGGATTTCTTTTTTTGGAGGGGGGACGGATTATCCTCTGTGGTATAAAGAAAATGGCGGAGCTGTCCTGAGCACCACGATTAATAAATATTGTTATATTAATTGCCGGTATTTACCTCCTTTTTTTAACTATAAGTATCGCATTCGTTACGTGGAACGCGAAGAAACACAGGATGTCTCTGAGATTAAGCATCCTTCTGTGCGGGAATGTTTAAAATTCATAAATATTGAGCATGGGATCGAGATGGTGCATACCAGCGATATTCCGGCCAGATCCGGTGTTGGCTCAAGTTCAGCTTTTACCGTAGGCTTTTTACATGCCTTAAACGCGCTTAAGGGTAAGATGATTACCAAACGGCAATTAGCGCGTGACGCAATTAATGTGGAACACAATTTGATCAAAGAAAACGTCGGCACTCAGGATCAGGTTGCCGTTGCTTTTGGCGGTCTAAATAAAATTGAGTTTGGCGGCGAAGATGAATTCTATGTCCATCCCATAACTATCCCTAAAGAAAAAATTGAGTTATTACAGAGCCACCTGATGCTGTTTTTTACCGGGTTCTCCCGAAATGCTTCGGATATTGCGGGAGAACAGATCAAGAAGACTCCGGCATTGAAGAGCCAGCTGCAGGGGATGCAGGGGATGGTAGATAAGGCGGTAGATATACTTAACAGTGATTCATGTGATATCCGGGATTTTGGTAAATTACTGCATGAGTCTTGGCAAATTAAACGCAGCCTTACGCATATGATTTCTACTAATGAAATCGATGCTATTTATGAAGCTGCCTGTAAAGCTGGAGCACTTGGTGGAAAATTATTAGGTGCTGGAGGCGGAGGGTTTATCCTTTTGTTTGCTGAACCGGAAGTTCAACCAAAGATAAAAGAAAAGTTAAGAAATATTCTTTATGTGCCTTTTTCTTTTGAAAAACTGGGAAGTCAGGTGATTATGTATTCAACCCAGGATTTTTATTAGGACTATATGAAAAATATAGATGTAGTGATCTTATGCGGCGGCCTGGGTAAGAGGTTAAGGCCGGCGGTAAATGACCGGCCGAAGTCTCTGGCCGAGATTAATGGCGTAGCCTTTCTGGATACCCTTATACAATATGTGGCGAGTTTTGGCTTAAAGAGATTCGTTCTCTGCTGCGGATACATGGGGGATACTATAAGAAAGCATTATCAGCAGATTCCGGGAGCTTTAGAAATAGTATTTTCGCAGGAAAAAGAGCCATTAGGCACAGGCGGAGCGATAAAGAATGCGCAATCTTTGATACAATCCAGCCCTTTTTTAGTCTTAAACGGCGATTCGTTTTGTAAGTTAAATCTTTCTGATTTTTATAAATTCCATCTCAAGAAAAAAGCGGTACTTTCCGTTGCCCTGTCTAAACCCGGGGATGATCAAAATTCCGGGGTAGTAATCTTAGACCGTAAGGAAAGGATTGTTAAGTTTAACGAAAAAGTAAAACCCGTCAAGGGTAGCCGCTGCAGCGCCGGCATATATCTTATGGGGAAGAAAATTTTCCAGTTTATGGGCAAGGACAAGGTCTTCTCTTTAGAGTACGATCTATTTCCGGTTTTAGCGGAAAAAGATTGTTATGGGTATTACCGTAAAAATGATTTTATCGATATCGGGACTCCGCAGAATCTAATGAAAGCCTCGGATTTTCTAAAACATGCATGATGAGACCATAATTCTTGAGCCCGGCAGAGCCGGAATAAACTATTGGAATGACCTGTGGCGTTATCGCGAGCTTTTTATAATCTTAGCCTGGCGGGACGTCTCAGTGCGCTATAAGCAGACGATCATCGGAGTCCTTTGGGCGGTTCTTCGGCCATTTTTAACGATGTTGGTGTTTGTGGTAATCTTTGAGCGTCTGGCAAAATTACCCAGTGACGGAAATGCGCCTTATGCGCTGATGGTTTTTGCGGCGATGCTTCCTTGGTCTCTGTTTTCCGTGTCTTTGGGGGAAGCTTCTAATAGCCTGATCGGTAATGAGAAGCTGATCAGTAAAGTCTATTTTCCCCGGATGATTATTCCTGTCTCTACAATAGTGGTAGCCTTCATTGATTTTCTCATAAGCTTTATTATTCTTTTGGGAATGATGGTTTACTATCGATTTCTGCCAAGTTGGAATTTAGCATTACTGCCTGTATTTATTATTTTGGCTCTCTTTGCCAGCTTAGGACCGGGTCTTTGGATTACGGCGCTTAATGTAAAATACAGGGATTTTCGTTACTTAATCCCTTTTGTTGTGCAATTCGGCCTTTATATTTCACCTGTTGGATTCAGCAGCAGCATAATTCCGGAGAAATGGCGGTTTCTTTACAGCCTTAATCCTATGGTCGGGGTTATCGATGGTTTTCGTTGGAGCATATTGGGAGGGGGTAGCCCGATTTATTGGCCGGGTTTTATTTTAAGTATCGGGGTAATCATATTTTTTCTTTGGCTGGGTATTCGGAGTTTTCGTAAGATGGAGAACTCTTTTGCGGATTTAATTTAATAACTAAAAAAATAAATCACGAGAAATGTCTGATATTGTTATTAAGAGTGAAAACCTCGGCAAGAAATATGTTATTGGCCACCAAGCCGAAAACGGTCGTTATGTAGCTCTGCGTGACGTGTTAATGAAGAATGCGCTGTCTTTCTGGAGCAAGGCCAAAGATTTGGCAAAAGGTAAGCCCATAATTCAGGGTGATACTTTGGAAGAAGTTTGGGCGCTTAAGGATGTAAGTTTCGAAATTAATCGCGGCGAGGTGGTCGGGATTATTGGCCGTAATGGGGCAGGTAAGAGCACTTTGTTAAAGGTTCTTTCCCGAATCACTGAGTCTTCGGCCGGCCGGGTAACGATTAAGGGCAGGGTAGCCAGCTTATTGGAGGTAGGTACGGGATTCCATCCGGAGCTCTCTGGGAGGGATAATATTTATTTAAACGGCGCGATACTTGGGATGAGCCGAGCGGAAATTAAACGAAAGTTTGACGCCATCGTTGCTTTTTCCGAGGTTGAGCAGTATTTAGATACTCCGGTTAAGCGTTATTCTTCCGGCATGTATGTGCGGCTTGCTTTTGCCGTTGCCGCGCACCTGGAGTCGGATATTTTAGTAGTGGATGAAGTGCTGGCTGTAGGCGATACGGAGTTTCAAAAAAAATGCCTGGGAAAGATGGATGATGTGGCGCATGAAGGCCGAACCGTGCTTTTTGTCAGCCACAATATGAACGCCATTCAGCGGCTTTGTCAAAGATGTATTGTATTAAGCCATGGGGCGATGGTTTTTGACGGAGAAAGCGGCACTGCGATAGGACATTATTTAAAAAGTAAAGATCTGAATCAGCAGGTTAGCTGGCCGCAAACTGCGCAGGCCCCAGGTAATGATGTTGTCCGGTTGCGTGCTGTCCGCATTGTTGGCGACGATGGAAAGGTGCGTTCAAATTTTGATGTAAGGGATCATTTGGCATTTGAAATTGAATTTCAAGTATATAAAGAAGCGCAGTTGGCAATCGTCGTTCAATTTGTGGAAGCTCTAGGTACGTATATTATGGTTTCGATGGATAACTATATTAATGGGCCCTGGGGAAAACAATCGCCTTATGCAGCAGGTATTTATAAGTCATCTTGTTATGTCCCCGGCGATTTACTTAATGAGGGCCAGGTTAGCATAAATCTGTGGATTTATTCACCTCCTTCTGCACCGAGTCAATCTCCGCATGTCAGATTGTTTAATGTGGTGAGTACGGATGTTAGTGACCGGCGTGATCCTGATGGTGCGCGAGGACAATTCCCTTTTGAGTGGGGTATGGAACCGGCGGTTCGTCCCAAACTCAAATGGACAATTGAGAAGGTTGCATAGAAGAATAGTTTAAAGAAGGCTTAGTATGGATCCTAAAATCGTCATTGTTGCTTCTGCGCATCGACCACAGAATTGGATGAACCTGTATAAAAGCATTGGCGATAACCAGGTTGATTTTGAGCTGATATTTGTTGGCCCCAATCCTCCGGATTATCAGCTGCCCAAGAATTTCCGCTTTATCCGGTCGCTGGTAAAGCCAACGCAGTGCCTTGAAATAGCTTTTAGGAATGCTACGGCTGAGCTGGTTATGAATATGGCAGATGATTGCATATTTAAAATATCCCGGCCGCTGGATAGACTTTATGAGATGTATAAAAGCTATAATAATGACAAAATAATATTGTCTTGCAGGTATATGGTAAATGGACAGGAACAACCATCCAGCGGTATGCATTTTTTTGCCGAGGATATTAATTCGCCGATGGTGCCGCTATCCGGGCTTATGTCCAGGAATCTCTTTAATAGTATAGGCGGTATTGATAGGAATTTTATCGGTGTAATGTGGGATTTGGATATAGCCATGCGTGTTCATGCTTTAGGCGGGGATGTTGTTCTTAGCGATGTGTTCCTTGATGAAGATAAGGGCAAGAGTACTGTCGGCAGTGCCCTGTGCGGAGACTTTTGGAAGCATGACCGGGGTTTGCTTGAGAATCTTTGGGTAAAAGATGGCAAGGTTAATTTTTCCCGGGCAAAACCGGTAGAATCTTTTAATGATTTAAATATACTCAGGGCCTCTCAGGGGCCGCGAGGCCGTTGGCGCAGTGATGGTTGGATATTAATTGAAAAAGCAGAAGATAAATTAAAACAGTATATGGTAATTTTAGGAAGGGTAATTCATGCAATCAGAACACCATCTATGTATCTTAATTATGTAAAAAGGATTGCTTTGCGATTGAGAAGGTGAATAACATGGATCAAATTCCTAACAAGATATTTGATAATTAATCTTTGCGATTTAATAGGTTAAATGATGTTTTTTATAATGCAAAGGAGTTAAAATGGATATAACACTTTGTATCCCTACGCGCAATCGCCCAGAGTTTATATTACGAGTGTTATTGTATTATCAGTCTATGAACTTCCATGGCAAGATTTCCATTGGGGACAGTAGTGATGTG
>Ga0315282_10001466_pt1 | contig 44314 bp, 32 predicted proteins | sample YL17G07_20_MG_FD_203693 | JGI IMG/M metagenome (GOLD analysis project Ga0315282, IMG submission 203693) | Sediment microbial communities from Yellowstone Lake, YNP, Wyoming, USA - YL17G07_20 | ecosystem: Environmental > Aquatic > Freshwater > Lake > Sediment | place: USA: Wyoming | collected... | reverse complement strand
GGCAGGGATCTTGCAACGCAATATATCCCCCCGCCAAGTCCGCGGTGGTCGAAAAATCCCGATTTCCGGACTCCCCCTGCCTGCAAACCTACGCCAAACTCATCTGGCCGCGGGGAACGCCTCTGCCCGGGCTGCCCGCAACTCCGCTCCCTGTGCGGGCCTCATCACATCGCAAGCGGCTTTCAATCACCGTAGAAGCGTTGAAATGCCGCCGCCATTGCAATAGATTATGGGCTACGGCGCTCAGGGCGCGACCAGTCGTCGAGCGCCGATCACTCGCCGAAGGAACCAGGTCAGATGAAGAAGCCATGGGGCGGCCGATTCGAAAAGGACACCAGCGAAGCCGTAGAACGCTTCACTCAGTCCGCCTCCTTTGACAGACGGCTCTACGTGGAAGATATCCGCGCCAGCATCGCCCACGCGCGCATGCTCGCAAGCTGCGGCCTGCTGACCGACGCGGAGTTTGTGCAGATCCGCGAAGCGCTGGGCGACATCCAGAAGCACATCGAGTCCGGCGACTTCGAGTTCCACGTGCCCCTCGAAGACGTACACATGAACATCGAGGCGGCTCTCATTCAGCGCATCGGCGACACCGGCCGTAAGCTCCACACCGCGCGCAGCCGCAATGACCAGATTGCCTGCGACCTTCGCCTCTGGTGCAGGGCGGCGGCGGACGAGTGCGACCAATTGCTCGCGGAGTGCCAGCGCGCTTTCGTTGAGAAAGCCGAGGAGCACAAGGCGGTCATCGTCCCCGGCTTCACGCACCTGCGCCATGCTCAACCCGTCCTGCTCGCCCACGTGTTGCTCGCCTATGTCGAGATGCTGGAGCGCGACCGCCGCCGCCTGGCCGACTGCAGGACGCGCACGAACGTGAGCCCGCTGGGCGCCTGCGCCCTTGCCGGCACCGCCCTGCCGATAGACCCCCAAAGCACGGCCACGGACCTCGAGTTTGAGGCATGCTTTTCCAACAGCATTGACGCGGTCAGCGACCGGGACTTTGCCATCGAGCTTGTGTTCGACCTTGCCATGATCTCCATGCACCTTTCCAGGCTGGCGGAGGAATGGCTTATTTGGTCCACGCCGGAGTTTGACTTCGTGGACCTGGACGAGGCGTTCTGCACCGGCTCCAGCATTATGCCGCAGAAGAAGAACGCAGACGTCCTCGAGCTGATGCGCGCCAAGTCCGGGCGCATCTACGGGGACCTGATGGCGTTGCTCACTGTCCTGAAGGGCCTCCCCCTCGCCTACAACCGTGACCTGCAGGAAGACAAGGAGCCGCTCTTCGACGCCGCCGACACGGCCCGGGACTGCCTGAGCATTGCAGCCCAGATCGTGCGTACGATCGATTTCAAGGAAGAGAACATAACGCGCGCCTGCGCGGTCGGCCATATGGACGCTACGTCATTGGCTGACTATCTGGTCGGCCGAGGCGTACCCTTCCGCGAGGCGCACGAAATAGTGGGCCGCGCCGTGAGAACCGCGGCCGCCGGCAACACACGGCTCGAAGATCTCAGCCTGGAGCAACTCCGGTCTTTCTCCCCGCTCATCGCTGAAGACGTCTACCAGGTTCTTGGCACTCGGAATTGCGTCGAGAGATACCGATCGCACGGCTCTTCGGCGCCTGCCGAGGTCGAACGCCAACTCCAGGTGTGGAAAGAACGACTGTCTGCATGAGCGGGAGGAGTGAGCGCGGCTCCGCTGACAAGCATCGCCACTCCAGCCGGCTTTTGGCTTGCAAACGCTCTGCTGCCGGGCACATAATTGTGAAAGCACGCTCATGCGTGCGATGGTGAAAGTCTGCGTTTGCACGCGGCTCAAACGCGAGGACGTCTCCGGATGGCTCTGGGGCAGATTCGGGCCACGGCGCTGGTCTTCATTGCGGTGGTCTTTCTCGCGCTCGTGGTGGTCCAACTGCGCTGGAATGCCGACGTGCAACGCCAAGCCTCATCCGCAGAGCAGAGCCCGCAGGTCGCCCGCTTCCAGATCAGCAAGGACGGCCACCTTGTGGACGTAAACACAGAATCCCTCGGTGCGCCAACCGTCTCCGACGACCTCATTGAGACCAGCATCGGCCTCTTGAGCAAGGGCTCTACGAACGAGCGGCGCACGACCGCCGTCGAACTGTCTTACATGGCGAATGCGCCTGCCGAGAGGGAGAGATTGGTGGCCATCAGTGACGAACTGAAAAACAGGCTGCGTCAGGCGTTGCTGAACGCGCTGCGGGACCCGGACGCTGCCGTCGCCGGGGCATGCTCCGAGGCCCTCATCGGCTGCTGGGGCATGTCTGCGAGCCCGGCAGTCACCCAGTACCTCCGGTCCGGACTTCTGGCCCTCGGAGAAGGACAGTATGACACCGCTCTGCAGACGTTCCAAAGCATCGAAAAGAGCATCGAGGCCATCGGACGGGCATGCCCACCGGACCTCTACCGCATGAAAGCCGAGGTTTACCTGGCCAAGTCACTCCCGGAGGAGGCACTCGCCGAAGCACGTAGGGCCCTCCAGGCGGAGCCCAAACATTTCCTGGCCCTCTACATCGAGGCGCGGGCCTATGCGCAGAAGAGCCAGGACAGGAAGGCGCTTGAGGCGCTCGACGAAGCACTTTCCATCTACCCGGGCTTTCCCGAAGCCCAGCAACTCCGTGCGCAACTCTACAGAGCAACCTGAGTTCCTGCTGTCAACTCCGCCAGCCGTGGACCGCGGCATGCTTGTGATGTGTTCCAGCAGCCCAAGTGTCCCTGCGCACCACCGCCCCACGGAACCGCCGGTCAGGGCGGCGTACCCCTCATACACTACCGCAAGAGATCGCCGTAAGCCGCTCCAGGGCGCCCCGCGCCCGCCCGGAATCAATGGAATCGGCCGCCGCCTGCATTCCTGCCCGCAGCGTGTCCGCCTTGCCCCCGACGTAAATCGCCGCTCCCGCGTTCAGCAGCACCATATCCCGGCGCGGTCCCTTCTCGCCGTTCAGGATCGCCCGCACAGCACCTGCGCTGGCCTCCACTCCATTCACCTGAAGGTCCTGTGCCCGCGCACGTTCCAGGCCGAACTCCTCCGGCGCAATCCTCCTCGTCGCAATGCGGCCGATACCCGCTTCTGCCACGTAGGTCTCGTCGCAAACGCTGATCTCATCCATGCCGTCCCTGCTATGCACCACCATAGCACGTGTGGCCCCCAAGTTTGCAAGCACGCGAGCGATCGTCTCCACCAGCGCCTCGCTGAAGACGCCTAACAGTTGTCTCCGCGACCCCGCCGGGTTTGTCAGCGGCCCCAGTATGTTGAATACCGTCCGGACCGACAGTTCCCGCCGCGGCCGGATGGCATGCTTCATTGCTTTGTGGAGGAGCGGCGCGAACAGGAACCCGATCCCGGCCTCTCGTATGCAACGCTCCACCACGGCCGGTTCGGCTTCGATATTCACGCCGAGCGCCTGGAGCACGTCCGCGCTCCCGATGCTGCCGCTCATGCCTCGATTTCCATGCTTGGCTATCGGCACGCCGGCACCAGCAGCCACGATGGCAGCCGTCGTGGACACGTTGAACGTCCCCTTCTTGGTGCCGCCCGTGCCGCACGTGTCCACGACGTCCATGTCCCCTACTTCTATGGAGGTCGCCGCATCGCGCATCGCCAGCGCGCATCCGGTTATCTCCGCCACCGTCTCCCCCTTCATCCGGAGCGCGACCAGGAAACCCGCAATCTGCGCGTCGGTCGCGCCGCCGGACATGATGGCGGACATCGCATCGTGCGCCTCCCGTTCCGACAGGCTCTGTCCTTCGACCAGCTTTGTTATGTACTGTCTAAGCATTTCGCCCTTGCACTTGTGCACATGTCGCTACGAGTTCCGTATTCTATGCGCCTTCGGTCATGCGGTCAACGCGACCCCGATTCAGGTTCGCGCCTGCCGTGCCGACGCTCTCTCGTCCGAGCCAGGGGCCGCTCCCGTTCAGTGGCACCGCTGCCGGCCTTCTGATATAAGGTCTTGCGTGACGCCGGCGGGCCACGCCAGCCACGACCTCAACCTTCGAGGCGACCATGTTTGACCTCCATACCCATAGCCTATTGAGCGACGGCGCGCTGGTGCCGGCCGAACTGGCCCGTCGCTGCCAGGCGCAGGGCTACCGGGCCCTGGTCATCAGCGACCATTGCGACCCCTCTAACCTCGAGTTTATTGTCGTCACGCTCGCCAGGTTCTGCGAAACCGTCTCAGGCGCCTACGGCGAGATGCAAATCCTCCCCGGCTGCGAGATCACCCACGTCCCGCCGGTCCTCATCGGCGACCTCGTCGAGAAGGCTCGAGAAGCCGGTGCCGAGGTCGTCCTGGTTCACGGCGAGACCATCGTCGAGCCCGTCGTCGAAGGCACGAACCGCGCCGCCATCGAGGCCGGCTGTGACGTGCTCGCCCACCCGGGCCTTATCAAGCCCGAAGACGTCCAGCTTGCAGCCGAAATGGGCGTCATGCTTGAGATTAGCGGCCGCCAGGGGCATAGCCTCGCCAACGGACACGTCGCGCGCCTTGCCGCCAAACACAGCGCCAGGCTCACCTTCGGCAGCGACGGGCATGAGCCCGGTGATTACCCCACCCGTGCGCAGGCCGAGAGGATAGCCCGCGGTGCCGGCCTCAATGACGAGCAGATCGTTGAGATGTTCCGCAATAACGCCGGCTTCTTCTCAGCCGCCGGCTCGGCCTGAGGTCGCTTGCTCAGTTCAGCCGTAGCCGGCCTGGCGGGCTTCAGGACGGCCCCTGTGGAGGTCACAGTCGCCCCTCGGCGAATGTTTGTCTGAGAGGCCGGCGTCGGGTAACGAGAGGTAAGATAAGGGAAGCGGAGACCCCGGGAATGGCGCACAATGCGCCGCAGACAATCCACACGGACGACATCGTTTCCAGGAGCCGTGATGGCGTGAAGTGCGAAGCCCTCAGGCTCAGCAACCAGGACATGGCATGGTGGTGCGGTGCCAGGTTCGGCATGTTCATCCATTGGGGCCTGTACGCCATTCCGGCCAAAGGCGAGTGGCTCATGCACTTCAGCAAAGTTCCTGCCGAAGAGTATGCCAGGCTTGCCGATGAGTTCATCCCTCAGTACTTCGACGCAGCCGAGTGGGTCCGGATAGCCCACGACGCCGGCATGCGTTATATGGTGCTCACTGCGCGCCATCACGACGGCTTCGCGTTGTGGGACAGCCCGTCGGCCTATAAAGGCTTCTGCAGCACACGCACCGCCGCACACAGAGATTTCGTGGCCGAGTACGTGAACGCATGCCATGAACGAGACATGCCGGTAGGGCTGTACTACTCCCCGATGGACTGGCGATTCCCGGCGTACTTCAAGGCAAAGGAGCTGCCCGATAACGCGGCCTTGATGAAGGCGCAGTGCTACGGCCAGGTTGAAGAGCTGATGAAGAACTACGGCCGGATAGATATCCTGTGGTATGACGGGGCATGGCTTGCCCACCAAGGCACGGATGCGGATGCGGCCTGGCTCTGGGAGCCGGTGAAGCTGAACACAATGGTCCGGAAGTACCAGCCGAAAGTCGTCATCAGCCCGAGGTCAGGATGGGAGGGAGACTTCCGGTGCGACGAAGGTGGGCGTGAAGTGGCAGGCCCTATCGTCGGTTTCCCGTGGGAGAAATGCCTGAACCTCAATCAGCCGAGTTGGGGTTACAACGCGGTGCAGGATCTGATGTCACGGGATGCCATCATCCGCATGCTGGTCAACGTCGTGGGACGGGGCGGCAACGTCCTGCTGAACGTTGGCCCCGACCGTGACGGGGTGATCCCTTCTGCACATGCGGAGCGCCTTCACGAAGTGGGCGCCTGGCTGGATCGGTATGGAGAGAGCATTTACGGCACGAGGCCCGGGCCGTTTCAGCCGGTTGACAACTGCTACTGCTCCACGCATGCAGGAAAGACGGTCTACGTTCACGTTCTCGCGTGGGACGATGAGAAGACGCTCAGCTTGCCTCCTTTGGCCGCAACAGTCACATCGTGCTCCGCGATGTCAGGCCCCGCCGTGCCGTGCCGCCAAACTGACCGGGGGATTAAGCTGACTGTTCCTCCCGAACGCAGGCAGTACCCCGTCACTGTCATCAAACTCACACTCGATCGCCCCATTGAGGCCGCAGGCCAGCCACCCGGCTGAAACAAGGAGGACCGTTCGTGCAAGCCAAGAGGGCGGTGATCACAGCCCGCAATCGCGTTGTCCTGGAGGAGGTGGAAGTCAACCTGTCTGACCTTGGCCCCGGCCAGGTGGCCTTGGAGACGCTTGCCACCTTCATTTCGGCAGGCACTGAGCTGTCCATCTACTCCGGACTCGACCCGGCAGCCGGCCGGCCCGACGGATGGTGTCGCTACCCTTTCAGGCCCGGCTATGCGAACGTCGCACGCGTGATGGCCGTCGGCGAGGGCGTGGTCGCAGCGGCTCCTGGAGACCGTGTCTTCACCATGCACGGCCACATCTCGCACCACATTTACGATCTCGGCGAGGCGCGCTTCATGGTGCCCGTCCCGAAGGGACTTGACGACGGCGAAGCGGCGGCTGCCTGCATGGCCATGATCGCCTTCGCGGGCCTTCAGGCCGCAGACCTTCAGCTCAATGATTGGGTTGCCGTGCTCGGACTCGGCACCATCGGCAGTCTGGCGGCGCAACTCTTCCGTCTCTCTGGCGCCCGTGTCATCGGCATTGACCCCGTCGCATCGCGTTGCGAGCGCGCCCGCGCTGTCGGCATCGAGCACGTCCTGGGCGGTCGGCCCGAGGAAGTCGCTCAAGCCGTCAGAAAGCTGACCGGCCCGGGTGTGCGGGTCGCCGTGGACGCCGTCGGCGACTCGCGAGTGGTGCAGCAAGCGGCCGCGCTGACGGCTGACTTCGGCGACGTGGTGCTCCTCGGCACGCCCCGGGCCCCAGTGGAGGCGGACCTGACCCAACTGCTGACTCACGTCCACCACCGGTGGGTCGCGCTGAAAGGCGCCCTCGAGTTTCGCATCCCGGTCAAGCCTGTGCGCGAGGTCAGGAATTCTGTGCAGGGGAACCTGGAGACCGCCTTCAGCCTCATGGAACAGGGCAAGCTGAAGGTTGCCCCGCTCATCAGTCACCGCCTCCCCGCCGATCAGATCGCAACCGCCTACCGCGGGTTGCTGGAAGACAAGGAGACCTATACCGGGGTAGTCCTCACCTGGGCGGACCGTTGAGGCCGGCCCCTCCCTTCGCCGCCACGGCTTCGCCGAGGCCAGAGGAGCTGCCTGGCCCTCTCGCCACAGCCTCACGCTCCCCGCGCCATACCCCCGGACGCGAAGTACTGCACCGTCGCAGCCGTGATTTCCGCGCAGAACGCCAGTTCCTCGGGGCTCAGCAGGTCTATCGTGTCCTGCGCTGTGTGGATGGGCAGGCGGCCGTAATCGTTCACAAACCACAGCGCGGGCACCCCGCGCAGGTTCAAGGATGTGTGTGGCTCCTCCGTCTCCGGCCGCAGGTCCACCTCGTAGCGCGGGAACCGCCGCAGCACGCCGAGGAGGCCTTCCCTCTGCTGAGAGGTCACGCCCATGACGCGCACCTTCGGGGGAAGGGCTGCCGTCCCGACACAGTCCACTTCGATCACAGCCCGCGCCAGCGAAGCCTCGGCCGGATGGCGGCGCACGTACTCGACCGCGCCCAGGTTGTAGCCGTTGCGCCCGTACTCCTCCGCGCCGTAGGCCATGAGGTTGATGCCCAATTCCTGCCCATCGCCCGCCCCAAACATCTCACAAAGCTCCAGGACCACCGCCGTGCCCGACGCGTTGTCCGACGCGCCCGGCGATTCGGCCGCGGTATCATAGTGGGCCGGAACGACAACATGGCCTTCCTGCCTGCCGGGGAACCGGCCGATGACATTGTGCCCGGTGGAATCGTATCGCCGCGCGCGTATCCGCAGTCGAAGCCCTCCGCCCTTGCTCGCGAGGATCTTCTGACCCACCGACTGCGCGACCGCCGCAGCCGGGACGCGCACGAATGGGTCGCGGATCAGCTTCGTGGACACCGTTTCATCATGGCTTACGATCACCACGGCTGCCGCCCGGCGCTCCTCGATCGTCAGCAGCAACGGATTGCGGTCGGCAGTCAGACCGGAAGCCATCTTCCCGTGGACGACAAGGACCTTGCCTTCCAGGTCCGGCGCGAATTCCAATTCGTCCCGCGTGCTCACCCCGGTCAGTTGTGCCTCCACGTCACAGGACTCCGTGAACGTCTGCGCGAAGGCCGGCAATGGCTCCGCCTTGCCTCCCGCCAGCAGCGACAATTCCGTAGCTTCATGTTCCCATGCCGGGCATGCGTAGTCCTGCACCTCGACCTGAGCGCCGCATCGCCGAAAATGCCCGGCCATGTACTCCACCGCGCGCTCATCTGCCGGCGTTCCGCTCAAGCGGGCACCGATCTCCTCACACAAGACCTTCTCATGCGCCCAGAGTCGTTCCCGGTTCACTTGCATTCTCAGTCTCCTGATCACGCTCACCTTTGGATATCGGCCGCCCTGCCCCTCAGAAGCCCGACGCCTTCAAGGCATTCACGGCAAACAGGTAATTCCCGATGTCTGAAATCGTGGACTCCGTATTCGAGACGTTGCCGTCGTCGAAGTAGTACAGCGCGTTATCCTTCGGCCAGTACCACCGCACCGTGGTCAAGCCCGGCACGAGCATGCCCGGCACGCTCCCGCCCTCGGGCCTAAACACGTAGAACAGATGCCCCGAGTGCACGTGCCTGGGTCCGTTGTAGCCGATGCCGGAAACGAAAACTGCGTCGCTGATCGGATGCAGCCCGTAAAGCCACAGCATGGGAAGAGCGGCCTTCTCCATCAGCTTCCGTTCCGGCACGACCTTCGAGATCCAATAGGCATCGAAGACGCGGGTCGGGTACTCGCCGGCGTTGCCTAACTTCCCGAAATCGGTGTAGTGCCCCGCCCACGGCCGGTCGCTGGAGCGCTTGTCAAGATAGTCCGCGCCCCGCCGACAGGCGCTCAGACAGGCGGCCTTCAGCTTGCCCTCGGGCAGTTTCAGCGCCAGCCGCGCCAGCACCGGCGGCGCGTACCAGAACGAGGACCCGCTCGACTGCTGCTTCGCGGGCCACTCCATGTCCATGTTGGCGATCTGGTCCGCCATCGCCTCGAGCTGCCCCAGATATGTGGCGTCGCCCGTTGTCATGTAAAGCTCGGCGAGCGCCACGGCCACGTTGCCGTCCCGGCCCTTGGTGTTCTCGTAGAAGTAGGCCGTCCGACGATACACCTCCGGGTGCGTGCGGAAGTACTCAAACGCCTTTCTGGCGGTCTCGACGCAGGTCCGCGCCAACTCGGGCCGGGCCTGGGCCAGCACGCGGCTTGCGGCGCAGAGCGCCGTCGCCTGCATGCATTGCAGCTCGGCGTGGTAGTCCACATACACCTGCCGTTCGTCCCCGGTGCCCGGCTTGTTGTCCGTACCTTGGTCCCATCCGCCGGGATGGCTGCGCAACTGCGGCTGCTCCACCACGCCCACGTAACTCCGCCCGTCCGGCTGCACCATGCTCAGCAGCCAGATCGTGCCCCATTCGACCTGCTGAACCAGGTCCGGCACGCCGTCCGGTTTGCCCGTGATGAATTTCTGCGCCTTCACGTCCAGCGTGGCCACGTCCCGGTTGATGTGGAACTCCTCGCATGCCAGCGCCATCTGGTAGACCGCAAAGCCCTGCGCGTAGATGTTCAGGTCGCAGTCCCCCGCATCGTGCCAGCCGCCTTTGGCGCACGGGATCGGGTCTCCGGCCTTGTAAGGCGTGCCCTGGCACTCGTACGAGACAAATCCGTCCGTCCCTGGAAAACTGGCCGGCACGCGGATGCCGTCGTCCATGTGACAATACGGATGGCCCGTCACGCTCTGCCCCAGGTCCACCTGCGCATGGCACATCTGGAAAGGCAGGAAACAGTCCAGCGTCGGCTCCCACAACTTGTCTTCGAACACGCTCTGCCGAATGGGGAACTCCACCTTGCCGCCGGCCCACACAACGCGGTAGTCTCCGGGCTCCTGGACCTCGGAAAAGTCGAACATGGCAAACCCGGACTGCATGTGACCCAACGTGACCGTCTCGCCGAAACGGCCCTGCTTAGCGACCCCGCCGTTAGCGCGCTCCAGCCGGACGCTATCGTCGGACGGCCGGGGCAGATGCTTCGGCCATTCGAGCACAACCTTCTTCTCGCCCTTCAAGGGGTAGCCCACGACGGAATATCGCACCGCCGACTCCGCCGCCTCTGGCGCCTGCGGCAGTGTCAGATAGAGATCCGCTGACTGCCCGGCGGCCTGGGGCACGCTCACGCCCACAAGGTACTTCAGGTCGCTCCACCGGCGCCGGTCTGTGATGCTCATGCCCCCGTCGCACTCAAGCACCAGGTTCAGCGAGGGATTGCCCACGTTGCACTCGATCCGCCGAACGCCGGACACAACCGTCTCCCCCCGCTCCGAGTATGTCTCAGGCAGCTTCACGACCTTTCCGTCGGCGCGGATCTGCGCCCCTCGGTAGTTGTTGAATGGCAACTCGAAGAAGAAGCTCTCCCAATGGTCGCCCTGCCAGTTGCCGACGCGGCGGAAGCTGATGCGGACCCGGTTGCCCGCAATCCCCGTCTGCTGCTCATAGGATACGCCTGCCTTCGGGATCCCTCCCCGGAAAGAGATGGTGCCGTTGCCTGCGTCAACCTTCTTCTCCGGCATGCGGTCGTAGGGGAAGTAGCCCGCCGCCCCCTGGCAATAGATGCCCGCTCCGAAGATGATGATCTCCGAGCCCTTCATCAGGAACAGGCCGCCTTTGTCGTCCCCGAACAGAAGGAACGGCCCCTGTTGGATACGGCCATTCTCCAGGGGCGCTAACGTCTGCACCTGGGCGTGGCAGACAGCGCCGCCCAGCACAAATGCCGCAAACGCGACAGCACACCGCATTCTTAAGGACGATCTCATCACACTGTCCCTCTCAAGGTTTGGTACCGTTGCTGACGCGCCATAGTAATGCGCCGCCCGGCCCTCCGCCACTGCACGCCACCCATCCTTTCGTCCTCGTCGTCCTCGATGCGGTGCTCCATCTCGCCTCTCCTCCTGGTGCTCCTGCTCCTGCTGACCTGTCCTCCTCGTGCTCTTGCTCCTGCTCGCTTGCCCTTCGTAGTCCGCAGTGCCGCGGACGGAGAAGGGTGCTCTCACCAGTTTCCGCGCGCCTCGGGCGCACAGTTTCAGACTTGCCTTTTGGCCTCACGCCTCAAGCATTCGCCCGCGGCCGTAAGGCCGCCCGAATGCCTCTCATTCCTCAAGGCTGGCGTTCGGCCTGCCCCAGTCTGTTGACTCTATCTCACCTAATGCGTATAGTATGCTGCCGACGTCAATAGTCCATAGAGGGAGGATAGAAGGATGGCCAACGAACAGCTACGCTGCCCTGTTTGCGGTCATGTGTTCAGCCATCAGGGCATCATTGGGCACCTGTGTCGGTTCCATGGTATGGCCGCAGAGAAGGCCCACAAGATAGTGCGCAAGCTGTTGTCTCGCTGAGTACGCCCGGAATTGCCGACTCAACGGGTCACCACAACCGGCACGCCGCCTGCCCTGACCGGCGCCCGGGCCCGGCGGCCACGACGGCCCAAGCCCGCGCCCACTCACTTCCCTGTACCGGGCGATGACCGCCTGCATCACGGCCCCCCGGCACGAACGCGTTCCTGAGATGCCCCCGTGCCAAAGCACCAGCCCACTACCCCGATTCAAGTCTGGCCACAACGCTGCCCAGCGACATCTCAAGGGTAGATTGCAGGACCACGCCGACCTGGTCCGTCCATATGCGCCCGTTGAAGGTGCCCCTCGGCGTCTGAATGCGCGATGCATAGCAGCGGGCCCTCACTTTGCTCCCGTCCGGCCGGGCCAGGTCCGTGTCAGGCTCCCGGCCGAGCGTAAGAGGGGCGACTGACATCTGCCATGATGGATATCCGAAGGACACTGACTGGAACGTCTTCTTCTCGCCGACCGCCAGCCGGGCCACGCCGACAAGAAAAAGATCACTTGCATATGACGGTGTAGCAATGATGGCCCCGTCAGGAAGCTTGAGGGACTGCGCCGGAAGGACTTGACCGGCTTGCGAGGCTTCGGCCCGGATGCTGCCGCCATCCGTAGTGTACTCGGCCGTAACCTGATCCCCGGACAAGCGGCGCCACTCAGCAGACCGGAAGCTGAAGTCGGGTCCGACGTGAACGGTCAGGAGCGCCGGCGTATCGAAAGCGCTGTTCGGCCAGCCGTGCGCCATCAAGTGGTAGCCCGCGGCAGTCTTGGTGACCAGAAAGTCCTCAGACCCGGCGTCCCAGGGCCCGAGTTTCGCCACATACCGGCCGCGCTGCACGACTTCGCCGGGCAAAGACAGTTCAGCCTGCTGCTCGGCCGGCGGCGAGGAACATGATGCCAGCACAGACAGCATTCCTGCAGTGAGCGCTCCAATGAGCCTTGACCTGCGCATTACGGTCGCCTCCTTACGGCCCGGAGCCGCGGCCCCGGCCGGACGTTCTCTAAAGTGAATAGGCCACGCGCAGGCGCCGCCTCCCTGCTGTCCCAGCGGCCTTGCTGATATCGGCCCGCCTCCCGAACGTCCGTCTTTCGGCCCTTCAGGGACCAGCCGGGGGCGGGGCATGGCGGCGCATCATCACACATAGCCGGACACTAACCGCCTGAAATGATCGAATCGCAGGCGTCTCGGCACGTACATTACTCGTGCACCATGGGTTGGTCTTGCATAATCGTGCTCGGGCATTCGGCGGTAGGGCTCGCCGAGCTTCCTGTAGTCCGAGGGAAGAAGGCTCCCGAGTCGTTCGAGCCATGCGACTGACCTCTGGCTCTTGAACACACTTCGGAACAGCCTCAGTCTCTCGCCCTCTTCTTCCGCTGTGAAAGGGGTCCGCTCAGTTCTGACCTCACGCCAGGGAACCAGCCAGTGAAATCTAAGAATCCCTCTGTAGTTGTTAAAAACTGGAAACTCAAAGAGAGTGACATCCTGTCTCAAACCTCTTGAAGCCGATTTCACGGCGGCGTTGCATGCATCGTGCTCGAACTCGGACTGATCATACGCCACCGTGTAAATCTCGTCGGGAGCAAGTTCGACGAAAAGCCTTCTCAACGACTCAACGATGGGATGGAAGTGATGCATGATCTGGCCCGACGGATAGCCAAGGAAATGCAGGTTCCCATCGCCCACCCCTATCGCTCGCATCAGTGAGACTGACTCCGCCTTTCGGACAAGGCGAATGGTTTCGTCGCTTTCGTGCGCCAATATGGGAAAAAGAAGTCTGATGGTGGGGCTGGTCCGAACCTCAGCGCTATTGGCGGCTCCGTCGCTGATCCAGATCATGGACAGCCGCTTCCCGCGCTTGAGCAGGTGCCGCACGCGGTGGAAGATGAACATCTCATCATCCTGATGCGGGAACACGAAAGCGATCTTCTCCGCCTCCGGCATCCGGCTCCCCTTTAAGAGGCTCCAAGTGCGGCCGCCAGTCGCTGCAATACTGGAAGCATGGCGGCGCCAGCCCCAGATGGTGCGTAATCCCGCGTACCTTCAAGCACAGGCCCTGTATGCCACCCCGTGGCGAGACCTTGCCTCATCTACATGCTGCCGTCTTCAGCGTTGCCTGCGTCCGCCTCACCGGCATTTCCGGGCAAAGGGTATCCGCGCCCACGCCAGAGGAGATCGCGCCCCAGGAGACTTGCCACGGCCCCTGTCGCCACGGCCCACCCAAACAGGACGACGGCGAAGGGGTACAGGAACCCCCACCCGAAGTTCCCGCTGTGGTAGTTCCGAACTCGGAAGACGCAACCCAGGCCAAGGGCACTCCCCAGTCCCCATGCTCCCATCAACGCCCCGGCGTGGACGAAACGGCCGGTTACGCAGATCATCATTCCCGCGATCACCGGCGTAAGCCCCATTGAGGAGCCGAGCACCATCATGGCAATGCCGCTGATCAGCGGAAGTGCTCGCCGCGCCCCCAGGTAAGGCACTGTCGCCCGGCGCACCTTCCTGATGAAACCTCTCAACCCCTCGAAGAGTCGCACCTCGATGCAGGCAGACAAGTCAACGAACTTGGTCCTCGCGCCATGTGCTTTCGCGTGCTGGGCCAGAAACACGTCGTCCACAATCGCACCCTTGATCGCCTCATGTCCGCCCATTTGTCGGTAGAAGTCGGTCCTGAGCATGTTGAATGCCCCAATCCCGCACGCCGACGTCTTCGCCTCAGCCAGGTGCACAATCCCGGCGCTGACGGCCAGCACCGGCGCACAAATGGCCTCGGAAACCCGAGCGCAGCGGAGACGAAAATACCCGCTCAGATGGTCGAGCCCCTCATCGTCCATCATGCGGACTGCGGCGGCGACAGTTCCTGGCTTCATCAGCACGTCCGCGTCGGTGAAGAGCACGTAGGGCGACGTGACGTGGGGCGCGCCGTAGTGGAGCGCGTGGTTCTTCCCAACCCAGCCATGCGGCAAGGGCGGCGCTGACAGCACTAATAGCCGAGGATCCTTCCTGGCTGAGTCCTGAGCCAGGCCAAGCGTGCTGTCGCTGGAATGGTCATCTATAAATACAACCTGCGAAACGCACTCTTGCTCCAGCACAGACTGAAGACAGGGAAGAAGGGTCTGGGCCTCATCGCGCGCGGCGATCACCACGGACACCTCCTCGCCGCCTGTGAAATTGAGTATGCCTTGAAGGGCTCTGCTTCCCCAGCTCAACTGCAGCAAGCGGAGCAGCGCCAGGGCACACAAAGCGGCAGATATGCCTGCCATAACGAGCAATGGAATCATCATGATCCTTGGCATCCGTGGAACCTGCCTATCGAATAGTAGCTGTTCAGTGAAATTGCTGCATACGCGGGATCGGAACCGCTTCCCTGCACCGGCATGGCGCTTCGGTGGTCAACCGTTCCTGCCACGTAGTCCCACAGGCTCTCATCGCACATGCCCTTGAGCGCCCTCTTGATGCCCTCCCGAGCGCCCGTGCCCAGGCACAGAGCCTGGCAGACGTGCACGCGCAGGCCATCGTGGCAGGTGTCCAGGAACCGCGCGGGCACGTGGTCCCGGTGCCTGTGCTCAGGCTTTATCGTGGCGAGGTCAAACACGTCCATGCCCCGGCAGCTCTACATGGTGCCTGGTGCCGTACTGCCGCATCCGGCGGCCCACTGACGCTGAAGATCTGGCTGGAGCGCATGTTCTTCAGCAGGTCGTCCATTATCAGGTCGGGCGTCACCCAAACACAACCATCCGGCCCGCCGACGGCCGCCCCGCAGTCGTCGTCCAGCTTCCGGGCGTTCGGCTGGATGGCAAAGTTCATCCAACTGAGAAGCTCTTTGGCCTGAAGTTTGTCCGTTCTTGTGGCGACCCCCGGATACCCCGAGATTGGCTGAGGACGCGAAAGACGCCGTCTCCCCTTCCTTCCGGCAAGCCACAACTATCTCAAACAGCTTAGTGCCGACTGCCCCGTTTTCGTTCGCCCCAAATCACGTCCGGGTACCACGGCTTTGGCAGCGGTGGAAGGAGTATCCACGCCTCATGCCCCTCCTCGCCTGTGTGGCATACGGCGGACAGCCTTGGCGGAGGAGGGTGCTCGCCTGCCCTCCGTAGTCCGCAGTGCCGCGGACGAAGGAGGGTCCTCTCCCCCCCCCGCCACTCAGGCTATGATGCGCCGCGGGAACTCGCCCGCCAGGTACTCCACAGGCACCCCCGGAAAGTGCTTGCGCAGGTAGCCCACCATCGCTTGCATCCCCGGCAACTCCGACGTCGCGTGCGAGATCACCAGAACCGGAATGCCCAGGTCCCACGACCACAAGCCGCTGCTCGTAGTCTGTATGCCGTCGTCCGTGGCCAGGATCACGTCCGCTCCAAGTGCTGCCATCTCGTCAAGCCGCGTAGCTGCCCCCGTCCCCACGGCCATGCGGCTCACCCGCTTCTCCGGGTCTCCCATCACCTCGATCCGGTCTTGCCCGAGAGGTCGGACCTTCTCCAGCACCTCGCGCGCAAGTTGTTCGACAGTACGCCCCTCCACAAGGCACACCTTGTAGAACGACTCGACCGGCCTCGCCTCCGTTGGAAAACCCAGCCACGCCGCCCATGCATCAGGAATGCCGACCTCGGGCATTCGGTCCCACGTGTCGTGGCAGCGCATGAGGGTCAGGCCCAGCTCTTCCACCAGACCGCGCTTCTCTGCATGGTGCCGCTTGCCGAGTTCCGAGCCGGCGTAGGTTGGATAGAAAGCGCCTTCATGGGAGATCACGAAGTTCAGGCCCTTGCCTGCGGCCTCTCGCAAGCGGGCATTCGTCGCAAGCCACGTCGTCGCGATGCCCCGGACCTGAGCTTGCGGATCGCCGGCCATGAAATCATCCACCGACTTGTCCCAGTTGACCCAGTGACCTACCTGCCAGCAATGCTCCAGAAAATCCTCAGCTTTCACGCCTGCCTCCCTGCATGAGTGACCGTAGCCAACTACTGCAGGACGATTATGTGCTACCCCCTACCAGCTATCAACTATCAACAGTCCGGTTCCTCAACTACCAACTCGCCCCTATCAACTATCCGGTTGTCCGGCTGCCCAACTCTCAACTGTCCTCTCTCGAATGCCCGCTGTCAACTATGAGGCCGCGTCAGCAAACGCTGGGTGCCACGCACATGTCGGAAACCGCCCGGAAACAGGCTGGCGCCCGAGGATTCCATGAGGAACGCCAGCGCGATCGGCGCGTTCGTCCAGCCGGAGTAGACGCTTCCGGCGCCGCCTTCGAAGCGGTCTCCGCCGCCCCAGCGCCCCGTCCGCATGTCGTACGCCCCTCGCCAGCATCCCCGCAGCCATGGCTCTGGCGAGTCGTCCTGTATCTGCTCCAGAAACTCTAATGACCGCACGCAGGCCGCGCGGCAGTCGGCGCACTCGAACAGCCGCCCTGCATGCAGCAGGCCGAGCGTCGCCCAGTTCTGCGTGTAGATGAGGTCCGCCACGTGCTCGCCCTTGGGCGCCTCGTCGTGCTCGGAGGGAAAGTGCCCCTGGTCCGACTGACGCCGTATCAGTATGTCGGCCGCTCCCCGCGCCACGGTGCGGATCGCCTCGTTCCTGAACTGGTGCGCGCACACCGACGCTGTGAGCGCGAGGTAGGCGTACTCCGAAAGCGTCCAGCCCGGTCCGGAGGGCGAGGCGCCGGTCTTGCGCGGCCCCGGAAGGACAAGGTCATGGTAGAGCGCCACGGTGCTCGCGTAGTCCGTCTCGGGATCGGCCGCAGCGGCGTGGGCCAGGGCCATCGCGACGAGTCCGAACCAGTGTGGGTTAAGACACCAGCCGCTCATGGGCGCTCCGTGGGGCCGGGGCGGCGCGCCGGCGGCGCGCATCTCGCCGAGAAACGCTGCCATGTGGCGGTTCAGACAGCGGGCAGCGGCGATGCCGACCTCCCGCAGGTGAGGACGGGCGCGGTCCGCCAGAAGCAGGGCGATCGTAGTCACCCATGCATTGTCGTCCGTCCAATAGGAACTGCGGTTCTTCGGGTTCGCCCAGGCCCAGAGGCCGCAGGTGGTGGACGCTGGGTCCTCGTCGCGCAGACAACTTCGGCGCAGCATGTAATCGAGGATGTGGTCGGCCACGCCCCGTATGGCCTCGTGGCCCAGCACCTCGGTGGCGAGTTCGAATAGAAGGGCTGTCTGCATGTTGCAGTCGGGCCGGCGGTGCTCCAGGACCACGACGCCCGGGGCGAGCGGTGTCTGCGAAGGGAACGAGCGGCAGATCCGCGCGGCGGCCTCATTGTCGGCGAGCAGGGCGATGCGCTCCGCCACGCCCCAAAAGCCGTCGGCGGGCCGCATGATCCCAGAGTTCAGGAACCACGTGATGTTGCGGTCCACAATCTTCTCAGTGTCCACTGCTTTCGTCTCCGATGTCCCTTGATATGAACCAATGCTACTTTGTCACCTTCTAACGCTCGCGTCCGCCGTCTTGGAGGGACGTGCTTGCTACTCTGCGAAGCACGAGCCGCCACGCCCGCCCGCGTCCGCCATTTTGGCGGACTCCTGAACCTAGCCCAGCGATTCATCGCTGGGAAATTCAGGCCCATGTTTGAAATGCGTCCCGGAGGGACGCCTGAACTGAAGGCCTATCCGCCCCTCCCTCCCGCACGGGTGGCAAGTCCTTCGGAACCACCTGCGGGCCTGAGTGTATGGCCGAGCCCCGTCTTGGTCAATGGCTGACCAAGACCAATATTCGCAAACCAGCTACCGATACGGAACCTCTGTGCAGATAAACGCTTGCAATGCGCCGAGATTGGTGTACGATGAACCCCGCTGCCAGAATAAGATGCGAACCTCACAGGGCGGCGAACTGGATCAAGTACCCGAACTCTGTGAATCTCACGAGGCTACAGATGACCGACGGAGATGTCCACTGGATCGCCGGCTTTATCTGGAACATCGCCGATGACGTCCTGCGCGACGTGTATGTTCGCGGCAAGTACCGCGATGTGATCCTGCCCATGACGGTCGTCCGGAGGCTCGACGTCTTGCTCGAGCCAACCAAGGGTGCCGTCCTGAAGATGAACGATCAGCTCGACGAGGCCGGCATCGCTAACAAGCACTTCGCCCTCTGCCAAGTTTCGGGCCAGGCATTCCACAACTCTTCGCCTTTCACCCTCCGCGACCTGAAGGCCCGCGCCCGGCAGCAGCAGCTGAAGGCCGACTTCGAAGCCTACCTCGACGGTTTCTCCCCGAATGTCCAGGAGATTCTCGATAAATTCAAGTTCCGCAACTAGATTCCGACGCTGGTGGAGGCCGACGTACTCGGCAGCCTCATCGAGAAGTTCACCTCTAACGACATCAACCTCAGTCCTGAACCGGTGTACGGCCAGGACGGCAACGTCCGTCTGCCCGGCTTGGACAACCACGCCATGGGCACGATCTTCGAAGAGCTCATCCGTCGCTTCAATGAGGAGAACAACGAGGAGGCCGGCGAACACTTCACACCCCGCGACGTCGTGAAGCTCATGGCCAACCTGATCCTCATGCCCATTGCCGACGACATCCGGGATGCCACCTACCGCGTCTATGACGGTGCGTGCGGCACCGGCGGCATGCTGACCGTCGCCGAGGAAACCCTCAATCAGCTCGCCCACGACCAAGGCAAGGAGGTCTCCATCCACCTGTTCGGCCAGGAGATCAACCCCGAAACCTACGCCATCAGCAAAGCCGACCTGTTGCTTAAAGGCGAAGGCCAGGCAGCTGAGAACATCAAGTACGGCTCCACGCTCTCCTCCGATGCGTTCCCATCAATGGAGTTCGACTTCATGCTCTCGAATCCGCCCTACGGCAAGAGCTGGAAGACCGACCTCGAACGCATGGGCGGCAAGGGACAGATCAACGACGCACGTTTCACAGTCCAGCATAGGGGCGAAGAGCTCTCCCTCATCACCCGCTCCAGCGACGGCCAGCTCATGTTCCTGGTGAACAAGCTGGCCAAGATGAATCACAGCACCCCGCTGGGCAGTCGCATCGCCGAGGTCCACAACGGCTCGTCGCTGTTTACTGGCGACGCCGGCCAGGGCGAGTCCAACATCCGTCGCTGGATCATCGAGAACGACTGGCTGGAGGCCATCATTGCGCTGCCGTTGAACATGTTCTACAACACGGGGATCGCCACCTACATCTGGGTGCTGACCAACCGCAAGCCCGATCACCGCAAGGGTAAGGTGCAGCTTATCGATGCCACCGCCATTTACCGGCCGCTCCGCAAGAACCTCGGCCAGAAGAACTGCGAACTCTCGGACGAGCAGATCAGGCAGATCACCGGCATGTTCCTCGCCTTCGAGGAGACCGAACAGTCGAAGATATTCCCCAACGCGGCCTTCGGCTACTGGAAGATCACCGTCGAGCGTCCTCTGCGCCTGGCCATCCACGTCACGCCCGAGAAGCTCGCTGCCTTCCAGAGGGCCGCCGACACGAAGCTGCACAAGCCCGCCGAACTGCTCATGGGCATTGCGGGCGGTCCCGCGCCGCACATGGATTTCAACATTGTCCAGCAGCAGTTTGAGTCGGCGCTGAAGAAGACAGACCTCAGGCTACGCGCCCCAGACCTCAAGGCCATTTACACCGCTTTCAGCCTCAAGGACGAAGCCGCCGAGCCGGTGATCCAAAAGAAGACCAGGGAAGGCGTTGAGTACGAGCCTGACACCGAACTGCGCGACACCGAGCAGGTGCCGTTGCTCGAAGAAGGGGGCATCGAGGCGTTCTTCCAGCGCGAAGTCTTGCCCCACGTGCCCGATGCCTGGATCGATCACAGCAGGACGCAGGTCGGCTACGAGGTTTCCTTTACCCGGCATTTCTACAAGCACACGCCGCTGCGCACGCTGGAGCAGATCAAGGCCGATATTCTGGCGTTGGAGAAAGATAGCGAAGGGCTCCTGCAGAAGATAGTTGAAGGACAAGGAAGGACATCATGACCAACGAAACCCGACGAGAAATTGTGACTTTCGGCCGTACAATATGGGACGTTTTCAACAACCGTCGCTATGCCATTGACACCTATCAGCGAGAATACAAGTGGCAAACCAAACAGGTGGTGGAACTGCTGAATGACCTGGCTGGGAAGTTCTCGGAGGATTTCGACCCCAAGCACGACCTGACCCAAGTGGCGAAGTACGGGCATTACTTTCTGGGTTCGATCATCTTGAGCCAGAAAGGCGGGGAGAGCTACATCATCGACGGCCAGCAACGTCTCACCACACTCAGCCTCCTGCTTATCTATCTCAACCATCGTCAGAAGAAGTGTCCGGAGAACGACCGCGTTAACATCACGAGTCTTCTACTTGCCACGAAACATGGCAAAAAGAGCTTCAGCTTGGACGTGCCGGAACGCGCGGCATGCATGGAGTGCTTGTACCGAGGCAAATCGTACGATCCTATCGCCAAGGACCCGGAGGCGGTGCGTAACATGGCGGCTCGTTACAGGGATATCGAACAGAACTTCAGTGAGGATATCCGCGACGAGGCCTTACCTTGCTTTCTGGACTGGTTGCTTTACAACGTCCATATGGTCGAGATCGTGACCTACTCTGACGACGATGCCTACACAATCTTCGAGACCATGAATGACCGCGGTTTGTCCCTTGCTCCGCTGGATATGCTCAAGGGCTTTTTGATCGCCCACATCACCGATGAGGATCACCGGGAGCAGGTCAATCAGGTTTGGAAGAAAACAACCAACGAATTGCTCGAACTCGGAAAGGAAGAACCTGCTGACGGCGTCAAGGCGTGGCTTCGGAGCCAGTATGCCGAGACAATCCGCGAGCGCAAGAAGGGCGCCAGCCCGGGCGACTTCGACCGTCAGGGAACTGAGTTCCATCGCTGGGTGCGCGAAAACGAGAAAGCGCTCAAGCTCGGGAAGTCTGCCGACTATGTCCGAATTGTCGAACGCGACTTCGACTTCTACAGCCACCAGTATCGGTTGCTCCGGCTGGCTTCGCAGCAGCCGACGGCGGGGCTGGAAAACGTGTACTATGTCGGATTGCTGGAGTTCACCCATCAATACCCATTGCTGTTAGCCCCGATCACGCCGGATGACGAGGAAGCGACCCGACTGCGGAAATACCGAATCGTGGCTGGGTTTGTGGATACTCTGGTGGCTCGCCGCATCTGGAACTTCCGTTCTATCGCATACTCCACATTGCAGTATGCGATGTTCTTGGTCATCCGTGACATCCGCCGCAAGTCAGTTGACGACCTCGTGAATATCCTTCGCGACCGCCTCAACAAGGACGAGGAGGACTTCAGTACCAATCCGACGTTGCGTCTGCACCAGCAGAACCGGTACGGCATCAAGTGGCTGCTTGCCCGCATGACGGACTACTGTGAGGTGGCGGGCGGGCTGCCGTCTCGGATGGCGGAATACATGGCATCGGGCCGAAAGCGCGCCTACGATATTGAACACGTATGGGCAGATCATTGGGAGGAGCACAAGGACGATTTCCAGCATGAGGCAGATTTCAGTGAGTTCCGCAGTCGGTTGGGTGATCTGCTATTGCTGCCCAAGTCGTTTAACCAAAGCTATGGCGATCTCTCCTATGAAAAGAAGTTGCGCTACTACATGAAGCACAACCTTCTTGCGCAGTCGTTGAACCCTGATGCTTATAACCACAACCCGCCACTCGCGAAGCTTATCGCGGCCGGACTGACGTTCCAGGCCCATAGGACCTTCCGCAAAGCGGACATTGAGGCCCGCCAGATGCTTTATGTCCTTATCGCCCAGCGCGTGTGGGCTCCTAGCCGCCTGGAGGAAGCCGCTGGATGAAACTCTACCCCGAATATAAGGACTCGGGAGTGTCGTGGCTCGGGAATGTGCCGGAACACTGGTCTGTCATGTCAGGCAGGAGCTGCTATCGCGAGAAGAAGGTGCCCAACAAAGGGATGCGGGAAACCACGGTCCTCTCCCTCAGCTACGGACGAATTGTCGTCAAGCCAGAAGAGAAGCTTCACGGCCTTGTTCCAGCGTCATTTGAGACGTACCAGGTTGTTGACCCTGGCGATATTGTCATTCGTCCCACTGATCTCCAAAACGACTGGAACAGCTTCCGGTTCGGTCTCTCGCAACATAGGGGCACTATCACCTCGGCATACATGTGTTTTCACACGAGAGGGCCACTTGACCGACGCTATGGCTACTTGTTGCTCCATGCGTATGACCTGAAAAAGGTGTTCTATGGTCTCGGTTCGGGTCTGCGCCAGAACCTGGATTGGAGTGATTTCAAGTACCTCCCGTGCCTCGTGCCGCCAAGGGACGAGCAATGTGCCATCGTGCGATTTCTGGATCATCAGGACCGGCTGATTCGGCAGTATATCCGGGCGAAGCAGAAGCTGATTGGGCTCCTGAACGAGCAGAAGCAGGCCATTATCAACCGGGCCGTGACTCGCGGCCTCGACCCCAATGTCCCCCTCAAACCCTCCGGCATCGACTGGCTCGGCGACATCCCAGAGCATTGGATGCGCACGCCGCTACGGTATCTAGCCGACGTGCAAACGGGAATCACGCTGGGCAAGAACTACAGCGGCCAAGGACTCGAAGAACGACCATACTTGCGTGTTGCCAACGTCCAGACGGGGCGCTTGGACCTCAACGTGGTCAAGACCGTCTCCGTTCCGCCATCCGAGATTGCGGGTAGTGAGCTGCGGGAAGGCGATGTGTTGATGACGGAAGGCGGCGACATCGATAAGCTGGGGAGGGGATGTGTCTGGAGAGGTGAGATCGAAGGCTGTCTGCACCAGAATCACATCTTCGCTGTACGCGCTAATCAGTCGCGCCTGCTGCCAGATTACTTGGTGGCGCTGATGGCCTCGCGGCATGGGCGCACATACTTTGAACTGACGGCTAAGCGGACAACTAACCTCGCCTCGACGAATAGCAGCACCCTCCGTGCCTTCCCGTTGGTCTTGCCCGCGGTCGACGAGCAGCGAGAGATTCTGAAGTTGATCACTAAGAGTACGCGTGAACTGAACGCCCTGCGCGACCACGCCGAGTGCGAGATTGACCTGATCCGCGAGTACCGCACGCGGCTGATCGCCGACGTCGTGACCGGGAAAGTGGACGTGCGACATCTGGCCCCCGCTCCTGGAGAGGAATCGGCCGACTCTGAGCCGGAGGCCCTCAACGAGGGCATGGACGACGAGATACCGGGGCAAGACGAGCCCGAATCCGTCGAGGAGGCCGAGGCATGACGACGTTCCTCTCGGATGGCGTCTGGAAGAGGCTGAAAGAGGTTTGTGCTGACAGCCGGCGTGCTGCCGATGTTGCGGTCGCGTACTTCGGCCGGGGAGCAGCCGATCTTCTGCCGCTGCCAGAGGGTAGCCGTCTCCTGGTTGACGCAAGTGAGGAAGCGGTCAAGAGTGGTCAGACTCATCCTGACGATTTGGCCGCAATGGTTCGCCGTGGTGTCCGGGTTTACAGTGTTGCGAACCTCCACGCGAAGGTATTTGTCTTCGGAGGTACGGCCCTCGTTGGGTCTGCCAATGCGTCACGCCGCTCGGCTGACACGCTCATCGAAGCCGTCGTTGCGACCACCGATCGTGAGGCCGTGATGACGGCTCGGCAATTCGTCCGAAAGCTGTGCCTTGCTGAACTAGGGCCTGAGGAGCTGAGTAGGCTCCAAAGCATGTACCGTCCGCCGAAGATAACCGGTATCCGTTCCGGGTCGCCACGCAGCAGCAAGCCAAAGGTGAAACCGGAGTTTCCAAGGATGATGCTTGCCCAGTTAGAGCCGCGTGAGCGGCCCAAAGGCTCTGAATCAGCTGAGAAATCCGGAAGAGCAGTGGCCAAGAAGCATCAGGAGCGGCCCCGAAAGTATGTCCTCGAAGACTTCTGGTGGTCAGGCCAGTGTCCCTACAAGCCGGGCGACATCGTAGTGAAGGTCATGCGCGAAGCCAAAGGACGCCGCATGGTATCGCCCCCCGGTAAGGTGGTGTATATGCGCAGGTGGCACGGCAAGACAAAGGCCTGCGACTTCGTGTACCTCGAGCTGCCCCGCCGGAAACGTATGGCACTGGACCGACTGGCGAGGCGCCTGGGGCCGGGCGCGAAGAAGAGATTGCTTCGTCGCGGACAAGTGAGCGCGCATTTTGCCGAAGGGCTTCTGGCTGCTTTCAAACGGTAAGGGACACTGGAGCCGATGCCAACGACCGACGCCAGCGAGAAGGGCCTGGAGACACTGATAGTCTCGGCGCTGACTGGAAGAACCACTATACGGGCCGGGGTGGGCGATGAAGTCCGCGAGTCCGAGGCACCCTATGGGGGAAGTAGTTACGTTGAAGGGGACCAGGCCGATTACGACCGAGACCACGCGGCCGACCTATCGAAGCTGCTGGCATTTCTGAACGCGACCCAGCCAAATGCGGTCCAGGTGCTGGGTCTGGCCGCAGACGGTCCCAAGCGAACGCAGTTTCTTCACCGCCTCCAGGGCGAGATCGCCAAGCGCGGCATCATAGATGTCCTCCGCCATGGCGTGAAGCAGGGGCCGGAAAGCGTGGACCTTTTCTACGGCACGCCAACGCCAGGCAATCTGCAGGCTGCGGAGTGTTTCGCGGCCAATATCTTCAGCGTCACGCGCCAACTCCGATACAGCAAGGACGAAACCCAACTCGCCCTGGACCTATGCCTGTTCATCAATGGCCTGCCGGTCGCGACCTTCGAACTGAAGAACCGGCTGACGAAGCAGACCGTCGAAGACGCGGTCCAGCAGTACAGGCGCGACCGCGACCCCAAAGAGCTTCTGTTCCAGTTCAGCCGTTGCATGGTGCATTTCGCCGTGGATGACCAGGAAGTGCGGATGTGTACGCACCTGAAGGGCAAAGACTCGTGGTTCCTGCCCTTCAACAAGGGATGGAATGATGGGGCCGGCAACCCGCCGAACCCCAATGGGCTCAAGACGGCTTACCTATGGGAAGAGGTCCTGACCAGGACAGGCCTGACCGACATCATCGAGAACTACGCCCAAGTGGTGGAGGAGAAGGACGAGAGGGGGAGGAGAAAGGCGCTCAAACAGGTTTTCCCGCGCTATCACCAACTCGACGTGGTGCGGAAGCTCCTCGCAGACGCGGAGACCAGCGCCATCGGCAAGCGGTACCTGGTTCAGCATTCAGCCGGGAGCGGCAAGAGCAACTCCATAGCGTGGCTGGCGCACCAGTTGATCGGCCTGAAGCACAACGGATTGCCGATCTTCGACTCGATCGTGGTCGTGACGGACCGCCGCGTGCTGGACAAGCAGATCAAGGACACGATCAAGCAGTTTGCCCAGGTTTCAGCCACGGTCGGCCATGCCGAGCGCAGCGGCGACCTGCGGCGATTCCTTACGAGCGGCAAGAAGATCATCATCTCGACCGTCCAGAAGTTCCCGTTCATCCTGGACGAGATTGGCGACGAGCACCGCGGCCGGAAGTTCGCGATCATCATCGACGAAGCCCACTCCAGCCAGGGCGGCCGTACTTCGGCGCAGATGAACATCGCCTTGTCCGAAAAGGGTGGCGAGGAAGAAGAGGAGACCTACGAAGATCAGATCAACCGGATCATGGAGGCCCGGAAGATGCTGGCCAATGCCAGTTACTTCGCCTTCACCGCTACGCCGAAGAACAAGACGCTGGAGGTCTTCGGCGAGCCTGTGCCCGAGGGGGACGAGGTTAAGCACAGGCCGTTCCACAGTTACACGATGAAGCAAGCGATCCAGGAGGGGTTCATCCTGGACGTAGTGGCCAATTATACGCCGGTGGAGAGCTACTACCGGCTGATGAAGACCATCGAAGATGACCCGGAGTTCGACACGAAGAAGGCGCAGAAGAAGTTGAGGCGGTACGTCGAATCGCACGAGCACGCGATCCGGCAGAAGGCGGAGATCATGGTGGACCACTTCCACGATCAGGTGGCAGCGCGGCGGAAGATCGGCGGACAGGCGCGGGCGATGGTCGTCTGTAGCGGGATTGAGCGGGCCGTCCAGTACTACCATGCCTTTGCCGAGTACCTGCGGGAGCGCAAGAGCCCCTACAAGGCTATCGTTGCGTTCTCCGGCGAACATGAGTACGGTGGGCGGAATGTGACGGAGGCGTCGCTCAACGACTTCCCGAGCAGCCAAATCGAGAAGAAGTTCCAGCAGGATCCGTACCGTTTCCTCATTGTGGCCGAGAAGTTTCAGACTGGCTACGATGAGCCGTTGCTGCACACGATGTACGTGGACAAGATCCTCTCTGGCATCAAAGCGGTGCAGACGCTCTCGCGGCTCAATCGGGCGCACCCGCAGAAGACGGATACGTTCGTGCTCGACTTCATGAACGATGCGGACACGATCGGTGCGGCCTTCGCGGACTATTACCGCACGACCATCCTCAGCGAGGAGACGGACCCCAACAAACTACATGATCTCAAGGGAACACTCGATACCTATCAGGTGTATGCGCCGGCGCAGGTCGAGGACTTCGTGCGACTCTTCCTCGGCGGCGCTGACCGGGACAAGCTAGACCCGATCTTGGATGCCTGCGTCGCCGTCTATTGTAGTGACCTCGACGAAGACGGGCAAGTTGACTTCAAAGGGAAGGCCAAGGCCTTCGTGCGGACGTACCAGTTCCTGGCGTCCATCCTGCCGTACACGAACGCGCAATGGGAGAAGTTCTCGATCTTCTTGAACTTCCTCATCCCCAAACTCCCGGCCCCGAGGGAAGATGACCTGTCCAAAGGCATCCTTGAAGCCATTGACATGGACAGCTACCGTGTTGAGGTTAAGGAAGCACTGAAACTTGCGTTGCCCGATGAGGACGGTGAAGTAGGCCCCGTGCCAACCAGCGGCGGCGGGCGAAAGCCCGAGCCCGAACTCGACCGGCTGAGCAATATCATCAAGGCCTTCAACGACCAGTTCGGCAACATCGAATGGAAGGACGCCGACCGCATTCGGAAGGTCATCGCTGAGGAAATCCCCACGAAGGTGGCGGCCGACAAGGCCTACAGAAATGCCATGAAGAATTCTGACAAGGCAGCCGCTAGATTGGAGCACGACCGCGCGCTGCAGAAAGTGGTGGTAGAACTCCTGAGCGATCACACGGAGCTTTTCAAGCAGTTCAGCGACAACCCCAGTTTCAAAAAGTGGCTATCGGACGCAATCTTCAGCGTCACGTACGAGCAGCCGACGGAATAGCGCGCCGGCCCGCCCGGCAGTTTCATCGGAGCGTGCCACGCGCATCTCGGAAACTGCCCGGAAAAAGGCTGGCGCCCGAGGATTCCGTGAGGAACGCCAGCGCGATCCCCGCGTTCGTCCAGCCGGAGTAGATGCTTCCGGCGCCGCCTTCGTAGCCAAGGACGTCTGGACGGAGTAGGCTCTGGCGGGTGTCTCCGTGTTGACCTCTTCCGTCCGCCGCTCGCGCCGTTCGTCCTCTACTTTCTACTTTCTACTCTCTCCTGCTCTGCGCGCAGCGCCCGCCTCCCCCCTACCATCCGACTTTATCTGGAGTTATCCGCGTCAAACATCTGTAGGTTTGCCCTTCCGTTGGCCTTCACCCCCGAGCCAAGTCCTTCTCCGCGCATGCTCCTCCCCGTGGAACATACTCGGCAGCGGAACTTTCCGCCCTCTTGCCGTCTTGCCTTTACCCCCCACCCTCCGTCCTTCTCGGTGCCCTCTGTGTCTCCGTGTTGAGCTGTCCCGTCCGGCTCTCGCGCCGCCCCCCCGGTCATCCGACTTTATCTGGAGTTATCCGCGTCAAACATCTGTAGGTTTGCCTTCCCGTGGGCCTTAACCACCCAGCTTACGTCGTTCTCTGTGCATGTTCCGCAACGCGGAACATCCTCTGCATCTCGGTGGTGAACTGTCCCGTCCGGCGCGCAACGCGCGCACGTGGAACTCCACCCCCGCCGGCACCTGCGGGTCCCATCCCGACAGGCTGTGCGCCCCCGGCAGCTCCGCGTACTCATGCGATATGCCCAGCGCCCCTAAGTGCGCGTGGAGTTTCCGGCTATCCGGCAGAAGGTAGTCCTCCGTGCCGCACTCAAGGCGGATAACCGGCAGCAGGCCGCGATCCATCCCCTCGGCCAGGCGAAAGATGTCGTTCCCGCCCTCAGCCACGTCGTCCCCGAAGATCAGCCTCATCTCCTCACCGCAATCAGGCCGGACGAGCAACCTCGAAAGGTCGTAAGGCCCGGCACTGCCCACAACGCTGCAGAAACAGTCCGGATGCTTGAACGCCAGCTTCACGGCGCCGTAGCCCCCCATCGAGTACCCACCGATGGCCCGCCCCCGGCGTTCCGGAATTGTGGGGAAGAACCGGTCCACGAAGCCAATCACGTCCTTCATCACGTGGCTTTCGTAGGCGAGGCCCTGCTTGGCATCGGTGTAGTAGCCCCGGCCGCCGTCCGGCATGACGACGATGAGCGGCAGCTCGACCACGTACCTCTCGATGCGCGTGAGGCGCGACCACTGCGAGTCGTCCTGCGACATCCCGTGCAGCAGGTACAGCACCGGGTACGGCCCGGCCGCGCCGCTCTTCTCCGGGAGCAGGACCGTCATGTTTGCATCCTTGCTCAGCGATTCCGCCCAGAAACTGATCCGCATCTTCGCCATTCCTTACTCCCTTTCCCTCCTGCCCTTCGAAGTCCGCTCTGAGGCGGACGAAGTAGGGTTCCCCTTCGGCCTCACGCCCCACCCGCGCCTGCTCGCTCGCCCTTCGTAGTCCGCCTTGCCGCGGACGAAGTAGGGTTCCCCTTCGGCCTCACGCCCCACCCGCGCCTGCTCGCTCGCCCTTCGTAGTCCGCCTTGCCGCGGACGAAGTAGGGTGGCCCTCATGCCTCACGCCCCCCCTGTCCTCCATAGCTCCCGCGGTTTTCAGGGAGCGAAGGAGGATGCCTTCCGCCCCTTGCCTCTTCGCTCCAGTCCCCCGCGGCCCCGACCGGCTCTCACCTATCAACTACCAACTGCCAACTATCAACTGTCAACTATCATCTGTCCCCTGGCCTGCCGTTCGGCCGGTCCCCCAGCCCCTCTCCGTGTCCCCTGCGGTTCGGCTCGCCCAGCGGTCGCCTTCAGCCCTGTTCGTCATAACCAGGCGCTCTCGTCCGTCGTCATCCAATGTGATCCGGCGTTATCCGCGTCAAACACCTTTTGCTTTTGCTGTTCGGCTTTTCCCCCGAGGCCCCTCCGTGTCCCCTGAAAGTTCCTCTCCCCGCAACATTCATAATTCACACTTCATACCTCACCCTTCACGACAGCCTCCCTCTCGCGTCCACACACGTCTCCTCCAACTCCCCGTCAGCATGCCGAAGCCACATGCGGTCGAACATGTTAACGCACGTGCAGATATGGTTCGGAATCACGTGCACCCGCTCTCCCACCTTCGGCCGGCGAGCGCAGCGCGACACGTCCACTACGCCGTGCTCCTCGCTCAGCCGCACGACGCGCGCCTCCGGGTGCTCGACCACGAAGCCGTAACCGTCATCGGGCGATCGGCCGAGTAACTCGCTGCTCAGCGTCTTGCTGCCCGCGTCGAGCACAACCGCGCCGGGCACCGCGTCGCTCACGACCGTGCAGCACACGCGCGCCGCGCAATCCTCCACCGTTGCGTGCCCGCCCGTCACGATCTTCATGTCGTTGAAGATATAGGTGCCGGGGCGAATCTCTGTCAACGACCGGACGAGGTGCGAGCGGCGAGCCGTCGGCGTCGAGCCGCCGGAGACGACGCGCGCTTCCAGCCCCGCGCCCCGCCACAGCTCGATCGCTCGGTCGAGCAGCTCGCCGATCCGGGCCAGCTCTTCGGCCTGTCCCTCGATGCGGCTGAGGTGCCCGGGGAAGATCATCAGCCCGTCCAGGCGCGCACCCTTCGTCGCCGCCGCGCGCCGAGCGAGCGCCACCGACGCCTCGGGCGACTGCGCGCCCGTGCGATGAAAGCCCGCGTCCAGCTCGATGAGCACGCCGACCGTGCTGCCCGCCCGCGAGCACGCCGCGCCGATCGCGTCAATTGCCTGCACCGAATCCAGCGCCACGCTGATCGCCCGCGCGGTGGCGAGCCGTGCGAGCGCCCGGCACCGCGCGTCGTCCACGGCCGGATAGGCGACGAGCACGTCATCCGCCGCCTGAGCCATTACCTCGGCCTCGCCCACCTTGGCCACGGTCAGTCCCACCGCTCCGCACGCCATCTGCAACCTTGCCAGCCGCAAGGACTTATGGGTCTTGCTGTGAGGCCTCAGGCCGAGCCGGTGCGCAACGGCATAGTCGGCCATTGAGCGCAGGTTGTGCTCCACCGTCGGCAGGTCCACGATGAGCGCGGGCGTCGCGGGTTCGTTCATGGTCTTGGCGCCTGCGGCCCGCCCTGGCCCGAGAGGGCGATCAGGAACGGGGGAAGGAATATGGCGAGCATCAGGCAGGCAATGCCGAACGCGTCGCCGTGCTCCACGTAAGGCGTGATGTCGCTCGAAAGCTGGACGGGCGCGCTCAATTGCCCGCGCGTGAGCGGCTCAAGCGCCGCGTAGACCTCGCCGCGCGGGTTGATGAAGCAGGAGATGCCCGTATTGGCAGCCCTGACGACGGTCGTGCGGGTCTCGACCGCGCGGAAGACGGCCATCGCCAGATGCTGCCGCAGTTCGCCCGGTATGTAATACCAGCCCTCTTCTGTGACGTTGACAAGGAACTGCGCGCCCTTGCGGCGGAAAGCCGAGCACAGGTCCGGGAACACGTCCTCGTAGCAGACGAGCGCGCTGAAGTGCACGGCATGGCCCGCCCCGGCCCCAGGCAGCGAGAAGACCACCTCCTCCTTGCCAGCACTAATCTCGCGCGGTATGGGCGTCAGCGCCTGCAAGAACGGAAGCGCACGGCGCAGCGGGATGTACTCGCCGAAGGGCACCAGGTGTATCTTGTCGTAGTGGCCGAGCAGACGCCCGTCGGGCGACAGAAACACGGCGCTGTTGCCGAATTCCGGGGTGGCCTCGACGCCATAAAGCACGCTGCCGGTTACCTTTGGAGCGAGATAGTAAGGGGCGCCGACCAGGAAGTAGCAGTTGATCTCCTTCCCGAGCCCGCTCAGGTAGCGGACGGTTTGCTCGAGAAGCTCGAGTGCCGGCTTGTACACGATCTGCTCGGGCTTGAGGTTAAGCGGGACTGAGACCGTGCTCTCCGGCCAGACGGCCAGTCGCGCGCCGGTCCCGCGCAAGCCGGCGGTCAGCAGCGCGGCCGTCCGGATCTCATTTTCCCGCTCGCGGTCCGAGTCCCCGGGGGCCTTCTCCGCGCTAAAGATGTCGCTCACGAAGCGGGGGATATTCTGCTGAATGACGCCAACGACCGGGCCCTGGACCATCGCAACCCGCTCCTTTGCCGCGCTGCCGGCGGCCGCGCACGCCACGACCAGGCCGATCGCTGCCGCCAGGGTCGCGCACGCGGTCAGGAGCCTCTTCCTGCGCTCGCCGCCCGCAAGCGCGCCGATGACGACCGCCGCCACGGAGGCGTTCACGAGGAACACGACAAAGCTGACCGAGTAAACGCCGCCCCAGGCGGCGAGCTGCACGAGCCCGGAGGACTTGTACTGCGTGTAGCCCAGGAAGAGCCACGGGAAGCCCGGGCCGAGCCGCGCCCGGAAGAGCTCCTGGCCCGCCCAGAGGAACGCCGCCATCAAAGGCCACGCGGCGGGGAACCGCCTCTGGAGGAACCGGACGACCATGCTGACCCCGACCAGGTAAAGCCCAACGTAGAGCGCCACCGCGAGCCAGCCGGGGACGGCCACGCTGGCGATCCACGTGAAGGCCGGCAAATACCCCACGGCCGCCGCGGCCATGCCGCACCGCGCGGCAGACCCGTAGGTAGGCACGCGGGCGAGCGCCACGAGCAGAGGGACGAACGCAATGAATGCGAGCGGGCCCAGATCGGCGGGCGGAAAGGAGAGGAATACGAGCAGGCCGCTCAGGGCGGAGAGCAGGATCAAGGGCAGCGCGCGGGCGAGCGATGAGCCCCACCGCGCCCAACGAGACCGGGGGCTCGCGCCCTGCGCGCCGGCTTCGGGTGCAGGGGGCGCGCCACCGGCATCCCGATGGCGCTCGCCGCCCGAGGCTTTCTCACGATTGTGACGCCGCATCCGGGCGCTCCGCAGCTAACTGATTGAAAGCAACGCTCTTGCCGCGCCCTTCCCCAAGACGCGAGCCGGGCGCTCCGGCCGCGTGCGCGGCTGTCGCCGGGCGCTCGCTCGGACACTGCTTGGCACCATTTTGGAGGGCAGGCCGGCTCCCCCCAAGGCCGCCAACCGGCAAGGCAGCAACCAGCCACGGCCGTTCAGCGGCGTAAGACATAGGCCGTCAGGGCGGCGCCGATGGCGAAAGTGAGGATGTCGCCAGTCCAAATGGCCGGCCCAAGGGGCACCCTGCCAGCCTCTGCCATAATCTGCCCCAGGATGAGGAGCGGGTAGAAGACCAGCAGCACTATGGCGAAGCTCATGCCGAAAGCGATCATGATGCTCCGCCGGCTGGGCAGTATGCCGAGCGGTATGCCGATCAGCGCGAAGACGAAGACCGACAGGGCCTGCGCAAGCCTCTTGTGGAACAGTATCTTGATGTCCTTCAGATCGGCCTGGTCCACGGCCAGACGGATAGTCTTGCTCAGCTCTTCCCGCTGGCCCGTCAAGACGTTCCTGCGCTGGTTAAGCTCGTCCACCTGGCCCTGCAACTGGGCGGACAGCGCGTTCGCTTTGTCCTTGTCTTTTTGGGCCGCTGCGACCTCTGCGGTCAGTGCTTCAACATCCTTTTTCCTGGCGTCAACCTGCGTCAGGAGGCTGCTGTGCTGCTTCTGGAGTTCGACCACGCGCTCCAGCTCACGGCCGGCCGCCTGCATCTCGTTGATCTGCTTGAGGCAGTCGGCTTGCTGCTTCTGCAGCTCCCGGAGGCGTTGCTGTCCCTCCTCGATAAGCTTATTGTCGCGGTCAATGGTCTGCTGTTGACGGCGGGCTTCCTGGATGCCGGACTTCTGGAGTTTGCCGTCTCGTTCGGCCAGGACCTTGTCCAACTGGGCGATCTCGGCGTCCAGCCTGTTCCTCTTGCCCATGGCCTTTTGCCGGGCCGAATTGGGTTCGTTCAGGCGGGACTGCCCGGAGAGCCTTTGGCGGACCCGCTGCAGTTCGCGCAGCAACGGTCCCAGGGTCAGATAGTTGCTATGGGTCAAGAGTTCGTCCGCAGTCGGCGCGACCCTGACCGAGTAGAGGGCGCGTTCGGAGGCAATGGTCTGCGGCTGATTGGTCTCAGCCATGTCAAAGCGCGTGATGACGCAGTCGTTCATCTCGAAGACCACGTCTTCGCTGCGCTCGGGATCGGGCCTGACAGACGAGGTAGCGGCGGTGATGATCGTACGGGGCCGCTGGTCGCGTACTTCCACCACGACCACGCCCAGCATCTTGCCGTCACGGAAGTCGTTGTACTGAATGAAGGCCGGCGGGAAGGAGAACTGTCTCTTCCAGCTCAGGGCGACTTTGTCGAGCAGCACTTGCTTGAGGGCTTCGTATCTGAGCGCCCTGATGGTACCGCGCACCCGCGGCACCATCTCGAACTGGAAGTAAGCCGCGACGAGGCTCAGGACGATGGCGGCCGTCAGGACCGGGTGAATGACGCTGAGCAGCGGAATCCCTGCAGCGCGGACGGCAATCAACTCGTTGTCCGCCGAGAGGCGGCCGAACGCCAGGATGATGGCTGTCAGGAATGCCGCGGGCAGAACCATCGGGACGCAATAGGCCAACACAAGCGGCAGGAGCAGGCCCAGACGCACGACGTCCAGCCCGTCGTGAAGGAGTTGCATGCAGAAGCCCACAACCATGAGCATGACGAGGGCGGTGAAGGCGGGGATGAACGCCTTCAAGGTGTTCGCGAGGATGTAACCCTGGAGCTTTTTCATGGGCGGCTGCGCAGACCGGCCCGGCCGAAGCCGGCGGAGACCCGGCCGGCACAGGCCAGAAGGCCATTCTATAGAAAGGCCGGCACAACGGCAAGGCCAAGAAGCAGTTCACCACGGAGGCGCGGAGAACACAGAGAAGGATACCTCACCACAACGACACAACGGGCACGAGAGGCACGGGGCTGCGAACGCAAGGCAAGAGGCAGAAGGCTGGACGACAAGGACAAGGCCACAGGTCTTCGACACGGATAACGGGCTGTCGCTGAGATGGCGACAGCTGGTCGAGGTCGGTCAAGGAAACCGCCCTCGACGGCGGATTGTCGGCGGGGCCGACAATGTGGTCGAGGTCGCTTACGGAAAGCGCCCTCGACGGAAAAGGGACGGATTAGTGATGGCGGGTTGGCACGAACTGAAACGACGGAGGGTGGAGGGGTTAACCACGACGACACGACGTCCACCAGGGAGGGCACGGAGAACGGGGGCTATGGGGCCAAGGCAGAAGGCAAAGGGCATGGGGAACGGCAAGGACAAGGCTACGGGTGTTTGACACGGATAACGAGGATGAGGGCGGATGACGGCGGAGGAAAGGCTCGACACGGAGACGCCGCGGGGACGGAGAATGGCTGGGGGTCCTCCTCCGCACGAGGCTACGGAGGACGCAGGCGAACGGCAAGGGCAAGACTACAGGTTTTCGACGCGGATAACGCGGGATAACGATGGATGACGGTGGAGGAAAGGCTCGACACGGAGGATTCACCGCCGAGACGCAGAGGCCACGGAGAACAGAATGGGCCAGGGTGGAAGGCAGAAGGGCAAGGAGAAGGCTACGGGTTTTCGACGCAGATAACGGGGGATAACGATAGATGACGGCGGACGAACTTGCCTGGGCCTACTGAGTCTCAGGCCTTACAGTGACTGGTGCCAATAAGGCAAGAGCCGCTATGGCAGCCTATTTCGGATATGAAGGCCTGTCCCTGCCTTATGCGGTCCTCAGGGAACGAAAATAAGAACGGCGGTGGACGCGGATAACGCTGGATAACGATGGATGACGGCGGAAGAACTTGCCAGTGCGGTCGGGGCGCGGGTGACAGTCTTCGAGGCGAAGCCTGCGTCACTATCGGGACACTGCAAGGGGATCCGGTTCCTGCATCGGCTGGTTGGCCCGCTGCCGGATGGCTCCGACCCGTCTCTTGCGCGGCAGATTGCTGTTGACGGCGGCTCAGTCAAGTGGTATGCCAGTTCGCGGCCGGAGGCCAAGGAAAGGCACGAAACGGGCATTTGGACGATTCTGCAAAGGAGTTGCCCTCCAAATGGGACTAATATGTTAGGTGCGTGGTCTTCGTCCGAGGGTCGCGGCCGTGGGAGACGCTCGGAGCCATGCTGGAAAATGGGACAGACAAGACGCGGATGGGAATGTGCTGGGGATTTCTGGTTGCACAAAAGAGAAGGCAGGGAACGGCCGTTTTCGACACGGATCACGAGGATGCACACGGATATGAAGCACGAGGAACTGACGGAGAGACTTATCGGCGCAGCATACGGAATCCACAAGACGCTGGGCTTCGGGTTTCTGGATAAAGTCTACGACAACGCCCTTGCCGTGGAACTGCGCCGGGCGGAGGCATGTCGCGGACCGCGCGCTGTGGAATGGACATTGACGCTGCCGAATGTTCCCTCCGAGGTTTGATGAGACACTGAGATGGGCCGGAAGTGGGCATACGGTTTAGCGATAATGGCCGTCGCGGCCCTCGGACTTGCGCTCTGCGCAGCCATTCGAGGTTCGGGGAGCGGCCCGGCGGCGCTGCGGGCAGCAGTCAAAGCTGACGACATAGGCGCAGTCGAGAAACTCATCGCACGAGGGGCGGACGTGAACGCCAAGGACACTCTGGGCGTGACCCCTTTGCACCTCGCGGTCAGCAAGGAGGTGGCGGACCTCCTTGTCGCCAAAGGTGCAGATATAAACGCGAGGACTCATGATGGATGGGCGCCACTGCATTCGGCCGCCGCTACAGGCGCGGAGGAAGTGGCCAGAACACTCATCTCCAAGGGTGCCGACGTAAACGCAAGAGGGCACGATGGCGAGACACCGCTGCATTTCGCCACCGTTCTGGGTCAGAAGAGCGTTGCCGGGCTCTTGGTCTCCAAAGGTGCCGACGTAAACGCCGAGGATAGAAACGGATGGAGGCCGCTGCATTCTGCCGCCGAATTGGGTCAGAAGGAAGTGGCCGAACTGCTGCTCGCCAAGGGCGCCGACCCTGGTGCCAGGGACAACGAAGGCCGCACGCCGCTGTACATGGCTACCCAACGTGGCCGTACGGGAATGCTTCAGGTTCTTATCGGCCAGGGTGCGAACGTGAACGCAACGGACAACCAGGGCAGAGCACCTCTTCAGGAAGCTGCTTGGATGGGGAACAAGGAAGTAGCAGAGCTTCTGGTCGGGGCAGGAGCCAATGTGAACGCCAAGGACAGGGACGGTGTCACGGCGCTGCATTGGGCTGTTCGATACCGCCACAGGGACTTTGCCGAACTGTTGATTGGCAGAGGAGCCCATGCAGACCCCAAGGATAAGGGCGGGCGAACACCCTTGGCATTGGCCGCCGAAGAAGGTCAGAAGGAGGTGGCCGAACTCCTCGTTGCCCACGCGGCAGACGTCAACTTCAAGGAGAACGACGGCCGAACACCGTTGGCCTTGGCCATCGAAGAGCGGCAGCAGGATGTGGCCGAGCTTCTCATCGCTAAGGGAGCAAACGTTAACGCCATCGACGACGCGGGCTGGACCCCGCTTCTCAGCGCTGTCATGTCAGGCGAAGAGGGTGTGGCGGAAGTGCTTCTGGCCAAAGGAGCCGATGTAAACGCCAAGAACCAGGACGGCCGGACGCCATTGAGGTTGGCGGTCCAAGAGGCACACCTGGCATTGGCCCAACTCCTGATTTCCAAAGGAGCAGACATGAATGCTGCGGACAACGACGGCCGGACACCACTCCATTGGGCTGCTGTTCACGGTTATAGAGAAACGGTTGAACTCCTACTCGCCAAGGGCGCCGATGTCAGCGCCAAGGATAAGGCTGGCCGAACGCCGTTGGGGCTTGTGACGAGAATTCACCGTGAAGACATGGCGGAACTGCTCCGTCAGCATGGTGCGAAGGAATAGAGCGAGGAGGGGCGCACCTGAAAGGACACTTGAGATGGGCAACAGGGCAAGGAAGTGCCTCGTAATGGCGTCAATCATGGCCGGCGCGCTGTGGGCCTCCGGCTGCTCGTCCATAGCAGAAGAAAAAGCCCAGCCGAAGGCCTTCAACTCCCAGGTACCGTTCTACGTGTACGCGGTGGTCGGGGAGGTGGACCAACTGGTTGGCGAAACTCCTTCCGCGCAGACGCTCACGATACCGCCGTGCCAGTGGTGGTACGTTGAGCTGGGCGGTCCTGTGGACATGGAGAACCTGCGTCAGGAGGTCGAGGCGCAGGGGATTCAGGGGCTAACACTCTCCCATGCCACGGACGCGGACCTTGGGCACTTGAAAGGGCTAACCGGATTGGTGTGGCTCTGCCTCGTGGGAACGCAGGTCACGGACGCGGGTCTGGAACACCTGAGGGGCCTGACGGCATTGGAGGAACTCGACCTGTCCCGTAGAGACATCACGGACTCGGGGTTGGAGGCTCTCAAGGACCTGACGCGCTTACAGCACCTCAGCTTGCCGTCGCAGGTCACGGACGCGGGTCTGGAATACCTGAAAGGCCTGAAGGCATTGGAGGAACTCGACCTATCCGATAGGAAGATCACGGACGCTGGGTTGGAGCACCTGAAGGGGCTGATGGGGTTACAGAGGCTAGTGCTCAGGCGTACCCCAGTCACGGGGGTGGGCCTGGAGTACTTGAGAGGGCTGCCGGCGTTGGAGAGCCTTGACCTGAGGGGTACGAAGGTGACGGACGCGGGTCTGGCGCACCTGAAGGGGCTGGCAGCGCTGCAGTGGCTTGACCTTGGGAGCACCCGGGTGACGGATGCAGGGCTGGAGCATCTGAAGGGGCGCACGGCCTTGCAGGGCCTCGACCTTTCGGAGACCAAGGTAACGGACGCCGGTCTGAAGCAGCTGAAGGGGCTGAAGGAACTGTGGTTCCTTGGCCTCTGGGACACGAAGGTCACGGACGCTGGCCTGCAGCAGCTGAAGGGGCTGACGGCGCTCCGGGAGGTCTACCTCGGTGAAACGAAGGTCACGGACGCGGGCGTTGAGCAACTGAAGAAGTCCCTGCCCAACGTCGAGGTGACGCGGTAGCGGGCCGCAAGCCTACTACGAAGGCCGGACGGCGGCTTGGCCCGTACGGGGGGGAAAGGAACGGCGACATTGGCCGCTGATCTGCACCTGATGGCCACTGATACGACGTGTTGTGCTCGGTACAGACACAACGAGGCCGCTGAGCAAGGCGGCGGCAGAGAGCAAAGCACGCTCAAGCTGCGCTTGGGCGTGGCACCCTCCGTCTCCGTGATCGCGCGCGGCGGCAGGCATGAGAAAGCTCGGCCGCTGGCGGAACGTCTGAAGCGTGATCGTCCGTCGGCACCTGAAAACCCCGGGGCTATGGAGCAGCAGGCGGACGCGACGGCGGGCTGTCGCTGAAAGCGAGTACGTGTTTAGCGCGGTTGCCAGGGAACTTCTTGCATTTGGGGTTCGGGTTGTCGTTGCATGGTCTGTATGGCAGATGGGGAAAGGAAAGCCAGCGACGAGGAACTGCTGCGTCGTAATGAGAAGCTGTGCCGTCAACTGGCTGAGGAATGCCTTAAGAACCAGCAATTGCGCCGCGAGAATGAGGCCCTGGTAACGCAGGTGGAGGATCTGAAACGACGCCTGGCCGACCTTCAGCGCAGATTCGATGACCTGGAGCGCATGGCTTACCGCCAGGCCGCCCCGTTCCGCGTCCCCGAGAAGCGCCGCAAGACCCACCCCCGGCGGCCGGGACGCGAGCCCGGACATTCGGCCTGCTGGCGGCCTGTGCCCGACCACGTAGACGAAGAACGAGGCGTGCCTCTTGAGCGCTGTCCGCACTGCGGAGGACCGGTCAACTCGGTGAAGCCATTGGAGCAGTTCATCGAGGACATCCCGCCGGTCAAGGTGCACGTGACACGCTTGGTGACGTTTGTGGGCAACTGCCCGCGCTGCGGGACAGTGCGGAGCACGGACCCTCTTCAGGTTTCGGTGGCCGGAGGCTCTGCGAAGAGCCAGATCGGCCCTCGGGCGTTGGCTCTGGCAGCAAAATTGAAGGAAGACTTGGGGCTGACGTTTCGCAGAACGGCTGAAGTGCTCCGCCTTTTCGGCCTGGAGATCACGGCCGGCGGGCTCTCGCAGGCGATGAGACGGGTGGCGCGGCGGCTCAAGCCCACCTATGAGCAGATCGCCCGAGCGATCCGGAGCGGGCCGGTGGCTCACGCTGACGAGACCAGTTGGTATGTGGGCAGCCCGGGCTGGTGGCTTTGGGTGTTCGCCGGACTCCGCCAGACGCTCTATGTGGTGGAGGACTGCCGCGGCGCTCTGGTGGTGGAGCGGGTGCTGGGCGAGCGCTTCGGCGGGGTGCTGGTCAGCGATTGCCTGGCCAGCTACGACCCGATGCCATGCCGCAAGCAGAAGTGCTACGCCCACCATCTGCGGGCCTTGACGGAGTCGATCGAGAGACTGCCTCCCGAGAGCGCTGAGCCTCTGAGGCTGCTGAAGGTGTATCTGAAAACGGCCATGACTCTGGCCGGCATGCGTGGGAAAATGCCGGCGGAGGACTTCGAGCGTCGGGCCGAGAGCCTGCGCCAGTGCGTCTATGGGATCATCGACCAGCCCCACGCGGAGGCCGGTGTGGAGAAAGCGCTTCATCGATTCCGCACGCACAGAGAGCACCTTTTCACGTTCTTGGATCATCCCGAGGTGGACGCGACCAACAACCTTGCGGAGCGACAGCTTCGGCCCGCCGTGATTGCCCGGAAGGTCTCGTGCGGCAACAAGACCGTCTCCGGCAAGGAGACCTGGCAGACGCTGGCCAGCATTGCAGCCACGTGCCGACAGCAGATGGCATCCTTTGTCGATCTGGTAGCGCGTTCCATGCCCTTGACAGCCCCGCCGCTGGCCCTCATACCTCCATAGCGCTAAACAGGTACGGCGATTCATCGCTGGGGAACCGATAGCACGTGCCGGAGGAGTCCCGTACGGATGCGTGAAACGCGCCCAGCCGGTTGCCGCGTGGACTGTGCCAATTCACCGTGAAACGGATAGATAGCGTTGCGAGATTAGCGGGTGGCTCGCCCTGGGGCTGCCTGCGCATTGCGCGGAGACACGCCCGCCCCCGAGTTCGATGCGAAAGCCGAGGCACGCCCCAAAGGGAGGCCTCATCGCTGGCTAATACACGCGAATAGATAGAAGGCACTGAGAGCAGTCCGGCCACGGGGGTAGCCGCTGCCAGTCAGGGAGGCGTGCTAATCGCGGTGTCCGGGACCGGTCATGGGTCGCCTTGGCGCTGGAACGCCGCTCGAAAGGGAGGCAGTTTCTGTCTCACGACGGGCGTGGCAAGTTGAGCAGCGCGGAATGGCGTGGATGTGTTCGCGGTTCACTTCCTGCGCGCGTGCAGAGCCATGTCGCCGGCGCCGCCAGGCCGGGCTTGCACTATTGAGGTGACAGGCCACTGGGCTGTAGGCGTACTGCTGATGCCGGCGCCGTCTCAGGCGCGTTCCGTCACGCGCAGGACGTGGCCGTAGAAGAGGCGGTGAAGGTCGCCCTTCGGATAGGCGTCCGTCCGAATCTGCGGGGCGATCTCCGCGTCCGACACGTCGTTGCGGTGCACGACCTTGCACTCGTAGTGTCTGATGCACTGGCCGATGAGGGGCGGTCTCACCGTCTCGGCTTCGAGAGCCGTCAAGCCCCTTTCGGCGAACTTGTCCACGTCGCGGCCCGAGGCACTTCCGCAGAACATGCAGGTCTCGTGCATGTCGTCCCCCGGCACGCTGACGACGAACTCGCCCGTCGCGTCTACGTTGCCGAAGGTGAAGCGCGAAGGCCGCACGAGCACCACGAACATGGGCCGGCCCCAGATGATGCCGGCGCAACCCCAGCCGATCGTCATCGTGTTGTGGCGGCCGTCCGTGCCCACGCTGCTGAGCAGGAGGCCATGTTTGCCCAGCGCGGCAAGCGTCTGCGACAGTTTGTCCGTCAAGGAGATCTCATTGAGCCTCATAGCTTACTCCTCCGAAAAGTTGCTGGCGGCGCCGGCTTGTGGAGCGGGCATCGCCGTGGGTTTCTTTGCGGCTTGGGCCTCGCCGTGCGGAGCCGCGCTGATGCCTGCGGTCAGGCAGAGCTTCAGCAGATCCTCGACCCTCATCCCCTCTATCTCATGGACCGCGCGGCGGGGCACGTACATGGTGAAGCCGCCGAGGGCATAGCTGAACGGCAGGTATATGGCGACCTTGTCTTCGCCGCCCGGCAGGAAGCGCCCGGGGTTGTCCTGGGTGATGAGGCCGAGGACGGCCGTGTCGCCGTCCTGCGATTTCAAAGCCGCGGGCTTGACGCCGCCTTCCTTCGCGCCTTCGAGAAACTGAAGCAGGTCACGGACCGAGGAGTACACCGTCTTGAGGAGCGGGATCTTCTCCACGACCTTCTCGCCCAACCCGAGCACAAAGCCGAAGAACCAGTACCTGGCCAGCATGCCTATGAGGTAGATGACGCAGACGCCGAAGACGACCCCGACGCCGGGCACAGACCGGCCACCGATGTACTGCAGGCCGTCCCGCACCGTCGAATCGAGCCACCAGAGCGCCTTTACTGCGACGTAGACGGTGATGATGATCGGCGCGATTACCACGAGGCCCTGGAAGAAGACTGCACCATGCTTTCCGAGGTTCATAGAGCCCTTCACCTCCTTTGGAGTGATGTTCAAACCCTGGTGCGGGGTCGCCCCAGCCCCGGCTGACATTATAGGGCGGCCTCACTGCGGGGGGAAGGGAACGGGCCGCCGAGCGCCGCCTCTGCGGTTGGCAGCCATAGCAGAGCGCGGCCTGCATGTGGCGTGTGCTACGGACTTCGTGCCTGTCGCTGTGGCGCCGTCGGGGGAGTGCAGCCATCCATGCGTCCGAATGGTTGTTGCACACTTCGGAAGAGACGAGTATTGTGTCTCAACGCCATTCTGGAAAGGCGTTCCGACGAGGAAGAATCGTCAAGGATCACTGCAAAGGCAAAGACATAGGGCCGATAGAAGGCGGAGGTCCGATGGAATCACCCCAACGTAAGCTGAGGATGGGAATGGTCGGAGGCGGCCGCGGCATCGGACTGGCGCACCGGGTTGCTGCTGTGATGGACAATCAGGCCGAGTTTCTGGCCGGCTGCTTTAGCCGCGACTACGACAGATGCCGCCGGATCGGGCAGGAACTCTTCATCCCGCCGGAGCGCTGCTATCACACTTACGAGGAGATGGCCGAGGCCGAGGCCGCGCTGCCGATGGACCGGCGCATAGACTTGGTGAGCGTGGTGACCCGGAACTCCCTTCACTTCCCCATCAGCAAGGCATTCCTCGAGCGCGGCATCCATGTTATCTGCGACAAGCCCTTGACCTGCACCCTCGACGAAGCCAGGAGCCTGGTCAAGGTAGTGGAAGATACCGGGCTGGTTTTTTGCCTCACGCACAATTACACGGGCAACCTGTTGGTGCGTCAGGCGCGGGAGATGCTGAGGCGCGGCGAATTGGGTGAACTCTCTCGATTCATCGTGGAGTACTTCCAGGGCGGGGAGGGCATCCGCTTCGCCGCTTCTCCCAAGCCGACGCGCTGGCTCGACGACCCCGAGCAAGTGGGCATCGGCGGCACCATTGCCGACATCGGCACGCACGCGCTCAACCTGATCGAGTACGTCACCGGCGACCGCGCAGTGGAGTTGTGCTGCGACCGGACGGATCTGACGGGCAAGTCGTTGGTCCCGCGCGATGCGGCCGTGTTGCTGCGAATGGCGGGCGGGGCCAAGGGGACGCTCACGTGCAGTCAGATGGCGCCGGGGGAGTCAAACGAGCTGAACTTCCGACTTTACGCTTCAGGCGGAGCGCTGGAGTGGCACCAGAACTGCCCCGAGGTCATGAGGGTCACTCGTGAAGGCGTGCGCGACCAGATCGTCTGGCGCGGACGGGACATGGCCGAGCCTGTGCAGAAGCTCGTGCGCGCGTGGCCCGCGCACCCGGAGGGGTTCCTGGAGGCTTTCGGCAACATTTACCTGGGCGCTTATGAGGCGATCCGGGCGCACATGAGCGGCCGGCCCATGAAGCCAGCTGACTACAACTGCCCCACTGTGTATGACGGGTTGCGGGGGATACAGTTCGTTTATGCCGCCATGGAGTCCTTCGAGAAAGGATCGGTCTGGGTGCCATTGGAGCGCTGATCACCCCTCGCATACGGGGCTTGCGTGGCGGCCGGCGGTGGTGGAGTCCAATCCAAGGAGGAATGCGATGCGCGCCTTATCTCGGAAGTGCGGGTTTGTCGCCTGCGTGTTCACGGTTCTTATCTGCGGTCTGCTGCATCAGGCAGCCGGCCAGGAGGGTGCAAACGTGATTCTGCCGGGAGGGGTGAAGGCTGTCTGGGACCTGGACAAAGCATACCGGGAGAAGACTCCCACGCGCGAGCGCGTGTGCATCAATGGCCTGTGGAAATGGCAGCCGGTGGCGCCGGCGCCGGCCCCCGCGTCGCCCGCTGGGGCGGCACCGGGTGTTGCGCCAGCCGCGGCCGCAGCACCTGCCCCACCGGCCGCGCCCACGACGGCTGCCGTCCCGGCCGCTCCGGATAAAGTGCCGGCGGACGGATGGGGCTATTTCAAGGTGCCAGGATGCTGGCCGGGCATCACCGACTACATGGAGAAGGATTGCCAGACGGTCTATGCCCATCCAAGCTGGAAGGACCGGAGACTGGCGGATGTCAGCGCAGCGTGGTATCAGCGAGAAATCACGGTTCCTG